>Ga0302322_100003460_pt1 | contig 13577 bp, 14 predicted proteins | sample Fen_T0_2_FD_203757 | JGI IMG/M metagenome (GOLD analysis project Ga0302322, IMG submission 203757) | Peat permafrost microbial communities from Stordalen Mire near Abisko, Sweden - Fen_T0_2 | ecosystem: Environmental > Terrestrial > Soil > Wetlands > Permafrost | place: Sweden: Abisko...
ATAAAGGCAACAGCCCCCTGGTGGTTCTTCTGCGTAAGCCTGTTTAGCTTTTCGACAGGTACCTGCTGGGCCGTGATGCCGGATTCGTGAATTAACTCCTTAAGTTCGGTGAGCAATCCGCCGCCGGCTCCTCTTTGCAGGTATAAAGCCTCAATTTCTTTCCCCGACCGGATGGCTTCAATAACCGCGCGGATCCCAAAAACCATTTGATTATTTTCGCGAACGGGCCTGGAATTGTAATTCATTTTACTATCTTTTAAAAAACCAAAAGTAGCCATATTAATTGATTAAGCACTTATTGAACCGAAGGGCTAATCCGGTATTCGCAATTTAATTAACATTTGTAAACTTTATCCACATACAGTTAAATAGCTGGTTTATAAATGCTAAATTTGGATATTAACATCTTGCTAACATCAGATGTTAATAAAGTATTTTTCTCAACAATTTTTGTTGATTTCGGATAGTTAAATTTCTGTTTTATCCACCGTTAAAAAAACGGCGAAAAAACCAGTCTTAATAACAATAAAATTAACCGTTCTTTTTTTGTATATTTTTGTTGCAATGATTATTGAAAACGAAAACCAGTATAATAAGCCGAACGCTACCGACCGTAAAAGCAGGATTACCAACCCCACACCTTACAGTGGTTTGGGCAAACTCCCCCCGCAGGCCATTGACCTTGAAGAAGCCGTTTTAGGCGCTTTGATGCTCGAGAAAGATGCCCTGTCTTCTGTAATTGATATTTTAAAACCAGATGTTTTTTATAAAGACAACCATCAGAAAATTTTTCAGGCGATACGAACCTTATTTGAAAAATCTTCACCTGTAGATATCCTTACCGTTACCTCTCAGTTGCGTTCGCAGGGCGAACTGGAGATGATCGGCGGCGCGTATTACATCACCGAGCTGACCAACCGCGTGGCTTCGGCTGCTAATATCGAATTTCACTCCCGCATCATTATCCAGAAATTTATCCAGCGCGAGCTGATCAGGATCTCGACTGACGTGATCCAGAGCGCTTACGAGGATACAACAGACGTGCTTGACCTGCTGGATAAGGCGGAAAAAAACCTGTTCGAGATCGCCCAGAATAACCTCAGGCGCGATTCAAGGAAAATGGACGACCTGATGCACGAAGCATTGAAAGAAATTGAATCGCTGAAAGATAAAAAGGACGGACTAACAGGTGTTGCTTCCGGCTTTACCGACCTTGACCGGATGACTTCCGGGTGGCAAAAATCCGACCTGGTGATTATTGCCGCCCGCCCGGCCATGGGTAAAACCGCTTTTGTATTAAGCTGCGCCCGCAATGCCGCTGTCGACTTTAACAAGCCGGTAGTCGTATTCTCGCTCGAAATGTCCTCTGTGCAATTGGTTAACCGTTTAATATCCGGAGAAACACTGATTGAACAGGAAAAAATCCGCAAAGGCAACCTGGAAGAATGGGAATGGGCGCAGATCCACTCCAAAATCGGCAGGCTGGAACAAGCCCCTTTAATTATTGATGATACCCCGGCGTTAAATATATTTGAATTCAGGGCAAAATGCCGGCGCTTAAAATCTCAGCATGATATCCAATTGATCGTGATTGACTACCTACAGCTGATGCAGGGTAAAAGCAGCGATGGCAAAGGCGGCGGCAACCGCGAACAGGAAATCGGCAGTATCTCACGGGCCCTGAAGTCGGTGGCCAAAGAACTCAACGTGCCGGTGATCGCGCTGTCGCAGTTAAGCCGTGCGGTTGAAAACCGGCCCGGCGGCTCCAAAAGACCCATGCTTTCGGATTTACGTGAATCCGGTTCAATCGAGCAGGATGCCGATATGGTATTGTTCCTTTACCGGCCCGAATATTATGGTTTGGAAGTGGATGAGGACAATATGCCTACCGCTGGTGTGGGCGAGGTAATTATAGCCAAGCACCGTAATGGCGAAACCGGCCGGGTACGCCTGAAATTTGTCGGCAAATACGTTAAATTTACCGACCTTGACACGGGTATGGACGGCAGCTTTATGCCTGGTAATGCATTTTCGGGTTTGGCGCCTTCGCAGGATTTCGAGAAACCCAGCAACTTTATTATCCGCCCCTCAAGGATGGATGATATGGATGACGAGCAGCCGTTTTAACCCACTAACCCCTAAAGGGAAAAGATGCAGCGAATATCGAATAACGAATTTCAAATTTTTGAATGACGAAGTAATTAGGCGTTCGATATTTGGAATTTATTGTTCGATATTGAATTAACAACATAAACCTTTTACCAATAAACCCATAAAAATGGACAGAGAACTTCGTGTTTTAAAAGATGGACATCTTTTAGGCGAGATCAATTTTTATTATGATTCACAAACCAGCGGAATGGCTATTATCGAGGTAAACAAGGTGGTTGATCTTGAACATGGCCAAAAAGCAGTTATTCCGCTTTATCGTTTTGAACAGGAATTTTCGCACGAAGAATTCAATTCAATAGCCAAAATTAAGGCTTTCGATGAAACCTATTTTGCAGCACTGCCCGACATAAAGGAACAAATGGGAGATGGCCTGATTAAATTTGAATACGAAGCAGTTCACTATCGCTACGTGATCAGCACGACCGGCATTATTGGGATAACCGATATTTACGCGGATTTTGCTAAAAATCAAAAAGAACTGAAACTGCATTCAGCCACTCATATCAGCTACGACGCTACCATGCCCTCCACCAGCCTTGAAAGTAATTTTAGTTTGTTGACCAGGTTATGCGCCGTGGGAAGCCTGAACTGCCCTGAGGCAGTATTTGCGCGGGTGAAGAAATAATTTTATAAACTCAAAGCCAATCATTCCCCCTGATGTAATATATTTTTTTGCTAAGATTATTTGTTAATGCGGATAGGGTACAATAAATGTTTCCCTAACGCGAACAGACACATTCAGATAATATGTCCAGATAGCTGCTACTATTACGGCCTTAACAACTTCGTCCACATCATAATTTGAAAGCTGGAATTTTAAAAAGCTGCTTAACAGGTAATCGCAAAAAATAAAGATCACACTAAAAAGGAAGAACCTTTTTGTAAAATGCGGGGCGATGTCTCTTTTTTTAAAAATGAGCACAAGGCAAAAACAGCAACAACAAATTAAAGCCACATTACCTGCCATTTCGAAAATCAACAACATTCTGTACACCAGACTTTTTTCGCCGGTTGTAAACAAATCCCATTCGCTCATACTGAAATAACCTTCTTTAACCGTAGTATTTAAGATACTGGCTGCTGATGCAAAAATTACGATGATTAAAACAATCAGCCAGCCGCCTAAAGCGGGTGCCAAGTAAACCCTATTCGCAAAGATTTCTCCCCTGGTTTCGGTTTTATACAGTTTTAATGCCCAAAACGAAAAGGTGCAGATCACCATAAGGCTCACTAAAAGCATTATCCGGTTTATCCGGAAAGGCTCCTGCTTAATATCCGGTGTATAAAAAATGCTGTAGGAAAGCTTATCATCTTTCAGATCGTTTATATCCTGTTTAAATTGTGCTAATTTATCCTGTGGCACATAATCCGTTAAATAAGCAAATTGATAATGTAAAGCCAGGTCGTCGCCTTTTACTTTTTTATCAGTCTCAAATGTGTACGTGCTGCGGTTAAACTTATAACTTTCGTCAGCAATATCCCAGCCACCGGGCATAAATACATGGATGGTATAATCCAAATGGTATGGGTAATTTACCGAAACAGGGGTATTTACCCGGCCGTTGATATCGGGTAACTGATGCCGGATATAATCAGCATAGAAATCAGCAGTATACTTATGCGAGACGGAGTCACGCTTAAAAAAGTCATGAATTGTATAACTTTCAATGGTTATCAATTCATTTTTTGCTCTATTATCTTTGATAATAAGAGAATCCGAGGCATCAATCTTACTATAGGTTTTTGAGTAATAGTCGAGATAGTTCTTTTCCGTTTTGGAGATGCCGGTTGTCGCAATATGATCACGTATATCGTCGGCTTCATCCAATGAGTAAGTGGTTATAACACCGAGTTTTACCGGGGCAAATTCATCATGAATATCATAATTCTCCACACAGTTTATGATGCCGGTTTTTGCTTCTTTGATCCTGGTTAAACCGGTGTTTCCTGCACTTAATATGAGCCCTTCCCGGTAAGATGGAAAATAAAGGTCGGTCCCTGTTCCACCCTGGTTAGCTATAGTAGCATCGGTCCATACTTGCCTGCCGTTTATAGTGGCAACAACAACGGCATGATTAAATAATATAGGTGATGGAATAAAATTTTCTACTTTATCTGTTAGTTCGGTATTGATCAGCGCGATATGCGCTTCAATTCCATTTGCATTTAATATAGAAGCTAATAAAAGCGATTTATCTTTACAATCACCATATCGTTGTTTAAATACATTTTCGGGTGTATTGGCTTTATGCGAATATGGCCCGGTTTCAATCCCCATATACCGTATGCCGTCCTGAACTATTGTTACGGCAGCCCTGAAATATTTTGCCTTATCCTTTCCTGATAGCTTTTTCAGCTTCGCGATGGTGTCTGCCAATTCTCCTTTAAATACAGTTTGAAGCGGGTTGATTTTCAGGCCCCAATCAATTACCTCACTCCAGGTCCCAAATTCACTCACCTGAACACGTGCATACTCGTTAAACCAATCAGGTTGAAATTTATTTGTGGATATGCCAGGTACTTTTACGTCATCCCATTCATATCTTTTGAGCCCGGCGTTAATCGAAATCTTAGGTTGCGAACGCACGTTAAAGGGTTTGAGGTTTATTTTTCTGCCATCCCTGAATAGTAAGGTTGTATATTGATGTTCTATCATATCGGCGCCCTGAAGATAGATCGTTCTGCAAAATTTATTGTCAAAAATCGGGTTAAAACCAGTGATGGTATACGAATATTCGATCTTGTCGCCTTTGCGGATATCCGCTAAAATAAATTTTGCCGAATATGTGCCATTATAAATGAATTTTTCAATTTCATTTTCGTTTGGCAATACCTTAAATTCATTTACGTTTAACCGCGACGTTGGTTTATTATCACGCCATATAACTATTTCATGAAAATCAAGGCGTTCATAAGCCGGGTTAAAACTGATGGAGATATCGGAATTGTTTTGAACACCTGATTCAGACACAATTTGCGTGATAACGTGGTTGTACACGGCCTTTTCTTCAACATTTATCTGTTCCTCAACAAATTCATCGTAAGCGCCATTATTGATATCCCGGGATGAGGGTGCCTGATTATATTTTTTGCAGGGAAGTATCCAGGATGGCTTACGCGATACGTGAATTGCAGGTGTTGATGCAATTACATTGTTTGCATAAAAAAAAGTTGTGACAAGACTAAATACGACACGAAGTAACAGGTTTAAATTCTTTTGCATTTGGCGATGAAAATAGAAAAAGAACCTCATAATAAAAATTAATATATCGTCAATAAATGATCAAATTGCTGATGAAAAAGCAGACCCGATAACCCGGCAAATAATAGCTCGATTTAAACGAAAAACAATCTGCCAATTAGCGCGTTGGCATTAAAACCAAATTAAGCACCATGATCTTCTTAAGCCTTCATACCCGTGATAAAGCGGTAGTTGAACCGATTGCCATCAAACTTTCAGCGGTTTATGGAAACGAAAAAGTGTTTTATGATGGGTGGACAGGGCAACCATGCGAGGGAATTACCGGCAAAAACGACCAGGTACTGGCGAAATGTGAATTCTTCTTCTTTTTCGTATCAAAAAACAGCCTGGAAAGCGACATGGTAAAACTGGAATGGCAAAAGGCAATTTATCAGGCCACTGATAACAATGCACAACTCATACCGGTAAAGCTCGACGACTGCATGATGCCCGCTATCCTGCTGCAGACGTTATACATCGACATGTTTGGTACGGGCGCGGACTATGCCTTACGACAAATGATCGATGTAATCAATAAGAAACATACATTGCAACTGCTTGAAAAGACCTATGAAAACGTGCGCGGGTATAAAATCCTTTCGAAATCAATTAATAATGAGTTGTTCCTTGAAGTTAGGGCCGAAACTTACGTGGAGCCGATTTCGAAATATATTGTATTATTAAACCATGATGAGCAGGAAATTGAAGGGAAATGCGTCAATAATGTTTTGATTCAGCAGGTTTTTGTAAAAGACGTTGAGGTTGGCGAAAATTATAAAAGCAACGGCATCTTTTTCGACCTGGTGCGGCCCATTGCGCCGGGTTTCCCTATAAAATTCCTGATAAAAAGTAAAAACGGTCACCCGATCCGCTTTAACGGGATCATGCGCGAGATCAGCGAAAATAAGATCAGGCATATCCCGATTACGGATGAATAGGCCTACTGATCCGATAAGCTAATCGTTGCCGGCTTCAGCCGGACAATTTCCTTGCCAATTATTGCGGCAAAATTAATCAAGCCAACCTACAAATACTGGAGGAGGCACCGGATTTGCCCTGAAACAGGAAAAAACTGCTGACAATATTTTGTCAGTGACAAAATATTGTCAGCAGTTAAGTTGTTTAATATCAGCTATGTAGCTCTTTGTAGCGGGGTGTAGCATGTGTAGCGCTACAGTTTTTCCATTGGAGAATTTTGGTTTTTGGCAATCGCGTGAACTGTTTTCAAATAGCTTCAGGAAGCAATACAGCCATGTTTTTTTATTCCGGCGCGCCAACATGTTCTGTCAACAGTTTTAAAAAACTTCCCTTGAAGTGGTGGTTCCACCCGGCTTCGCACATAACATAACATTCTACCTCCGGTACAAGGCCGATATGCGTCATGGTTACTTGTGTCTCATTGCCCAAAGGAGAGATTTCAAACGCAACGGAAGTGCCGTTCCATTCTGTTTTGTCGTTCAGCCAGGGCAGATAGCAATCGGTCACCTGCCAAACTATTTTTTTATCGGGGATAACTTCGGATATTTTAAAGGTCACCCAGGTATCGCCGAAACGGACGGTAAAAATGTCGTTTAGGTTTTCGGCGCTGCCTTCAAATTTTTTTGCCCACCAGCCATTAACCTGGTTCACGGCTTTAAACGCCTCATGCGGCGTAACGTCTGCAGCAATGCTGCACTGGTAATTTTGCGGAGTCATTGTCGTATTTTTTTATGTTTGTTATTAGTTTTTATTATTAACGTCTTTTAAAAATGTGCCACCGGGGTTTTGCAGCAGCATGTAATAATTCCCTTTGATACTGCCGGGATTAAAATCGTCATTAAGGATATGTGCTGCATAAGTCGATACCACATGCTCAACCGCAGTTTCCTTTACATCGATGAGGATAGCACCGCCTGATCCACGAGGCGCCGGCTGGTCCTTTGAAAATAAAATGCCCGGATAGGTTTTGCCGCTTACTGTAATTGTTGCCCTAATGCCGCTTCCCGGCAGCCCTGCTTTGTTTTCGAGGAAGTTAAAAAGGCTCTCTTTAAGATAAAAATCCCAGCCTTTATTGCAATCCGCAAAACATTCCAGCCCAGGTACCAGTCCGGCATGGGTCATGTGGATTTCTGTTTTGCCGCCGGTTTCTTTTAATTCCCAGATAATATCGGTGTTTTTCCATTCTTCCGGGTTTTTGAGCAGATCTAGATGACAGTCAATCGTATGCCAGGCAATCTTTTTCCCCGGGATATATTCGCTTATGTTAAATATGGACCAGGTATTACCGAAGTGGACAGAAAACTGGTCGCCTAAATCCTGCGACCGGCCTTTAACTTCACTGGCCCACCAGGACGAAACCTGACTGATCCCGGCGAATGCTTCCAGTAAAGGCCTGTTAACTATGATGGTGCATTGATAGCTCCGCTGTTCCATGGTGTCTTATCTAAAGGTATGTAATGAGTTTTCTATGGCGTTTTTAGTTTTTATACGTAATCCTGATTTTTGCGTGCCAGGTAAGCATCAAGCCAGCCAAGCACGCGTTCCCATATTTCTGCGTTGCCGAAGGCCGCCTCGCTCCTGCCGATAAAACCTTCGTCCCTGAGCGTAACCAATGTCCCTTCGGGCGTAGGGTCAAAATGGTAGGTGATAATCGTTTCGCGTTCGCCCTGGAAGGGATGCGCGCCGAATCTCCTGGTCATCACCAGTTTGTTCGGGAAGCTGATCTCACAAAACTCTCCCCAGGCGTGTACCAAATTTCCATCATTCAATTCCACGGCTACGCTCCACGGGCCCAAAACCCTTACGTCCGACTTCCAATCCTTTTGATGGTATTGGCCGGGGTATTTCCACCATTGTTCCACTTCGCTGGTGGTAAGGGCGTTAAAAACTTGTTCAGGAGTGCCGGTAAGGTCTGCCACGGCTAATATTAGGCCATTTTTGGTGTCGGCAACCGCCCGTGGCAGTCTCCTGGCTTTTGTTGGCGCCCTGAAATCGGATTTTTCTGCCTGTCCGGTTTTATTGTTTATGGTGTCGTTCATAATGATGAATTTTAAAAGGGTTAATGCGTGATCACATTTTTGATGTCTTCGTTACGGTTACGCAGGTCAAGCCCGCCTTCCAGTACCGACTTCAGGTTGGTGAGGTAAAATATCCAGCCCTTGGAGTCGCCTACATAATGCCGTTTAATGGTTTCTTCATCGGTGGGCAGGTTGCTCTCGATCAGTTCCACAATCGTTTCGTTTTGTTCCGAATAAATGGTGATAGTAACCGGGCAACCTTTGGAGAAGGTAAAGCTGAAAACATCCTTCCCGTTTACCTTTAATACTTTCCCGGTAATCAGCACTACACCAGGCTTGTTGGCTGAATAGCAAGTGTAGCTGTCATTCACCTGTGCCGGTGAATCGTCCGGGCGTTGGGTGCCGTTTTCATCGGCAAACACAAGCCCGCCTAAAAACCAGGCTTTAAGCCCTGCTGCGGTTGTCCATGCCCGGTAAGCATTTTCAATGCTTGTTTTGATATTGACCCGGAGTTTGAATTGACTAAAATCTGTTTCTGTTAATGATGCCATTGTCTTATTTGTTTGATTTATAAGACAAAGATATATCAACCTTAAAGCACCGATTTATCGAAAATGGAGAATTTTATTCGCCTTTGCGAAAGTACGAGGGCGCGGTACCGAAACGGTTCTTGAAAAGCACACTGAACGAAAAAACGCTCTCGAAACCAATGGTTTGGCAAACATTGCTAATGGGTATCCTCGTAGTTTCCAGCAATTCTTTGGCTTTTTTGAGTTTCAGGTCGATGAGGTATTGATGCGGGGTGATCATATACACCTGTTTAAACATCCGCAAAAAATGCTGGCTGTTCATGGCGGCTGTGGACGAGATATCTTCGAGGCTGATGTCAGTTTGATAATGCTGTTCCATCCAGTCTTTCGCGGAGGCTACCCGTTTAAAAATTTCGAGCCGGGTGGATGACTTCACCGCCTGGATATTTTGCGAACGTTTGTAAGCGTCCTGGTTTTTCAGCAGCGTCTCTTCAAACAGGTTACGGATCGTCATATCGGCTTGCAATGAAGCAAACGAAGAGCAACTGGCGCCCAGTTCAATCAGCGATAAAATAGTTTGGTGTAAATGATCGTCGGCGTGGATCCTTTCGAGGTACGAAAAATCGTAGGGTAAATTATCGAAAGGCTTCTCCAGCATTACCTCATCCCCAAATTCCAGGCTGTACAGCACCAGGTCCGGCAATCGCGAGTTAAAAAACAGCAGCACGGGTGCCGATTCGCCTTCTATTGTTCTTATAGCCAGGTTACTGCCCCGGTTGATAAAAAATACCTTATTGTTATCCAGCTGGTTCTTTGCGCCGTTGACGTAATAATTGCATTTTCCTTTGCCGGTCATTAATAAACCTATGCCTGCCGGGTGTTCAGCGCATTCATAGGGCTTGCTTAAATTTTCGGCAAACAGGAAATGGTCGCCGTAAACAGGCGGCAAAATCCCCTTATCAAAATTAAACGACGGTGGCAGCGGGCGGACAAGCATGCTGATTGTTTTGTAGGCTAAGATAAAGGTTTTGGGTTGTGAGATAGAATTTAAACGCGATTTGTGTACTTTGCCTGGATGATTTTATATTATGATGGTTTAATTCTCTTAAGACTTAATATCTTTATTAAATGAGACTGTTTGATTTTTTCAGGAAAGAAAAAGAAGTGAAACCGATATCGTTGAGGGATCAATTAGTCTTGCTGCTAATAGCAAAGTCGGATATTAATGACGTCCGTCGGTTGGGTATGAGATTCGACCGTTGCGATTTTCCTGGTAACGTAGATAAAAATTTACTAACGCTTTTGAATCGGCAATTTATATACGTGTCGGTAGCTAATAAATTCAATAATCCTATTAAATATGCAGTTACTGATAAAGGCGAGCGTTTTTTGAATGAGATAAATTCAGCAATGATAATTGAGCACGTCAAAAAAATGAGCGATCCAAAGTTTATGCTCAATCTTATAAAACTAATTTTCGCGCATAGATCGAATGATTCAATAACAAAAACCACCTAAAATGACCGGGTTTAATTGTTGTGCGAAACCTATACAGGAGTTGGAATTTATAAGTGTATTTTATTGATTGCCAGTGATATACTTAATAAATGAAACATGAACGGGAAAAACGAACAACCGGAGCTGTCCATTGAAGAAGAACAAATACGTGAAGCCCTGAACGCGCACTGGCACGCGTCAGCAGTTGGCGATATAAACGCGGAACATGCGATTTACGATGACGATGCCATTTGTGATTATCCCCAATCGGGCGAGCGAATCCTCGGAAGAAGCAATTTGCAGGCCTTGCGGAGTCATCATCCGGGCAAGCCGTCAGGCTTCAATGTCAGGCGAATGCTCGGAAAAGGTGATCTCTGGATCACAGAATACACGATCATTTACCAGGAACAATCCGCATACACAGTGAGTATTATGCAGTTTCGCAACGGCAAGGTGGTGCATGAGACACAGTATTTCGCGGATCCATTCGATGCGCCGGCCTGGCGAAGTCAATGGGTGCTGCAGATCGTGTGATGCTATATTTTGCTGCCATAACGCGCATTTTATAGCATTGATTATCAGATGCTTAGGTATATTTGGCGATTTGTAAAAAATGTAATTACCTGATAGTTAGCGTGTTTCATACCGTTTCGGGCTGTTCCGCGAAAAAATGGAACACCAAACTGAAACAGTGTTGTCGGGGCAGCATTTAAACAAAAAACCCAGCCAAACTGGCCGGGTTTAAATCGTTGTGCGGAAGAAGGGACTCGAACCCCCACGCCTCGCGGCGCCAGATCCTAAGTCTGGTGCGGCTACCAATTACGCCACTTCCGCGTTTTTGATTTTTAAGAGGCTGCAAAGATAGGTTTTATTGCCAAATAAAGAAATATATTTTTAGTTGATTGATTACGGGTCGATAGACCATGGACCATGGTCAGAAACGCAATGATGCAATTAATTCTTTAAAATATCCGGGAGCTTGCAGCAGACGGCTCCCGTACCAGGAGAACATTTCACCATCAACCAGCCTGACGATTGCATTTGGGACAATCGCTTTTAGTTCTTTGATATGCTTTTCTTTAAAGGGATAAGGTTCGGAGGATAGCAGGATCACATCAGGATTTGCCTCAATTAGCGTTTCAGCATTAATTTCAGGATACCTGTCCTTTTCAAAAACGTTTACCAGCCCGCAGCACCGTAGCATACTGTCAATAAAAGTATTGCTGCCTGCAACCATATAAGGTTTTCGCCATATGAAATAGGCGGCTTTTAGATTTGATGGCCGAATGGCTATTTGGTTGAATTGTTGGGAGACCTGGCTTGATAGTGTTTTGGCTTCCGGCCTCTTGCCGGTGAGCGCTCCTACCCTTTTTATCATATCAAGCGCGTCATCCAGGTTATAAATATCGCTGATCCAAACCGGGCAAATAGTCATCAGCTCCTCTATTTGCCCGCGTTCGTTTTCTTCTTTATTGGCGATGATCAGATCGGGTTTAAGGGCTTTTATCTTTTCAAGATCCAATTGCTTGGTGCCGCCGATTTTTTCAACTCTTTTGACCTTAGCCGCGGGATGGATGCAAAATTTGGTGATGCCAATGATCTCTGCATCCAGCCCCAAATAAAAAAGCAATTCAGTTTGAGAGGGGACGATAGAGACGATCCGTTTGGGAATGGAAGGCAGGTATATTTCGCGGTTTAACTGATCGAAGTACATAGGTTGATTAAGTTGGATTGAGTTGACTAAGCTGGATTGAATTAATTAATCATGGGTTCCAACATAATCAACCACTCACCTAATCAACTTAATCAACTCATTGATTATAAATCTGGTAAATGCCACTTACGCTTTTTGCAGATGCAGAACCTACCAGCACCGCAGTGATCTTTTTATCGATCATCAATTGTTCGGCATTATGGATAAATTCGTTTTCATCCACAAATACAGGTGTCTTCGTCATCATTTCGTGAATGGTTAATAAAGATGTATCAGGGTTACGGACCAATGCACGTCTGAGGTCGCCATCGGTAACAATTCCATTTACCTGGCCCTGGTCGCCGACGATCACCATCCCAAGCCTGCCTTCCGACATGCACAAAAGCAATTCGGTAAACGAAGCGTCTTCGCTGATAAAAGGCAGGTTATCGGTACGCATCAGGTCTTTTACTTTTACCAGCAGTTTACGGCCCAGGCTACCGCCAGGATGAAAGCGGGCGAAATCCTCATGCTGAAAGCCGCGGGATTCCATCAGGGCAACCGCAAGTGCATCACCCATAACAAGAGCCGCCGTAGTTGACGATGTAGGCGCCAAGGCCAGCGGACAGGCTTCCTGCCGGATAGCAATATTTAAATGGTACTGGCTGTTTTTAGCCACGGTTGAACCTGGGTTTCCGGTGATCCCGATAATCACGTTTTTATTCCATTGCAAAAAGGGAATCAGTTTAAGCACCTCGTCCGTTTCACCCGAATAAGAGATCAGTATAACCATATCATGGCTGCCGACCATGCCCAGATCGCCATGAAAGGCTTCGCCCGGATGCAGAAAAAAGCTTGGCGTGCCGGTACTGGCAAATGTGGCCGCTATTTTTTTACCAATAAGGCCCGATTTGCCGATGCCAATAACAATCACCTTGCCATCCGTAGCCAATATGCTATCCACTACTTTGGTAAACTGTTCGTCTATGGCATCTGCCACCAACCGCAACGATTCAATTTCAATATCAAAAACTCTTTTGGCAATTTCTTTCATAATTCGTCTGAACCGGAATTTATGGAATTAAAGAATTTCCGGAATTTTGTACGTTCGTATTTAGCTGTCTGCTCTATAAATAATTCTATTAATTCTTTAATTCGAAAAATTCGAGTTCAGACCAGTGGCTCCATCACCTTTTCCAACTCATGCAGCCTAACCATATTCGGGCCATCGCTTAAGGCATGATCTGGATCGGGATGGGTTTCCATAAAGTAGCCGCTTGCACCGAAAGCTTTTGCCGCCAGGGCCATCATCGGCACAAAGGTACGGTCGCCGCCGGTTTTGCCGCCTGCACCACCAGGGCGCTGCACCGAATGGGTACAATCCATACAAACCGGGTAGCCAAATTTCTTCATATCGTATATGTTCCTAAAATCAACCGCAAGGTTAT
>Ga0302322_100003462_pt1 | contig 13575 bp, 13 predicted proteins | sample Fen_T0_2_FD_203757 | JGI IMG/M metagenome (GOLD analysis project Ga0302322, IMG submission 203757) | Peat permafrost microbial communities from Stordalen Mire near Abisko, Sweden - Fen_T0_2 | ecosystem: Environmental > Terrestrial > Soil > Wetlands > Permafrost | place: Sweden: Abisko...
GTGGCCAGCCCGGCGCCCAGAAAAGCTCGGCGATCGAGCATCGGAAGGGCTTCTTCATGCGACATGGCTAACCTCGTTGGAGTGGAAGGATCATACCAATGACCATCCGCCGATGGGTGGCGCGCATTCGCCGATCCGCAACGCCTTGCGAAGCCGGGCTGCTTGATCCTTGTCCACGGAGGCTTCCATGGCCGCATTTCTGCTCTGGCTCATCCTGTTGGTGATCTGCTGGCCCCTGGCGATCCTGTTCCTGGTTCTTTACCCGCTGATCTGGCTGCTGCTCCTGCCCTTCCGCATCCTGGGCTTCGCAGTGGAAGGCGCCTTCGGAATCGTGCGGGGTTTGTTTCTGCTGCCGGGACGGCTGCTTCGACCCTAAGGTTGAGCCAGATCACAACCTTTGTTGATCTATCGATCTAGAATGACTGGGTCCCGTGGAGGCCCTGTGTTCAACGGTTTCGAGCAGGCTAGGCAGTTCGTCCAGACGCATTCGGTCCGCATGATCGACCTGATCTTCAGCGACCTCTGGGGCCGCTGGCACCACGTGAGCATTCCCGCCTCGCAGTTCACGGAATCGCTCATGCGCGATGGCGTGGGCTTCGATGGTTCGAGCGTAGGCCTGAAATCCGTGAAGTCCGGCGACATGGTGCTGATTCCGGATCTGGCCACGGGTTACATGGATCCCTTCTGGGAGTTGCCCACCCTCAGCTTCATCTGCTCTGCCTACGAGGCTGACACCAAGGCGCCCTTTTCCGTGGACCCGCGCAACATCGCCATCCGGGCCGAAGCCTACCTGCGGGAGACGGGCATCGCCGATGCCAGCATCTGGGGCCCCGAATACGAGTTCTATGTCTTTGACAAGGTGAGCTACGAAAACGGCGTGAACACGGCCTCCTACCGCGTCGACAGCCGCGAGGCGGACTGGCACAGCGGCGAGGGCGGCCACGGCCACTTCATTCCCCTGCATGGCGGCTACCACGCCATGGCCCCCAAGGATCAGCTCTACAACCTGCGTGCCGAGATGTGCATGGAGATGGAGCGCATGGGCGTCGACGTGAAGTACCACCACCATGAGGTGGGCGGCCCCGGCCAGTGCGAGATCGAGACGCCACTCTTTCCGCTGTTGAAAGCGGGCGACGCCACTCAGATCGTGAAATACGTGGTGAAAATGGTGGCCCACCGCCGAGGCCAAACGGCCACCTTCATGCCCAAGCCCCTCTACGGCGAAGCCGGCAGCGGCATGCACTTCCACCAGATGCTCATGAAGGCCGGGAAGAACCTTTTCTACGACGAAAACGGCTACGGCAAGATGAGCCAGGAGGCCCTCTGGTACATCGGCGGCATCCTGGCCCATGGCCCGGCCCTGCTGGCCATCACGAACCCCAGCACCAACAGCTACCGTCGCCTGGTGCCCGGTTTCGAGGCCCCCGTCAGCGCCTTCTTCTCTCTGGGGAACCGCTCAGCCGCCATCCGCGTGCCCAAGTATGCGGACCAGCCGGAGACTGCCCGCTTCGAATTCCGTCCGCCCGATGCCACCTGCAACGTGTACCTGGCCCTGGCGGCCCAGCTGCTGGCGGGCATCGATGGCATCCAGAAGAAAATGGATCCCACAGCCCTGGGCTTCGGGCCCATCGACCAGAACATCTTCAACTGGACCGAGGAGCAGCGCCGGAAGGTCAAGAGCCTGCCCACCAGCCTCACCGAGGCCTGTGATGCACTGGAAGGCGACATGGACTTCCTGTTGGCGGGGGGCGCCTTCGAACGCCTTCAGCTGGAGGACTACCTCAAGCATCTCCGGGCCCAGGAGGCCGCCGTGCGGAATCGGCCCCACCCCTACGAGATGGCGCTCTACTTCGAGGCCTGATCCCTCGGATCAAGTTGCGGGAACGACCCGGAGGCCCGATATTGCCTTCGGGCGTGCCCTGCATCCACCGGATTTCAGGGCCGCCCGGGGAGGTCGCCATGGATGTCAACCTCGACACCAGGGAAATGGATCTTCTGATGGGCGTCCTCGATTACCGGCTTGAGGATCTCCGTCGGGAAATCCATCACACGGACAGCCGGGCCTTCAAGGCCGAACTCAGAGCGGACGAGGCCCTCATGCAGGGCATCCTGTCCAAGCTGAGGACGCCAGCGGCCATGGGCATCTGACTAACGATCCGCCCAGCACTCGCTGACCATCTGCGCCAGACGGCGGTCCCAGGCCCTTTGTGCGGCCCGGTCTCGCATGTGCCTGGTTTCGATATCGTAGTCCTCTTCCATCGCCACGTATTTCTTCAGCACCTGATCGAAGAGGCTTCGAATCTCCCCGTGGTACTGCGGGCCGAACAGCCGCCCCGAGGCCGCCTTCTTGAACTCCAAGGCGCACAGGACACCCAGGGTGTAGTGCCCTTGCTCGTGGTTGAGCAAGTCGCCATTTTTCGGATCCCTGAGAACGTGGGCTTTCACCCAGGAACGATCCTCCAACTGATTCCAGACCCGGACGATGACCCTGAGGCCCGCTCCTTCCCGCGTCGGCGCATCGTAGCTGTAGTGGACGGACCAGTAGGTGTAGGCGTCGTACGGTTTGCCAACCTCAGGGTGGCCCCGGAAGTCGCTCCAGACGAGCTTCCGGTTCTCGATCTGCCGTGGTTCCGCCGCGAACACCGCCGAGGCGGCAACCAGAACGCACAAGGTGCTTCGCATCCAGCATCGAGCCATGATCCTAGGCCTCTTCCATCCACCAGCCTTCGGGTATCCCGATCACACCAGCTTCCTGGGCGTGATCGCGCGCGCTTTCGGCCTGCGTGAAGGCCCGTGCCTCCGCCAGATCATCCACTTCGAAGAACACGCTCACCGTGGCTGGATCATCCACATCCCGAAGGATGCGACGCAGGTGGAACCCGGCTTTCAGCTGCATTTCCACATCGGCCTCGAACACAGCCTTCCAGACATCGAAATCCTTTACGCGATGACGGATGAAGAGAAAAGGCATGGGACACCTCCGGGGGGAGTCGGTCGCGCCGCGACCTCAGCCTTGGCGCGAGAAATCAAAACCAGCGCCTCACTCGCTGGGTGTAGGCAAGGTAGTCATCGCCGAACTGGGCGCGCAGGCGGACTTCCTCACGGGCAATGACCAGTCGATCCAGCAGGAGGACCAGCACGGGCGTCAGCAACAGCATCCAGGCCGAATCCAGCAGGAAGCCAACCCAGAGCGGCGTCGTCGACAGGGCCAGATAGAGCGGGTTCCGAGACAGCCGGAAAGGGCCTGTGGTCAACAGCGCCGACGCCACCCCATTGGGTTCCGGTGTCGTGCCCACTCGCTTGAACGTCCAGAGTCCCCAGGCGCCGAGGGTCGCCACCAGCAGCAGAAGCGAGGCCGCCACACCCCATCTGAGGGCCTGGGAAAGGCCCGTTGCCAGGGGATGGGCATAGCCAAAGCCTCCGCCCGCCAGAAGGCAGCCTAGACACAGCAGGGGTGGCTGAGGCGATCTCCCGGTGTGGTTCAATCTGGGCCTCCATTTCACTGATGTGCCCACTCAAAACGCGAAGGAAGCCCGTGCCAGGATCAGCCCAGGGCGGCCTCCAGGGCTCCGGCGTGCAGGCCCTTCAAATCCGCCGCATCGGCGTCCAGCAGGGGCTGACCATCCACGGCGAGGGTGATGCGCGAACCGCCCGTGGTACCGATCTTGGCGAAGGACACCCGGTGGGTGACGCAGAGGGTGGCCAGACTGCTTTCGCCTTCGGAACTCACCGACACCACGATGCGCCCCACGGATTCGCCAAAGAGCAGGCTGTCCAGGCGGAGGCCACCGCGCGTCAGCATCAGCTGGCAGCCCATATCCCCACCAAAGGCGCTCTCCATCACCGTGGTCAGCAGGCCGCCTTCGCTGGTGTCGTGGGCGCTGCGGATGAGGCCCAGGCGGATGCCTTCGCGCACGCAGGCCTGCAAGCGCAGCTCCTCGTCCAGGCGCAGCTCGGGGCAGGCGCCCTCCACCTTGCCCGTGCGGAGCTTCAGGTACTCGCTGCCGCCCAGCTCATCCCGCGTCTCGCCCAGCAGGAAGATGCCGTCGTGAGCGGCGCGGAAGCCGGACCCGCAGATGCGGTTGCCCACCTTGGACAAGGCTGTGGCATCCGGTGCATCGATGGCCACCTGCCCTGCGCAGTCCTCCACCAGACCCACCGCCGCGATCATGGGCGTGGGGAAAATGCTCTGGCCTTCGGTGTCGTTGTAGAGGCTCACGTTGCCGCTGACGATGGGCACATCCAGCGCGAGGCAGGCCTGGCGGATGCCCAGACAGCCCTGCTCGAAGGTCCACATGTTCTCGGGCTTTTCGGGATTGCCGTAGTTGAGACAGTCCTTGAGGCCGATGGGCTCGGCGCCCACGCAGGCCAGGTTCCGGCAGGCTTCGGCCACGGCGTGGGCCGCGCCCCAGAAGGGATCCAGGTAGCAGAAGCGGCTGTTGCAGTCGCTGCTCATGGCCACGGCCTTGCCCGTATCCTGGCCCTTTTCATCTTTCACGCGGATGATGCCCGCGTCGCCGCGCCCCATGCCCAGCAGGGTGTTGCTGCGCACGGTGCCGTCGTACTGCTCGAAGATCCACCGCTTGCTGGCCACCGTGGGCTGCTGGAGGATCTGGCGCAGCGTGCGCTCCACTTCCGTGGGCTTGAGGTCCGCGGGCAGGGGCGCGGCGTTCACCGCGTCCAGGTACCCCGGGCGCTGACGGGGCCGGTCGTATTTGGGCGCCGCGTCCACCAGGGGCTGGATGGGCAGGTTGATGACGGGTGCGCCGTGCCAGCTGCCAATGAAGCGGCCGCTGTCGGTGACCTCGCCCACCACGCAGGCATCGAGGCCCCACTTGTGCAGCACGGTGATGATGTTCTGCTCGCAGCCGGGCCGCGCCACCAGCAGCATGCGCTCCTGGCTTTCGCTGAGCATGAGTTCGAACGGAGTCATGCCCTCCTCGCGCTGGGGCACCTGGTCCAGGCGGATCTCCAGGCCCGTGCCCGCGCGGCTGGCCATCTCGAAGCTGCTGGAGGTGAGGCCTGCGGCCCCCATGTCCTGGATGCCGATGACCCAATCGGTCTTGAAGATCTCCAGGCAGGCTTCCAGCAGCAGTTTTTCCGTGAAGGGATCGCCTACCTGCACCGTGGGGCGCTTCTCTTCGCTGCCCTCGCCGAATTCAGCCGAGGCCATGCTGGCACCGTGGATGCCGTCGCGGCCCGTCTTCGAGCCGATGTACATCACCTTGTTGCCCACGCCCGAGGCGAAGCCCTTGAAGATCTTATCGCTGCGCAGCACGCCCAGGGTGAAGGCGTTCACCAGGATGTTGCCGTTGTAGCTGGCATCGAAACCGGCATCCCCGCCCAGCATGGGAATGCCCATGCAGTTGCCGTAGCCCGAAATGCCCGCGGCCACGCCTTTGACCAGACCCTTCATGCGCGGCGCATCGAGGTCTCCGAAGCGCAGGCTGTTCAGGTTGGCCAGGGGCCGGGCACCCATGGTGAACACATCGCGCAGGATGCCGCCCACGCCGGTGGCGGCGCCCTGGTAGGGCTCGATGAAGCTGGGGTGGTTGTGGCTTTCCATCTTGAAGGCCACGGCCCAGCCATCGCCGATGTCCACCACACCCGCGTTTTCCCCGGGGCCCTCGATGACCCTGGGACCTTCCGTGGGCAGGTTCTTGAGGTGGATGCGGCTGGACTTGTAAGAGCAGTGCTCGCTCCACATGGCGCTGAACACGCCCAGCTCTGAATAGGTGGGCAGACGGCCCTCCAGGAGGCGCAGGATGACCTGCCATTCGTCCTTCGACAGTCCCAGCTCCAGGGCCAGGGATTCGGTGACGGCCGGTTCGTGCGCAGCGGACATGGAGGCTCCGGAAGCCTTGATTCTAGCGGTTCCCGCCCTTCCGAACGAGGCTTGACATCTGTCAGGGACCTTCCGTTTCCACGGGCGCCATGGGGGATTCCCCGCCTTCGTAGGTGCGCCTGAGCACGCCTTGGACCAGGCGTTGGAAAAAGGTCGCCCGTTCGGGGTTGAAGACGATGGACACCGTGGCCTTGAGGTCGCTCCCCAACTCGAGGAGCGGACCTCCCTCCATGCCGGTCCCCAGAAGCAGCAGCGGGGCCCGCCCTTGAAGGGTTTCCACCATGGGTTTGAGGCGGCGGCGCTCATCCAGGCCCAGATTGGGCACATGGTAGAGCACCAGCGAGGGCCGTTGATTCATGGCGTCTTTCAGGGCCGCCATGGTGGGCGGCACCCGGTGGAGCGGCTGGAGACCACCCAGCAGGTCCTGCAGCCTGGCCTCCAAACCGGCATCGGCAGACACCAGGAGCAGGCCCGAGGGTTGCGCGGCGGTCACCTTCGAGGCGACCCCACCCGTACCGGTTTCAACCCCCCGGCGGGCGAGCCGTTCCAGATCCTCTTCCCGCTTTTCGAAAACCCACCGTGACAGCGGGTTCAGGAGGACATCGTCCAGCTGGGGGCGGAATTCCACGCCGAAGGTACGCCCATGCACGTGACGCAGCTTCACCTTGGTGTTGATGCGGATTTCGTCCGTCAGCGGGATGGTGACAGCCATCTCCTCACCGGCTTGCAGTTCCCCCTCCAGGAAATCCCGAGTGCTGTAGATCCGGCCCCCCGTCGTGCTGATGTCCACCAGGGTGCCCATGACGAGGTCGTACTTTGGGGTACTGAAGGTCACGGGCACCCGACCCACCCGATCCACCCGGTAGGACGCCCGGTGATCCTCTTCGTAAAGGGAATCCGGCAGGGCCAGGCGAAGGGTGCGGCGGCCATCGTGCATCCCGAAGCCCTTCAGTTCCGTGGGGCCCTCCAGGAAGCTGACCCGGTGGGGGAAGCGCATTTTCAAGCCGGCGTTGCGCAAGCCGTAGGTCGCGTCTTCCCGCCCCATGGTGGCCGCCACATGGATTTCCGAGCCTTCAACCTTGATGAAGGAGGACTCGAACCGGAGGTACGGGGTCACCAGGATCATCAGCTCGCGCCGGTCGCAGGCGCGCTTGAAGATATCTGCGATGGTGTCCGAGTTCCGGATCAGGTTGCCGGTCATGCGCCTCCTAGGGTGTTCGTGCTTCCATCATGCAGGGGCTCCCGTAGACTGGAAAGTGCTGGAATTCCAACCCCATGACCCCGCCCAAAACCCTACTCGCCTACAGTGCCCCCCGAAGCGGTTTCGGGGACGAGTGGATGACTTTTCTTCCCATTGGTCTCGGCTATCTCCAAGCCATGCTCAAATCCCGGGCCTTTCCCTGCCGGGTGGCCAACCTGAGCGGCAAGGGCCGGAAAGAGGTTCTCGCCTACTTCAAGGCCCAGAATCCAGCTGTGGTGGGCATCTCCATGTTCACCTTCAACCGAAAACGCTCCTATGAGCTGCTCACCTGGGCCCGGGAGGCCTGTCCGGGGGCAGTCCTCCTCGCGGGGGGGCCCCACCCCACCCACCTGGCGGAAGAGGTCTTCGAGGACTGCCCGGCCCTGGACGCCATTGTGCAGGGTGAAGGCGAGACCCCGCTCCTGGGGCTCGCCGAGCGCCTCAAGACGGCGCCCGGATCGGACCTCTGGAAGCGCACGCCGGGGCTCATCCTCCGCGACGGGCCCACCCTGCCCCAGGAACCCATGGAGAATCTGGACACCATCGGCATCCCCGCTGAACACCTGGAAGCGGATTTCCTGAATGACGTGGGCCAGCTGGCCTACCTCAGCACCAGCCGGGGCTGCCCCGCCACCTGCAACTTCTGCAACACGCCGGAATTCTGGGGCACGTCCATCCGCTTCCGCAGCGCCGATTCCGTGCTGCGGGAAATGCACCAGCTCCGCACGGTCCATGGCCTCACCTATTTCAGCTTCCGCGATGACACCTTCACCGCCAACCGGGATCGCGTGCTCAAGCTCATGAGTGGCATCCAAAGCAGCGGCCTGCACCCCCTGTGGAACTGCCAGAGCCGAGTGAACCTGGTGGACGAGGATCGCCTGGTAGCCATGAAGCGGGCGGGCTGCGAATTCATGCAGTTCGGCGTGGAGCATGGCAGCGAGCGTGTGCTGGCCCTGCTGGACAAGGGCACGGATCTGCGCCACGCGCGCCGGGCGCTCGATCTGGTCCGCAAGGTGGGGATGAACGTGGGCATCTACCTCATCACCGGCATTCCCGGCGAAACCTGGGCCGATGTGGAGGAGACCGCCACCTTCATCCGCGATACCCGGCCCAGCGATTGCCAGATCAGCCCCCTGGCCCTCTACCCCGGCACCCGGATGTTCGACCAGTACCGGGCCGAAGGCCGCATCCAGAAGGACTTCTACCGGGCCAGCGGGGATGCCGAGATCTTCGCCCGGGTGGATGCCCACACCGAAAAGGCCCTTCGCCACCTCGACCAGGCGGCCCAGCGCGCCAAGGCCAAATCCCGGTTCACGCCCGCCGAGTTCGCCCAACAAAAGATGCGGCTGGGCTTCTGTGCCGTCACCAACCTGCTCTGCGGCGAAGCGGCTGAGGAAGAAGGCCGCTGGATCGAGGCCGAAACCGAATATGCCGAGCTCATCGCCTTGGAACCGCTGAATCCCTGGGGCTTCATGAAGCGGGCCCTGCTTCGGGACAAGCTGGGTCAGGCCGCCAAGGCCCGGGCGGATCTGGCGGAAGTGCTGGCCCTGGCACCGGGCAACCCCGAAGCCACGGAACTGGCCACGCTCTGGGGCATGAAGCTCACCAAGGCCCGAACGAAAAAACCCGCCCACGGCCCCACTGGAGTCATGAAGGGGGCAGAGACGTACCTCAGCCAACCGAAGGGGTAAGGCTCACCTTCAGCGCCCGCCGCCACTCGAGCAGCCCCATGACACAGAGCACCTGGTACACCACGTAGAGGGCGCTGGTCACATAGAGCCCCTTGTAGATCAACAGCCCCACCGAGAGGCAGTTGGCCGCGATCCATACCGGCCAGTTCTCGATCCATTTGCGGGTCATCATGAACTGCGCCACCAGGCTGAGGGCCGTGATGAGCGAATCCAGCACGGGCACGGTACTGTTGGTGTAGCGGCGGAGCAGCCAGGTCAGGATGGCCGTGAGGGTCGCCACCGCCAGCACCAGCAGAAGGCCCACGATCGGTTTCACTCGGCTCACCGTCAGGGCCCCGTGGTTGCGTCCCCCATGCAGCCAGCTCCACCACCCGTAGATCGAGATGACGATGTAGAAGCCCTGCAGTCCCACATCTGCATAGAGCCCGGTGCGGTAGAACAAGACGATGAACACGAGATTATTGGCAAGGCCCAGGGGCCAATTCCAGATGTTCTGGCGCACCAGCAGGGCCACGCAGGCCGCCCCCGTGATGAAGCCGAAGAGCTCGATGAAGGACGGCACCGGCATCAGTCTTCGTGCTTCAGGTTCGGGCTACGTTCAAGGATGGTGAGCACCAGACGCTCCAGCTCATCCACCAGGAGAAAGCGGAGGGTCGGATCCTTCGGTACGCTGCGCTCGGACTCACCCCCGCCCCTGAGAACAAAAAAGGGCCCCGATCGTTCGATGCGGGAGATGTGTTTCCAGAGCAGTCGCCCGGCCCCAAACCTCCGCGCGAGCGGTGCGGGAAGGGCGTTGTGCTCCACGGACAGGCCCAGCTCATCCACCAGCACCTGGGATCCCTCGACCATCAGGACGCCCAGCAACGTCCCCAGCAGCAGGATGCTGCCCGCCACCACGGCACCAATGGCGGCTGTGACCGCCACCCAGAACGACCAGGTGGGTTCACCGGCGGCCTCGGCCACCTTCAGGGAAGCCCGCAAAACAGGCAGCCGTTCCATGATCTGGGCCAGGGCCCGGACGCCCACCAGCCAGGAACCGGCGAAGAGGAGCATGGCCATGGCCCGCTGAGCGAACGAGGGGCGAAAGACGAGCGGAGATCCAGCCGACATCAGAGCTGCATCTCAGCCACGATGGCCTCAGCCGCCGCCGCCGGGTCGGCCGCGTGCGTGATCGGACGCCCCACCACAAGCCAAGTTGCCCCCTGCTTCAGGGCTTGGGCGGGTGTCATGACGCGGGCCTGATCCTGGGTGGCGGCCCCGGTGGGACGGATGCCCGGCGTCAGGCGGTGGAATCCTTCGCCACAGGCCTCGCGGATGGCCGCGGCCTCCCAGGCAGAGCACACCACGCCACCGCACCCGGCTTGCTGGGCGAGCTTCGCGTAGGCCAGCGCAAGATCCTCGGGCTGGGCCGCGTGACCGAGAGCAGCCAGGGCCTCTCTATCCAAACTGGTGAGGACGGTGACTGCCAGCAGTTCTGTGCGGCCGCCTGCAGCACGGTGGGCCCGGATGGCCTCCACCGCCGCCTCCAGCATGGCCGGCCCCCCCTGCGCGTGGACGTTGACCAAACGCGGATCCAGTTTCAGCACGGCCTCCAGGGCCCGCCGAACCGTGGTGGGGATGTCGTGCAGCTTCAAATCGAGAAAGACGGGAACCCGTGCCTGCAGTTCCTTCACGAAGGCTGGTCCCTCCGCACAGAAGAGTTCCAGGCCCACCTTGAGCATCCCCACCCGACCCGTCAGCCGCTCGGCCAGAGCCAGGGCTTCCTTCGCCGTCGGCACGTCCAGGGCCACCACGAGGCGCTCGCGGGGCGTGAGGGTCAAGGTGGGTGAAGACAAGGGGACTCCCGTATGATGCGGAGGACCATTCTGCCATCAAGTAGAGGTACCGATGCTCCTCCCCCCCATGCAAACCCCACCCACCCTCATCGCGCCCGCTCCCAGCGCCCAGGAAGCGGAAGCCGCCCTGTTGGAGGCCTTCGACTATGATCTGGCCCTACCCACCGAGCCGAAGCTGAAAGGGGCGGCGGCGCTCAAATACCGATGGCTGCGGGCCACCGCCACCTTCGATCCCACCCGTGAGCTGCCTGCCAATCCCTTCGCAGCGGGCCGCGAGCGCCAAGAGGCCGAGGCTTTGCGGCACCTGTTGAAGGCGCCCAAGGACCAGCTCGAAGGTGAGCTGAAGGCCCTGCCTATCCGGACCTCCGGCACCGCCCTGGCCCTGTGGCGGTGGGGGCAGATCCAGGTGAGAGCCGGCGCTTTCCAGGGCGCCCTTCGCCGACTCTGGGAGGATCGCCTTCTTTCAGCGGGCTCGGTCCTCACCCGTGGCTACGGCCTGCGCCACGCCCTTTGCTGGGCTTTGGCAGAGCAGGATGAAGCCAGGTTCTCCAGCGTCCGTTCGGCGGCGGGAACGACCTCGGAGGAGACCATCAAGGGCTTCCAGCGGCTCTTTGGTCTGCTGGGTGGCCCCTCTCCCATGCTCCGCTTGTGGGCTCTCCCGGCCATGGAATACCACGACCTCCGCCTGGATCAGCTGGGCTCTACACGCGTCTGGATCTGTCCAGCCGAGCCAGCTGCCCTGCCGGACCTGCCGCCGGGCACGGCCTGGATCATTCCCAGTGCCACCGCCGACCTGAGCGAACGCGATGCAAGCCTTTCCGAGGGGCTCCTGACCGAAGGCCGAGCCCTTGCCGTTCGCCTGCAGGGCACAGGTCGCTCAGCCCAGCTGGCCCCAAGCCGTGCGGCCTTTGAAAACCTTGGCCTGGCCTGGTTTCCCATTCTCATCGAGCTGGATGCCAAGGGTGATATCCGGACCATCCGCATGGGGGATGCGGCTCCAGATCGACCCTAGGTTTAGCTCTAAAAAAAGGCCCTAGCCGATTCCGCAGCCCTGCATCCATCCAGCCACTGTGCCCCAGACCATCTGCGCCCAAAAGTGGAAGCCACGGCGCACGGGTTTGGGGGTGTAGCTTGCATGGAGTCGATCCTTCAGCATCGGATAGTTGCCATCCGGATCCAGCACCGCCGCAGCCACGGGGGAATCGAACTCGTAGGTGGTCCAGCGGTCCTGCCCATCCCAGACCAATCGCTGTTCCTCCTTGTTTTCCAGCCGCACCCAGAGCGTGATGGGCACCTTGATGCCGCCCTTTCGTTCAAGTGTGATGGATCCCACCCGACCCGGTGCGGCCGGTTGGGGTGCGGCGAAAACCGGGGCCTTGTCCGAGAAGAGCCACCCGCCTTGGGTGATATCCCGACTCTTGACGCCACGGATGACGTAGTCGAGAACTTCCGTACCCTCCACGAAGTCACGCCAGAAGGTGCCCAGATCGCGTCCGGATACCCGCTCTGCGATGCGCTTGAAGTCGTTGCGGGTGGGATGCCGGAAGGCCATCTCCTGCGTGTAGGCCCGTACGACCTGTTCCATCACAGGACGCCCCAGCATGGCCTCCAGCTGATTGAGCACCAGCGTGGGCTTCCCGTAGGCCGTGATGAAGTAGCTCTCGATGCTGAGGGTCTTGAAGCCGAACCGGGTCAGGGGATCAGCACTCGGCAGGCTCCAGTAGCCCGCCCATTCGACAAAATCCGTCCCCACCTGGAAGCGCCTCCCACCCAACAGGGCGTGGTAGCTGCGTTCCATGGCCTTGTGGGTGAACCAGCTGTTGAAGCCCTCGTCGAGCCAGGGTTCTTCGAACTCATTGCTGGCGAGCATGCCGTAGAAGAACTGATGACCATACTCGTGGACGGTCACCAACTCCGGCTCGAACCGCACCTGCAGGGGGTCGAAGGCCACTGAGCTGGCGGTCACGAGCGTGGGGTATTCCATGCCGTCGGCCCCGCTGGCGTCCTTGGGCGTGTCGATCACCGTCAGGGTCGGATAGGGGTATTTGAAATACCACTCCTCACTCCAGCGAAGGGCATTCTCCACGGCGCGGCGCTGCCTGGCAAAGTTTCCCCGGTTCGGGCCGTTGACGTAGTAGAAGACCTGCACACCGCGATACTCGAACATGGCGGGTTTCCGCCAGCTTTCCTGCGGCATCACGGCCCAGGCAAAGTCGTGGACATCCTCCGCGTGCAACCGCCAGATCACATTCAGGGGGCGCTTGGGGTCCTGCTCGATCTCGGTCACGAAATTGGTCTGGGTGCCCGTATGGGCCAGGCCCAGGGCGTTCGGCAGGGATAGTGCCACCTCATAGACGCCGAAATCCGCGAAGAACTCCGTGTTCGCGTGGTAGGCATGACAGTTCCAACGATCCCCCTGGTAGACCCCAACCTTGGGGAACCACTGACCCGACATGAGGAAGTTTTCAGACCATCCACTGCGGGCGAAGACCTTCGGATAACGGTTCTCCCAGGTGATGTCGACATGGATCGTTTCACCTGGCACCACGGCCCGGGGCAACTTCAGCCAACGGACCGTCTCATCTTCGCCAATGTGCCCATCCAGATCCCGTCCCTCCATTTGGACACTAATAAGGCGGCAGTACCCCCATGTGGAGGATTCCGTGGCCCGGTCAAGCCGATCCGACCGCAACCGCCCTCCACTCTCCTTCACGAAGAGACTCTGAGGCCCCTTGAACGCGTTGAGATAGAGGTGCAGTGGCAATTCCTGCGTGGGAGCCGTGCCGGTGTTGCGCCAGGAGATCGTCTCCCGTCCCTCCAGCGTCTTGTGCTCAAAGTCCAGCGTCGCCTCAATGCGATAGTTGGCGATCCGCGGCGACTTTGGCTTGTCGAACCACTTCTCCGTCGTCCAGGTCCGCGGCCCCGCCGCCAATCCGACGGCGGCGAACATCACCAGCAGAGCCA
>Ga0302322_100003466_pt1 | contig 13567 bp, 12 predicted proteins | sample Fen_T0_2_FD_203757 | JGI IMG/M metagenome (GOLD analysis project Ga0302322, IMG submission 203757) | Peat permafrost microbial communities from Stordalen Mire near Abisko, Sweden - Fen_T0_2 | ecosystem: Environmental > Terrestrial > Soil > Wetlands > Permafrost | place: Sweden: Abisko...
GACCGCGCCGGCGTTCTCGCCCAAAGCGATCCGGTACCTCACCCAGGCCCAGCGGTCGGGAGCCAGCGCCGGGGCCCCGGACGACGAAGACTACTGGTCGGTCATCCAGCGCGCGTTCGACTGCGACCGCACCATGATCAACCTGAACAACGGCGGCGTGAGCCCGTCACCCACCGTCGTGCTCGACCAGATGATGCGCGACCTGCGCTTCTCGAACGAGCTGCCGGTGGAGCACATGTGGCGCACGCTCGAGCCCCGGGTCGAGTCCGTGCGGATCGGGCTCGCGGCCCAGTTCGGCTGCGACCCGGAGGAACTGGCCATCACCCGCAACGCCTCCGAGGCCAACGAGACGATGATCCTCGGCCTCGACCTGAAGCGGGGCGACGAGGTGATCGTCTCCGACCAGAACTATGGCCGCATGCTCACCACGTGGGACCAGCGCGCGCGCCGCGACGGCATCGTGGTGAAGACGATCAAGTTCGACGTGCCGCCGCCGTCGCACCAGTACGTGGTGGACCAGTTCGCGGCCGCGATTACGCCGCGCACCCGCGTCATCGAGGTCACCCATATCACGAACCTCACCGGGCAGATCCTCCCGGTGCGCGACATCGTGGCGATGGCGCGGCCTAAGGGAATCGCCGTGTTCGTGGACGGGGCCCATGCCTTTGCCCACTTCCCCTTCGACCGCGACTCGCTCGACTGCGACTACTACGGCACGAGCCTGCACAAGTGGCTGCTCGCGCCGATCGGCACCGGGTTCCTGTATGTGCGGCGCAGCCAGATCCCCGGCCTCTGGCCGTTGATGGCGGCACCCGCCTCGATGGATGCGAACATCCGGAAGTACGAGGAGATCGGGACGCATCCCGCGGCGAATCACAATGCCATCAGCGTCGCCCTCACCTTCCACCAGGCGATCGGTCCCGATCGCAAGGTGGCCCGCCTGCGCTACCTCCGCGACCGCTGGGCGGTGCCGCTCCAGGCCTCGAGCGATCGGGTGAAGGTGCTGACCCCGCTCAACTCGCCCGACAGCGCCGCCATCGGGTTCGTCACCATCGCGGGGCTGGATCCGGCCAAGCTGCAGGCATGGCTGCTCAACCAGCAGCGGATCGTGACCACGCTCATCGTGCACCCGCAGTTCAGCGGGCTCCGGATCACGCCGAACGTGTACACGACGCCCGGCGAGATCGACACCTTCACCACCCAGGTGCTGACTGCCATGCGGACCGGGCTGACCTGAGCGCACTGCAGCGATTTGCAGTCGCGAGGCACAGCGCCCAGGCGCATTGACAAATGCCATGGCGGCCGGAAGCTTACGATATGCAGGTGTTTGCCTCGACAGGTCCCTGGCTTCCAGCCGCGCCGACGGGCACACCGCCCTGATCGGCGCGCTTCCATTTTGGGGCCGGCCATCCCGACCGGCCGCCGGACCGGAGCTGCACGCTCCCCAAGATGAGGCCATTCCGATGGCGACGGGCAAGGTGAAGTGGTTCAACGATGCGAAGGGCTTCGGGTTCATTGCGCAGGACGGCGGCAAGGACGTCTTCGTTCATCACACCGCGATCCAGATGGACGGCTTCCGCTCGCTCGCGGAGGGCGATCCGGTAGAGTTTGAGGTCGTTGAGGGTCCCAAGGGCCTGCAGGCGGCGAACGTCCGCCGGGCATGAGCGGCCAGACCGGTGACCCGGGCCGCCCGGGTCGCCGGAGCGCTTCACGCCCCGGCCGGGGCGCATTCCTTGCACGCAACTGTTCGCATCCTGTCCTCCGGGGTATCGCGTGACCCGTACTGCGCTCGCGTTCGCTCTCCTGGCACTCGTGCCCGTGCCGCTCGTGGCGCAGGCTGCACCGGCCACGGACCCGCTGTCGATCTTCGGGATCAGCGCCGGCGCTACGGTGCGCGTCGTGGCGGAAACAATTGCCGATCGCGACGGCGGTAACCTTCGCTGCGATCGCTCGAAGGTGGACCCGCGCGTCGAGGAGTGCCGCGCCACGGTGAGCGTGCCGGAGGCTGCCGAACCGCTCGAGCTCTGGATGTCCGCCGTCGACAGCGTCACCAGCGTGCTCACCATCGCCGGGAACCTGGCGCCCGATGAGCTCGACCAGCTGCGCAGTTCACTCGAGCGGCGCTATGGCCGGGTCAACGCGAAGGCGCAGAATTCCCAGTGGATGATGCAGTGGGTGCGGAAGGGCACGATGATCCGGCTGACGTGGCGCGCGCAGCAGGGCGCCAAGGCCACCTCGGTCGCGCTGATCGACGGCAACGTGCTCGATGCATGGACGGCGCGCCGCGGCACGCCGCAGAAGGCCGGCGCGTCGGCCCCGGCCAGGAAGCCGGCGACCACGAAGAAGACCACCACCACCACCAGGCCACCGGCTGACACGTCGGCGGTCCAGGGTATCGAGGCGTCGCCGGCGCGCTAGCCGGCGAGCTTCACCAGGAAGCTTCCCTCGCTGTCCTCCAGTTCGAACCTGCGCACCACATTACCGTCCGCTTCCAGCGTGCGGAGCAGCGTGCGTACCCTCGTGCGCACCGGCGCACTGCCACCCGACCGACCCCGACCGGTGATGAGCCGGACGCTCGCCCCGGGGCGCGCCCGGCGCTGGGCACGCAGGAAGCGCTCGGCGCTGGTGACGGCGTCGAGCACCGACAGGCCGTGCAGATCGAAGACAGCGGCGGGTTCGGGTATTGCCATTCGGGGGACCGGGGAGTAGCCTCCCCGCTCAATGGTCATTCTACCGCACGTCAAGCGCGCGGTGCCGGTTCTGGGCCTGCTGCTACTGGTCGGGCTCGCCAGCTGCAACCGCGCTGAACGCCCCATATATATCGGCGTCACGGGCGCCCTCTCGGATCCCATCGGCGAACCGATGCGGCGTGCCGCGCAGCTTGCCGTCGAGGAGATCAACGCGCGCGGCGGCGTGCGGGGACGGCCGCTCGCCCTCATCGAGCGCGATGATTTTGCCAACCCCGACTCGGCGGTCCGCGTCGCCGGCGAACTCTACGCATCCGAGGCAGTGGCCGTCGTCGGGCACCTCTTCTCCGGCACCACGCTCGCGGCCGCCCCGATCTACAATGGTGGCTCTCACCCGCTCGTCGCCGTTACCCCGTCGTCATCGGCCCCCGAGGTCAGCGACGCGGGACCCTACACGTTCCGGATGTGCCCGAGCGACCTGGCCCACGGTGCCGCGCTGGCGCGCTGGGTAACGGACCGACTCCAGTTCAAGCAGGGCGCCGTATTCTACCTCGATGATGACTATGGGCGCGGCATCCGGCAGGCGTTCGCCACGAACCTCAAGGAGCGCGGTGGCCGGCTGGTCGGCATGGAGCCCTACCTGGGCACCTCGCCCGACCTCGGCCCGCAACTCGAGCGGCTGGCGAAGCTGCAGCGCCCGCAATTTCTTTTTGTCGCCGGCAACCGGCCCGATGCCGAGTCCATCCTGCGCAGCGCAAGGGCCCTCAACCTGCAGGTGCCGATGCTCGGCGGCGACGGCCTCGAGGGCATCGAGGAAGCGGGCCCGCTCGCGGAGGGCACCTACGTGAGTGCCGCCTACCACCCGAGCCTCAACACGCCGGCCAACCGGAAATTTGTCGCGGCATACGCGCAGAAATATCCCGCGACACCGGTGCCGAACCAGCCCGCCGCCGCCACCTATGATGCGGTGAACCTGCTGGCCCGCGCGATCGAGGAAGGTGGCCCGAGCCGGGAGAGCGTGCGTCGCGCCCTGGACCGGGTGGGCCGAGGCGCGGCGCCATTCGAGGGAGCCACCGGCAAGATCGCGTTCGATTCCCTGGGCGACGTGCACGACAAGCAGGTGTACATCACCGTCGTGCGCAACGGCGCGGTGCTGCTGGCGGGTGGACTATGATGCTCGGCAGCCTGCGCAGCCGGGTCCTCTCGGGCATGGGCCTGCTCCTCGTGCTGGTCCTGGCCCTCGCGATGCTGGCCGTGAACACCATCAGCGCGCTGGACAAGCTGGTGAGCGGACAGCTCGCGTCGATGCTGGAGATCGCGCAGGTCGGCGCCGGGCTCGTGTCCACCTCGAACAGCCAGATCCGTGCGGCAGAGCAATACCTCACGCACCCCTCCGACTCGCTGCGCACCGCATTCATCATGCACGGCGACTCGGCCTACTCGTACCAGCGGCGTTACCAGCAGCTGACGTCACTCGGCAACAGCGACCGCATCGTCCTCAATCGCATCGCCGACGTGCAGGCCCGCATCGAGGTCGCCTTTGGGCGCGCCTTCGCGCTGACCGACCTGAGCCGGCCCGACGAGGCGCGGGTCGCAGCGGAACAGGCCCGCGCCCCGGCGACGACGCTCACCGAGGACGTGCAGCGCCTGTCCGATTCGCAGTCGCAGTCGGCGCTCCGCGGACAGCAGGAACTGCAGCAGGAGACCCAGCAGCGGCGCACCATCCTGTGGCTCCTGTTCAGCGGCGCCCTGGCCTTCGGCCTGGGCACCGTCGTCGTGGTGGTGCGCGCCATCGACCTGCCGCTCAAGAAGCTCGTCGGTGCCGCCGACCGGTTCGGGGCCGGTGACCTTCGTCCACTCGACCTGGGCGACATGCCCACCGAGCTGGGGCGGCTGGCCCACGCGCTCGACCGGATGCGCACCCGTCTTCGCGGACTGGTCGAGTCGGTGATCGGCGAGGCACGCTCCATCAGTGCCAACGCCAGCGATTTCTCCGCGATGAGCGAGGAGCTCGCCGCCACGAGTGGCGAGATCTCGACGGCAATGGTGCGGGTGGCCGACAGCGCGGAGCGCCAGGCGACCGGCATGCGCGCCGCCGACGTGCTGCTCGTGTCGCTGCGCGAGACGGCGGTCGGCAACACTGCCGCCGCGCGTCGGGTGGTGGACGTGGGCGACAAGATCCGCCGTCTCGCCGAGTATCACCGCGGTGACGTGTCGGGCGCGGGCAAGGCGCTGCTCGACGTGCGTGAGGTCGTGCGCACCTCGACGGGCCAGGTGCAGGCACTCGCCCGGACGTCGCGCGCTATTTCCGACTTCATCGAGCTGATCAAGCAGATCTCGTCGCAGACCAACCTGCTCGCGCTCAACGCCGCCATCGAGGCGGCCCGGGCAGGAGAGCATGGGCGTGGATTCGCGGTCGTCGCCGAGGAGGTCCGTCGCCTCGCCGACTCGAGCGCGCAGGCGGCCGAGGAAGTCGCTCGCACCGTGTCGCAGATCCAGCAACAGATGGCGGAAGTGGCCGCGACAATGGATGCCGGCTCAGCCAAGGTATCCGGCGTGGAGTCGGTGGCCGGCGCGGCGGCGCATGCGCTCGAGGAGATCGTAGCCGCGGTGGAGGGAGTGCGCTCTGCGGCGGAGGACGTGGCCCGGGAGGCGGCGAAGAACGAGGAGACCGTCACGGCGCTGGGTGAGCGCACGGCAGAGGCCGGTTCGGCGGCGAATGAGAACGCGTCCGCCAGCGAGGAAGTCACCGCGGCGGCGGAGGAACAGAGTGCATCGACTGAGGAGATGGCTGCGGCGGCGGCGGAACTGCTCCAGGCATCCAACCGCCTGGCCGCCCTGGTGACCGAGTTCCGGGTCTAGGGCGACCGAGCGTCTGGTCTAGCGCTTCTTGGCCGGCTTGGCCTTCTTGGCGGGCTTCACTGCCTTCACGTTCTTGCTCGCCTTGGCCTTCGCGACGGCCTTCGGCTTGACCACCTTCTTGGCCGGCGGATGCGCCTTGTGCTGGGCCCGCTCGGCGGCCTTGTCGGCCCGCTTCTGCTCGGCAGCCTTGGCCTCGGCGAGTACCCGCTCACCCTCATCGTTTCCGAGAAGGTTCCGGCGGATCGCGTACTTCACCATCTCATCAGCGTCGGCGTACTGAAAGTCCCGAAGCCGCACGCTGGAGCGGATCAGGTTGATGATCGCATCGGCCACCGGACTCCGGAGCACATTCGCGATGCCGGGCAGCGTCTCCATCAGGGTCGTGATCTGCGACCCGCCAAGCTCTGTTGCCACATACACCTCCGCGCTGCAGAAGCGCTGGGAGAGAAACGCCGACACGACAGTGTCGGTTGGGCGGCAACGTATCACGAGCCGTAATCTGCGTCAAGCATTTGCCTGGCTGCCTTTACGGCAGGCATAGTAGCATTGATTACTACTACACTACTTTGTTTAGTGTTACGATAGCGTTGCGTTAGTGTCGTATTGCTGTCACGACCACTGGTACTCCGGCGGGTAGCGAATAGTGGACAAATGGGTACATTTGTGCCGCGCGGCGCAGGGACTGACACTGTCACCACGCTGTTGGAGGGCCTTCCGTGGGTCGAAGAGGAATCAAGGAATACCGGGCGCCTGAAGCATTGCTGCTCATTTCAGCTGATCGCGAGTTGCAACCGCTCGTCTGCCCAACATGCCAGACTACATCCGTCCAGCGCTCACCTCGTCGACCAGGAGATCCCGCGATCCCCTCCGGCAGGGTTACGCTCATGTGCGGTGAATGCGGCCGGACCGCGGTGTATATCGACCGCGTGCTGACCCGCGATTCGCTTCCCGAAGCACCGCGCCCCGTGCTGTAACCTTCTGATCGCAGCAGCCCGGGCGGCGCGCGTCGGCCTCCCGGGTGGAAAGTCGTGTGCCCCAGATTCCTGAGTCGCCGGTCGAGCCGCATCGCACCGCGAACGTGGCGGTCGTGCTCGCCGTCTTCCTCGACCTTGTCGGGTTCGGCATCGTCGTGCCACAGCTGCCGCTGGCAGCCGCGCGCTTTACCACGAGCGGGCTGGTCATCGGCCTCGTGGTCGCGACCGACTCCCTGCTCTCATTCCTGCTGGCGCCGCACTGGGGACGACTCAGCGACCGCTTCGGGCGCCGTCCCGTCATCCTGCTGGGGCTCGCCGGCAGTGCCATCGCCTATACCGTTTTCGGCCTGGCGACGAGCCTCGCGGCCATCTTCCTCGCACGGCTCCTGTCGGGAAGCCTCGGCGCAACCGTGAATGTGGCGCAGGCCGCCCTGGCCGACACGACGCCGCCAGAACAGCGTTCCCGGGCCATGGGCCTGATCGGCGCCGCGTTCGGGTTGGCATTCACGGTGGGCCCGGCACTTGGCGGCATCGCCAGCAAGCGGGGAGAAGGTGTCCCGGGGCTCCTGGCCGGTGGCATCTGCCTGTTGAACTTCCTGTTCGCCTGGGTATTCCTGCGCGAAAGCCGGACGCGCCGAACGCAGGACTGGGGTGCCACGGCGCGCGTGCCACGGGCGGCACTGCTGGTCACGTTCGCCGCCACGCTCGCCTTCACGACGATGTACGTGGTGTTCCAGCAGTTCGCCACCCAGCAGCTGGGACTCACGCGGGCCGGGATCAGCTATGCCTTCACGCTCGTTGGGCTCGTGAGCGTCGTGGTGCAGGGTCGCCTGGTGCGGCGACTGGCGCCGAAGCTGGGCGAGCTGCGACTGGTGATATGGGGCGGCGGCCTGATGGCCGTCGGGCTGGCCCTGTTGCCGCTCCTCGTCACCTTGCCTGCGCATGGCGCGGCGCAACTCGGCGGGCTCGGCCTGTCGGTCGCGCTCCTCAGCGCCGGGTTCAGCCTCATCGGGCCCTGCGTGGCGGGATTCGTGTCCCGCAACACGCCAGCCGACGATCAGGGCCGGGTGCTCGGCACCCTGCAGAGCATCGGGGCAGGCGCGCGCATTTTGGGGCCGCCGTTGCTTGGGGTCCTGGCAGAGAAGGGCGGGTTCGCGGCGGCGTTCGGGCTGTCGGCGGTGGCGGGTGCGCTGTCCGCGGCGATCGCCGCGCGGTGGAAGCGCCGGAGCTGAGCCGGCGCCCTGCCAGCGATTGCTACTTCGGAACGGTGAAGAACCTTCCCCAGCGGATGTCGGAGAAGAATGGCAACGGGCGCCAGCTGTTGCCGTTGAAGCTGTAGTAGATGAACATCGGCGTGCCCCGCACGTTCGTTCGCGGCAGGAACCCCCAGTAGCGCCCATCGTACGAGCTGTCCCGGTTGTCGCCCATCATGAAGAACGAGTCGGCGGGCACCACGATCGGCCCCCAGTTCTGCAGGTCAGGGTGATAGCCCTCGGGTGACCGGCCGACGAGGTGACTCGACTGCCAGGCGCGCATGTGGTCGCGCTGATCCGGCTCGGCCAGCAACGACGGATTCGCATGCACCGCATACGGCTCGTCGATATGCTGCCCATTGCGGATCAGCGTGCCGTTCTCCATGGCCAGCGTGTCGCCGGGAACACCGATGAGCCGCTTCACCACCTTGAGGCCCGGCTCCTCCACCGAATCGAATACCAGGATCTCGTTACGGCGCGGCTCGCGCACGGCGGGAAGCTTCTTGCCAACCAGCGGCACCTCGGCCCCGTACAGCAGCTTGTTGACGAACAGGAAGTCGCCGACCAGCAGCGTGTTCTCCATGCTGCCCGAGGGAATGCGGAATGCCTCGAGCAGGAAGGTGCGCAGGAAGAACCAGACCACGAGGGCCACGCCGATGGACTTCGCCCACTCCCAGAGCCATGCCCCGGCCCCTCGCGGTCCGGGCGCAGCCACCACGGGCTTCTTGTCTGCAGGCTTCACTGCTACCGGCTGAGCCATCGTTCCTCGTGCTCGCTTCCCTGTTCCAGGTTCACTGCCTGTCACTGCCCCTCAAGATAACCACGGCCACCCGGGCCCCCGTGCGCCGCTCAGCTCCGGAGTGCCGCCAGCACCTCGGCCGCATGCCCCTTCGGCTTCACCTTCTGGAAGACCTTCTCGATGCGCCCATCAGTGCCGATGACGAACGTGGTGCGCAGGATGCCCTGGTACTTCCGGCCATACATCGATTTCTCGCCCCAGGCGCCGTACGCCTCCGCCACCGCGTGGTCCTCATCGGCCAGCAGCGGGAACGGCAGCTGGTACTTGCTCTTGAACTTGCCATGCGATGTCACGCCATCGGGGGACACCCCCAGCACCACCGCACCGGCCGCCTGCACCGACTTCCAGTTGTCGCGGAATTCGCACGCCTGCGCCGTGCATCCGCTCGTGTCGTCCTTCGGATAGAAGTAGAGCACGACCTTGCTCACTCCCCTGAAGTCGTCGAGAGAAACGGTTCGCCCATCATCGGTGAGGAGCGAAAATTTCGGTGCCTTCTTCCCTGCTTCGAGCATGGGATCCTCGCTGGAGTCAGTGCTGTTCCACGGTGGCGGCGTGCACCGGGACGCGCACGCGCGCGACCGGGTGTGGCAGGCGCAGCGTCAGCAGGCGGTCGACCAGGTTCCAGGTATCAATGCCGTCCTCCGATGCCGGTTCGAGGAGGTAACTCGCGAGCGTGCCCAGTGGCTGGTCGGTGCGCACCACGTAGCTGCCGGCCGGCGCCTCGTACGGCGCGGCGGCGAGCCACGCGCCCTCGACCGTCACCGTGCGATGCCCCTCGAAGGCATAGGGCTGGGCCGAAATTGAGTCGATGTGGAAGCGCTCCGCCGGTCCCTGCCACGGCGCGGTGAGCCGCTCCACCTGCACCCCCTGGCGAACCAGCAGTGCCACCACGTCGGGCATCGATGCCGGGATAAGGTACGCCACGGGGCGGGCCTCGCGTCGCGATGCCGTGAAGCGGTCCCACACCGGCATGCGGATGGTGCGGAACTGTCCCGTGCGGGTGCGTCGCGCGAATGGGCCGTCGCCATCGCCGGCGGCCGTGGTGATCTCGGCGATCACCGGCTGCTCGGTGGGCGGCGCCATGACCGACCGGACCGCCACGGAATCCGGGCGCACGCCCGCGGACTGCGCCACCAGTCGCTTGATCCCGCCGCGCTCGGCGGCTGCGAGCGTGAGGATTTCCTGCACGAACGCGTACGTCGAGGTGATGCGCACCGGAAACGGATCGTTGCTGTACGCCTCGCTCAGGATCGCCATGCGCCCGCGCAGCCCGGTCCAGTTGGTGCCGAATCGCGGCCGGGCGTCGTACGTCTCCCAGCCGAGTACGAGCGAGTCGGGCATCTGGTTGCGAAAGTTGCCGTAGGGGAATGTCTCCAGGTTGTGCCGGCTCTTCATGCGCTGGCGGATCGCCGGCAGGAACCTGTCACGGATGTAGGCGTTCGCCGGCGTGTCGTTGGGGTTGAGCCCCGGCGCGTAGGTCAGCGCGTACCCGTGGTAGCTGCCGTTGGTGGTGTGCAGGTCGATAAAAATATCGGGCTGCCAGGCATCGATGAGTGCGGCCGCACCCCGCGTCTCGGGCGCCTCCATCTTCACGTAGTCGCGATTCAGGTCGAGACCAAGGCCGTTCGCCCTTCGCCCCACCACCGCGGGGCCGTCCTGCCCTGGCCGGTTCACGCTGCCCTCGGCCCAGGCATCGTTGCCGTCGGTGTTGTAGATGGGCACGACGAGCAGCACGAGGCTGTCGAGCAGCGCGCGCTGCGCGCTGAAGGCGAGATCCCGCAGGATCATCTGGGCCACTTCCTTCCCCTCGACCTCGCCGGCGTGGATGTTGGCCTGAAGCCAGACGACGACGCGGCCGGACGCCTGCGCGTCCGCTGGACCCTGCACGCCTGGCGCGGCCGCAATGACGAAGGGAATACGACGCCCCTCGGTGCTGGTGCCAAGGCTGCCGAACCTGAAGGGCGCGCCGCGACGTTCGAGCGAATCGAGGAATGCCGTGACATCGGCCCAGCTCGACGTCTCCTTGCCGCCAGTGCGCTCAGCTGTGGTCTGCTGCGCGGCAAGCGGGACGGCCAGCAGCAGCGCCAGCACGACGAAACGGGAGGATGTCATCTTGCCTGGGGTGTCTTGATGATGGTGCTGACGGGATCGGGAAACCGCGTATCCACCGTAAAGATGGTCTCCGGCACCAGGAAGCGGCGGCTCGGTGCCGGGATGATCAGGGGAACCACGTCCCCTGGATCGCGAAGGCCGGGGGCGAACAGGGGATCGTCCACCACCTGGGCCGGACCACCAGCGACGATGAGGTGACGGATCGCGACCGGCGCCGTTGTCCCTTGCGCCGCAGCGACACCGATCGCCGCGCGCGCCATCAGGTAGCCGGTGACATGCGGGTCCAGCTCGTTGCCGGCGAGGCGCACCCGCTTCTCCGCCTCGGCGAAGCCGATCAGCGGCATCCGGGACACGATCGGAGCAAGCACGAGGTCGGTCCATACCTCCGCGATGCCCTCGACAAGCCAGGGGTTCAGTCCGGGCAACACCACCTCGCCGCTGTCGGGCGCTGCCAGGACTGCCTGCTCGAAGCGCCATCCCTCCGCCAGGAGGTGTCCCCATTCATGCAGCACCGCCCCCAGCGCCAGCACGGGGATGTAGCTCGGCTCGACGGCGATCGCCTCCTGCCGCTCGAGGAAGCCGCTCGTCGATTCATCGGCGCGCTGCTTCACCGACACGACGCGCAACCTCTCGTCCTGCCGGGCCACGAACAGGTCACTTCGCGCGGGCGACTCCAGGAGGTGCAGCACGGTGATCAGCTCTGCGGCACCGTGCCGATCCAGCCACTGCGCCCCGGTCCAGTTGAGCGGGGTCACCAGGCGGTTCATGGTGGCCGCCGAGACACCGTATCGCGGCACGGCCTGTGGCCGCCCGAACAACTGCGACGTGATCGCCGGCACCGCCAGGACGCGTGCGGAGTCGCCAGGCATGATCGAAAGCCAGGTCGCGCGCACGATGTCGGCCGGCGAACGCAGGGTGCCGTCCTCCGATACCCAGCGTGTGCGGATGAGGAACGCCAGTGCCTGTCGATGCCACTCCTCGGCCTCGGGATAGGCAGCGAGCAGGATGCCGAGCGCCCGGGCGGACTCGGGCGCGGCCGTCCGTGCGGAGGCGAGGAGCCGGGCCAGGGCCACAGAATCGGCCGTCCCGAGCATGCGCAGCCGCTCCATGGCGAGTGGAACCGAGCCGGCGCCCGAGCCGCTGTCGGCAATGGAGCCAGTGGCGACCAGCGCGGGTACCACGTCGCTCCATTGCAGCCGTCGGGAGCGCAGCCGCGCAATATCGAGCGCGGCGTCGTGCACATCGAGGCGCCAGCGGCCACCGGGCCGGAAGACGACGTCGAATTGCGCCCGCGTCGTGTCGGCCGGGAGGGTCGCGCGCACCTGCTCCAGGGTGCGCTGCACCGCGGCCAGCACCGCGGTACGCTGCACCACGCCGAGCATGCGATCCGGTCCGTCCTCCTGCAGCTGTGGCCCGCCGAGCGGGGCCAGGCCGCTCGCGCGGGCAAGGCGATCATAGGTCGCCGCCAGCCCAGCGCTGGATGCCTCACGGGCCGCCGCAGCCACCAGCGGAGCCGGCAGGAAGAGATGATCGACGCTCACACCACCGATCAGTTGCCTCAGCTGAAATGCCGGAAGCACGGCATAGAACTCGATGGATGGATCAAGCCGTGATGCGGCCCAGCTTCCTCGGCGCCCACCATCGGCGATGACGATGCCGCGGAGTTGGTGTGACCCTGCCGCCTCGTCGCCCGTGAACTCGGCGCCCCCTTCACCGGGAACAACAAATCGCAGTCGGCCAGTATCGTCGATGGTGACTTGCTTGAGCACAACGGGAGCACCGCTGCGGTTGGAAAACAGCGCGCGACCCCGCCATGCACCGGCGGAATCGGCGAACTGCAGTTCGCCAAAGAGCGGCGTGGGGGTGATGTCGTAGACATCGATGCGCCAGCGTCCCGCGATGCCTTGCTGTGCGGCCGCATCGGTGTATCCCAGCACACCGAGCCCCACGACCAGGGCGAAAACCCCGGGTCGGAGGCGGCTGGCGCCCGGGGAACCAGACCGCGTGTCGGCCACTAGCGCCCTTCCGTCACCGCCGGCTTCGTGCGCTCCACCACCTGCGGTATGACGGCAGCGCCCTCGGACATCTTTTCGATGCCACCCACCACGACCTGCTCGCCCGCCTCCACCCCCTCGATCACCTCGACGAACCCGGGCGACCTCACCCCCAGGGTTACCGGGCGCCGGGTGGCCTTCCCGTCCTTGATGACCCAGACCACGGTGATTCCCTGCAGCGCGAGTATCGCATCCTCGGGCACGACCACGGCGTTGGGGCGCTGCGCCGTGGCGAGCCGCACGTCCACGAACATGCCCGCCTGCAGTTCGCGCTTCGGGTTGGGCACCAATGCCTTCACGGTGATCGTGCGTCCGGGCAGCTGTACCACCGGGTCGACGAAGTCGACCGTGCCGGTGAAGGTCTTGTTGCGCATCGCGGCGACCTGGAACGCGATGGTCTGGTTGCGGCGCAGCTGTGCGGCATATCGTTCCGGCACCTGGAAGCTGACCCGCTCCGGGTTGACCGTCTGCAGGGAAGCGAGGCGGGTGGACGAGGTCACGTAGTCGCCCAGGCTCACGAAGCGCTGGCCCACGACACCACCGAACGGCGCCCGCACCAGCGTGCGGTCGAGGCGCACCTTGAGCAGCGCGAGCGACGCATCAGCGCTGCGCGCCATGGCCTCGGCCCGCTCGAGATCCGCCTGTGACGAGGCGCGCTGCTGCACCAGGTCCCGCGTACGAGTCAGCGATTGCGCCGCGAGGTCGCGATCGGCCTCTGCACTCGCCACCTGCGCCTGCAGCTCGGCGTCATCAATGCGGAAGAGCGGCGTGCCCTTCGCCACCTCGGTGCCCTCGCGGAAGAGGATCTCGACAATCCGGCCCTCCA
>Ga0302322_100003467_pt1 | contig 13567 bp, 11 predicted proteins | sample Fen_T0_2_FD_203757 | JGI IMG/M metagenome (GOLD analysis project Ga0302322, IMG submission 203757) | Peat permafrost microbial communities from Stordalen Mire near Abisko, Sweden - Fen_T0_2 | ecosystem: Environmental > Terrestrial > Soil > Wetlands > Permafrost | place: Sweden: Abisko...
GGGGCAGCTCGGAAACCGGGTGCAGCACGCACTGCGCGCCTTCACGCCGGACGACCAGAAGGCGCTGAGCTCGGCGGCGAAGACGTACCCCAGGAGCGACTTCTACGACATCGAGACGCTGCTGACGTCGATGGGCACCGGTGAGGCTGCGGTGACGCTGCTGAACGAGAAGGGCGTCCCGACGCCCGTCGTCCACAGCCGCCTTCCCGCGCCGCGCTCGCGGATGGACCCGGCCGATGACGTTGACGGCGCCGCGAAGGCCTCGCCGCTGTTCGCGACATACGGGACGCGGGTCGACAGCGAGAGCGCTCGTGAGCTGCTCGCGGCGCGTGTGGCGCAGGCGACCGCAGCCGCCGAGGCCGCCGCGCCCCCGAGGGCCGAGGCGGCGGCTCCCGCTCCCGAGCCCAAGGAGACCGCAAAGACCGTCGGCGGCGGCGCCGAGGCGATCGGCGACTTCCTCAACAGCCGTCAAGGCAAGCAGATGCAGAAGGACGTCGTCCGCGGCATCTTCGGCCTGCTGAAGAAGAAGTTCTGAGGCCGCGATGACGGGGTACTCCAAGGGCGTTCCGCCCGCCGCCGCACGCCGGATCCTGCCGCCGTTCGCCGAGGAACACGAGGAGCTGCGCGGTTCGCTGCGGCGCTTCGTCGAAGCGGAGCTGCTGCCTCACGCCGACGAGTGGGAGCGCGAGCGCTGGTTCCCGAACGACCTCTTCCCGCGCATGGGCGAGCTCGGGTTCCTCGGGCTGAAATACGAGGAGGAGTACGGCGGGCAGGGCGGCGGCTACCTGCATGACGCGGTCCTCGCCGAGGAGCTCGCGCGCTGCGGCTCCGGCGGCGTCGCGGCCGGCCTCGGCGCGCACATCACGATCGCCACCCCGCCCGTCTGGAAGTTCGGCACCGAGGACCAGAAGCAGCGCTACCTCGTCCCCTCGATCGCGGGCGACCTGATCGCCGCGCTTGCGATCACCGAGCCCGACGCGGGCTCCGACGTCGCGGGCATGAAGACGATGGCCAGGCCCGTCGAGGGCGGCTGGGTGCTCAACGGCTCGAAGATGTTCATCACGAACGGCGTGCGCGCGAACTACCTCGTGCTCGCCGCGAAGACGACCGCCCAGGGTGGCCACGGCGGCATCTCGTTCTTCCTCGTCGACACCGAACAGCCGGGGTACGAGGCGTCCAAGATCGAGAAGCTCGGCTGGCACGCCTCCGACACCGCGCTGATCGCGCTCGGCGACGTCTTCGTGCCGACGGAGAACCTGCTGGGCGAGCTCAACGGCGGGTTCAAGCTGATCATGGCCAACTTCCAGTGGGAGCGCCTGTCGATGGCGCTCGGCGCGGTCGCCGCGGCGCAGCACTGCTTCGAGCTGACGCTCGCCTACGCCGGCGAGCGCGAGGCGTTCGGGCGCAAGATCGGCGGCTTCCAGGCGATCCGGCACAAGTTCGCCGAGATGGCGACGACGATCGAGGCGGGCCGCGCGCTGACCTACCACGCGTTGCGCCTGTTCGTGGACGGCCAGGACGCGCTGCGCGAGGTGACGCAGGCGAAGCTGCTGACCCAGCGCGCCGCGTTCGACATCGCCGACACCTGCCTGCAGATCCACGGCGGCGCGGGGTACATGGTCGAGTACGGGATCGAGCGGGCCGCGCGCGACGCGCGGCTGGGGCCGATCGGCGGCGGCACCGACGAGATCATGAAGGAGATCCTGGGCCGGACGATGGGGCTGTAGGGCACAGCTTCACCAGACGGTCACGCGTTCGTCACGGACGCGTCACACGGGGCGGGCGCAGGTCGCGTTCGATGGCGGGGCTTCTGTTCCCACCTCTCGGAGGTCTCATCACATGCGCATCCGCTCCCGCAGCGCCGCGGCGCTCGCGGCCGGGGTCCTCGCCGCCGGCGGCGTCACCGCCGCCGTCGTCGCCGCGTCCCCCGGCGACCCGACCGACCTGAGCTCGGTTCCCGCCCAGACGAAGACGCTCGGCATCAGCTCGCCGAACGTGCTCTCCCCCGGCCTCGACGAAGTCGCCGTCGCGCAGGGCTCGACCAAGCTCGAGAACCCCGCGCCGGCCGTGCGCTTCTACGGCTATGACTCGCACGTCCCCGGTGGCACGGACACGTCCGCCCAGGCACCGTTCCTCCCGCTCGCCGCGACCTCGCAGCAGGAGGCGCAGAAGACCGAGCCGGACAAGAACACCTACCTCACCCTGCGCGGCCAGAAGGGCGCAGACCCGTCCTACGACTACGGCACCCACTTCCTCTTCCAGGGCCATGAGACCGGCACGCCGGGCTACATCAGCCGCATCAACCTCGATGCCGACGCTGCGCACCGCGTCACGCTGCTCGCGACCGCCGAGAAGGACGGCACGACCGCGCTGCCCCCGATCGACGGCTCGACCTGGGACCCGTGGGCCAAGCGGCTCCTCTTCACCTCCGAGGCCCTCACGACCGGCGGGGTCTGGCAGGCGACGACGGACGTCCCGTCGACCGTGGTGAACCTTCAGGGCATCATCGGCATCGGCGGATACGAGGGCATCCAGAATGACTCGGACGGCAACCTCTGGATCGTCGAGGACGTCGGCGGCAAGAGCGGCACGACGAACAACTTCGCCAAGCAGCCGAACAGCTTCGTCTACCGGTTCAAGCCGTACGACCCGACGGATCTGACGAAGGGCGGCAAGCTCCAGGTGCTGCAGGTCGGTTCGCTGCAGACCCCCGGTCAGCCGATCGCCTTCAACGGGCCCGCGACCGGCTCGGCGACGGGCGCGCAGGCGGACGCCGACATCCTGTCGGCCGACACGAAGGACCTGCACACCTACGGCCACACCCTCGACACGAAGTTCGTGACGATCCACGACACGGCGACCGACGGGACCACCCCGTTCAACGCGAACGCGGCCGCCAAGACCGCGAAGGGCACGCCGTTCAAGCGGCCCGAGAACGGACAGTTCCAGCCGGGCAGCGGGTTCCGCACGTTCTTCTTCGACGAGACGGGTGACACCGACAACCGCACGCAGGCCGCGCCGGACTTCGGCGGCTTCGGCGATGTCCAGCGGCTCGAGCTGAACTGGCCCGGCTCGGACAAGGGCAAGCTGCGGCTCTTCTACCGGGGCGATCAGGAGCACGCGGGCATCGACAACGTGACGTTCCTCTCGAAGTCGAAGATCGCGTTCGTGGAGGACGCGGGGGACACGCTGCACACGCAGCGCAACGCGCTCGACTCGGCGTGGCTGTTCGACGCGGGCGCCGACTACTCGCAGCCCGGCGCTCCGGCGCCGGTGCGGTTCATCGCCGAGGGGCGTGACCCGTCGGCGACGCTCGACTCGGCGGGCGGTCCGCTCGTCGCCGGCAACGAGGGCGACAACGAGATCACGGGCATCCATGCCTCCGACGGCGACCCGTCGCGCTGGGGCATCCTCGGCGCCAAGACGCCGCGGGTCTTCCGCGATGGCTCCTGGCGGCTCTTCTGGACCCAGCAGCACGGGGACAACACGACCTGGGAGGTGTTCCGCGGCGATCTGCCGCATGGCGGCTGGGGGGACTGACCGCCCGCGAACATCCGCAGTGCGCGTGGGCCCCGTCTCGGCGGGGCCCACGTCGTCGTTCGCCGCTCCATAGGATCCGCTCGGCACCCTTCCCCCGCAGCGACGCAAGGAGACGACATGGGAGTCCTCGACGGCAAGGTGGCGATCGTCACCGGATCGGCCCGCGGCATCGGCCGCGCGACGGCTGAGCTGCTGGCCGAGCACGGCGCGAGCCTTGTCATCAACGACCTCGACGGCGACGCGGCCGCTCGGGCCGCGAGCGAGATCGGCAGCGAGACGGCCGTCTACGCCGGCGACCTGACCGACCCCAGCGCGCCCGCTGCGCTCGTGAAGACCGCGATCGACAGCTTCGGCGCGATCGACATCATCGTCAACAACGCGGGCTACACGCTCGACGCGCCGGTCCACAAGATGAGCGACGACTGGTTCCAGAAGATGCTGGACATCCACGTCGTCGCGCCGTTCCGGATCGTTCGCGAGGCCGCCCCATACCTGCGCGAGCCCGCCAAAGCCGAGAAGGCCGAGGGCCGGGAGGTCTTCCGCAAGATCGTCAACGTCTCGTCCGTCTCGGGCACGATGGGCAACGCCGGCCAGGCCAACTACGCCGCCGGCAAGTCCGCGGTCGTCGGGCTGACGAAGACGCTCGCCAAGGAGTGGGGCCAGTTCAGGATCAACTGCAACGCGGTCGCCTTCGGCTACATCGAGACGCGCCTGACGGCCTCCAAGGACGACGAGAACGTCATGGAGATCGACGGTGAGAAGGTGCAGCTCGGCATTCCGGACCAGCTCCGCGGCATGGCCACGATGCTGATCCCGCTCGGTCGCCCGGGCACGCCGGAGGAGGCGGCCGGCGGCGTCTTCTTCCTCTGTTCGCCGTGGTCCAACTTCGTGCACGGACAGGTGCTCAACGTCACCGGTGGCCAGTTCACCGGGATGACGACCTAGGGCCGGCGGCGATGGCCGGCCACACGATCACGCTCGTCACCGAGGACGACCTCACGGACCTGCTCCCGCTGCTGCGCGGGTACTGCGACTTCTACGAGGTCGATCCGCCGGACGAGCAGCTGCTCGCGATGTGCCGCGCACTGATCGCCGACCCCGAGCGCGAGGGCCTGCAGCTCATCGCGCGGGACGCAGACGGCACGCCGCACGGGTTTGCGACGGTCTTCTGGACGTGGCAGACGCTCGACGCGGGGCGCATCGGGGTCATGAACGACCTGTTCGTGCACCCCGACGCCCGCGGCACGGGGCTCGCCGCAGCACTGATCGCGGCATGCGCCGACCGCACGCGCGAGCACGGTGGCAAGGTGCTCGCGTGGGAGACGGCGCTCGACAACGTGCGCGCTCAGACGGTCTACGCACGGGTCGGCGCGACCGCGAGCCGCTGGCTCACCTACGAGCTGGTGCTGTAGGGCCCGCGCGATCGAGCTTCGCCGCGATGCTCCTGAGCGCATCGGCATTGTGTTGCTCGTTCTCGATGAGCTCCGCATAGAGCGCCTCGGTCTCCCCGGGTCCAAGCCCCGGGAACCCCTGGCCGGCGTCGCCGGCGCGCCAGCGGTCGCGACTGTGGATCGTGCTCTCGAGGTCGAGCATCGACTCGGGCGCCGCTTCGTTCAGCAGCCCGGCGATCTCACGCTGGAGCGTCGGGGGAATCCAGCCCGCGTTCGCGGCGCTCGTGATCTCGGCTGCCTGCATCCACGCCGTCGCGTTCGCGAGCATCGCCTCCACATCGAGCTGCGGCGCGTAGCGGAGCCCGTAGGTTGGACGCAGACCCAGTTCGCGGACCGCATCGCGCTCGTCATCCGTCAGGCGGATCGTCTCTTCGACCCCGGGCGACGGATCGACGATCAGGGACAGGGACTGGGGGCCTTGTCTGGGCACGGTGGACCTCCGTTGCGTGAAACTGGCGAAGTCCAGTCGTGCTGCCGAGTCCTCGTCGACCGGGCCCCACAACAACAGCCCTCAGGGGAGAAGGTACAACCGGAGGATCGTGAAGTCCACCTTCCGTCGAGGGGGCATCTAGCCGGCCGCGCCGAGATCCAGCAGACAGCCGGAGAAGTACGCGCCGGCAGGCGATGCGAGGTACGCGACGATGTCCGCAAGCGCAGCGTCCGTCGTCACGTCGCGCGGGCGCACCGCCACGACGCGCACGCCGAGCCGCGCCCACTCGACGGAGGTCGTGCGGGCGAGGTTCTCCAGCGCGGCTGCCGCAGCGTCCGCGAGCGGGCCGTCACGCGGCCGCGGCGCGATCAGCAGGACGAGCCCACCGCCGGCCGGCTCGAGCCTGGCGGTCACGATGGCGCGCGTCGCGTTGAACGCGCCCGCGACGGCCTCTGCGAGTGCCGCGCCGTCGTCCGCCGCGCCGCGCAGCGCCGGGGCGGTGTCGCAGACGAGGACGCCGGCGGCCGGGAGCGCCTGCACGACGGCGCCCAGCGCCTCCTCATCGAGCAGGTCCACGTTCAGCGGATACGCGGCTGCACCAAGGTCCACGCAGCGCTCTGCCACAGGGCTGCCGGGGCCTGCGACGACGACGCTGACCCCATCGAGCAGGCCGGAACGCAGGAGCAGAGGCGCGTCGGGCGCGGGCATGCGCGGCAGCGTACTGCGCAACTTCGGCGGGCCCGATGGTTCACTGAAGGTGCGTGCCCGTTCCTTTCCGGACATTTCCGCGCGCCGCGCTCGGCGTGGTGCTGGTGGCCCTCGCCCTCCCAGGCGCGGCGTCCGCCCGCGCCATGCTCGTCGCCGGCGGCGCCCCGGGCCTCGTGTCCGTCGACCAGAGCACGGGGCGGGTTGCAGCCCCGCTCGGGCTCGGCGGCCCGGCGGTCGCGCTCGCCACGAGCTCCGACGGCGCCCGCGCATACGTCGCCGCGGGCCGGCGGATCGCGACGGTCGACATCGCCGATCGCAGCACCGCCGGGTTCACGACGCTCGCCAGCGGGATCATGGGTCTCGCCTCGAGCCCCAACGGGTCGCGTCTCCTGGCCGGGCGCGCCGGCGCGATCGACGTGCTCGCGTCCGCGCCGCTGCCCGCAGTGCTCACGACGGTCCCGCTCGGCCGCAGCGCCCAGCCGCGATCGATCGCGATCTCGCCCGACGGCCTACGCGCCCTCGTGGTGCTCGACAAGAAGCGGCTCGCGGTCCTCGATCTCACGACGCTGCGCATCGCCGCGCGGGTGCCGCTGACCCGCGCGACTGCGGTCGCCTTCTCCCCCGGCGGGAGTGCCTGGGCGCTGCAGCGCACGCGCGCCGGCGGCGTGCTGCGCCGGATCGACCTCGTCAGCGCCCGTGCCTCGGCGACGATCCCACTCGGCCGCTCGATCGGCGGCGGCCTCGCGATCACGCCGAATGGCCGCACCGCGATCGCGGGCGCCGCCGACGGCACGGCGGTCGCGGCGATCGCCGACCTGACCGCCGCCCGTCTGGTCACCCGCGTGCGCGTCGGCCGAGGCCCCGGCTTCCCCGGCACCTCCAGTGACGGCACCCGCCTCTTCGTCGCCGACCGCGGCGGCCGCTCGCTGTCGGTGCTGAGCGCTCTGAGCTTCAAGCGCCTGCGCGGCATCGCGCTGCCCGCCGGCGTGCGCGCGTCCGCGGCAGCTGGGCAGGGCGGCCTCGCCGTGCAGCGCGGCACTCCGGGCGCCGACGTCCTCATCGGCACCCGTGGGCCCGACCTGCTCGACGGCCTCGGCGGCGACGACAAGCTCAGCGGGAACCGTGCCAACGACCAGCTCTTCGGCGGCGACGGAAACGACGAACTCAACGGCGGCACCGAGAACGACCTGCTCGACGGCGGCCCAGGGAACGACCGGCTCTTCGGCACGCAGGGCAACGACCAGCTCCTCGGCGGACCGGGCAACGACGCGCTGTTCGGCGGCACCGGCAACGACCGCCTGAACGGCGGGGACGACGGCGACTACCTCGACGGCGGCGACGGCGACGACCAGATCGACGGCGGGGCCGGCGACGACCGGATCGTCGAGTCCGGCCTGGGCAACGACAACCCGCTCGAGGGCGGCCCCGGCAACGACCTGATCGACGGCGGGCGCGGCACCGACAAGATCTACGGCGACGACGGCAACGACACGCTGCTCGGCCGTTCGGGCTCGGAGACGATCGACGGCGGCACCGGCGACGACGTGATCGACGGCGGCACCGGCGGCGACATCCTCTTCGGCCGCGAGGGCAACGATTCGATCCGCGGTGACGCCGGGTCCGACACGATCTACGGCTCGTACGGCGACGACACGATCGACGGCGGGTCGGGGAACGACACGATCAGCGGCTCCTATGGCGCGGACGACATTCACGTGGCCGACGATTCGCAGGACACGGTCGACTGCGGCCCCGGCAAGGACACCGTCTACGTCGAGGACACCGCGCCGGACCGCGACATCCTCACGAGCTGCGAGACCGTCGTCCAGGTTCCGCCGGAGCCCTCGACGGACGCCCCGTCGACGACGAACGTGATCGCCGGCACGCCAGGGAACGATGTCCTGAACGGGACCGAGGGCAACGACTCGCTCTTCGGTGCCGACGGCAACGACGAGCTGTTCGGGAACGGCGGCAACGACTACGTCGACGGCGAGAACGACGACGACATCCTGCACGGCGGCCCCGGCGACGACGAGCTGCACGGGCGCGGCGGCAACGACGTCGTCCTCGGCAACGAGGGCAACGACCGCCTGTTCGGCGACCGCGGCGAAGACAACCTCGACGGCGGCCCCGGCAACGACCAGATCTTCGGGGGCCTCGACAACGACACGATCCAGGGCGGCGAGGGCGACGACACGATCCAGGTCGTCGCAGGCGGCTTCGACAAGGTGAGCTGCGGGCCGGGGACCGACACCGTCTACGCCGACGTGACCGACGAGGTCGCGCCCGACTGCGAGATCGTCAAGCGCTGATCGACGCGTGCAGGCGCTTGATCTCGGCGAAGATCTCGTCCGCAACCGCCTGCTGCTGCGCCCGCGTCGGCTCGGCGACCTGCTCCCAGCGCATCGGCTCGCCGTACTTCACGGTGACGCGCGGGAAGCCAAGGCGCTTCCAGTTGCGCACCGCCTGCGACCCGGCGATCCCGACGGGCACGATCGGCGCTCCGGTCTCCAGGGCCATCCGGCCGATCCCGGGCTTCGCCGTCTCCGCGAGCCGCCCGGTGCGTGAGCGGCCGCCCTCGCAGTAGACGCAGACCGTGCCGTCGCGGCCCATGATCGCGTGGACGATCTCGAAGCTGCGCTCGTCGCGGCGGCCGCGGCGGACGGGGAACACGCCGCCGTGCGTGTAGATGTAGGTCATCGGCCCGCTCGTGAAGAGCTGCGACTTGGCCATGAACTGGACCTTGCGCCGCGTCGCCTGGCCCATGAAGAAGTGATCGAGGTTCGAGAAGTGGTTCGGCGCGAAGATCAGCGGCCCGCTCGTGGGAACGTTGGCGCTGTCGATTGTCCGCGTCCGATAGCCGATCCAGGCGAGCAGCGAGGTGACGACCCGGACCAGCTCGTAGATCCAGCGGTCGGGCCGCCTGGTCTGCGAGCGCACGTAGAACGGCTCGAGCGCCGCGGCCGGGCGGGGGTCCTCGTAGACCTGCTCCTTGATCGGGACGAGCTCCGGCCCTGAGGGTGTCCGTGACTCGGTCATCGCCACCGTCCTATCACGACAGGCCCCACCGAGTCAGGCCTCCACCCAGCCGCGCGCGCGCTCGAGCGCCCGCGACCAGCCGTGCAGCAGGGTCTCGCGCTCGTCCGCGCCGAGCTGCGGGTCGTACCGCGCCTGCTCGCGCCAGAGCTCGGTCACCGCGGACTGCGACCACACGCCCGCCCCCACGCCGGCCATCAGCGCGGCCCCCAGGGCGGTCGTCTCGGCGACCTCGGGGACGACGACCGGCACGCCGAGGACGTCCGCCTGGAACTGCATCAGCCAAGCGTTCGCGGTCGCGCCGCCGTCGGCCCGCAGGCCGCCGACCGGCGTCTGCGTCACCGCCTCGACCGCCCGGACCGCGTCCACGGTCTGGTAGGCGATCGCCTCGAGCGCCGCGCGCGCGAGGTGCGCGCGGCCGCTGCCGCGGGTCAGCCCGACGATCGTCCCGCGCGCGTACGGGTCCCAGTGCGGCGAGCCAAGGCCGGTGAGGGCCGGCACGAAGTAGACGCCGTCGTTGCCGTCGAGCGACGCGGCGAGCGCTGCGGACTCGCGCGCATCCTCGATGATGCCCAGGCCGTCGCGCAGCCACTGGATCGCGGCGCCGGTGACGAAGATCGACGCCTCGAGCGCATAGATCCGGCGCTGCCCGATGCCCCACGCGACGGTCGCGAGCAGCCCGGGCGGCGTCGCCGGGGCGGTGTCGCCGGTGTTGACGAGGACGAACGACCCGGTCCCGTAGGTGTTCTTGGCCATGCCGGGGTCCAGGCACGCCTGCCCGTAGAGCGCCGCCTGCTGATCGCCGGCCACGCCCGACACCGGCACGCCGCCGTGGCCGGGGAGCGCGTCCTCGGTGACGCGGCCGAACTCCCCCATCGATGGCGCGATCCGCGGCAGTGCCCGCTCCGGCACGCCGAACAGCTCGAGCAGCTCGTCCGACCAGGTACCGGTCCGCAGGTCATACAGCAGGGTGCGCGAAGCATTCGAGGGGTCCGTGGCGTGCTCGCCGGTGAGCTTCCACGTGAGCCACGCGTCGATCGTCCCGAAGACCGCGCGCCCGTCCCGTGCCCGCTCGGCCAGCCCGTCGACGTTCTCCAGCAGCCACTGGATCTTCGTCCCCGAGAAGTACGGGTCCAGGACGAGCCCGGTGCGCTCGCGCACGAGCGGCTCATGCCCCTGCTCGCGGAGCGCGTCGCAGCGGGCGGCCGTGCGCCGGTCCTGCCAGACGATCGCCCGGTGGAGCGGCTCGCCGGTCGCGGGATCCCAGGCGCAGACGGTCTCGCGCTGGTTCGTGATGCCGATCGCCGCGAGCCCGCCGGCCGCGACACCGGCATCCGCCAGGGCCTCGAGCGCGAGCGCCCGCGTGACGTCCCAGATCTCCTGCGGGTCGTGCTCGACCCAGGCCGGCCGGGGAAAATGCTGCTGAATCTCGCGATAGGCGCGGCCCACGAGCCGGGCCTCCTCGTCGAACACGAGGCAGGTGCTGCCCGTGGTGCCCTGGTCGATCGCGAGGATCACGCCGCGCCAGCCTACCTTTGCCGCCGCAACGACCTCGACCGGGTGTCGAAACACAGGACCGAATGTCCGACCGAGTGTCGCTGGGAGGTCCGCCCCCCGTCCCGCATCATGCTGAGCACGAGATCGAAACGACCGGCGCAGTCCTGCTCCTCACGTCTCCTCCTGTGACGCAGTGTTGTCGGTTGTGATGGTCGCGTGGATCAGGGCCGCGGCGGGGCTGACCCTCCCCGCCGCGGCTCCCCGACAGGGGACGGGGCCGAGCGACACCCGGGGCGGTGGGGGACACACCGCCCCGGGTTTCGGCCTCCTCGCCGGCGATTCTCAGGCGCCGGCGGGGCATCCTGCCCGCCCGCCCGTCATCCCGCGGAGCATGGCGTCCGCGTTTGCCTCCTCCATGCCGATGTAGGTTCCTCCGGGGCCGTCCCTCCGCCCGAGAGTGTCGCCGTACAGCGTGCCGCCCACGGTCGCGCCGGTGTCCTGCGCGATCCGCCGCGCGAGCCGCTTGTTGACGGAGCTCTCGGGGAAGACGGCGGAGACGTGCTCGCGCCGGATCGTGTCCTCGAGCCGCGCGAGCTCACCCGCCGACGCCTGGGCCTGCGTCGTCTGCGCGGGAATCACGGCGCCGACGTAGCGCAGGCCGTAGCGGCGGACGAAGTAGGCGAAGGCGTCGTGATCCGTGACGAGCTTGCGCTGCGCGGCGGGAATGCGCTCAAAGCAGGCCCGGATCTGTGCGTCGAGCCGGGTGAGCCGGCGACGGTAGGCCTGCGCGCGGGCCGCGATCCGCGGCGCAGCGGCGGGCGCGGCGGCGCTGAGCGCCTGCTCGACGGTCGTGGCGGCGGCGCGCATGTTCAGGGGATCGTGCCACCAGTGGGGGTCAGCCGATCCCGACTCAGCGCCCGTGCCGGGGAGCGTCGTCGGGACGCGCGCACCGACGTCCACGACCCGGGCCTTGGTACCCGACGCGTTGAGGACTGCGGGCATCCACGCATCCAGACCCAGCCCGCTCTCCAGGATCAGCCTGGCGCGCGCCGCGGTCGCGACGTCCTTGGGGCGCGGCTCGTACTCGTGCGGGTCGGAGTTCGGCTGCAGCAGCTGGTGCACGTCAGCGTCCGGGCCGGCGATCTGCCGCGCGAGGTCGGCGAGCTGGGTGGTGGTGGCGACGACGACCGGCCGCCCGTCCGAGGTCGAGCCGCTGTTCTGCCCGCAGGCCGAGAGGCCCACCGTCGCGAGGACAAGAATGAGAATGACTCTCATTTGCATGGGCCGAGACGGTATCAGGGCGCGCGCTGATCGGCCGCCGCAGCGGTCGGCCTGACGGTGCCCGCGGGCGCCGGGCCCCGTGCTCGCCGCCACCACTCCGCCCCGAGCAGGACGACCGCCGGCGGGATCGTCGCCGGCAGCACGTCGTAGACGAGGAAGAGCTGGTCCCAGCACATCGAGACGGCCACGAGCGCGACCGCGGCCGCGACCTGCGGGCCCTTCTCGGCCGCGAGGATCCCGCCGACCACGGCGGCGGCGAAGAAGTCCCCGTAGCCCATGCCGGCCAGGCCGAACGAGGCCGACTGCAGCTGCGGCAGACCCGCCCCCGGGGTCGCCGCGACGAGCACGGCGTTCGGCCCCTCGAGCTGCCCGGAGAACACGAGGTACGCGTCCACCGCCGCCATGGCGACGATGCCCACCTTCAGCAGCGACAGCGGCGCCGCGCCTGCCAGCAGCCGGCCGAGCGTGACGGCGGACCCGACGATCAGCACGATCGTCGCCACCTGGCCGCTGCGCTCGTCCTGGTAGGCCCAGGCGATGGCGAGCAGCGGCGCGGCGAGCAGCGCCGCCCACGGCCGCGCACCGCGCGCCGCCCACCCGAGCGCGATCGCGCAGCCCGGCGGGATGAGCAGCAGGGCGACCCAGGTGAGCACGTCCGCGGTCGTCGGCACGAGCGCAATCGCGATGACCACCACGACGATCGACAGCGGCAGGACGAGCGCCCAGGCGCCCGTCCGCAGGCGCTGCGCCCAGCGCGGCAGCCCGGCTGCGGGCAGCGCGACGCAGGCGGCCTGCGCGACGGTGAGCGCGAGATTGTCGGCGGAGAACCACACGGGCCGCTGATGGTGGCAGCCCGGATGGGGCCGCTGCGCCTACGCTCAGCGCGTGGTTCCCGCGTCGATCCCGAGCCCGTCGGTAAGCGACCTGCAGCTCGGCCCGTTCACGCTCCACGTCTACGGCGTGATGTACGTGTTCGCCGTCCTGGCGTCGATCGTGATCACGAGGCGCCGCTGGCGCGCGGAGGGCGGCGACCCTGATCTCGTCTACGAGGTCGCGCTATGGGGCTTCCCGGCCGGGCTGGTCGGCGCGCGCATCTACTTCGTCATCACGAGCTGGGACCAGGCGCCGCACACGTGGTGGGGTCCCTTCGCCGTGTGGGACGGGGGCCTGGGGATCTGGGGCGGGATCCTCGCCGGGACGCTTGCGGGCCTCTGGGTGCTGCGGCGCCGCCACGCCGACGTTCCGAGGTTCCTCGACGCCGCGGCGCCCGCGCTGCTCGTCGCTCAGTCGATCGGGCGGATCGGCAACTACTTCAACCAGGAGCTCTTCGGAAGGCCGACCACGCTGCCGTGGGGGCTCGAGATCAGCCCCGCCCACCGGCCTGACGGGTACGCCGCGTTCACGACGTTCCACCCCACGTTCCTCTACGAGATCGTCTGGAACCTGTCGCTCGCTGCAGCGCTCGTGTGGCTCGGCCATCATCGCCGCATCCACCCCGGCGGACTCTTCGCGCTCTACGTCGCGGGGTATTCGCTGTTCCGGATCTTCGAGGAACTGCTGCGCGTCGACCCGGCACACCATCTCTTCGGCCTGCGGCTGAACTTCTTCGTCGCCGGCGTGCTCT
>Ga0302322_100003469_pt1 | contig 13564 bp, 14 predicted proteins | sample Fen_T0_2_FD_203757 | JGI IMG/M metagenome (GOLD analysis project Ga0302322, IMG submission 203757) | Peat permafrost microbial communities from Stordalen Mire near Abisko, Sweden - Fen_T0_2 | ecosystem: Environmental > Terrestrial > Soil > Wetlands > Permafrost | place: Sweden: Abisko...
GTCGTGCCTCACCGAGGCACGGTACTGGATCGTGTGGGGTGCGCTCGGGGCCGCCCGTGACAGCCTGCACACGGCGCTGGACTACGCCGGCGCCAGGGAGCAGTTCGGCAAGCCGATCGCCGGGTTCCAGCTGACCCAGGCCAAGTTCGCCGACGCCGCCGTGGAACTGCAGAAGGGATACCTGCTCGCGGTCCATCTCGGGCGGCGGGCGGACGCCGGCACACTGCTGCCGGAGCAGGTCAGCATCGGCAAGCTCAACAACGTCCGCGAGGCGCTCGCGATCGCCCGGCAGTGCCGCACGATCCTGGGCGCCAACGGCATCAGCGCCGAGTATCCGGTCATGCGCCACGCCGCAAATCTGGAGACGGTCCTCACGTACGAGGGCACCTCGGAGATACATCAGCTGGTCATTGGGCAAAAGCTCACTGGGATCGCCGCATTCGCATGAGACGGGGCTGAGATCGACTCGCGGCGTTTTGCAGCGCCGCTTACCGTGATAGGGAGAAGATCCTCCCGGAGGAGTCGAGCATGGCCCGTAACGACGACGACAACGTGACCGCCGCCGCGGACTCCCCGGCCTCCTCGGGGGGCGAGCCGCGCGACCCTTCGACCGCGGAATATCCCGAGATCACCGACGGGCCGACCGAGCCCCGGCCGAGCGCCCCGCCGGTCGCGCCCAAGAAGGCGCTGGTCTGGGAGCCGCAGATCGGTGACCCGGTCGACCCCCGCCCCGGCGGCAAGGAGCCCCTGGTCATTCCGGTCAAGTCCGGGGGCGGCGCGATGCGTGGGCTCTTCTGGCTGGTCGCCACCATCGGCCTGGTCGTCGCACTGGTGCTCGGCGCGAAGACGATCGGGCTGTTCCCCGACCTCAAAAACCCGTTCGCCAAGGAGCAGACCGACCGCAGCGGCCCCGCGCTGCTCAAGTCGGTGCAGGACCTGAGCCAGTTCGTCGCGGCCGAGGGCAACTTCCAGGTGATCGTCGATGTGCAGAAGGACCGCAAGTACATCCCGGATTTCCTGCTCAACGAGCGCATCCTCTTCGTCGCCGCCGGCTCGGTGGAGGTCTATGTCGACTTCACGAGCATCGGCCAGGGCGCGGTCAAGGAGTCCGACGACCGGCGGACCGCCGAGATCACGCTGCCCGCCCCGCAGCTGCGGCCGGTGCGGATCGACAACGATCACAGCTACGTCTACCAGGAGGAGCGCGGCGTCTTCAACCGCATCGGCGACGCCTTCTCGTCCGACCCGAACCGGCTCCAGGAGGTCTACAGGCTCGCCGAGACCAAGATCGGCGACGCCGCCAAGGACGCCGGTCTGGGCAAACGCGCCGAGGACAACACCCGCAAGATGCTCCAGCAGTTTCTGACTGCGCTCGGCTACACCTCGGTCACGGTGAACTTCCCCGCGTCGTAAAGGTCCGGTTCAGTAGTTAAGCGGTAACACGCCGAACATTGGTCATTTACCCGATGGACCAACTTGCGTGTGCGTCATCACAGTATTTGACTCGGGGTAACTGTGTGATCCGCGAATAGCTGACCTGGGGCGGAGGTGACGGTGGCTACCGTCGCGCTCAAAGATGTAATGAAGGTGTTCGCCGATGGCACCGTGGCTGTCGACCGTGTGAACCTGGATGTTGGCCAGGGCGAGTTCATGGTGCTCCTCGGCCCCAGTGGCTGTGGAAAGTCGACCTTGCTGCGGATGGTCGCCGGGCTCGAGGACCCCACCTCGGGCGCGATCATCATGGACGGAGAGCTGGCCAACGACCTCCCGCCGCGGGAGCGGGGCGTCGCGATGGTCTTCCAGGACTTCGCGCTCTATCCGCACATGACCGTCGGGGAGAACATCGGCTTCCCGCTGCGGCTCTCGGGTATCGAGCCCGAGCCGCGTGCCGAGCAGGTGGCCGAGGTGGCCAGCGCGCTGGGCATCGGTGACGTGCTGGGGCGCAAGCCCGGGCAGCTGTCCGGTGGCCAGCGGCAGCGGGTCGCGATGGGCCGGGCGATCGTGCGCCGGCCCAAGCTCTTCCTCATGGATGAGCCGCTGTCCAACCTCGACAGCGGTCTGCGCGCCGAACTGCGCGCGGAGATCTCGGGCCTGGTCCGCGAGCTGGGCGTCACGACGATCTACGTCACGCACGACCAGGCCGAGGCGCTGACCATGGCCGACCGGGTGGCGATCCTACGCAAGGGGGTCCTGCAGGATGTGGGCACGCCGACCCAGGTCTACGGGCGGCCGGCCACGCTGTATGTCGCGGCCTTCCTGGGCAGTCCGCGGATGAACCTGCTCGAAGCCGAGGTCTACGTGCACCTCGACCGGCACATCGCGCTGCACATGGGTGATCAGGTGCTCCACCTGCCGTGGAATGATCTACGCTCACGCCAGGTCGCCCACTTCCACGGTGAGCGGATCGTCATCGGGGTGCGGGCGGAGGCGTTGACCCCGGTGCCGGACACCACCAGTGGCGACGTTTTGAGGGGCCGCATCCGGTACCTCGAACATCACGGCCACGAGTCGCTCGCGTTCCTGGACATCGGCGCGACGGCGGTCATCGTCGACGAGATCGGCAAACCGCCGACCGACGTGCCGATCAACGGCGGTGGGCTGCGCAAGTTCGTCAGCAAGCTCACCGGTCGTGGCGGCGGTGCCCAAGATCTCGAGCTGGTCGGTGCGGGCGTCAACGGCCGCGGCAGCGCCCGTCGCGCCCCGCAGCGCGACAGCGTCCTGAGCGACCCGGGCCGGCACCATCGCCGCCCGGCCGAGCTGGCCGTGCGACTCGCACCGTATCCGGCGGTCACGCACGGTCACCCGTTGACGGTCGCCGTACGGATGGAAGCACTGCACTTTTTCGACGAAAGAGGACAGCGTATCGACGTGGGGTGGCGCTGAGTGACTCTCACCGAATAGCCTGCGCCGATGGCGGCTTATGGTGAGACCGGCACCACACAATCGGCCGGCAGTGGTCTGCTGATCATCGAGCGGATTCTGCGGGATCGGGAGTCGATCTGGCGACAGATCGGCGAGGAGCGAGACCTCGGCAAGCTCACCCGGCAGATGCTGTACAGCTCCGTAGCGGCCCTGGCCTGCTACGGAGCCGTGCTGGGTGCTTCGCACAGCGTCCCGATGTCGCTGCTGTCCGCGGTCAAACTCCCACTGCTCTTCCTCATGACACTGGCGATCTGCCTGCCCACGCTGTATCTCTTCAACCTGGTGTTCGGGGCCCGGCTCCAGGTGCGCCAGGCGTTGGCGCTGGTGATGGTCACGATCACGGTCACCTCGGTGCTGGCGCTGGCCTTCGCCCCGATCAGCCTCTTCTTCCTGATCACCGCGTTCAGCTACTCGTTCTACAAGATTCTCAACGTGGCGATCCTGACCCTGGCCGCGGGCATCGGCCTGCGGTTCCTGACCGGCGGCATGAAGGCGCTCAACGAGCACACGGCGGCCATCGCCGCGGCCAAGCGCTACGAGCGCGCCGAGCGGGAGCGTGCGGCCGAGGCCGCGGAGGCCGCCGCCGTGGCGGCCCTGTCGACCCCGTCGGACAGTGCTCCGGTGTCTCCGGCCCCGGCCGGCGCCGACAGCCTCGCCGAGCCCGACGCCGACACGGACGGCGCTGCCGGCACCGGCGGCACCGGCCCCGCCCGGGTGCGCCCGGTCCCCGGCCTGGCTGCCCCGGTCCAGACCCTCAACGGCCCGGCAGTGCAGCATGCCCCGGTGGCCACCGTGCTGGCGCCCCAGCTGCCCCAGCCCGTGCTGGCGGGTGCCCCGATCCTTATGTCCGACGGTCGCTACGCCTATCCGGTGGCCCCGCGCCCACAGGCGGCCCCGCGCCTCGAGCCGCAGCTGCCCCCGGGCGAGCGCCCGGCCAGCATGACCCTGCTCAACGTGTGGATCCTGCTGTTCGGCTTCGTCGGCACCCAGCTGGCCTGGACCCTGCGCCCCTTCTTCGGCGAGCCGCACGAGCGCTTCGAGGTCTTCCGCCAGATCGAGGGCAACTTCTACGTCAACATCGTCCACGCCATCGCCGACCTCTTCTGACCCGCGCCCCGGCGGATGCGGATGGCGGTCCGCCGAGGGTTTCTACTGGTGAGTAACATGGCCGGATGACCTTTGATGGCAAGGCGTTGATCGAGGCTGTGCCGTTTGCCCGGACCGTGGGGATCGAGATCATCGACGTCACCCTCGACGGGGACGACATCCGGGCCGTGGCCGAGCTGCCCGACGCGGAGCGGCTGCACAATCATGTCGGCGGGCCGCACGCCGGGGCCCTCTTCGCGCTCGGGGAGACCGCCTCCGGCGCCGTGGTGATGGCGGCATTCGGGCCGCACCTGGCGCTCGGCACGCCGCTTGCCGTGCGGGCCGACATCGCGTACCGGAAGCTCGCCCTCGGCGCCGTCCGGGCCACCGCGCGGCTCGGGCGCGGCGTCGATGAGGTGCTGGCCGAGCTCGCCGCCGGGGAGCGGCCCGAGTTTCCGGTCGCCGTGCAGATCACCCGGGCCGACGGGGCCGTGACGACCGAGCTGAACGTCATCTGGACTATCCGCCCGCATCGATGAACCCGTTCGGGTACGGGACTGTTAACTACTGGAAGGTTTCTTGACTATTACTGAGCTGTGATGTGACCATTCTCGCCAGGTGCGAAGGGTGGGTTTACAGCATGGATGCACGCACGGGGGATGACCTGGGCAGCATGGCGGATGCCGTGCTGCAGCCGGGATTCGTCGGCAAGGAACCGCCGCAGTGGCTCCGTCGCCGCCTCGCCGGCGGGCTGGGCGGCGTCGCGTTGTTCGCGCGCAATGTCGTCGACCGGGACCAGGTCGCCGAGCTGACCGCCGCGCTGCGGGCCGAGCGGCCCGACGTCATCGTCGCGATCGACGAGGAGGCCGGCGACGTCACCCGGATCGACGCCCACAACGGCAGCCCCTGGCCGGGCAACCTGGCGCTCGGCGCGGTCGACGACCCGGCGCTGACCCGCGAGATCGCCTGCCACCTGGGCCGCGACCTGGCCGCGACCGGCATCACGCTCAACTACGCGCCCGACGCCGACGTCAACTCCGACCCCAACAACCCGGTGATCGGCTCGCGTGCGTTCGGCGCGGAGCCCGAGCGGGTCGCCCGGCACACCGCCGCCTGGGTCACCGGGCTGCAGGAGGCCGGGGTCGCCGCGTGCGCCAAGCACTTCCCGGGGCACGGCAACACGAGCGTCGACTCGCACCTGGACGTGCCGATCATCAAGGCCAGCCGGGCGGACCTCGACGCGACCGAACTGCTGCCCTTCCGGGCGGCGATCGACGCCGGCGTGCTGGCGGTGATGAGCGCGCACCTGCGGGTGCCGGCGCTCGATCCCGATCTGCCCGCCACGCTCAGCCGGCGCATCATGACCGATCTGTTACGCGACGAGCTCGGGTTCGACGGGCTGATCGTCACCGACGGCATCGAGATGCGCGCCATCTCCGACCGGTTCGGCATCGCGCCGGCCACCGTGATGGCGCTGCAGGCCGGGGCCGATGCCATCTGCGTCGGCGGTGACCACGCCGACGAGGAGACCGCGACGATGTTGCGCGACGCCATCGTCGCCGCCGTGCGCGGGGGTGAGCTGTCCGAGGAACGGCTGGCCGACGCCGCCGCCCGGGTGGCCCGGCTCGCCGCCTGGTCCGTCGCCGCGCCGAAGGTCGCACCCGATCCGCGGGCGGCGGCGATCGGGCTGTCCGCGGCCCGGCGGGCCCTGCGCATCACCGCGCCGGAGGCGACGTTTCCGCTGGCCGGCAACCCGTACGTGATCGAGTTTCAGCCGCAGCTCAACTTCGCCATCGCGCCCGAGACGCCGTGGGGACTCATCGCGCCGCTGGCCGAGCTGGAGCCGGGCACGTCGGGCGTGCGGCTGACCTCGGACGAGGGGCTGCCCGCCGCACTGCAGGCATCCCTCGGACGGCCACTGGTGCTGGTGGTGCGCGATCCGCACCGCTGGCCGTGGATGGCCGATGCTTTAAGAGCCTCTTTATCGGTACGGCCGGATGCGTCCGTCGTCGAGATGGGCGTGCCCGCCGATCCCCGCGGTGACGTGCACATCGCGACGTTCGGCGCCACGGCCGCCGCCGGCCGCGCCGTCGCGGAACTGCTGGCCGGACGCCAACCCTGAGCGCGGCCACAGAGAAGTTTCGCGGACCCGTCTAGCATGCCAATATGTTCCGCTCCCAGTCCCGCCCCGGCGTCCTCCTCGCCGGCGTCGCCGCCTTCGCAGCGGTGCTCGTCACGCTCAGCGGCTGCAGCAGCAAGTCTGACAAGAAGGCCGGCACCGACGCGGCCGATCCCAACCTGCCCGCCGCCGCCGGGCTGCTCAAGGACTCCTCGACGGCGATGGGCGGCATCAAGACCGCCAAGTTTCTGATCACCGCCGACGGCAGCATCGCCGGCGTGGCCCTCAAGCGCGCCGACGGCGTGCTGACCAAGGAGGGCAACGCCCAGGGCACCGCGCAGGTCGAGCAGATGGGCACGACCGCCGAGCTGGCGTTCACCATCGTCGGCAAGACCATGTACCTGAAGGGTCCCACCGGCGACTATCAGCAGATCCCGCTGGCCCTGGCCGCCTCGGTCTACGACCCGTCGGCGATCCTCGACCCCGAGCGCGGCATCGCCAAGGTGATCGGCACCGCGACCGAGGGCAAGACCGAGGCCAGTGAGTCGGTCGACGGCACGGACACCTTCCGGGTCAGCGCCAAGTTCCCGGCCGAAAACCTGTCAAACGTGGTGCCCGGCGTGACCGGCAGCGTGCCCGGCAAGCTGTGGATCGCCAAGGACACCAAGCGTCTGCTCAAGGCCACCTTCGAGCTGCCCGCGGTCGGCGACGCCAAGGGCGGCACGGTCACCGTGACGTTCAAGGAGTTCGACGCCACCGTGAACATCACCGCACCGAAGTAACGGAGGATGCTCCAGGGCGAGGCCATCGCGGCCGGGCCGGCGCCGCACCCGCGGCGCCGCCTGGCCATCGGGGTGGGCGGCGCGACGGTCCTGCTGGCCGCGCTGGACGCCTACGTCGTGGTCGGTGTGCTCACCGACATCCTCGGGTCGCTGCACATCGCGGTCAACCGGCTCGAGCGGGTCACCCCGGTGGTCACCGGCTTCCTGCTCGGCTACATCGCCGGCATGCCGCTGCTCGGCTCGCTGTCCGACCGGTTCGGCCGGCGCCCGGTGCTCATCGCCTGCCTGATCGGCTTCGCGGCCGGCTCGGCACTGACCGCGGCGTCCGGCGACTCGATCTGGCTGCTGGCGTCGGGCCGGGCGGTGCAGGGTCTGGCCGGTGGCGCGCTGCTGCCGGTGACCCTGGCCCTGGCCGGTGACCTGTGGGCCGAGCACCGCCGCCCGGCCGTGCTCGGCGCCGTCGGCGCGGCGCAGGAGCTCGGCAGCGTGCTGGGCCCGCTCTACGGCGTCGGCATCGTGGCCCTGCTGGGCAGCTGGCGCGGCATCTTCTGGCTCAACCTGCCGCTGGCCGCCGCCGCGATCGCGCTCGTGTGGGTGGCGCTGCCGACGAGCGCGCCGCCGGCGGCCGCGCGCAAGACGGACATCGTCGGCGGCCTGCTGCTGGCGCTGGTCCTGGGCGCGGCGGTGGTGGCGCTGTACAACCCCGAGCCCGAGCGCTCGGTCCTCCCGTCGTGGGGGCCGTGGGCGCTGGCCGGCGCGGCCGTGGGCGCCGTGCTGTTCGTGCTGTGGGAGCTGCGCTCGAAGACCCGCCTGCTCGACCTGGCCGGTGTGCGCAAGGGCCCGTTCTTCGCAGCCCTGGGTGCGAGCTTCTGCGCCGGCGCCGCCCTGATGGTGACGCTCGTCGACGTCGAGCTGGTCGCCCAGACCCTGCTCGGCCGGTCCGGGGTGCAGGGCACCCTGGTGCTGACCCGGTTTCTCATCGCGCTGCCGGTCGGCGCGGTGTTCGGCGGCTGGCTGGTCGCTCGCCTCGGCGAGCGCCTGGTCACCGCCGGCGGCCTGCTCATCGCGGCCGGCGGCTATCTGCTGATCGCGGGCTGGCCGGCCGACGTGCTGGAGCTGCGCTACCTCGGCCTGCTGCCGCGCCTGGACACCGACCTGGTGATCGCCGGCTTCGGGCTGGGCCTGGTGATCGGCCCGCTGTCGGCGGCCGTGCTGCGGGTGACCCCGTCGGTCCAGCACGGCGTGGCGTCGTCGGCGGTGGTGGTGGCCCGCATGATGGGCATGCTGATCGGTGTGGCCGCCTTGACCGCGTGGGGCCTGAACCGCTTCCACCAGCTGACCGCGAAGCTGAACTTCCCGCTGATCTTCGGCAAGCCGGCCGACGAGCAGCGCCGGCTCATGGACGCCTACGCGGGCGCCCTGCAGTCCGCCCTGCGCACCGAATACCGGGAGATCTTCCTGGCCACCGCGGTCATCTGCGTGGCCGGTGCCGCCTGCGCCCTGCTCCTGCGCGGCCGCCGCCCCTGAGATCGAAGGGCCGAATCGGCCGCCATGGCGACCACCCGGCGACTTCGATCATGAAGATCAAACGTGGTCACCGGTTCTTGCCAGCAGGCAGATGGCGATCAGGCGCAGGGCGGGCCACTGGACCGTCGCCCAGTCGATCTCCGTGGTCGGCGGCAGCTGCCACTGTGCCTCGATGAGCGCATCGCGCACGCCGGTCGCGTAACTGGCCAGTGCCACGGCGTTCGGGCCGCGCTCGGGGTCGCCGAGGGCATCGCGGACCGAGGCCGCGTGCTGGTCGATGGTCGCCTGCAGGCCGGCGGACTAACCGGCGGCCGAGAGGCCGGCTTCGCCGAGCCAGGTCATCAGCCCGCTGAGGGTCGACCGGGCGGCGCTGTGGCGGGTGGCTTCCACAATGTCTCTGAACATGCCAGCCACTTCGGCCGGGCCACCCGCCGCATGACGGGTGTACCCGGCCCGCACCCCGCCGCCGCAATGAAGCAACTCAGTAGCTGCTGCGGGCCTTCGCCTCGTCGGGCATGAGCACCCACAGGACCAGGTAGACCACGAACTGCGGCCCCGGCAGCAGGCACGAGATGATGAAGATGAACCGCATGGTGTTGGGCGACATGCCGAAGCGGCGGGCGAGACCCGAGCAGACGCCGGCGATCCAGCGGTTGTCACGGGGCCTGACGAGACTGGACATCCTGGCTCCTTCTTCGATGTGTACCTCAACCATAGAAGTGCCCGGGATGCCCGCCCTCCAACCTTTGACCGAACTTCGGGCGCGGCCCACTAGGGATGTGTCCGCACGGGTAGCCGGTTGGTTGCCGACCGTTGCGGGCTGGTTGACCTGCTCAGCGCCGGTGTGATCCGCCCGATGTGAGGTGCGACAGACATCACCGACGGAAGGCCAGATCTCGTGACCCGGTTCGCCCGCCGCGCCGCCACCATTGCCGCCGCACTGCTCGCGGTGCCCCTCGGCTTCTCGCTCGTCGTCACCGCAGGACCACAGGCCCTTGCGGCCGGCGCGCCCGTCACGGTCGGCGCCGTCAGCACGATCGAGTCGGTGGGGACGGCCGTGACGGACAACCTGGCCGCCTACACGAAGGCCAAGAAGAAGAAAAGGAAGACCACCAAGAAGCCGGTGACCAATCCGACCACACCGGTCAGCACCCCGGACACCCCGGTGACCGGCGGTTACACGGCGCTGGAGACCGAGGTCGTCACCCTCACCAACAACTTCCGGACCGCCAACGGCTGCGGCGCACTGCGCATCGACAGCCGGCTGATCACCGCGGCCCGCGCGCACAGCACCGACATGGTGACCAAGAACTTCTTCGACCACACCGGCTCCGACGGCAGCACGTTCGTGCAGCGCGAGGTCCGCGCCGGCTACACGACCGGCGCCTCGGCGGAGAACATCGCCTGGGGCTACCACTCGGCGCAGGACGTCGTGACCGGCTGGATCAACAGCCCCGGGCACCGCGCGAACATGCTCAACTGCCAGAGCGTCGCGGTCGGCATCGGCCTCGCGTACAAGGCCGACGGCACCCCGTACTGGACCCAGGACTTCGGTCGCGTGTAGAAACACCCGGTGACCCTTCGTAAATCGCTGCTCCTGGCGAGCGCCGTGCTGGCGCTCGCCGGCTGCGGTGGCGGGAAGAGTCCGGCCGCCGCGCCGGACACGAAGCGCAACGGCGGCGCCTACGATGCCGTCGACGTGTGCACCCTCGCCACCGATGACCAGCTCAAGGCCGCGCTCGGCGAGGGTGCCGGCGGCAAGGAGCGCCGCGACACCGACAGTCTCAAGGCGTGCGCCGTCGACGGCTCCGCCGGCAACTTCTACCTCTTCGTCACCGTGGTGCGCCCGGCGCTGCCCACGGCCCAGCAGTTGGCCTACGACAAGGGCGCCGTCCAGGGCGCCAAGGACATCGACGCCACCACGTTCTCCTACGCCGACGACGACCAGGCCTATGTCGAGACCGCCGACGGCGAGCTCGTCCTGCGCGTGTCCCTCGTCTACTACGTCGACAGCGGCTCGATCACCGACGCCCCCGCGCTGATCACCCGGCTGCACACCCTGCTCGGGCAGATCGTGCAGAAAGTCTGAGTCTGCCGGTCACGCGGGCATAAGCCGCGGTTCATGCCCCGTGCATAGCGTCGCGAACCATGGATAATCTTCGACGGATCGGGGTGGGCGCCGGCATCGGCGTCCTCACCCTCGCCCTTGCCGCACCCAGCGCGCAGGCGCATGACACCTTCGGTCAGGCCACGCTCACCGGCTGGGCGGCGCTGCCGGCCGCGACCTTCGTGTCGGCGAGCGACCCGTCCGGCTCGCTGCTGGGTGGCACTCCGTCCAACGGCATCACCCCGCCCTTCGACGACCAGCCGATCCAGGGCTTCAGCGGCATCGTCAAGAACGGTGACGGCACCTTCGAGGTGCTGTCCGACAACGGCTACGGCAACAAGGCCAACAGCGCCGACTTCGTGCTCCGCATCCACCGCGTCGCCCCGGACTACGGCAGCCGGACCGTCGACGTCCTCGGCGGGATCAACCTGACCGACCCCACCGGCTACGTGCCCTTCGCCCTGACCCGCCCGGACCGGGTGCTCACCGGCTCCGACTTCGACGTCGAGTCGATCCAGCGGGTCAAGGACGGCACGTACTGGCTCGGCGACGAGTTCGGCCCGTACCTGCTGCACTTCGATCGCGCCGGCCGCCTCCTGCAGGCGCCGGTCCCGCTCCCCGGCGTGCGCGCCCCGGAGAACCCGCTGGGCAACCCGAACCTGCCCAGCAGCAAAGGCTTCGAGGGCTTGGCCCAGTCGCCCGACGGCAGGAAGCTCTACCCGCTGCTGGAGGGCGTCGTCGCCGGCGACCCTGCCGGTGCGCTGCGATTCAACGAGTTCGACCTCGGCCGGAAGGAGTTCACCGGCAAGCGCTATACCTACCAGCTCGAAGACCCGGCCAACGCCATCGGCGACGCGATCGCCGTCGACGAGGACCGGTTCCTGGTCATCGAGCGGGACAGCGGCCAGGGCGCCACGGCCAAGTTCAAGCGGATCTACCTGGCCGACAAGCGGGACCGCAACCGCGACGGCAAGATGGACAAGACCCTGGTCGCCGACTTGATGAACATCGCCGACCCGCGCCACCTCGGCGGCTCGGCGAGCGTCTTCACGTTCCCCTTCACCACGATCGAGGACGTCGTCATCCTCGACGACCGCACGCTCGGCGTGGTCAACGACAACAATTTCCCGTTTTCGTCGGGCCGCACCCCGGGTCAGCCGGACAACAACGAGTTCATCACCGTCCGGCTGACGGACAGCCTGCACGCCGACAAGCGCTTCACCAGATGATCAGGGCACTCGCCAGGTGATCAGGCAATGAGCGAGCACACCGCGAGCAGGCGGAGCATCGCCCATGTGGGCCGGGACCAGTCCTCGAGCGGATCGCCGGCGTCCCGGGCCGCGTCGCGGATGGCCGCCGCATAGCCGGCGAGGGCCACGGTGTCGATGGAGCCCGCCAGGGCGCCCGGGCCGGATCGTGTGCCGCCCAGCGATTCACGGATCGCGGCGGCATGCTGGTCCACCCGGGCGACCAGGTCCGGCCGGGCGGCCACCGCCTGCCGGCCGGGCCGCCCGATGGCGGAGGCGAGCTCGGACAGGCCGGCCCGGGCGATCCAGGCACGTCGTCCGGCGGTCAGTTCATCGAAGGGTGCACTCACGTCCGCGACCATAATCCGGGTGGGCCGGGCCGCGCAGCCCCGACGTGCCGTCGATCCGCCGAACGTCGGCGTTCGGCCCTTCGACCTGCTGGGTAAAGGGCCCGCATGGCCGATCGCGACGAGACCCCGGATGAGCGTTTCGACCGCAACTGGAATGAATTGCTCCAGGAATTGCGCGTCGCGCAGACGGGCGTGCAGATCATGTTCGCCTTCCTGCTGACGCTCCCGTTCAACGAGCGATTCGCGACGATCACTGCGGCGCAGCGTGGAACGTACATCGTCACCATCCTGCTCACCGCGCTCTCCAGCCTCTGCCTCATCGCACCGGTCAGTCATCACCGCATGCTGTTCCGGCGCGGGAAGAAAGAGGAGCTCGTCGATGCCAGCAGCCGGCTGGCCGGGATCGGCCTGGTGTTCCTGTGGCTGGCGGTGGTGGGTGCGGTATTCCTGATCTTCGAGGTCATTGTGGCAACCTCCTGGGCCATCGCGGTCGCCGTTGCGCTCGCCGTCGCCTTCATCTCCATCTGGTACCTCTACCCGATGCTCAAGCGATAGTGCTGACGAGTTCGGTAGGCATTGAGAAGGCTTGACACCCGGTGTGGCCTCCGACACAGTGGGAGCGCTCCCAATTCCCTTCCGCTCAAGGGGTGTCTGTGAAGCGCAAATTCTCGCTCGCCATTGCGGCGGCGTTGCTGGTCGTCCCGCTGACCGCCTCCGCCGCCGCTGCCGCCGCACCCGAACAAATCGTCAACGGCACATTCGACAGCGGTACCGATCCGTGGTGGTGGACCGGTAACGCGCCGGCGGGTGTCGTCGGTGGCCGGCTGTGCGCCCCGATCCCGGCCGGCACGGCCAATCCCTGGGACGCCATCATCGGCCAGAACGCGATCACGCTGCAGGCCGGCGAGTCCTATCGCCTGGCGTTCACGGCCAGCGCCACGAGCCCGGTCACGGTACGGGCGAACGTCCAGCTCGCTGACCCGCCGTACACGCAGGAACTGAGCGCGCTCCCGGCGCTCACGGCCGACCCGCAGGAGTTCAGCTACACCTTCACCGCGGCCGCCGACACCAGCGCCGGTCAGGTCGCCTTCCAAGTCGGCGGCAGCGCCGCCGCCTGGACGCTGTGCCTGGACAACGTCTCGTTGCAGGGCGGGGCGCCCCCGCCGGTCTACGTCCCCGACACCGGCCCCCGCGTGCGGGTCAACCAGGTCGGCTACCTGACCAACGGCCCGAAGCAGGCCACCGTCGTCACCGAGGCGACCACCGCGCTGCCCTGGCAGCTGCGCAATGCGGGCGGCACGGTCGTCGCGCAGGGCAGCACCACGCCGCGCGGCGTCGACCCGACCTCGCGGCAGAACGTGCAGGTCGCCGACTTCAGCACCTACCACACCGCGGGCACCGGCCTGACACTCACCGCCGACGGC
>Ga0302322_100003470_pt1 | contig 13560 bp, 11 predicted proteins | sample Fen_T0_2_FD_203757 | JGI IMG/M metagenome (GOLD analysis project Ga0302322, IMG submission 203757) | Peat permafrost microbial communities from Stordalen Mire near Abisko, Sweden - Fen_T0_2 | ecosystem: Environmental > Terrestrial > Soil > Wetlands > Permafrost | place: Sweden: Abisko...
GGGGCCGCCAGTGGGGGGCATCGTCCCGAGCGTCAGGCCGTACTTCTCTAGGCGCTGCGCCGGTGTCAGTCCGTCGGCGCGACCCTTGCGGCGGTCGTCCTCAGCGGTCAGTTCCGCCAAAATCCGTGCGGTCTGCTCCGGGGTGCCCTTGGGCTCCTCAAGGATCGTGTCGGCGGTGGGATCGGCGGCGTCCCACAGGGCCATGAACAGCCGGGCGTCGGTGTAGTTCGCGTACGGGCGGCCTGTGGGTGGCTGGTCGTTGACCCACGCGATGTCGCCTTGGGCAATCGGCCCGGCAGCGACCTGCGACCACGCCGCACCATCGGGGGTCAGGACATCGGAATGATGGACGTCAGGGTCGACCTGCCGGGCGAAGCCGAGCATCGCGGTCGCCACACCCTGCATCCGGTAGTCAGGGGTGACGAAGACGCTGGAAATCTCACCCCACTCCCCACCCCGGAAGGGACTCGCGCCGTACCAGCGCAACTCCCCGATCCGGCTCCCGTCGACACTGGCGGTGACCCGGTTGCCACCGGCAAGGTCAGAGACAAGGCCCGCGTCGGTGTTCTTGTGCAGGGTGACGTCGACCCCGTCCGGGGTAGTGAAGTGCTGGTCGGGCATCGGGGCGATGGCCAGTTCAGGAACACCCTCGGCGATCGGGCCTTGGGCGACTGATGCCCACGCCGCACCCGCGTCGGTCTGGATCTCGGAGTGATGGACGTTGGGGTTGACGGTTCGGGCGTAGGCGAGCAGTTCGGTGGCGATGCCTTGCATCCGGTACTGCGGCATGACCAGAACGTCGGAGACTTCACCGTCCGCGTACCAGCCGATGTCTCCAACGAAATGCTGTTTGCCATCGGGGCCTTTGGTACTGGCGGTGACTCTGCCACTGCGGTGTACGGCGCTGACATTGACGCCAACGGCGGCAAAGGACGCATCCTCGGCGCGAACGTGGTTGTGCAGGACGACGTCAAGCCCGGATGGGGTGCGGTAGCGCCTGTCGCTAGGGGCCTCACCTTCCCAGCCGGGCTGGACGGAGATCAGTTCGGTGCCGCCGGGAACGTGCACCGATCGGGTGGGCCGGTACAGATCGCCCGGTTGCACGATAATGTCGCCTTGGGCGGTGCCGGTGGCCAGCCCACGGTCAATCCACAGACTCCCCGGGCGGCGGCGCGGGGAGGGTTCGATCGGGCGGAACAAGGCCGGGCGGCGGTCCCCGGGCCTCGGAGTCCCGCCGCGCTGGCGGATCAGCCGGTACGCGCGCCGCACACCCGGCCCCGGTTCCGCCTGACCCACGAGCCTGCCAAGGTCGGGCTCGGGGATCTGCACGTCGGCCTCCGCCGCGTCCACCCACGCGCGGGCGTCCGCCCGGGACAACGACACCGCGACACCGTTGGGGTGATCCGGGGTGGCGGGGAAGTCAGCGGTGATGACGGGGTCGTCGTTCAGGAGGCCCTCGTGGAGCAGGTCGGTGACTTCCACGTCGGCGGCTTTGTGGTCAATGCCCATGGCTGCGAGTTGGGTGTTGAGGTCCTGTTCGATCACGGGCAGGTCCCGGGCGGGGCGTTCGACGATCACTGGTTTGGTGGTGGTCAGCCCGAAGGGCCGGGTCAGGGCCTCAGTGATCGCGCCCTGCACCTCGGGCGGGTGCTCGGCCAGTTGCCGTTCCAGTGACGCGTTCGCGGCAGCCTTGGCCTTGGCCAACGTCGTCTCGTCGCCTTGATCGCCAGATTCCCTGCCTGCGGCCATGGCGAACCACCAGTATTTGCCCCGGCTACGGCGGGTCACGGTGACCATTCCACCGCCGGGGCGTCGGACGTACTTGTCGTCGCCCTCTTGCCGCCACTCCTCCCACATAGGCTGCGGCGGCTTGGCGTCGCGGTCACCCGTCGGGAAACCGATGGCGGCGGCGACCTCAGCGACCTTGGCGAATAACTCATCGGTGCCGGGGTCGCGGTAGTACCCGGCGGTCCCGTCGTTGAGGTCACCGTAGGCGTCGGCGAGGATCTCGGATGGGTGGTTGTCGTGGTTACGCATCGTGATGGTCGGCCCGACACCCAACGGTGATACGAGATCGAACGCCCCCCCACCTTCCGGGCGGAACGGGGCCATCAGCGGCCCAAGATCATTCCCTGAGGACAGGGCCTCCCCGACGCCATGGCCTGCCTCATGCCAGAACGTCGCCCGCCTGCTCCTCTCGGGGGCGTCAAAGAACGACTCGTTGAGGATGATGCGGTCACCGCCCCACATGGCCGTCCAGCCGGGGACGGCCTCTGGGTCCAACTCAAACCCGGGGACCCGTCCGGCGGCGAAGTCCTCCCGGCTGCGGTTCCATGGCTTGGTGGTCTCCCAGTCGTTGATCCCCGACAGTTCGCCGAACTTCCGCGCTCGCGCGGCAACAGGGGAGTCGTCTGGGTGGGGGTTCTTGACTCTGACGATTGTCGCGTCGGGTCCGTAGGTCTGGGTGACGATCCGCCGTATCCCTTGCGCGGACTCGGAGCCTCCCGGGGAGCCGTTACGGTCCTCAACGACGTACTGCCAACGAGTGAGGCCGGAGTCGAGGTATCGGTCCTCCTGCGTCAACTCCGGCTTGGCGGTAGCGATCAGTGTCCCGTCGGGCAGGAAAATCTGGAACATGTCGTCGGGCCGCTTGTGCTTGTAGGACCCGCCCGGGAATCGCTCGATGGGGCCTTGAGCGGCGACAGGCACCGGCTCGGCTAGGGCTGTGCGCCAGTCCGCGTCGTTGAGCGCACGCCGCGCCAGTTCAGCGTTCAGGGAGTCGATCTGCTCCATGATGTGCGGCGAGGACGTGTCCCGTTGGACGTAGTCCAGTTGGGCGCGGAGCATCTCGTTGGACCAGAACCCGTACCGGGTCCCGTCCAGCGGCGGGTCTGGTAGCGGGGCCTGCGCCAGCAAGGTCGGAGTCCCGGGCGCTCTCGGGACCTTGGCGCGGACCTCCACCCGGGCCGGGTATATCTCTTGGATGAACTCCTGCGTGCCGTCGGCGGCCACGACGGTAATGTCCATCGACCCGGGCGCCCGCAACGAGTTCTTGATGGCCGCCACGGTGTACTCGTCCTCGTTCCAGCGGTCGGGGACGATCACGTCGCCGGGCAGCAGTTCGCCCCACATCATCCGCTCGGGCGTGGGGAGCCTCACCGCGACCGGTTCGGGCATCAGCCCTTGGGTGATGGCCGGGCCTTGGGCTTCGCGTGAGCGGATCAGGGACCACGTCGCCGCGTCGGTGCCTGCGCGCATCCGGGCCTGCCCGATCGACACGTTGTCCGCGTACGGGGTGGGGTCGGCGTGGTAGGCGGCGTTCAGGGCCTCGGAGAGCATCTCCATCGTGTCGGTGTCGCGGGCCTCCACACCGAACTGGGCGAGCCCGTCAGCCCACATGGCCCGGAAGTCCTCAGGCGGCGACGGCTCAGGGATCGCACCAGCCGCGACACCGGCAGGTGCCTCCGCCGGGGCTGGGGGAGTCAGGGCGCTGATCCGCTTGTCGAGGTCAGCGATGACCTTTTCCATCGGCTTCCAGTCGTCGGGGTGCTGGGTGCCAGTCGGGGTGGACCACTGGTCCCGCAGTTCGCTCAGCAGCCCGTGATAGGCGGCGAGGACCTCGCCCCGGTCGCCGCCCTTGAGCGCCCGGTCGAGGACATCGAGGCGCACGTCCATCGCCTCGTCGTCGACGGGCACCGTGGTGGGCAGGTCTGGTTCGGCCTCGATCTCCATGGACGCGTCGTCGATGCGTTCCCGCAGGCTGTCGGCGGACTCCTTGCGGCGTAGCGTCCGCAGGGCTGATGGCCACCGTCTGCGGAGGCGGTCCTCGGCGGCGAACTGCGGGCCGGTCAGTAGGGCAGGCTGCGGTGGGGCAGGCTCGGCTGGGACCTCAGGGACCGGCTCGGGGATCACCGGTGGGGGGTTGCGGCGCCGCCGCTCAGCCATCAAGCGGCGCTGGTACTCGTAGACGTAACGGTCATGGTCGCCGCCACCAGAGGCCCGGGTGTTGTCCCGCCTGTCCCTCCGCAGTTCAGCATCGAGGGTGGTGTCCAGTTCCGTATCGGTCATGGCCGATATGCGCCGGTCGATCTCGGCGTTGATGGCGTCGCGCTCGTCGCGGTAGGCGCGCAGGATGTCGGGGGCGCGTGCGCTCTCGTACCCGCGATCCTCGACCTGATAGCGGTCGAGGAGATCCTGCGTGCTCAGGGCGGCGAACTGGTCGGGGGTCCACGGCGCCCCGTGGGAGTGGTAGTGAGGCGGGAACTGTCGGGGTTGGTGCAGTGCAGGGTTGTCCGGGTGGATCGGGGACTGGGCGATGCCGCCGATCTGCCCGGGGCCGCCGACCCGTCCGGCGAACTCGCCCTGCGGGTTGCGGATGACCAGTTCCTCACGGAACCCCGTCCCAGCCCACCACCCACGCTTGGGGATGACGTCTGCCACGGCGCCGACCGCGTGCTGGGCGATGTGCCCGATCGCCTTGACCTCGGGTGTACTCTCCGGCGCTCTGTCGAACTCGGCGGCCTCGGGGTCACCTAATGGGTGCCGGGCCACGTACTCACGGAACACCGTCAATCCGGTCTTGACAGTGGTCTTCGCTTCGGTGAGGTCCATGACGCCTGTCCACTCGCTGCCCTTGAGCAGGTCCCTGACCTTGCCACCGGCGTCGTACATCTCCCGGGGGGTGGGAGTGTTGGGGCCACGGTCTCGGTTTCCCGGCCCGATCTTGATGGTGCCGCCTTGCCCATCGCTGATGTAACGGGCGATGCCGTAGTGCACGGGGTGCATGTGCCGCCACGCGACGACCTCAGGGTCCTCGGAGGCTTCCAGCGCGAGCAGAGGGTGATGACCGAAGCGCGGGCCAGCGTCGGCGCTGTCATTCTCGGGGTCGATGATGTCGAACTGGAACCCGGCCTTGGCCCACACGATGCCACCCGATTCCAGCCCGGCGCGCACGTGCAGCCGCTTGTACCCCGCAGCCCGTTCGGCTTCCACGCTGCGGGCCACCCACTGGGTCCCGAGCCCAAGCCCGGGGATCTTGACGTCAAGGTGCTCGTTGAACACGTCGCCGCTGTCGGGGTTGAACACCCGGGTGAAGTGCGCGATGGGGTTGCCGTCCCGCATGATCTCGCCCCGGTAGGTCCCATCAGAGGCCCACCCGCCAGCGGTCCCCGTTTCCCGGTCACGACCGGGAAAGAACAGGGTGTAGCCCTGCGGCAGGGCGGCGGCCAGCATCCGGGCGTCCCTGCCGTGGGCGCCGTCAAGGCGAGGCTCTCTCTCAGCGCCCGGTTCGACCTCGATCCGGGCGTCGGCAGCCTCAAGGTCGAGGATCGGGCCGGGGTCGGTCACGGGCTTCACCGAGTAGTACCAGCGGACGTACTCAAGGCGCGTGTCGGCGTAGCGGCGGGCGTTGTCGATCATCTCCTGCGCCTGCTGCGGGTTCGTGGCCTCGGCGGCACTCTCACGCCCGGCAGCCACCGTCTCGTTGTACTCGTCGATGTTGTGCTGGGGGATACCGGTGAAGTCGGGGGTGTCGGTTGGGAGGGGAGTGTCGTAGTTGACATCGGGCACGTAGGACGGCTCAGCAACAATCGGGCCTCGGGCTATCGACGGCTCAGCCGCCTCGGGCATGTTCTGGGCGATCTCGGCGGGCGGAACGCCCGGGTACTCGCTGTCGTGCCAGCGCCCGTAGTGCCCTGACCCGATGAGTTCCTTGGCGGCCTGATCCTTGGTGTAGACCCGCTCCTCGCGCGCCCGCGCGTACGCGGTCCACGCGTCCTTGTCGTAGACCTTGGCGGTGATCGGCTCCCACACCGTCCCGTCGGGCAGGTTCAGCCATGCGTGTCCGATCCGGCGGGGAGCACCGTAGCCGTGGATCGAACCGTGGACCAGTTCAGAGCCTTCGGGGGCACCGGCGAACAGGGCGTTTGCGGCCAGTTCGTAGCAGCGGGTGATCCGCTGGTCGAACGTGGCGCTGGGGCCGTCGACGTGCCCGGTGCCGAACAGGTCCCGGTGGCCGGGAGGCTCGGGTGGGCCGACCTCGTCAAGGATCTCCATGGGCGGGGTCACCAGCGGCCCCTGCGCGGCAGGCCAAAAGTTGCCCTCAGAGTCAGGCAGTTCCTTGCCGTCACGTTGCAGGTCGGCGTACTTGAGCGCCCACTGTTTCGCGGCGCCCCACGTCCCGAACATCTCGCCGAGCCCGGCAGAGACAGTCGGCGGGTGCACAGACCAGACCCCGTGTTCGTCCTGTTCGACGTCGAACAGGACACGCTCAGTGTTGGGGTCGATGATCTGCCGGTGGGCTGGCCCCATGTCTTGGACCTTGGGCTTCCACCCGACGATCGGGGACTGCGCGACGCTCGACCCCTCGATCGGGGCTTGGGTGACGCCGGGCTGGTAGGTCCCCTCAGCCATGGCACGCCTCAGCCGGACCGCACGCCTGTTCACCGGGTGCTGGGCAGCGAACCGCATATCGCGGGCACGCTGGACCTGTTCAGGAGTGGTAGGGACGAAGCCCTCCCGGGCGAGGTCCTCCTCGGTGGCCTGCCGCATCGGAGACTGCACGATCGGGGCGAACACGGACTGCCCGGCACGTCGTCTCTCACGGGCCGTCCACTTCGGGCGGCCCGTCGCGGCGTCAAGGTAGCCGTCGTACCACGCGTTGTTAGCGGTGCGCCCATCTGCATCGGCACGGTCGAGATCGCCGTGGAAGCGGAAGCCTCGGTTGTAGTCCTTGTCGTAGTCGGGCGGCAGCACGTCCTCAGGGATCGGGGCCTGAGCAGTGCCGCCACCGGAATCGCGGTACTTGACGAACTCGTCCCAGTTGGCGAACTCAAGATCGTCGCCCTGTTTGTCGCTGCGGACCAGCCAGAGCCGCTTGATCCGATCAACCGAGATAGGGCCAATCACACCGATCCCGGTGCTGGTGCTCGGGTAGTACACGTCGTCGACCAGATTGGGCGGGTGGCCATCCCACTTGTCCGGCTCGGTGCGACCGATGAAACGCACCGGCAGCCCGGAGATGTCGGCCTCCACGACGATCGGCTTGCCGACCTGATCGCGGAGGTGGTGGCTCCACGCCCGGACCTTGCCGGGGTCGGTGGCGAACTGGGTGTCGCCTTCCAGTATCGGGACGGTGAACCCTCCGTCGCCCGCGTTCCACAGGCCGGAGAACGTGGGGTTGTCCAACTCGCGGACGTTGCCCACGTTGCGGTACACCAGTGGCGCGTCGGGAGCCACGACGGCGTCATACGCGTCGACCTCACGACCGTCTATTACCACTCGGGTGATGTTCCGCAGGGGGATGCCGACCCGGTCCGGTGGGGAGTCAGGCAGCGGGGCCTGCACGGCGCGTCCGACGTCGGGGGTGCCGATGCCTCCGATGCCGGGTTTGTCAGCGAACCGGCCTTCCGGGTCGCGGACCACGAGGTCCTCACGGAACCCGCCGATCGAGGCCCACCCGCCCACGTGGGTGTCGGGTAGCCAGTCGGGGACGTGGGTGACGATCCCGCCGATCCGCGAGCGTGCCGACTTGACCTCAGGGGTGTCGGTGTTGGGGACGACCCAGTCACCCATCACGCACCAACCGATGCTGCCTCGTACGCGTCCAGTCCAGCGAGGTCCTCACCCAGTTGGGTGTCGAACGTGTCAGCGGTGCGGGCGCCGACCCGGAACGCGAGGCTGCACCGGCAGTTGATGATCTCCTCAAGGTGGGTCGTGGACAGGTCGCCGGGGTATTGCAGCAGGGCCTCGCCGACGTGGAACGCGGTGCCGATGCCGACGACCTGCCCGTTCGCGTCGCGGTGGGTCGGGCGGGTCCGCTCGTCCGGGGTCGAGAGCCACAGTTTCTCGGTGGCCCCTGCCATCGTCGCCCCGGACAGGCCCCCGGCGTTCATGGCCCCGACCACGGCCCGGGAGTCCGCGTCAGCCCACATGGGGGACTCAAGCATGGCTGCCGACACGGCGTCCACGATCTCGGGGATGCTCGCGCCTGCCTCGTCGGCTTCGCGGACGACTCGTTCCAGCCGTCCGGTGCGGGCGGTGAAGTGGTCGCGGATGTGTTCGATGAGGTCCCCTGCGTAGACCTGCGCGGCTGCGGCGCGTAGCGACTCGGCGGCGGCGGCCTCGGCGGGGTCGCCGGGGCGCCACGCGAGGCCCTTGGCCACGTCGAGGGCTGCGCCGCCGAACGCGGCGACGATGTGGGCGATCAGGGCGTCGGTGAACGTGCCGACCCAGCGGGCGACGTCCACGACCTTGCCTGCGTCGATGACTTTGATCTCGACCCCGGGGTTGGTCTTGCCGGTCCAGTGCCGGGTGTGTTTGCGGCTGTTGGCGTTGCCGAGCCGGGCGGCGATGGACGCCCCGAAGTCGTCGTAGAGCCCTTGGAGGTCTTTGGCGATGGAGTCGAGGACCTGCTGCTGGGCGGTGAACGCGGCGGCCCCGGCGGCGGCGAGGTTGGCGTCCTCGATCGGCGGCGGCGGGTCGTCCTTGGTCTCGACCCCGGGTTGGGTCTTGGAGGCGACCAGTTCCCGTAGCGACTGGGGCGGGGCGATAGCACTGGATCTGGACCCGGTAACCTCTGGGGCGCCGCCCGGAGCGCCGGGGGATGGCGCACCGGGCGGCCCACCACCGGGTCCGGGCGGCAGGCTTGGCTGCTCTGCTCCGGGGGTGATGGTGCCCGAGGGTCGGGCCTCGGGGGGCGCCCCTTCAGGGGAAGTCTGGCCGCCACCACCGCCACCGCCACCGCCGTAGGCGGCTTGGATGGCGTCAAAGTCGGTTTGCTTGGCGATCGGGGTACGCCCGGCGACCATCCAGTTCGCCCGGGCAGCCGGGACCCCAAGGGGTGCCTTGCCGGTGGCCTCACGGTACTCATCGAGGCTGATGAGGCCCTTGTCCCACTCGGTCTGAGCCTGCGCCTCGCGGGCGCGTGCCTCCCGTTGCAGGACGGCGACCACCGAGTAGTCGTAGGACACGCTCAGGTCGTCGTCCCACGTGCCGGTCAGCAGGTCGTAGAACGCGGCGATGATCTCAAGGTCGGGGACGTTGGTCTGGCGCCACCACGCCTCCTCCTCGGCGTCGGCGTTGTCGAACGTGCGCCCGGACGCGTCGCCGATCACCGACAGGGGCGTGCCGCCCGCCACGAGCAGTTCGTTCTTGGTGATGGAGCGGGACTCCACGTACTGGGCGTCACGCGGGCTGGTGGAGGTGTCGACGTACTTGACGGTCTCGGAGTCCCCGAGGACGGTGATCTTGCCTGCCGCGCCGATCCCACCAGAGAGGCGGGCCTGCAACTTGTCGGCGGTCTCGGCGTCGATCTCAGCCGAGACGGCCAGCAGCCCACCGGGGCGCCCGTCGTTCTGCATGAACGTGCGGTTGTAGAGCCGGGCGTAGTGGTCGAGGTCGATGCTCAGCCCGGCGGCGTCCAGCCACGTCGCCGACGCGTAGGGGTCGAACGGGTGGGTCTTGCGTATCCAGAGGATGGTGTTCGACTGGGGGTTCTCCGGGTCGTAGGGGCGCAGCGTGGAGACCTCCCCGGAGGGGGTGCGGACCTCAAAGCCGAGGACGAAGGAGTCTGGGTCGGGCAGGACCGTGGTGTAGAGCGGGTTCAGCAGGTGCAGTTCGGCGATCTCGCCCCGGTTCTTGTCGAGGATGACCTCCACGAACACGCCCTTTTTGGACAGTTGGAACTGGGCGTGCAGCCTGTACCGGAACGCCCGCCCGGTCTCATACCGGTTGGCGCGCTTGTTCAGAAGGTGGTTCAGCCGGTGGGGCATCGGCTTGGAGTCGGGGCCGTCGCCGGTGCGGACCTGCACGTCAAGGCGGGCGCAGGCGATGGAGCGGGCGTCGATGATCCGGTTGACCCATAGGACCCGTTCGTAGGCGTCCTTGATGGTCCGGTCCAGATCCCAGTGCGGGTTGTACGGTGTGCCTGCGTAGGCGTAGACCGGCCCGGCTGAGGCGCGGCGGGTGACGGCGTCCTTGCGCTCAAGGTTCCTGAACAGGCCCCCCCAGAGCGGCCTCACGTCTCGTCACCCATGCCGAGGATGATTCCAACCACGAGGGCCACGAGTCCAGCCCCGGCCAGTGCACCGCCGACCCCGAGGATCAGGCCCAAGCCGACGGTCAGCATGACCACGCCGAGCACGGTCAGGGCGAGGCTGAGCAGGACACGCCACGCCAGCGACGTCACCCCCGGCGTGGTTGGCTCTGGCTGGCTCACGGCGTGGATGGTCCTTTGCTCACCGACGTCCTCGGGACGGAGCCCGCCCCACATAGCATGGCCGACCACCACGGCTGCCCCTCACTCGACAAATGGCTCCTCAACGGATCGTAAAGGTTTGGCGTCGGAGCCAAGGGGAGGCGCGCTCAGATTGGCGGCAGGTCGCCCATGGCTGTGTGCTCGGCCATCCGCAGCCACTTGCCTTGCAGGTCCGCCGACAGGGCGTCGTCGAACGCGGCGTGCAGGGTCGCCGCTTGGGCCTTGGCGGTGGTCGAGGCCACGAGTTCTTGGGTGCCGTCGGCGGCGACCTCAAAGACCTGCACGACCGCCCGGTAGGTCTTCAGGACCGGGGCGGGTTCCTGTGAATGTTCCCGGTGCACCACGGGGGCTCCGAGGGCGAGGATCTCTTTGTACTCGGTAACCAGCATGGGGATCGCCACCCCGCACACCGAACACGGCGCAGAGGTGTACGCCGCCTCGTCCGAGTCGCTCACTTTTTGGGGGCCTGAGCCATCAGGGCGTCGTTGACCTCGATGAACCGGTCCCAGTCCAACTTGCCGAGGTGGGCAGCCGAGGTCAGTTCGGCGTAGGAGTTGGGCAGGGTCTCCGGGTCGGAGTTGTACCAGTCGGCGTAGGCGTCCTCGTCGCTCATCGGTGGGGGCGCTGGCCGGGACTGGTACGGGAACGTCAGCAGGGCCTCTTTGGTCGTGGGCCAGTCAGCCTCGCCGCTCTTGTACCGGGACAGGATGGCCAGCAGGTCAAAGGGCGGGCTCCCAGCGGGTGTCTCAGTCATCGTCTACCTCCGTTGTCGAGCGTACGGCCTCGCTCGACTCCGGGGCGGGACGCCGCTCCGGGTACTCGATGTAGGGCACCAGTGCCCGGTGAGCCCAGTCCCGGTGCCCGTCACAGACGCGCACCGCCCAGTCGCCCGCGTGGGCGCCCATGATGTACCAGCCCGGCTCCGCTGAGCACCGCTCTGGGTACTCGCACGCGGGCTCGGCCACGGTCAGGTCCTCGTCGCGCAGCCCGTCGATGTCGCCGATCGACCCGGGCGGGTCGTCGTGGCAGACCGTGGAGCGGTATGCCGGGCCGCCGAAGTCGTGGACCCAGACGTAGCCACCGGCTCCGTTGGCGTCCAGCGTGATATCGGCCTCGCAGTTCCTACACCTTGCCATGTCATTCCCTCCGCATGTTGTCGACGATGTCATCGAACCAACGGTCTTCCATCTGCAACTTGAACATCGCCAACTTGCCGACGTGCAGCCCGTCCAGCGGGAACAGCAGGAACGTCAGGTCCGGCTGGAACGCGTCCTTGGGATCGGGCGGGTTCGCGTGGTTGTTGACGGCCTCCCCGGTCGTGGAGAACCACGCGACGGGCTTGCCGATGCCCTCCTCGGCGAGCAGTTTCTCAACGCCGTCGACCCATTCCTGCGGGTCGCCTCCGGCGCCGACGATCGTGTAGAACGATCCGGCCTCGGCTTCCTTGAGGTTGGCCTGTTTCAGTCCGGTCATCTCTCCTCCTCGGTCCCGACGATCGTGGTGGTGGAGCCCTCTCCGCCGTAGAACCTCTGACCATCGAACTCGTAGTCGGCCAGCGTCTTGAGGCCGAGTTCGCGGCGCTTGTCGTACAGCGCCTCAGGCATCGTCAGGGTCTCGTGGTCGGCGTAGTGGTTGGCAGCGAACGTCACCTCGACCTGACCCTCCCCGACCATGGACGCGCTGACCACCAGTTTGTGACCGGCGTCCAGCAACGCCTGCGTGGCGTCGGCGCGGGCCTGATCCGCAGCCGCGCCCTTGGCGCAGTCAGCGTGCAGGACCTTGGCCGGGCCATGCTTGGCGTAGCACGGGCCACACAGCGCCGGTGCTGGGCACCATGGGAGCGTGATCCGGGTCTTGGATCGCAGCGAGTCGGTGCGGACCTTGTACGGGCAGGTCCGTTTGCGGACCCCGCCGATCGTCCCGCACGCGTCGCAGGCGAGTAGCCACCTGCCGGTGCGGTAGTTCTGGCCGTATGAGTAGCCCATGTCAGTTCCTCTCTGTCCAGATGTCTTTCGGAGCAGTGCCGTTGATCCCGTTCTCCTCAAACCAGCCCCGCTCGGCCAGCGCGTCGTACACCTCGTCGTCCCAAGGCTCAGCGGGCGGGAAGTTCGGTCCGCTCACCTGCGCCCACAGGGCCTCAAGGTCCTCGGTGGGCAGCGCGTAGAACCACTCCCGGTCCTGCCGCTCGTAGGCGGCGTCGGCTCGTTCGTTCAGGCTGCTCATCGCTGACCCCACCTCTGCTGCGCGGCCTGCCGGGTCGTCCCAGCAGCCCTACCGATCGCCGTCCACGACGTCCCGTAGTTCTGACGCTGCTCGACCACGGCCTCACGGATCAGGGCGTCCAGCGCGCGTGCCGTTTCCAGCAGCGCGGTCAGGTCGTCCGGGTCACCGTCGCCCACGCGACGCGCCCACGCCTTGAGCATCCGGCGTCCGAACGCGGCGTACTCGGCGGTCTCGACCTTGGCGGTCTTGGCCATCTTGAGCACCTCCTCCGGGGGATCTCTCTCGGGTGGCTACCCCATCCCCTCTACTACTAGTATAGCAGTTTGCTAACCCGGTTAACAGGGTTAGTCCAGCATCGGCCCCCTCGGATGGATCGCCAGCGCCCAGCCCGTGATCGCCTCGACCCAGACCGCAGGCGGGAACTCCACACCCTTGACCCGGAACCCGAACTCCTCATCCACGTACGACTGCCCGGCGTAGACCGCCCAGTCATACGGCGAGCCCTGCTCCCAGACGATCGCGTACGGGGGAGCCCCGGTCCCCAGCCAGTCAAAGTCCTTGAGCAACTTCGGGCCGTAGTCGGGCCGGTCGGGGTCGATCCACCCGGCGAACTGCCGACGGATCGCGGCGAGCACCTTGTCGGCGTCACGCTTGGTCACAGCAACCTTGGCCATCACTCCTCCTCCTGTCCGTAGACCTTCGCCTTGGCCAGCGCAGGCCACGTGGTGAACTCGTCCTCACGGAAGTACAGGTCCACGTCGCGGTGGGTGAACGGGAACGGCTCGACCACCTCGGCGTCGGTGACCGGCACGACCACCCCGCCTCCACCGTTGACAAGGACGCTGACCCAGTGGACGTCGGTGTAGTCGCTGGCGGGCAGCGGGGGCATCTGCTGGCGGAACCAGTCCTTGGTCTCCGGGCAGGACAGGTGCACGTCGGTGACCCGTCCCTCATACCCGAACCGGCGGGTCCGCACGTAGTCACCCAGACGTGGGTCGTTGGGGTTTGACCAGACCTGCACGTTCATGTCAGTCCATCCTGCTCTGTGGGTATGCGGTGAGCCCGGCCTCGGTCAGGACTTC
>Ga0302322_100003471_pt1 | contig 13559 bp, 15 predicted proteins | sample Fen_T0_2_FD_203757 | JGI IMG/M metagenome (GOLD analysis project Ga0302322, IMG submission 203757) | Peat permafrost microbial communities from Stordalen Mire near Abisko, Sweden - Fen_T0_2 | ecosystem: Environmental > Terrestrial > Soil > Wetlands > Permafrost | place: Sweden: Abisko...
GAGATCCGCGACGCCCGCTCGCTCGAGTACATCCCACCGTTCGACGACGCGCGGATCATCGCGGGGCAGGGCACGGTCGGACTCGAGATCGTGGCCGACCTTCCCGCCGTCGCCACGGTCGTCGTCTGCATCGGCGGCGGAGGGCTCATCTCCGGCGTCGCAACGGCGGTCAAGGCACTCTGCCCGGGAGCCCGGGTAATCGGCGTCGAGCCGGAGCTCGCGGCCGACGCACAGCAGTCGCTCCGCGAGGGGCGGATCGTGAGCTGGCCCGCAGCCGACGTGACACGCACCATCTGCGACGGCGTGCGCACGCAGGCTCTCGGCGAACTGACGTTCGCAATCATCTCCGCCCTCGTCGACGAGATCGTGACCGTGCCCGAGGAGGCGGTGCTGGAGGCGATGCGCTGGCTCGCTCTCGAGGCGAAGCTCGTGGTCGAGCCGACCGGTGCGCTCGCGCTGGCCGCGCTCCAGACCGGCGCCGTGGTGGCCGACGGGCCGACCGTGCTCGTCGTGTCGGGCGGAAACGTCGATCCCGCGCTGGCGGCAAGGGTGCTGGCCGGCGAGCTGCCGTAGCCGCAGCAGGCCTGGCGACCGGCTGAAGCCGCTCGCTCCCTAACGCCCGGCGGCGATCCTTCGCGTCTCGCCGCTCGTGAGCGCGAGGAGGTCGGCCGGAGCGAGCTCGATCTCGAGGCCCCGCCGGCCGGCGCTGACGTGGATCGTCGCGAACGCGAGCGCCGACTCGTCGATCACCGTCGGGAGGCGCTTGCGCTGGCCGAGCGGGCTGATCCCGCCGGCCACGTAGCCCGTCGTCCGCTCCGCGAGCTTCGGGTCGGCCATGGCCGCCCGCTTCCCGAGGGCCTTCAGGTCGAGCTGCGCCGCGACCGGTACGACGGCGACGGTGAGGGTGCCGTCGACATCGGCGACGAGCGTCTTGAAGACGCGGGCAGCATCGACGCCGAGCTTGTCGGCCGCCTCGAGGCCGTACGAGGAGGCCTTCGGATCGTGGCTGTACTCGTGCACCGAGTAGACGATCCCGGCGCGCTCCGCCGCCACGATCGCCGGCGTGCCCCTTCCCGCCACGGGACCTACCGCAGCGCGTCGAGCGCCGTGCGCGCGAACACCGCGATACCGTCACGCAGCGCCGCCTCGTCGATGTCGAAGCGCGGATGGTGATGCGGGAACGAGGTGCCGAGCTCGTCGTTTCCGGTGCCGACCCAGAAGAAGACGGCCGGAGCGACGGTCCCGTAGGCCGAGAAGTCCTCGCCGCCCATCACCGGTGGCACCTCGACGAGAGCCTCCTCCCCGAGCTCGGCGACGATCGCCCGCTGCACGGCCTCGGACGCATCGCGGTCGTTGACGACCGGGTCGTAGCCGACCTCGTAGGCGAAGCGATACTCGGCGCGATGGGCCGAGGTCACCCCCGCGATGACGCGTTCCATGGCCTCCCGTACCTCGGCGCGCCGCGCGACCGACAGCGTCCGCACGGTTCCGCCGATCGTGGCCGAGCCGGGAATCACGTTGCGCGCGGTGCCCGCGGCGAGCGTCGTCACCGACACCACGACCGAGTCGAACGGGTCGGTCTCGCGGGAGACGATCTGCTGGAGGTTGGTGATCACCTGGGCTGCGACGACGACCGGGTCGACGGTCTCGTGGGGATTCGCGCCGTGCCCTCCCTGACCGCCGATCTCGAGCGTGAAGAGGTCGGCGGCCGCCATCACCGCGCCCGGCGCCGCCGAGACGTGGCCGGTCTCGAGCCCCGAGAGCAGGTGCACGCCGGCGACGAGGTCGGCGCCGTCCAGCACGCCCGCCTCGACGATCTCTCGCGCCCCGCCCGGCGGGACCTCCTCGGCATGCTGGAAGACGAAGCGGACCTCTCCCGCGAGCTCGTCGCGATGCCCGAGCAGCAGCTGCGCCGCCCCGAGCAGCATGGCGGTGTGCCCGTCGTGCCCGCAGGCGTGCATCACGCCAGGCCGCATCGAGACGTGCGGCAGGACGTTCTCCTCCAGGATCGGCAGCGCGTCGATGTCTGCGCGCAGGACGACGACCTTGCCGGGCCGGGAACCGTGGAGCCGTGCGACGACGGCCGTCCCGGCCGGGCGCTCGATCTCGAGCCCGCCGAACGAGCGCAGCGTCTGCTCCACGAAGGCAGACGTCTCGTGCTCCTCGAACGACAGCTCGGGATGGGCGTGCAGGTGCCGCCGCCAGGCGATCGCGCGCGCTTCGAGGTCGTCGGAGACGAGGCTTGAGCGCGGCATCGTGGTGGCCATCCGCAGGGACGCTACCGGGAACGTCGGCCGTGCCGCGTGGGTAGGGTCCCGGCATGCCCGACACCGTCACCATGGACAAGATCGTCTCGCTGTGCAAGCGGCGTGGTTTCGTGTTTCCCTCGTCGGAGATCTACGGCGGCCTCGGCTCGTCGTACGACTACGGCCACTACGGCGTGCTGCTCAAGGACAACATCAAGCAGCGTTGGCTAGCGGCGATGGTGCAGGAGCGGGACGACATCCTCGCGCTCGACTCGTCGATCATCCTCCACCCCCAGGTGTGGGAGGCCTCCGGGCACGTCGGCGGGTTCACCGACCCGCTCGTCGACTGCAGGTTCTGCAAGAAGCGCTTCCGCGCCGACCATCTCGAGGACTCACAGTGCGGCCAGCGGCCGAGCAAGCGCCCCGGCGAGACGTCCGACTGCGACCTCACGGAGGCCCGCCACTTCAACCTCATGTTCGAGACGCGCGTCGGGGCGATGGAGGAGACCGGCGTGCCCGTCTACCTGCGCCCCGAGACGGCCCAGGGCATCTTCATCAACTTCAAGAACGTGGCCCAGATCGCGCGCCGCAAGCCGCCGTTCGGCATCGCCCAGGTCGGCAAGTCGTTCCGCAACGAGATCACGCCGGGCAACTTCATCTTCCGCACGCTCGAGTTCGAGCAGATGGAGATGGAGTTCTTCGTGCCCCCGACAGAGGCCGACGAGTGGTACCGCTACTGGGTCGACGAGCGCTACGCCTGGCACCGCCGCTACGGCATCCGCGAGAGCCACCTCCGGATCCGCCCGCACGAGGCCGACGAGCTCTCCCACTACTCAAGCGGGACGAGCGACATCGAGTACCTGTTCCCGATCGGCTGGTCGGAGCTCGAGGGCGTCGCGAACCGAGGCGACTTCGATCTCACCGCGCATACGGGTGCCTCGGGAACGAAGCTCGAGTGGGTCGAGCAGGACGGCAGCCGCTATACGCCCCACGTGATCGAGCCGGCGCTCGGCGTCAACCGGTCGATGCTGGCGTTCCTGATCGACGCCTACGACGAGGAGGTCGTCGCGGAGCGGGAGCGCACGGTGCTCCGGCTCCATCCGCAGCTCGCGCCCGTGAAGGCGGCGGTGCTCCCGCTGATCGGGAAGAGCGAAGACATGACCGGCCGGGCCCGGAAGCTCTACGAGGAGCTCCGCGCCGTCCTCTCGGTCGAGTACGACGACGGCGGCCAGATCGGCCGCCGCTACCGCCGCCAGGACGAGATCGGCACGCCGTACGCGCTCACAATCGACGACCAGACGCTCGAGGACGACACGATCACGATCCGGGAGCGCGACTCGCTGGCGCAGGAGCGGATCTCGATCGCCCGCGCGCGGGAGCATCTGCTCGACCGGCTGACGGCGCCGTGGAGCTCGCCGAAGCCCGAGTAGCGCCCCGGCCCGTCGGTCAGTCGGCCGTTCTCCTCCCGCGCTCGAGGAGCCGCTCGCCCGGCGCCACGAACCCGAGCCTCGCGTACAGGCGGTGCATGTCACGCGTGTGGAGGAGCCACTTCGTGTGCCCGAGATCGCCGCCGTCGACCGTGAACCGGACGAGCTCGAGCCCGAAGCCCCTCCCGCGAGCCTCCTCCAGGACGTAGACGTCCGCGAGATACGACACGGTGTGCCCATCGGAGACGACCCGGGCGAACCCGAGCTGGCGGCCGTCCCCACCGTAGAGGCCCGCCACACGGGCCGCCGTCGCGATCAGCTCGTCCATCGTCGCCCGGTCGCGACCGAGAGCCCAGTAGCTCGTCGAGATGAAGGCATGCACGGCCGGTCGGTCGATCCGGTCCCGGTCGTCGTCGAGGACGAGCCCGTCGGCGAGCAGTCGCTGCACGCGCCCATCTTGCCACCCGGGATGGGACGCCTCGGGTACCGTCGCAGATGTGCGACGGATCGGAATCATGCTCTGCGTTGCGATTCCACTCGCGGCCGTCGATCTCCTCGTGAAAGCGGAGGAGCCGACCGCCCCGTGGGCGTACCATCAGCGCTCGCTGGGTTGGCTTGCCCTCTCGCTGACCCTGCTCGCCGCGATGCTCGTGATCTCGCAGATCCCCTCGAGGCTCGTTGCCCCCGCCGCCGGCGTCCTCGCGGCAGGCATCCTCGGCAACAGCCTCTCCGCAGCATGGAATGGAATGGAGGTGCCGAACCCTCTCGTCATCGGCGGCCGCCACGCCTTCGTCGCCTTCAACCTGGCGGACGTCTGGGCCCTCACCGGCATCCTCGCGCTCGTCTGCGCGATCGGCATCTGGCTGATCCGGAACCGCGACCTGCTTCCCCAGTCGGCCGATCTCCGGGCCTCGCGCCGCGCCGCCTTCCGGCGGCTCTTTCAGGGCGAGAAGCCGTGATCCCAAAAACCTGGACAACACCTTGACATCACTGGAACTCGATTGGCTATGCTGAATCCATGTCGCTGAGTGCAGAGCCGCTGTTCGTCCCCGCGCTCGCATCTCTCGACGGGCTCGTGCCCCACGAAGGGCTGCTCGCGCCGGACGAACTCGAGGGCGTTGCGGCCGAGCTCGCCGCGCGCACCGATCTCTGGGAGCCCCTCGTCCACCGCGACGCGCACCACCGGCGGTACGAGCTCGTGTACGAGGACGACCGCATGGATGCCTGGATCCTCTCGTGGATGCCCGGTCAGGGAACGGGGTTCCACGATCACTACATCTCGGGCGTCGGGCTCTGCGTCGCAAGCGGGTGTGTGCGCGAGGACCTGATGGTGTACGGCCGCGAGCACCAGTCGCGACAGCTGCGGGCCGGTGATACGCGCCAGGGCGGCCCCGGCTACATCCATCGCGTGACCCACGACGAGGGAACGCCGGCCGTGACGGTCCACGTCTACTCCCCGCGGCTCGACTGGGTGGGCCAGTACCGGCTCGCCGAGGACGGCGTCGTGCAGCGCGAGGTGCGGCCCGGCCGCAACGAGCTCACCGAGCAGCTCATCGCCGACGGAGCCCTCGAGCAGGTGCTCGAGCGGTTCTGAGCTCTGAGCGCGCCCTCCACGACCGATCCCCAGGACGAGCCGTTCGACGTCCTCGACGACGAGGGCCGGCCAACCGGGGCCCGGAAGGCCCGCGGTGAGATCCATCGCGACGGCGACTGGCACGGCGCACTCCACATCTGGGTCGGGGGGATCGGCGAGGACGACCGGCCCTTCGCTCTCTTCCAGCGGCGATCCGACTCGAAGGACTCGTGGCCCGGTGCGCTCGACGTCGCCGTCGGCGGGCACCTGAGGGCCGGCGAGACGCTCGCCGAGGCCGTCCGTGAGGCGGAGGAGGAGATCGGGCTCGCCGTTGCGATCGGCGATCTGACGCGACTCGGCCGCCGGTTTGCACGCGGTGTCGCACGGCCCGACAACGAGGTCCAGGAGGTCTTCGCCCTGCGCTCCGACCTGCCGCTCGACGCCTACCGGCTGCACCCGGACGAGGTGGCCGCCGTCGTCTCGGTCCCGCTCGTCGCCGCCGTCGAGCTGTTCGCCGGGAGCCGCGAGGTGGTCGCCGGCCGCGAGCTCCGGCAGGGCAGCAGCACACCGAGCGCGACACAGGCCACGATCGCCGGCTTCGCGGCAGGCGAGGTCGGGGGCTACGCGGTACTGGCGCTCCGGGGGCTGCTCGAGGTCGTCAACGGCGGCCAGCCGGAGCCGTTCCTGCTCCGCTGACGCTACGCCGACAGCGTCTTGAGGCGGAAGCCGCCGTGGTGCTCGTACGAGGCATTCGCGACGGCGAGCGCGTCGCGCTGCGCTCGGTCACCGAGCCCGGCCGTGGCAGCGGCGGCGATCGGCGAATGGAGCAGCACCCGCATGCCATGCACGCCTTCGGGCGAGAGCGGGATTCCGCCCGGATCGCACGCCGCGCACGCACCTCCACCCGCAGCCGCGACGAACGCCACGAGAGGATCCGCCGAGCCGCACTCGACGCACGTCTCGAGGTGCGGCGTGTAGCCGGAAACCCAGAGCAGCTTCAGCTGGAACGAGAGCACCACCGGGTCGAGCGCGGCCCTCGAGCCGGGACGCGCCGGCACGTCGTCGAGCGCGTCGAGAAAGCGGGTGAGCGCGGTGAAGGCCTTCTCGTTCGCCTCCTGCTCGGTGAAGAGCCGCAGCATCGCCTCGAGCCCGATCATCCCGACCTGGAGCCGGTAGGGGTCGGTCCGGATCCGGTCGTGCGAGCGGACGAGCGACGCGCCGGTGACCGTCTCGAGCTCGCCCCGGCCCTGGTGCAGCACGAGCTCGACGTGGGAGAACGGCTCGAGGCGGGCGCCGAATCGCGACTTCGTCTTGCGGACGCCCTTGGCGACCGCGCCGACGCGGCCCCGTTCGTGCGTGTACACGTGCAGGATGCGATCGGCCTCGCCGAGCCGGAACGAGCGCAGGACAACCGCTTCGGTCGTGGTGGAGCGGGCCATGGCCCCAGTGTACGAGTGGCCATGGCCGGCGCGGACATGGCCCGAGGCCGGAGGGCCGCGGAATAGGCGGACGCTTGCAGGCGTTTATGCGCCCTGGTGCCGAGAATCCGTCTCTATACGACGCAGTGGTGTGGCTACTGCATCCGCGCGAAGGCGCTCCTCGACGCGCGGGGCCTTGGCTACGACGAGGTGGCGCTCGACGACGATCCGGCCTTTCGCCAGCGCGTGTACGACCTGGGCCGGCGGTGGACCGTGCCGCTCGTGACGATCGACGGCGAGCCCATCGGCGGCTACGACGAGCTCGCGGCACTCGATCGCTCGGGCCTCCTGGCCGAGCGGCTCGCCGCGTAGCTCCGGCACCGGCGCTCAGCCCGGCTGGCACTGCGGGCAGAACGTCGTCGTTCGCCCGCCGACGACGATGCGCACGAGCGGCGTCCCGCAGCGCTCGCACGGCTCTCCCCCGCGCCCGTAAGCCCGGAACTCGTCCTGCATCGTGCCGTAGGCGCCGTCGGGCAGCGCGTAGTCGCGCAGCGTCGAGCCCTGATGCTCGAGGCCCTTGCGCAGGACGCTTCGGATTGCCCGGTGCAGGCGGGCGAGCTCATCCTCGTCGAGGCCGCCCGCGACGCGAAGTGGATGCAGCCTGCTGTGCCAGAGCGCCTCGTCGACATAGATGTTGCCGAGCCCGGCGAGCGTCCGCTGGTCGAGGAGCGCCGATTTGAGAGGCGCGCGCCGCCCTGCCAGCCTCGTGCCGAGCCGGGCCGCCGAGAGCGATCCAAGCGGCTCCGGTCCGAGGCGGGAGCCGAGATACGGCTCGAGCTCCCCCCGGCCGAAGAGCTCCCACGTGCCGAACCGCCGCACGTCGCGGTAGGCAACATCCGAGCCATTGTCCAATCTGAGAACAGCACGCGTGTGCGGGTCGTCGGCCAGCGCCCCTCGCTTCGCGTGACGCAACGAACCCGTCATCCGGAGGTGCACGAGGAGAGCCCGACCAGAATCGAACCCCACAATCAGATACTTGCCACGGCGCCCGACCTCGGCCACCCGCTCACCGACGAGATCGCCCGCGACGATGTCCGGGTCGAACGGTCGCACGAGGCGTGGATCGCGAATCTCGACCTTCTCGAGCTGCGCCCCTTCGAGCACCGGAGCGATCGCCCGGCGCACCGTCTCGACCTCGGGGAGCTCCGGCACGGAGTCAGTCTAGGCTCAGCGCCCCTCGCGGCCGGACACGTCGCCCTGGCGCGGCAGGCGGCCCGGCCCGGCAGGCCCGGCTCGGCCGTCCCGCTGCCGGGATCCTGCCGGAGTGTTCCGGCTAGGCCATCACGTCGAGCACGATGCCTCTCTCGCTGGGCGCTTCGTCGGCGATCGTGTAGGCGGCGAGTACCGCCTCGCGGGCGGCGGCCGCCGACGTCTCGTCGCGCGCGTGCACCTCGGCCAGGTCGTCCCCCTCCAGCACGGCGTCGCCGCGCTTCGCGAAGCACAGCACGCCGACGGCTGGGTCGATCGTGTCGGCTTTCGTCCGCCGCCCGGCGCCGAGCTCGAGGGCCGCGACGCCGACCGCAAGCGCTCCGACCCGGGTGACGAACCCGCCACGTGGCGCGGGGACGGCCAGCCGAACAGCCGCCTCGGGCAACGCGCGCGGGTCCGGGTCTCCGCCCTGGGCCCGGACCCAGCGCTCGTAGGTGTCGTACGCCGCACCGTCGGCTACCGCGGACGCCGCCCGGCGCCGCCCCTCTGCGACGTCGATCCCGAGATCGGAGTAGGCGAGCAGGCGGGCGCACGCGTCGAGGACGAGCTCGGTGAAGTCGGCCGGGCCCTCGCCGCGCACCGTGTCGAGCGCCTCGCGAATCTCGAGCGCGTTGCCGACCGCCCGGCCGAGCGGCTGGTCCATGTCGGTCAGGAGGCACGTGACCTCCTTGCCCGCGCGGCGGCCGAGCTCGAGCATCTCCTCGGCGAGCACGCGGGCCTCGGCGAGGGTCTTCATGAAGGCGCCGTCGCCGACCTTGACGTCGAGCACGATCGCATCGGCCCCGGCGGCCAGCTTCTTCGACATGATCGACGACGCGATCAGGGGCACGATGTCGACGGTGGCCGTCACGTCGCGCAGGGCGTAGAGCTTCTTGTCGGCCGGGACGAGGTGCTCGCTCTGGCCGACGATCGCCACGCCGATGTCCCGTAGCTGCGCGATCATCTCGTCGGTCGTGAGCTCGACCCGGAAGCCGGGAATCGACTCGAGCTTGTCGAGCGTGCCGCCCGTGTGCCCGAGCCCTCTCCCGCTCATCTTCCCGAGCGGGACGCCGCAGGCGGCCACGATCGGACCGACCGCGATCGAGGTCTTGTCTCCCACCCCGCCGGTGGAGTGCTTGTCCACCACCTTGCGCCCGAGCGCCGCGCCGAGGTCGAGCGTGTCGCCGGAGCGGATCATCGCGTCGGTCAGCGCGAAGGTCTCGGCGGCGTTCAGGCCCTCGAAATACACAGCCATGCACCACGCCGCCATCTGGTAGTCGGGCACCTCGTCGCGGGCGTAGGCGAGGATCAGCTCAGCGAGCTCGTCGGGGGCGTGCGCCTCGCCGTTGCGCTTCCGTTCGATCAGGTCTGCGGGGCGGATCATCGGTCTCCTTCTAACAGAGGGCCCCGGTGGTCGCGGGAAGGAGCGATCACGCGCGCCGCGCGACAAACACGGTCACGCGCGTCCCGGCGCGCACCGGGCCGACGTAGTCGGGGACGCGATCGGCGCTCGCCGCCTCGGCGATCACGATCATCGAGCGGATATAGCGGCGGATCGCCTCGGCGTCGGGGAACGTGACCCAGCCGTCGACGTCGATCTGCTCGACGGTCGTGAAGTGCCGCTCGAGGATCTCCCGGCCGTTGTCGCGGTTGAAGGGAAGCCTGCCCACCATGGACACCCCCGCGTGTGCGCGCGCCTCCTCGAGGTGCAACTCGGAGTTCGTCACGGCGACGAGCCGCCCGCCGGGAGCGAGCACCCGGGCGATCTCGGCGAGCCCGCGATCAAGGTCCGGAACGTGGTAGAGCATCCACGCCGCCACGACGGTGTCGAATGACCCATCCTCGAACGGGAGTGACTGCACGTCACCGACTCGGGCATCGACGCCACGCTCGCGCGCGAGCTGGACCATCCGCTCGGAGAGATCGAGGGCGACGACCCCGGCGCCGAGCTCCGCCGTCATCCGCGCGCTCAGCTCGCCCGGGCCGGGCCCGACCTCCAGCACCCTCCGCGGGCGCCCTGCGGCGATCGCCCGGAAGGCGACTTCACGTGCGTCCTCGCCTTCCTGGCTCTCGTAGACCGAGCGGCGGGCCTGGAGCCCTGCCTCGGTCGCGTACTGGGCCTGCACGACCTCGGGGTCGTAGAGGCTCACGGCTCGATGATCGGCGCGCCGGGAGCACCCTTGCCCGGATGCTTCGCGCCGAGCCAACCGCACACGGTTGAGCCGACGTCACCGAACTCACCGTTCTCGTGGATGCGTCCGGCCGCGTTGCGCCCTGCCGCGTACGCGAGCAGCATCGCGTGCTCACGGGAATGGTCGCTCGACGGGGTCGTCGGATCGCAGCCGTGATCGGAGGTGATGATCAGCAGGTCGCCGTCCCGCAGTGCCTCGAGTATGTCGGGCAGCCGGCGATCGAAGTCCTGGAGGCAGCGGTGGAAGTTGACCGGGTCGTTGCGATGGCCCCAGAGCTGGTCGGTCTCGACGAGATTCGTGAAGACGAATCCGTCGTCGACGTTCTCGAGCAGCTCGATCGTGCGGTTGATGCCGTCGACGTTGGACTTCGTCGGGAACGACTCGTCGATGTCGCAGCCGGCGAAGATGTCGCCGATCTTCCCGACTCCGTAGGTCGTGTGCCCCGCATCGCGAACCGCACTCAGGTAGTTCGGCCGCCTCGGCTCGAGGGAGAAATCGTGCCTGTTCGGCGTGCGCTCGTAGCGTCCGGGGGTGCCGAGAAAGGGCCGGGCGATGACACGGCCGACGGCGTGCTTGCCCGTCAGGATCTCGCGCGCCGCGCGACAGGCGTCGTAGAGCTCCTCGAGCGGGATCGTCTCCTCGTGGGCGGCGATCTGGAAGACCGAGTCGGCAGACGTGTACACGATCCACTTGCCGGTCTTCTGGTGCTGCTCCCCGTACTCCTGGATCACCTCCGTTCCCGACGCGGGCTTGTTGCAGAGGACGCCGCGCCCGGTCCGGTTCATGAACGGGTCGATGACCTCGTCGGGAAAGCCATAGGGGTAGGTCGGGAACGCCACCGCCGTGACGACGCCCATCAGCTCCCAGTGGCCGGCCGTCGTGTCCTTGCCGCGGGAGCGCTCGAGCAGCCGACCGGCAACCGCCGGGGCTCCGGGCTGCGGCGGGCAACCCTCGAGCGGCTCGACGTTTCCGAGCCCGAGCGCCTCGAGATTCGGCAGGTCGAGGCCGCCGACAGCGCGGGCGACGTTTCCGAGCGTGTCCGAGCCTTCGTCACCCCACTCGGCAGCATCTGGCAACGCACCCGCGCCCACGGCATCGAGCACGATCACGCAGGCCCGCGGCATGCCGGTAGTCTACGTGCGACATGCAGACCGTTCTCGGACTGGTCGAGCTGACGTTTTACGTCCTCTCGATCCTCACGCTCTCCGCGGCCGTCACGTTCGCCGTGGTCAAGATCTCACCGGCCAAGCGGCCGACGCCCAAGCCCGACAAGGGCTGACGACCGCGGGCTCGCGGCCTCGCCTCGCTGACGCAGGCGACGTCCGAAGCCTCGATGCGAACGAGAAGCGCGTCTGGGTGCGGCCCCGCACGCTGCGGAACCGCCCCAACCACGCTCCTGAGGGACTACATCTGGGACGAGCCGATCGCGTCCTCGAGCGGCGTATACGGCAGGCCATGCGCCTGCGCGACCGCCTCGTACGTGATCTTGCCGCCGCTGACGTTGACGCCCTTCGCGAGGGCAGCGTCCTCGGCGATCGCACGCGCGACGCCCTTCTCGGCGATCGCCTCGACGTACGGGAGCGTCACGTTCGTCAGGGCCTTCGTCGACGTGACCGGCACGGCGCCCGGCATGTTGGCGACGCAGTAGTGGACGATCCCGTCGACCTCGAAGACCGGGTCGTCATGGGTCGTTGCGTGGGAGGTTTCGAAGCACCCTCCCTGGTCGATCGCGACATCGACGAGCACGGCACCCGGCTTCATCAGGCCCAGCATCTCCCGCGTCACGAGCTTCGGAGCCAGCGCCCCGGGCACGAGCACCGCACCGATCACCATGTCGGCGTCGGCGAGGATCTCCTCGATCTGCAACCGGTTGGACATCGCGAGCGTGACGCGGCCGTCCAGCGCGATCTCCAGGTCGCGCATGCGCTCGACCGACTTGTCCAGAACCCAGACATCCGCCTGCATGCCGAGGGCGATGATCGCCGAGTTGAGCCCCACGACGCCTCCACCGAGGATCGCCACCTTGGCGGGCGGCACACCCGGCACGCCGCCGAGCAAGATGCCCCGTCCTCCGTGGGCCTTCTCGAGTGACCAGGCGCCCATCTGCGGTGCCAGCCGCCCGGCCACCTCGCTCATCGGAGCGAGCAGGGGCAGGTGCCGGCTCGCCGTCTCGACCGTCTCGTAGGCGATCCCCGTGATGCCCGACTCGACGAGCGCCCGCGTGAGCGGCTCATCCGCGGCGATGTGGAGGTACGTGAAGAGCGTCAGGCCCTCCCGCAGCTGCCCGTATTCCGCCGCGATCGGCTCCTTCACCTTCAACAGGAGCTCCGCCGACCCCCAGACCTCATCGACCGGCGCGATCCGGGCGCCGACTGTCACGTAGGCCTCGTCGCCGAAGCCCGACCCGACGCCCGCGTCCTTCTCGACGACGACCTCGTGGCCGCGCTGGACGAGCTCGAGCGCGCCGGCGGGCGTCAGAGCGACGCGATACTCGCGCTGCTTGATCTCCCTGGCGACTCCGATTCGCATGGCGGCGGGACGATACAGGAACGGCGACGGCAGGACCTCGTCCGGCCGCGAGCGATCGCCTGCAGACGCTCGGCTGCTGTCCGCGGGCGACATGTCGGGGCTGCGGCGGAGAATGACCCGGTCACGGGAGCCACCGCGGTCGTGGCGGCGGGAATCGTCCGCTTCGGGCGACATTCCAGCTTCGGGGTATCTCCCGGAGGGAGACACCCTTCGCGCCTGAGCTGTGACGTCTTGTGCACAGGCAGGCTGCCCGAAAGAGCCCAGGCTGCCGTTCTCGGCGAGCCAACTCCGCGCCTTCCCACGCGCCAACCCTCCGCGCACCCATGCGCCTGTGGGCCGTGCGCCCGTGCGCACGGCAACGTCTACGCGCCGGCCAGCCGTTCCACAAGTCGTCGCTCGTCGGGGCCGAAGCCCGGCCCCACGCCGGCACCCGCATTCCCGCGCGCTCGCTCGGCCCTCGACGTCGCGGGAATCACCAGGTCGACCCGCGGATCCGCGAGGCACCACTTGAGGAGCGCCTGCGCCCAGGTTTCGACGCCGAACGCCCGGACCGGGGCGAGCGCGTCGGCCTCCGGCTCGGCCCGCAGCGCCGCCTCTCTCGCGCCCCCGAGCGGCCGCATCACGATGACGGAGAGGCCGAGCTCCTCGGCCAGTGGCAGAATCCGCGCCTCGCACTCGCGCTCCAGCGGGTTGAGGGGGAGCTGAACGGTGTCGAACCGCCCGCTCCGCAACGCCTGCTCGAGCTCCGGCGAGCGGCCGGCATCCCAGTGCGTGATGCCGATGCGATCGATCCGGCCGGCGTCCCGCTCCTCCTCGAGCCAGGGAAGGTGCTCACGCCAGGCGACGAGGTTGTGCACCTGCTCGATCTCGACCCTGCCGAAGGTGCGAACCTGGGCCGCATACTGCTCCCGCCCCTCCTCGACCGT
>Ga0302322_100003472_pt1 | contig 13557 bp, 12 predicted proteins | sample Fen_T0_2_FD_203757 | JGI IMG/M metagenome (GOLD analysis project Ga0302322, IMG submission 203757) | Peat permafrost microbial communities from Stordalen Mire near Abisko, Sweden - Fen_T0_2 | ecosystem: Environmental > Terrestrial > Soil > Wetlands > Permafrost | place: Sweden: Abisko...
TTTACATTGTTCTGCACCAGTGCGCCAATGTTGCCCAGGGTCATCGAGAGTACAGCCGTGACCCATACCATCCAGAACCAGCCGGGTGCGTCCATCGCGAACAAGACTCGCAGCAGCACGGCAAACGTCGCAGCCTTTGGCGCCGTTGACATGAATCCGGTAACGGGAGCGGGGGCCCCTTCATAGACGTCCGGCGTCCACACATGGAAGGGAGCAACCGCCACCTTGAATCCCAACCCGACGAACATCAGCGCCACGGCAAGATAAACCAGCGCGGAATGTTGGGTGCTCACCACCGCAGCGATGGCATAAATGTTTGTGGTGCCGGTGGCGCCGAACATCATCGCTATGCCATAAAGGAAGAATGCTGTCGCAAACGAACCTAGCAGGAAGTACTTCAGCGATGACTCCGCGCTCTCCGCGGCCCGCCGACGAAATCCAGCCAAAACATAGGACGATATCGACGATATCTCGATTGCAATGAAGATCAGTACGAGTTCGACGGCAGACGACATTAAGACCATGCCGACAGCCGCGAAAAGCACCAGGGCGTAGTATTCGCCCGCCTTGATCCGTTGCACCTCAAGGTAATCAAGCGAGCTGAGAATCGTGACCAGCGCCACAAGCAGAACAACAACGTGGAAGAAGACGCTGAAGGCGTCGACGCGCACCATGTTGAAGAAGGCGTCGCCGTAAAACTTGCTCTGGTATACGGTAGCCGCGAGCGCAGCCAGCACACCCGCCAGGGCGATATAGCCCAAAGGCTTTTTCGAGCTGTCTTCGGGCATCACCGGATCGACCAGCATAACGAGGATGCCGAAAATACTGAGCATCAACTCGGGAAGTATCCGGATGTAATCAACGGTCGGAATCATCGTCCGATCACCTGCATAAGGGCTTCAGTAACATGGGTTGCCGCCGGCGCTGCCGCTTCGAACCCGCTGGAAAACTGCTTAAGAGAGAAGGAAACCGAGGGATCAATAAAGCGTAGCCAGAGGTTCGGAGCCACACCCATGACCAGTGCCGCAATCGCCAACGGCCACATAGAAACGCGCTCACGGGCGTCCATGTCCGTCAGTGTTTTATTGACTGGATTCTTGATCTGTCCGTAGAACACGCGCTGGTACATCCACAGCAGATAACACGCGCTCCAGATAACGCCAGTAGCCGCCAGAATTCCGTAAATCTGCCGTGCCTGGAACGCCCCGCTGAGTATCAGGAACTCGCCGACAAAACCGTTGAGCAAGGGAAGTCCCACCGACGACAGCATGATGAACGTAAAGAACGTCGCGTACACCGGCATGGGTGTCGCCAGTCCACCGTATTCGGAGATTTCGTAGGTGTGTCGCCGGTCGTAAATCATCCCCAGCAGCATGAACAGTGCGCCAGTAGAGACGCCGTGGTTCAGCATCTGGTAAACCGCGCCATCAACGCCAATCTGCGTAAAGCTGAAAATCCCTAGCACCACGAAGCCAAGGTGGCTCACCGAGGTGTAAGCAATCAGCTTCTTTACATTCGGCTGCACCATTGCAACCAGAGCGCCAGAAATAATGCTGATCAGCGCGAGGACGATGATCCATGGAGCGTTGCGCCTCGCCTGGTCTGGGAACAACCCTAGGTTAAAGCGAAGCAGTCCGTAGGTGCCCATCTTCAGCAGCACACCTGCCAGCAGAACGGAACCGGCTGTCGGTGCTTCCACGTGCGCGTCCGGCAACCATGTATGGAAGGGGAACAGCGGAACCTTTACCGCGAACGCGATGAAGAAGCCCAGGAACAGCCACTGCGCCGCAGTCGCAAATCCAGGTACTTGCCCCGACTGAATCATTTGCTGGATTGTTACGAAGTCGAAACTCTGCGTATGCGCGTACAGCCAGATCAGCGCAGCGAGCATGAAGACCGATGCGATCATCGTAAACAGGAAGAACTTCACCGCCGCATAGATCCGTCGCCCATGGCCGTAGATGCCGATGATCAGCGCCATGGGAATCAGCGTGGCTTCCCAGAAGAAGTAAAAGAGGAACAGGTCGAGGGCGACGAACACGCCGATCATGGCGGTCTCGAGCAGCAGCATCAAAATGAAGAATTCCTTCACCCGGTCGTTCACGGATTTCCACGAAATCAGCACGCACAGCGGTGTAAGGAACGTCGTAAGCACCACCAGCCACACGGAAATGCCGTCGATACCAACGTGGTAATTGATGACAGGATGCGAAATCCACGGAACGTTTTGTTCGAACTGGAAGCCTGCCTGTCCGTGGTCAAAGTGCCACGGCAAATGCAGCGAGGCCAGCAGGGTCACCACTGAGATGCCCAGCGCAAACCAGCGTATGTCGCGGTCGCGCCGTGGGAACACAACCAGCAGCAATGCACCCGCTGCCGGCAGCAGGGTAACGATAGTAAGGATGTTTTGATTGATGTAGTTCATCGCACACCCTTCCAGACCATGAATGCGATGACGACGGCCGCTCCAAACGCCACCCAACCGGCGTAAGAGCGAATATTGCCTGACTGCATTTGCCGCAGCCCGTCCGACACATCCTGCGCGCCGGCCGCGCTACCGTTCACCGTGCCGTCGATAATCGCGGAGTCAACGCCCTTCCACAGAACGTTGGTCGAGATCAGCACAATCGGCCGGATAACTGCAGCCCCATACAACTCGTCGATTCGGTACTTGTCCAGCACCAGGCGATAGAGTCCGCCCGCGCTGGCAGCTATCTTAGCTGGAAGGTCCGTCCGCTTGTAATACAGATACCAGGCGCCAAGAAGCCCGAGCGCCGCAGCCGCCACTGAGAAGCTCATGAACAGGAGTTCGGTAGCCCTCTCTGAATGTTCAGCTCCAAGTGCCGTCGAGGCTTCTTCATTGGTGGCAGCCTTCAACTCGCCCACCGCCGGCGCGTATTTGCTGAAGACAGGATCAAGGAAATGGTCAAACCTGTCCGATCCACCCAAGGCGGCAGGAATTCCAACCCATCCGCCCACAAACGAAAGCACCGCCAGAACGATCAGCGGGAAGATCATGATCATCGGACTCTCGTGCGGTCCACTGTGTCCATGGTCTCCATGCGCATTGCGACTATCGTGTCCATGCTGCGAATCCACTGTCGGCTCGCCGCGGTATTCGCCAAAGAACGTCATAAACCACAGCCGGAACATGTAGAACGAAGTCATCCCGGCGGCGATCAGGCCGATCAGCCACAGGACATGATTACCGCTCGCCCATGTCTTCCAGAGAATTTCGTCTTTCGAGAAAAATGCCGCCAAGGGCGGGAAACCGGCAATGGTGAAAGTAGCGACCGTCATGACCCAGAAGGTCTTCGGCATGTACTTTCGCAGGCCGCCCATCTTGCGCATGTCCTGCTCGCCGCCCAGGCCGTGAATAATCGCTCCGGCCGACAGGAAGAGCAGCGCCTTAAAGAACGCATGGGTCATCAGGTGGAAGATTCCCGCGCCGTAGGCAGCCACGCCACAGCCCATGAACATGTACCCAAGCTGCGAAACCGTGGAGTACGCCAGTACCTTCTTGATATCGGTCTGCAAAATGCCAATGGACGCTGCAAAAATCGCGGTCAGCGTTCCAATTACCGCCACCACCATCAACGCAATCGGCGCCCGGTTGAAAACCGCATTCGACCGCGCCACCATGTACACGCCTGCGGTCACCATCGTGGCCGCGTGGATCAGGGCCGACACTGGCGTTGGCCCTTCCATGGCATCCGGCAGCCAAACGTACAGCGGAATCTGCGCCGACTTGCCGCTGGCGCCGACCATCATCAGCAAGCCAATAGCAGTTAGAAGCCCGGCCGACGTTTCGACCGGGTAGGCGCTCAACTTCGCGAATACCTCGTTGTACTGTAGGGTTCCGAAATGCTTAATCAGCAGGAACAGCGCAATCAGAAACCCGAAGTCGCCGATGCGGTTAGTGATAAATGCTTTCTTGCCTGCATTCGCCGCCGAGTCCTTCAGGAACCAGAATCCGATCAACAGGTATGACGCCAGTCCCACCCCCTCCCATCCCACGAACATCAGCAGATAGTTGTTCGCAAGGATGAGCGTGAGCATGAAGAACATGAAGATGTTGAGGTAGGCGAAGAATCGGTAATAGCCTCCCTCGTGCTCCATGTAGCCAACCGAGTAGATGTGGATCAGGAAGCCGACTCCCGTCACGATCAGGAGCATCACCAGCGAAAGCTGGTCTAGGTAAAGACCGAATTCAGCAGTGAACGACCCTGCTGTCATCCATGTCGCGTAGCGCTCGATGTGCGGTATCTGGTCGGCGGGCATTCCCATGAACTGCACCGCCACCCAAAGCGCATAGGCAAACGCTGCGGCGGTCGAGCCCAACGCAAGGGCGTTGACCACGGCCTTGGGGAAACGCTTTCCCAGCAGGCCATTGATGGCAGCGCCGGTAAGCGGTAACAGCGGGATGATCCAAAGATGAAGGCTCATAGCTTGAGTAAGTTCACTCGGTCAACATTCAGGGTTTCGCGGGTTCGGAACACAGAAATAATGATCGCCAGTCCCACGGCTGCTTCCGCCGCGGCCACCACCATGACGAAGAAGACGAATACGTTTCCGCTCAGTGCGTGCAACTGCGCCGCAAACGCTACAAACGTAAGGTTCACCGCATTCAGCATCAACTCAATCGACATAAAGATCGTGATGATGTTGCGTTTGATCAGGAAACCGGCCACGCCGCACGCGAACAGAATCGCGCTCAATATCAGGTAATACGACAGAGGGACCATCTATTCCTCCCTCCGCGCCAGCACCACGGCGCCCAGAATGGCAATCAACACCAGGATCGACGTAACTTCAAACGGCAGTAGGAAATCGCGGAACAGTAAATGAGCCACCGCGCGTGGATTGCCAAATCCTTCGGTGCCGTTCAGCACCTGCGGCCCGCCGATCGCGATTCGGTCCAGACCGGCATAGCGCACGATGACCCAAACGCCGATCGCCAGTCCAACGATCAGTCCCGGAACGCCCAGCATCACCGCCACGCGACTCGTGTGCGGCAGCACTTCTTCCTCGCCCGCATTCAGCAACATGATGGTAAACACGAACAGCACCATGATGGCGCCAGCGTACACAATTACCTGCACTGCGGCGACGAACTCGGCGCCCAGCAGCAGGTAGAGCAATGCCAGCGATCCCATCACTACGATGAGCGACAGCGCGCTGTTAATGGGGTGCTTCTGCACGAGCAGGTTGATCGCTGCGCCTACGCACACCGCACCGAATATCAGAAAAAGAGCCAGATGCATGATGTTCCCAATTCCGGCGAAATATCTCCGGAGCACATCCTTCAGAATCCTCTTTTACTTCAGCGCCACGATCAGAGCTGTGACGAGAATGTTTGCAATCGCCAACGGTAAGAGAAATTTCCAGCCAAACGCCATCAACTGGTCATAACGGAAGCGCGGCAGTGTGCCGCGGACCCAGATATACACGAAGATAAACGCCAATACCTTCACCACGAACCAGAAGATAGGCAGCAACGCCTGCAAAATCGGCGGACCAAACACCGGGCCCAGCCAACCGCCGAAGAACAACACCGTAGCCAGGCAGGCAACGGTAAACATGTTGGCGTATTCGGCCATGAAGAACATGGCAAACTTCATGGAGCTGTATTCGGTGTGATACCCGGCCACCAACTCGGTTTCGGCTTCCGACAGATCGAACGGAATGCGGTTGGTTTCAGCATAAGCGGCCGTAAGGTAGATGAAGAAAGCAATGAACTGTCCGGTAAAAATATTCCACTTGGGGATGATGCCGAGAAACGTTCCGGACTGCGACGTCACAATGTCCCGTAGGCTGAAGCTCCCCGCGTAGATCAGTACTCCGACCAGCGAGAGGCTCAGTGCTATTTCGTAACTCACCATCTGGGCGGAAGCTCGCAGGCTGCCCAGCATCGAGTACTTGCTGTTCGACGACCATCCAGCGAGGGCTACTCCGTAAACGCCGATCGAGGTCAATCCCAGGATGATCAGAAGGCCGATATTCACATCGGCAATCTGTAATGGCGTATGGACTCCGCCGATCGTCACCCACGGACCAATCGGCACCACCGCAATCGCGGTTAACGCCACCGTTAAAGAAAGAATTGGCGCCAGCAGGTATAAGGGCCGGTTCGCAAATGGAGGTGTGATGTCCTCTTTAAAAATGAACTTCAAGCCATCGGCCAATGGCTGCCAAACGCCAAACGGCCCAACTCTTGAGGGCCCCCAGCGGTTTTGAATGTGCGCGACGACCTTACGTTCCGCCAGGGTTGTGTAAGCCACGCCGGTCAGCAGAACGAAAACAGCAACCGCGATCTTGATCAGCGATACGAGTATGTAAAGTCCAATGCTCATTGCATGAGTACGGTACGGCTGCTTCGTTTGGCGCGGATGAACCGCGCGACTTTCAGATAGAGCTACCTGCAACAGCCCGGCGCAAGAAAGCGTCGCCGGAGATTAGTCGGCCGCGACCTCTTTGTCGGCCGGAGTCTGATGGCTCTCCATCACCGAGTTCAAGGCATTTGAATAGCGCCCCAATGTTCCTGAACTGAATAATGTGTCGTTCGCGGGGAAAATCAACTCCGGCTGGCTGGTGGCCGTTGCGCCTGTGATTTGCACCAGCTGCGTGTGCTCGTCCTGACCTGCCAACAGCGTCAGTCGCGAAATGTCATAGCCCGGAACCAAACGCTGGATCTCGTCCAGCATTGCCGTCGGATCGAACGGGTTCATCTTGAATTCAAGGTTCCGCGACGCCAGCCACACCGCATGCTGGTCCGATTCGCCGGACTGCACGCCGCGCGTCTGTCCCATGTCAGCGCGTACACCCGCGCCCCCGAAGGGAACGAGCTTGTGTACGTCGTACCCCATGGCCTGCGCGATGCGGATGATGCACTCGTAATCGCTGCGTGTCCCGCTGACTTCGCCCGCCTTCTTCAGAAGTTGGAGATCGCCCGCAGTGTTGGTGAAGCTCCCGGCTTTCTCATAAGCGTTGGCAATTGGCAGCACCACGTCCGCCACGGCGGCCGTTTCGGTGAGGAACATGTCCTGCACTACGACGAACGTCTTCGAGAGCGCGAATGGGTCGATGTTGTACCGTGCCACCGGATTCGAACCAACTACGTACAACGCCTTCAGCGTTCCCGCCTTGGCGGCGTCCGCCATCTGCAGAATATTCAGACCAGCAGCCTTGGGAATAGCGTCGACCCAGTCCTCGTGGAACTTTGTCGCACTATCCACCGGCGCGTAACCCGGCAGCGTGTCGGGATACAGTCCCATGTCTGCAGCACCGCGCGAATTCGCGTAATCCCCGAGGCATAGAAACTTCGCTCCCCGCCCCAATCCAAATTCAACCAGCGACTTCACCGCCGCGCCGCGAACTTCAGAGCCGAACACGACAACCAACCCCTGCTCGTCCTTAATCTTGTCGCGCAAATCGTTCAATACTTCGCGGCTTAGCTGCGTTGACACCACTGCATCCGCCGCTCCGTCGTTGCCGCCAAGGAACTGCACAAAGCTGGCTTCCGAGCCCGGAGCGACCTGCGCAAACGACGTCGCCTGCCGCCGCAGCTTGATCGGAGCGGAATTCACCACATACAACTTGGCGCGATGCAGCCGAACGTTCGTGCGAATCTGCCACGCCAGCAACGGATGCTGTTCGGTCGGATCGTTTCCGATCAGGAGAATTGCTGGAGCCGAACCGACGTCTCGCATGGAAGCCGTAGCATTCGATCTCCCCGCCAGTGCCGAAGCGAAAGCAGGGAAGTCCGCCGTCCGGTGGTGGTCAATGTTGTTGGTGCCGAGCACCACGCGCGCGAACTTCTGCAGCAGATAGTTCTCTTCGTTTGTGGTACGGTTCGAGCCGATAACTCCGCTGCCACCCGGCCCCGCGGCCGCCGCTTCCTCAAACTTTGAGGCAATTAGCGTGAACGCCTCATCCCACGTCGCCGCAACAAACTTGCCGTCGCGCTTGATCAGCGGCTTGGTGACGCGCTCCGTGTTATTGGCGAAGTCGAAGGCGTAGCGCCCTTTGATGCACAGGAAGTCGCCATTGATGCCGCTCTTGTCGCGATTATCACCGCGCACAATCTCCATGCCGGTGTCTGAACGCCGCACCCCCAGCGTGGTCTTGCAACCGTCGCCGCAGTGCGTGCACGTCGTTCCAACGTGCTTCATCTCCCACGGACGCGTCTTATAGCGATAAGCACCCGACGTGAGTGCGCCGACTGGGCAAATGTCGATGCACATGCCACACTCTTCGCACTCCAGATGATCTTCCTTATTCGGCGCGATGACCGAACCTGAATTGCGATTCTGAACGCCGAGCGCCCACACATCCATGCCCTCGCCGCACACGCGAATGCACCGGTAACAGAGGATGCACCGCGGCCGGTCGAAATACACCACCGGAGACCATTGCTGTTCCTCTTTGTGATTCTTGATGTCCATGTACTTGGACTCCGCAGCCCCGTACTTGAACGTCATGTCCTGCAGTTCGCACTCGCCACCGGCGTCGCACACCGGGCAATCCAGCGGATGGTTTCCCAGTAGCAACTCGATCATAGACTTGCGCGCCTGCTTGATCTTGTCGCTTTCCGTGGTGACGACCATGCCCTCGCCGACCACCGTAGTGCAGGCGGTCTGCAGCTTCGGCATCTTTTCAACTTCGACCAGACACATGCGGCACGCGCCCTGTAAGGAGAGACCCGGGTAGTAACAGAACGCAGGCACCTCGATGCCGGTGCTCTTGCATGCTTCAATAAGCAGGGTTCCCACGGGGACCGTAAGTTTCTTGCCGTCAACTGTGAGTGTTACGTCAGCCACGCAGATTCCTTAAACCAGTACGGACTCGTGCACCTTTTCCAGCGGGCACGGCTTGCCGTCGAGATGTGCTTCAAACTCCGGCCGATACTTCTGAACATATGAAATGATCGGCATCGCCGCCGCATCGCCCAGCGGACAAAACGTCCGGCCCAACATGTTGTCGGCCAGGTACTTCAAGTTGTCGATATCCTTCATTACTCCGTGACCTGCATGAAAGCGGGTGAGTGTCTTCCGCAGCCAGTCCGTTCCTTCACGGCAGGGAATACACCATCCACAACTCTCATGCTGGTAGAACTCGATGACGCGCTTGGCGAACCTCACTATGCACATGGTCTCGTCCAGCACGATAACCGCGCCCGATCCGAGCATCGACCCCGCCTTCGCCAAACCATCATAGTCGGCGGGGATATCAATTTCTTCCGGCAACAAGATCGGCACCGACGATCCGCCCGGGACCACGCCTTTCAGCTTGCGGCCACCCTGAATTCCGCCCGCAACCTCGTAAATCATCTTCTTCAGGTTGTAGCCCAAAGGCAGCTCGTAAACTCCGGGCCTCTCCACGTTGCCGCTGATGCTGACCAGGTGCGTGCCACCGTTCTTTGGCGTTCCAATATCAGCGAACCACTGGCCTCCGCCTAGCATGATGTGCGGAACGCTGGCGAGCGTCTCGGCATTGTTGATGACCGTCGGTCCGCCCCACAGTCCCACAACAGCGGGGAAGGGAGGACGGATTCGCGGGATCCCGCGCTTGCCTTCCAACGATTCCATCAACGCCGATTCTTCGCCGACTTCATACGCCCCGGCGCCGGAGTGCACATAAACCTCAAGATCTTTCCCCGAACCGAAAATGTTCTTGCCGATGAAGCCGCGCGCGTACGCGTCGGCCACCGCCTTCTCCATGATCTCCACGAGATAGCGGTACTCTCCTCGCAGATAAATGAAGCCCGTTTTCGAACCCACGGCCATCGCCGCGATCATCACGCCTTCGATCACCGAGTGCGGATCATGTTCAAAGATCAACCGGTCTTTGCAAGTGCCAGGTTCGCTCTCGTCACCGTTGCACAGCACGTACTTGGGTTTGGCCGACTGCTTGGGAACGAACGACCACTTCAGCCCCGTCGGAAACCCCGCACCCCCACGACCTCGCAGGTTCGACGTCTTTATCTCGTTGATGATCGCGTCCGCTTCCATGCCGAGCGCCTTCTGGACCGCCTTGTAGCCGTCGAGTTCCAGATAGCGATCGAGATTCGCCGCGCCCCTGCCGAATCGCTTGGAGACGACCTTCACTTCATCGGGATGTGAGACCAGATAAGCCATCGCTTACTGCTCTTCCTTCTTCTTGAGTCCAGCAATCAACTCGTCAATCTTTTCGGCCGTCAGATTCTCGTGATACTCGTAATTCAGCATCATCGCCGGAGCCCATGAGCATGCTCCAATACACTCAACTTCTTCCACGTGGAAAAGTCCGTCCGGCGTTGACTGCTTGTTCTTCACGCCCAGTTTCTTCTGGGTGTGCTGCAGAATTTCCTCGCCGCCCCGCAAGAGGCAACTTACGTTCGTGCACACCTGGAAGTTGTACTTGCCGATGGGACGCGTCCGCATCATGGAGTAATAACTGACGACGTTTCGGACTTCTAACTCAGTCAGGTCCACGCGTCGCGCCATTTCCGCAATTACTTCGTCGGTCACCGCGCCGACCTCGTCCTGTATGTACAGCAGCATCGGCACCAGCACCGAGCGCTTGGTCGGATAGTGCGTCGACATCTCTGTGAAGCGCTTTTCCAATCGGTCAGAAAATTTCATAAGCTAAATAGCTAGTCGTTAATTGCTACCTGTCGCAATCACCCAGCACAATATCGATACTACCGATGGCGGCAACCACATCAGCGATAAGCCGCCCTTCGCACATCTTTGTCAGCGTTTGCAGGTTCGCGAACGATGGCGACCGCATATGTACACGGTACGGCTTCGCCGTGCCGTCGCTAACCACGTAATAGCCCATCTCGCCGCGCGGCGACTCAATCGCCTGGTAAACCTCGCCTGCCGGAACCGTAAAGCCCTCGGTCACAATCTTAAAGTGATAGATGAGGGCTTCCATCTCCGTCTTCATCTTCTCTCGGTCAGGCAGCACAACCTTCGGCGCATCCGCTTTCACGCGGCCTTCCGGCATTCCTTCAAGTGCCTGCACCACAATCTTCTGTGACTCTCGCAGTTCCGCAACCCGCACTAGATACCGCGCATAAACATCGCCATCGTTTGATACTGGCACCTTGAACTGGAAGTTCTCGTACCCGGTATAAGGCGCATCCCGCCGCAAATCCACATCAACACCGCTGGCACGCAGTGTCGGGCCCGTCGCGCACAACGCCAATGCATCTTCTTTAGACAGATACGCCACGCCCTTGGTGCGCATCACGAAAATTGGGTTCTGTGTCAACAGGTTCTCGTACTCGTCGATGTGTTCTGGAAGGGCGTCAATGAATGTCTTCACTCGCCCGAAGAAATCCAGAGGCGGCTCAATCGCCACTCCGCCAATGCGGAAATACGACGTCATCATGCGCTGACCCGAAACCGCCTCGAACAGCCGCAAAACATTCTCACGCTCGCGGAAACAGTACAGAAAGACCGTCATGGCACCGATGTCCATGGCATGTGTGCCCAGCCATACCAGGTGCGAATTGATGCGCGTTAACTCGTTCAGTAAAACCCGCAACCATTGCGCTCGCGGCGGAATATCCAGCCCCAACAACTTCTCCACTGCCAGGCAATACGCCAGGTTGTTCGTCATCGGGCAGAGGTAGTCGATGCGGTCGGTCATCGGCACCACTTGCTGATAAAACTTGGCTTCGCAGGTCTTCTCAATGCCGGTGTGCAAGAACCCGATATCGGGCATCATCCGCACAATCGTCTCGCCGTCAATCTCGAGTAACAGCCGCAAAACGCCGTGCGTCGACGGATGCTGCGGCCCCATGTTGATGATCAGATTCTGGTCGGTCGCGGCATCCAAAACCGGAGTTGGTGTCATCTCAGGCATGATTTACCGGTATCCCTCAACGGGGTAGTCCTTGCGCAGAGGATGTCCCTCCCAGTTCTCGGGCATCATGATGCGCTTGAGGTTGGGATGTTCCTGGAAACGGACTCCGAACAGGTCGAACACTTCGCGCTCGAAGAAATTTGCTCCCGGCCATATAGGCGTAAGCGAATCGACCGTCGGATCGCCGCCCGAAAGCCTTATTTTCAGCCGAACACGCTTCTTGGTGACCGTAGAAAACAAGTGGTAGATTACTTCAAATCGCGGCTCGCTCGGTGTCCAGTCCACGCAGGTGATGTCCGCCAGCGCGTCATACTGCAGCACCGAATCATCCTTCAGCGCGGTGCAAGCTCCGCGTATCGCTGTCCGCTCCACGTTAATCGACAGCTCGTTACGATCGAACTTAGCGCCCTCAACGGCAACCGCTTTCCAGCCCACCAATGCCGCCACTTCAGCGTGAGATTTGAGTTGTTCCAGATCGGTTACGGCGGGTTCCAGGGCCATGGTCAGATCCTCTCCGCCTTGCCCTGCTTGTTCCAGTCGATGACGCCCTTTTTCCACACGTACCAGTACCCGGCCATCACGATGCCGATGTACACAAGCATCTCCCAGAAGCCAAACATCTTCAGATCCTTAAAGATGATGGCCCACGGATACAGGAACACGGCTTCTACGTCGAACAAAATGAACAACATCGCCACCAGGTAGAACTTCACCGAGAAACGCTGGCGCGCATCTCCAACCGGCGTCATGCCGCACTCGTACTGCGACATCTTCGCTTTGTTGTACTTATGTTGCCCGACGAAATAGGACAGGGCGACCATTCCAGTGGCAATGCCACCAGCTATGACGACGTGAATCAGCAGCGGCAGATATCGTGCGAAATAAAAGTCAGGCATTGGCGCGCTATAAACTTAAGAATTCGTCGTGCTACGAAGGCGGGTAACTTCATGAGTCTATTTGCCGTTAGCGTCTGTGTCAACCGCGCAGAGTGCTGTATTTACAGGCGTTTTACACAGATGCAACAATTTTGGGGCGAAGGCCGTTCTCGCAGGAAATATAGGCCCGCTCAGGCTCATCCGCCTCCGACAAAATGCACAATCTCCAACTGATCGCCGTCCTTTAACCGTGTTCCGTCCCATTGCGTGCGGGGAACAATCTCGCGGTTCAGCTCAACCGCGACGCGGTCGCCCTTCATGCCCAACTCGCCGATGAGTTGGCTGAGCGTTCCTCCGTCCGGCAAACTCTTCTTCTCGCCGTTAACGAATAAGTGCATCCAAGAACTGTAACGCACCATCGACCGGGAACAAACACGTGCCTTTTCGCGTAAGTCCCGGAAGCATGGCAACCGTGGCGATCGGCAATCGAGTGACGAATCACAGCACCCGACGAGTAGGACTCATTCTGCTCGTCGCTTACCTTGTGCTGTACGCCGCAACCCTCTATGCCATGGTGCGTTTCGGAGGCTTTGACGCCGGCGATTCGATGGGAGTGTTTGCCGTCCTCGGTGTCGGATTCTCACTTCTAGCCTGGCTGCTCACGATCGGCATAACGCCGTTGCCCTACCGGGTCCGCGAGCTGGGCAGGGAATTGCAGTTGCTGTTGCTATACATGGTTCCACTGGCGGTTTTCATCGCCTACGGCTTCGGCGCTATACATGGTTGGGTTCCGGGGGAGCCGGCAGATTCGTTGGTCATCCTGGTCGCA
>Ga0302322_100003473_pt1 | contig 13557 bp, 11 predicted proteins | sample Fen_T0_2_FD_203757 | JGI IMG/M metagenome (GOLD analysis project Ga0302322, IMG submission 203757) | Peat permafrost microbial communities from Stordalen Mire near Abisko, Sweden - Fen_T0_2 | ecosystem: Environmental > Terrestrial > Soil > Wetlands > Permafrost | place: Sweden: Abisko...
AACACCGTGAATGCGCTCTCCGGCAGCACGACCAGGCGCCCTTTCGCGCGCTGCACGAGTTCCTCGTACAGCGCGTAGTTGCGCGTGCGATACGCCGGGTCGAATTTGAGGTTCTGCGCAACGTTGCCCTGCACCAGCGAAACGGCGAGCGGGATGCCGACCGGCTGCGTCCACACGATGCGCGCGGCGACCGCGCCTGCGCCGAACAGCAGCGCGATGGCCGCGAGCCCCAGCGGCAGGGCGCGCGTGCGACCGGTGGCAATGCCATCGATCATGTACACGATAGCTGCGGCGCACAGCGCGAGCGCGAACGAGACCAGGTACACGCCACCGATGGGCGTCACGCCGCTCAACGGCAGAGCGACATCGGGCAGGAGTTGCGTATATCCGATCGCCAGCCAGCCATAACCGGTGAGCAGCGTACCGCGGAGCCATTCGGCCAACGCCCAGGCGGCGGCGGCGGCGGCGAGTCGCGGCGCGGTGTCCGGACCGGCAAGGCGTACCACGGCCCAGCCAGCCAGCGCCGGATAGAGAGAGAGGTAGACGACCAGTCCCAGCATGCCCGGGAATGCGACCATCCGCGCCACGCCGAAGGTTTCGAGGGCAAGGGAGATCCAGGAGATACCGACGCCGAAGAGCCCCATGCCGAATGCAAAGCCTGCGAGCGCCGCTTCGCGCGGTGTGGATGCGTGCTGCCACAGCCAGATCAGCACGGCCAGCGTGGCGAGCGGAAGCAGGGCAAAGTGAAACGGTGCGTAGCCGAAGACGGTGGCGGCGCCGGCGACAAAAGCCAGCAACAGGCGCAGCGCGCGCCCGGACCCCGCGAGGGGATTCACTCCGGTTCGCCGGCGCCGGCGGCGGGTGCCAGGCGTTCGACCTGCAACGTGTACAGGCGGCGGCTGTCGGCGCGCAGGACGCGGAAGCGCAGGCCTTCCAGCACGGCAGTCTCGCCGCGCTTGGGCAGTCGGCCGAACGCGCGCAGCACGAGCCCGCCGACGGTGTCGAACTCGTCGTCCTCGTGCTTCGTGCCGAAGTGCGTGTTGAAGTCGGCGATCTCGGTCTGCGCCTTCACGCGCCAGCGGCCGCTGGCCTCGGGGATGATGTTGTCCTCACTCTCGTCGAAGTCGTATTCGTCTTCGATGTCGCCGACGATCTGCTCCAGCACGTCCTCGATTGTCACCAGTCCCGAGACGCCGCCGTATTCGTCGACGACGATCGCGATGTGGTTGCGATTGGCGCGGAACTCGCGCAGCAGCACGTTGAGGCGCTTGCCCTCGGGCACGAACACGGCGGGCCGCAGCGTGTCGTGGAGGTTGAAACCCTCCGGATTGGCGTAGTAATTGAGCAGTTCCTTGGCCAGCAGGATGCCGACGACGTCGTCCTTGCTCTCGCCGATCACCGGGAAGCGCGAGTGCCGCGTCTCCACGACCAGCGGCATGAACTCTGCGGGATCGTCGTCGATGGACACGCAGTCCATCTGCGCGCGCGGAATCATGATGTCGCGAACCGTGGTCTCCGACACCGACAGCACGCCCTCGATCATCGACAGCGCGTCGCCGTCGACCAGCTTGCGCTCGAATGCGCTGCGCATGACTGCCACGAGATCCTCGCGGTCCTCGGGCTCGCGCATCAGAAGCGCGGAAAGCCGCTCCAGCAGCGTCGGCCGATCCCGGCTGGCTCCGTGCTTGTCGTCGTCCATGGGCTCAGGCCGGGTCCGCGTCGCGCGGGGCATAGGGATCGGGAAGTCCGAGCCCCGCCAGGATCGCGGTTTCCCGCGCCTCCATCAGCACCGCGTCTGCGTGCCGTTCGTGGTCGAATCCCTGCAGGTGCAGCATGCCGTGGACAACCAGGTGGGCGTGATGGTCGGCGACCGGCTTGCCCTGCTCGGCCGCTTCCCGCCGCACGACGGGCGCGCAGAGCACGACATCGCCGGCGCGTGGATGTTCGTCATCGTACACGAACGTGAGTACGTTCGTCGCGTAGTCCTTGCCGCGGAATTCGGCGTTGATTGCGCGTCCCTCGATCGCGTCGACGAAGCGCACCGTCACCGTGGCGTCGCCCAGCAGCGCGGCCCGCACCCAGCGCCGCACCTGCGGGCGTGCCGGCAGGTCGGCGTCGTTGCTCGCGTATTGCACCGAGAGCGAGAGCGCCGGCGCCTTTCGGCGGCGCGATGGCGTGCCCGTCATCCGCGGTGGTTCCGGTCATCGGACTTCGTCATCGCCGCGTCACGGTCGTAGGCGTCGATGATCTTTTGCACCAGCGGATGGCGCACGACGTCGGCGCTGGTGAAATGGCGGAAGGCGATCCCGCGCACGCCGGCCAAGACGCGCGCGGCTTCCACGAGGCCGCTCTTCTGGCCGCGGGCCAGGTCGGTTTGCGTGACGTCGCCGGTGATGACGGCCTTGGTGCCGAAGCCGATGCGCGTCAGGAACATCTTCATCTGCTCGGGCGTGGTGTTCTGCGCCTCGTCGAGAATGATGAACGAATGGTTGAGCGTACGCCCTCGCATGTACGCGAGCGGCGCCAGCTCGATCGTCGTGTGCTCGAAGAGCCGCGCTGCCTTGTCGAATCCCATGAGGTCGTACAGCGCATCGTAGAGCGGCCGCAGGTATGGATCCACTTTCTGCGCCAGGTCGCCAGGCAGGAATCCCAGTTTCTCGCCGGCCTCGACGGCGGGACGCACGAGCACGATGCGCTTGACCGCGTCGCGTTCGAGCGCGTCGACGGCGCACGCGACGGCGAGGTAGGTCTTGCCGGTGCCGGCGGGGCCGATGCCGAACGTGATGTCGTGGCCCAGGATGTCCTTCAGGTACTCGACCTGGTTGGGCGTGCGGCCATGCAGGTCCACACGGCGGGTCCGCAGGTGCGGCGTGCCGTCCACCGATGGTTCGATGGCTGGCCGGGCGCGGGGCTGCGTCGCGATTTCCACCAGCCCCAGCTGGATGTCGTCTACCGACAAAGGCTTTTCCGCCGCGATGTAGAAGCGCTGCAGCGCGTCCACTGCGCGCTGAGCCTGCGCGGCGTCGCCGGCCACGGTGAATGCGCCGGCGCGGTGCGAGATTGCGACGTCGAGCGCGGCCTCGATCTGGCGCAGGTTGGCGTCGAGCGGCCCGCACAGATTGGCGAGCGCGCGATTGTCCGGTGGCGCGAGCGAGACGGAGAGGCGGGAGGCCTTCGCGGACATCGGCTAACTTCCTTGCCGGACGGACGCGGCCTTGAGCGCGTCGTCGAGCACGGCGAGGGATTCCGCCACGTGAGCGCGCGTTTCCGGCGACGCATGGGGACGACGGTTCGCCGCCGCCATTTCGGCGCGAAGTTGTACCGCGTCGGCACGCAGCAGCGCGCGCGCGTCCGCGGGCATGTTGGTTGCCGGCCGCAGCAGGACGATCGCGACGCGCGAGACGTAGTCGCGCTGCAGGTTGCGGCGAATGAGCGGGATGTCCTGGCTGGTCTTCAGCTCGCTGAAGATCGCGGCGTGCAGCGTCGCGTAGAGCTCCGCCAGCTTCAGCGCCTGCGCGGGATCCACGACCTTCAGCTCGTTGTTGAGGAGCCTTTGCGCAATGTCGGGCCCCAGCAGCGGTCCGAGCACGGCGCGGTGCACCGCCAGCACCTGCTGGTCGACCGCGACGTCCACCGGCGGCACGGAGCGCCCGAGGTCGCGCGCGTCGTCGATGTCGAAATCGTCGATCGCCAACCGGCGCAGGAACGACGGCGGGAACCGGAAACTGTCGGCAGCGAAGACCGTTCCGGCGAGGCGCGTCAGCGCCGCGCGCTGCTTGTCCGCCGGCACCGGCTCGAGCGGCGCGCGTCCGCTGCCGGCGTGGTCGGACCGGAGCGTCAGTCCGCCGATGTACTTGACCGCGTATGCCGCGCTGCCCTGGACCTCGAACAGCGCGCGCGAGAAATTGCGCCGCAGCAGCGCATACGTCTCGTCGGGCTGCAGCGCACGCGACTCCGTCAGCTGCCACAACTCGCGCGCGAGCTTCAGCTGGCGGTCGGCCCAGGCCAGCGGGTCCTGGCCCAGGTCGAACGTGTTCACCAGCGGATCGAGTCCGCTGTAATAAAGCGTGTCGTCGGCCATGAACGCGAGCGTGGGCTCGGTAGAGCGGGCAGCGATACGTGCCAGTTCCGCAGACTCCTGCTCCAGCGCGAAGTCGCGATAGCCGTATTCGATGGCCCAGTAGTCGTAGGGACCGAGCGTGGACATGTGGTACTCGCGCTTCTTCTCGCCGGGAAGGGACAAATTGACTGCGTTGTACTCCATCACGGAACCGGCAATGCCGTTGACCCGCGTGAATTCGGGGTCGCCGAGCTGTGCCTCGGTGTACACCGTCGACGCGCGGAAGTTGTGGGTCAGGCCGAGCGCGTGCCCGACCTCGTGCATCGCCATCGCCCTCAGCCGCGCCTGGATGAAAGCTTCCATCTCCACGCCATCCAGCATCATCTCGCCGCGCGCCTCGAGCAGCGACATGGCGAAACCCTCGTGTTCGGCGGATTCGGCGTCGTAGTTGCAGGAAGGCACGTCGCTGCGGGGCAAGTCGATGCCGGATGCGAATGAGGGCCGCAACGGAATGGTCTCGGCGCTGTAGCTCCTGAGCGCGCGGACGCTGGAGCCGTCGATGCCTATGTCGGCGTCGAGGATCTCGCCGGTGCGCGGATCCACGACGGACGGGCCGATCGCGTTGAACGTTCCCTTGGTGCTGGTCATCCAGCGGATCGACGCATGCCGGATGTCGGAGGTGTTGAAATCGGCGTCGTCGGGCTGGATCTCCACCTTGATCGCATCCTTATAGCCGATGCGCTCGAACGCCTTGTTCCACTCGAGCGCGCCGTCGCGGATCGCGCCGCGGTAGCGTTCCGGCACCGAACGGTCGATCCAGAAGACGATCGGCTCGCTGGGCTCGGAAAGCGCCGCGGCCGGGTCCTTCTTCACGAGTCGCCAGCGATTGGCGTAGTGATAGATCGGTATGCGGCGGTCGTCTGTGGTGAAATCCCAGCGGTCGGTGGTGAAATAGCCGATCCTGTTGTCGGCCAGCCGAGGGCGCATCGGCACATCGGGCAATTTTGCAATCGAATAGTGGAAGCCCAGGAACAGGCTGCGGATGTCCGGGACCGTCGACAACGGCTCCGGCGTGGTCTGCCCCGCCGCCGGTGCAACGACGCGGCTCAATGCGTAGTGCGCCGTCACGTTCAGCGAAACGAAGGTCGGCTTGCTGCGTACCTGCCCGAAGAATGAATTGCGCGCATCGAACGCGTACGACTGGCGGTAGGTTTGCTCGAGACGCATCGCCGCGCCCGGGATGTCGGCGATGAACAGCGAGTTTGCCTCCACCAACACGGACTTGCGCTCCGGGTGTGGCTGCGAAGCGATGGCTGCGCTGGAGATCAGGCTGTGCGAAAAGGCGTCGGCCACGGCGCGCGCTTCGGGCGTGCCCGCCTGCGCGGTGTACTTTACGTTCCGGGCGATCAGCTGGACGTTGGTGCCGACCTTGCGGAAGCTGACGATGGTCGGCGTGCCGAAATGACGCGACAGGCTGCTGCTCATCGACCCGCCATAGAAGCCGTTCTCGCCCAGTCCCTGGTCCAGGTTCGTGGAAAAGAAATACGGCTGGTCGAATTGCCCTGGCTCGATTTCCAGCCAGACCTTGTCGTCCTTCTGCCACATGCGGAAGAGGCCCGGCAGCTCCTTGGCGTCCTTGCTCACATCTGCAAACGTGCGCAACGCCGATGGCGTCGCCGCCGCAGGCGCGCTTCCAGGGGCGCCAGCCAGGCGCTGCGCACTGGCGATGGCCTGCGCGGACGGCGGGGTGGCAACTGCAGCGACCGGTGTTGCAGCGCCCGGCGCGGCGGCTCGGGCAGGCGCATTGCCGGCGGGCGGCGTGTCATGCAACGTCGCGCAAGCAGTGAGCGTGCAAGCGGCGGCGAAGAGTGTCCAGTGGAATTTCAGCACAAGCAACGGGAGATCCTGGCCGTGGTCTCGCGAAGTTCAGGCGACGAGCTCGCCGCGCAGCGAATGCGGCTGCGCCGAGGTGATGCGGATATCGACGAACGTGCCGACCAGTGGCGCATCGCCGGCAAAATTGACGACGCGGTTGTTGTCGGTGCGCGCCGCGAGCTCCCGGGCGTCGCGCGTGGCGCGGCCGGTGACCAGCACCCGCTGTCGCGTCCCGACCATCGCCTCGCTATAGACGCGGTACTGGGCATCGAGCAACGCCTGCAATGTGGCGAGTCGCGCGCGCTTGGCCTCGGGCGACACCGGGTCCGGCAGTTCGGCGGCCGGCGTTCCGGGGCGCGCGCTGTACAGGAAGCTGAACGCGCCGTCGAAGTTGATCTCCTCGACCAGTCGCATGGTTTGCGCGAAATCGGCGTCCGACTCGCCGGGAAAGCCGACGATGAAATCGGAGGTCAGCGAAAGCCCCGGCCGGGCCGCGCGCAGGCGGCGCACGATCGACTTGTATTCGAGTACCGTGTAGCCGCGCTTCATCGCGGCCAGGACGCGGTCGGCGCCGGATTGCACGGGCAGGTGGACATGCGCGGCCAGCTTCGGATTCGTCGCGTGCGCATTGATCAGCCGCGGCGTCATCTCCTTCGGGTGCGACGTCGTATAGCGGATGCGCTGAATGCCCGGCATGTCCGCCACGTATTCCAGCAGCGTCGCCAGGTCCGCCGTCTCCTTTCCCATTTGCGTGGTCCCGCTCATCGTGCCGCGGTAGGCATTCACGTTCTGTCCGAGCAGCGTGATCTCCACGACGCCCTGGTCGGCCAGATCGGCGACCTCGGTCAGCACGTCGTCGAAGGGGCGCGAGACTTCTTCGCCGCGCGTGTAGGGCACGACGCAGAACGTGCAGTACTTGCTGCAGCCCTCCATGATCGAAACGAACGCCGTCGCGCCTTCCACCTGCGGCGGCGGCAGAGCATCGAATTTCTCGATCTCGGGAAAGCTGACGTCGACCTGCGAACGGCCGCTCGCGCGGCGCGCGGCGATCAATGCGGGGAGCCGATGCAGCGTCTGCGGACCGAACACGACGTCGACATACGGCGCGCGCCGCACGATGGCGGCGCCTTCCTGCGATGCGACGCAGCCGCCCACGCCGATGACGATCTCCGGGTTGGCGAGCTTCAGTTCGCGTAACCGGCCCAGGTCGTGGAACACGCGTTCCTGCGCGTTCTCGCGGACCGAACACGTGTTGAACAGGATGACGTCGGCGTCCTCGGGACGGTCGGTACGCGTGAGGCCGTCGGAGGCGCGCAGCACGTCCGCCATCTTGTCCGAGTCGTACTCGTTCATCTGGCAACCGAACGTGCGGATGAAGAGCTTTTTCGTCACTGCCGAATTTGCCAATGAAATGCCCCGGAGCCGGTGCGTAATCCGTGGGGGCGGATGCCTTCGGAAAGGGCCGCGAATTATAGCAGGCGGGGCCTTTCGGCTGCGGCTTGCGCCGGTGTCGGCCTCGGCAAGCTACAATCCGTCCAGCAGGTGTCCGCCGCGGGTTTCTTCCGCGACGGGTGAAACGGGAATGCGGTGCCGCCCTAAGCGCTCGGGCGAAATCCGCGGCTGCCCCCGCAACGGTAAGGCCCTTCGAGGCGCGCTCTACATGCCACTGCCGCTGAAGTCGCGGCGGGAAGGCGAGCGCTCCGCAAGGCCAAAGCCCGGAGACCGGCCTGCAACCGGCGTCGAGATCCCTGGCGATCGTCGATCTCATGCCCGGCTCACCAGGCTTCACCGTCGTGCGGGGATGCACGGCGCATTGCGGAGCAACGCCATGTTCCTGCCTCACCCAAGCCACGCGCGAACGCGCCTGACAGCGTTCGTCATCGCGCTCGCCTCCACCAGCACCGTCGCGCAGATTGCGCAGCCCGCCAGCACGACACTGGACCCGGTCGTCGTGACGGCCGCCCGCGCCGCGCAGCCGATTGCCGACGCGCTGGCCGATGTCACGGTGATCGGCGCCGACGAGATCCTGCGCAGCGGCGTGCAGAGCCTGGCAGAGCTGCTGCAGCGGCAACCGGGCGTCGAGATCGTGCAGAACGGCGGACCCGGGTCAGTTGCTGGCGCGCTGCTGCGCGGCGCCAACCGCGGCCAGACGCTGGTGCTGATCGACGGCCTGCGCGCAGGTTCGTCGTCGGCGGGGTCGACGACGCTCGAAGCGATTCCGCTCGACCAGATCGACCGCATCGAGATCCTGCGTGGACCGGCGTCGAGCCTCTACGGCGCGGACGCCATCGGCGGCGTCATCCAGGTGTTCACCAAGCGGCCGCAGGGCACTGCGCTCACGCCGAATTTCTCTGCCGGTTATGGCACGTACAACACCGGCACCGTATCCGCAGGCTTGGCCGGCACCTCCGGCCCGGTGCGCTACGCGTTGCAGGTGGGCGGCCGCACCAGCGATGGGTTCAACGCAATCGTCAATCCGGACAACTACAGCTTCAATCCGGACCGCGATGGCCTTTCGACGGCGAACCTCTCCGCCAACCTTGTGTGGACCTGGGCGTCGGGGCAGGAATTGTCGCTGCAGTATTTCGGCAACCGGCTGAACAGCCAGTTCGACGGCGGCGCGCCGTATTTCGACGACCGCACGATAACGACGGTGCAGACGTGGAGCGCGTCCAGCCGCAATCGCGTCAACGATGTCTGGACGTCGCTACTCACGGCCGGTCAGGGCAGCGACAACTCGGAATCGCAGACGAGCTACGGCAACTCGATGTTCAAGACGACGCAGCGGCAGTACTTCTGGCAGAACGACTTCACGTTGCCGATGGGCGCGCTGGGCGTGATCTTCGAGCGCCGCGAGGAACATCTGGCCACGGACGCCGATTTTGCCACGACCCAGCGCGACACGAATTCCGCCACCGGCGTCTACCAGCTGCGCGTCGACGCATTCTCGCTGCAGGCCAACCTGCGCCGCGACGATTCGAACCAGTACGGCGGCAAGACCACCGGCGGCCTCGCGCTGGGGTACAAGCTCTCGCCGGCGTGGCGCATGACGGCGGGGTACAGCACCGGATTCAAGGCACCCTCGTTCAACGACCTCTACTATCCCGGCTACTCGAATCCGGGGCTGGTGCCCGAGACGTCGCGGAACGTCGAAGTCGGCATTTACTGGATGGGCGCCGCCGGCGAGGTGCGCTGGGAGGCGCGCGCCATCGGCTATCGCAACGAGGTGAGCCAACTCATCGTGTTCGAATGCGACGCGTCGTTCAACTGCGCGCCGCAGAACGTCGACCGTGCCACGCTCGAAGGCGCGACGCTTGGCCTGGATTTGAATTGGCGGGACACGCGGGTGACGGCCTCCCTCGACCTGCAGAACCCGACGGACGACGCAACGGGCAAGCTGTTGCCGCGGCGCGCGCGCACGCACGGCGCGGTGCAAGCACAACAACAGGCTGGTCCGGTGCAGCTGGGACTGGAGTTCGTCGCGTCGTCGCTGCGCTATGACGATGCCGCCGATACGGTGAAGATGGGTGGCTACGGCATCGTCAATCTCACCGCCGAGTGGGCGTTCGCGAAAGGGTTCACGCTGCTACTGCGCGGCAACAATGTGCTCAACAAGAACTATCAGCTGGCGGCGGACTTCGCGACGGGCGGGTCCACCGTCTACGCGAGCCTGAGATGGCAGCCATAAGTCGCCTTCGCCTAGCGGTGCTGGGCGCGGCGCTCGCGATCCGCGCAGCGTGCGGCGCCTGCGCGGCGGTTACCGCGACGGACGACGCCGGCAATGTCGTCACGCTCGCGCGCCCGGCGCAGCGGATCGTGAGTCTCGCGCCACACGCAACGGAACTGCTGTTCGCGGCGGGGGCGGGCGCGCGGGTGGTGGGCGTCGTTGCTCACAGCGACTGGCCGAATGAGGCGCGCGGATTGCCCGGCGTGGGCGACGCGAATGCGCTGGACCTGGAACGCATCGTCGCACTGGCGCCGGACCTGGTCGTCGCATGGCCCTACACGATGCCGTCGCAACTCTCGACGCTGCGCGCGCGCGGCGCGACGATATTCGTGAGCGACCCCAAGTCGATCGCCGGCATTGCGCGCGACGTCGATGCGCTCGGCGTGCTGACCGAAACCACGGCGACGGCGCGACCAGCAGCCGACGCGTTGCGTGCGCGGCACGGTGCGCTGACCGCGCGATACGCGGGCGCCCCAGCGATCTCCGTGTTCTATGAAGTGTGGAACGACCCGCTGCAAACCGTCGGCGGTCGCCACCTGATTTCCGAGGCGATCATGCTGTGCGGCGGCGCCAATGTCTTTTCCGCGCTGACGCAGCCGGCGCCGACGATTTCCTTCGAGGCGGTCGTCGCGGCGGCGCCGGAAGTCATCATCGCCGGCAGCGACGACGGCCGGCGTCCCGCATGGCTCGATGGCTGGCAGCGTTGGCGCGACGTTCCCGCCGTACGCTACGGCAATCTCTTCGTCGCCGACGGCGACCTCCTGCATCGCTCCGGGCCGCGCTTCGTCGCCGGTGTCGAGACGCTGTGCGCGATGCTGGACCAGGCGCGTGCCCATCGCGCCGCGAATCGCTAGACCGGCAGGAACGCGGTCCCGCGCGGATGCGCCACGGCCACGAGCGCCTGTCCATACAGCGCCGACAGTCTTTCCGCTGTCAGCAATTCGCCGGCCGCGCCTGCCTCGACCTTGTCGCACCCCATCAGGACCACGTGCGTCGCATGGCGCGCGGCGAGTGTCAGGTCGTGCAGCGCCATCACGACGGCGCGACCGCGATCGCGCGCCAGGTTCGCAAGCAATTGGAGCGACCGCACCTCGTGCGCGACGTCGAGGTGATTGGTCGGCTCGTCCAGCAACATCAGGGCGGGGTCCTGCGCGAGCAGCATCGCGAGGGCGACGCGGCGGCGCTCGCCGCCCGACAGCGTCTGCACGTCGCGCGTTGCCGCGTCGCCCATGCCGACCGCATCGAGCGCCTTGCGCGCGAGCCGTACATCGTGCGGGCTTTCCAGGTGCCAGCGCGGGACGTGCGGGTGCCGCCCCCCGAGCACAATTTCCAACGCCGTGGCCGGAAACGCATCGAACGTGTCCTGCGGCAGGAAGCCCAGCCGCTGCGCGCGCCTTCGTGGGGCGTAGTTCGCGATTCGCTCGCCGTCGAGCGCAACCGTTCCGGCTGCGGGCGGCCGCATTCCTGCAAGGGTGAGCAGCAGCGTCGACTTGCCGGCGCCGTTGGGTCCGACGATGACCCAGCATTCGCCGGCGCGGACTTCGAAGGCCACGTCCTGGCACAGCGTACGGCCCGGCACCGTGAGAGCGAGGCCGCGGCAGGTGAGCATCGGCGCGTCGGCAATCATCGGGCGGAGCGGCGCAGCAGCCACAGGAACAAGGGGACGCCGACGACGGCCGTGAGGACGCCGACAGGAAGTTGCGCGGGCGCCACGAGCGTCCGCGCCACCGTATCGGCGAAGGTGAGCAACGCGCCGCCGGCGAGCACGGCGGCAGGCATCAGCCAGCGCTGGTCGTTGCCGATGATGAGGCGCACCGCATGCGGAATCACGAGGCCGACGAAGCCGACGCTGCCTGCCAGCGTGACGGCGACGGCGGTCGCGAATGCCGCCAGCGCGTGCAATGCGAGCGTCGTCCCGCGCACGGACACGCCGAGGCTTGCGGCGGTCATGTCGCCGCGCGCAAGCAGCGTGGCGTCGCGGGCGAAAAGCAGGGCGATGGCCAGCACGCCCGCGAGCGCCAGCAGGCCGGGGCCGCCGCGCGTTGCGCCCGAAAGGTCGCCGATCAGCCAGAACAACATGCCGCGCACCTGCGCTTCCGGCGCCGAGGTGAGGATCAGCATGATGAGCGCGCCCCACCCGGTCGCCACCACGACACCGGTCAGCAGCAGACGTGTCGGCGCCCACGCGCCGCTGCCGCGCGCCAGCCCGAACACGATTACCGTCGACAGGAGTGCGCCGGCAAAAGCGGCGGGCGTCACAAGCGCGGAGGCGCCCGCGAGAAGGGCGGCCAACGCGCCGCACGCAGCGCCGCCGGACAGGCCGAGCACATAGGGGTCGGCGAGCGGGTTGCGCAACAGAACCTGCATCATCGTGCCCGCCAGTGCCAGCAATCCGCCGACGGCGAATGCTGCCATTGCACGCGGCAACCGCAGCTCGCGAACCACCGCATAGCCGGCGCCGGCGTCGTCGATGGGCGCCCACAGCGCGCGCGCCACGGCCGCCATCCCGATGTCGACGCTGCCGGCCGTCAGTGCGAACGCAAGCGCTGCCACTGCCGCCAAGGCAAGTGCCGCGAGAACCAGCCAGTTGGGAAAGCGGTGCAATGAGCTGTGAGCAACGAGCGGTGAGCCATAAGCGGGGACAGCCGGCAACGGCCCGATTATAGGCGGCCTATAATCATTGTCCCGCACCAACGAATCGGTCCGGCATGAACAAGGCATTCACCCGCGAAAGCGAGGATGAGGACGACGACGGCGACGCGCCCGAGAATGCATCGCCGCTCCCGGCGGGAAGCAAGAACTACATGACCCCCGCGGGCTTCGGACGCCTCAAGTCCGAGCTCGACGAACTGCTGGGCCGCGAGCGGCCGGAACTCGTTGCGACCATCGCCTGGGCCGCCGGGAACGGCGACCGCTCGGAGAACGGCGACTACATCTACGGCAAGCGCCGCCTGCGCGAGGTGGACCGGCGCATCCGCTTCCTGATCAAGCGACTCGACGCAGCCGAGGTCGTCGACCCCATGACCCGCCGCGACGAGGGCGAAGACGATCGCGTGTATTTCGGCGCGACGGTCACCGTGCGCAACGGCAAGGACGAGGAGCGCACCGTCAGCATCGTCGGCGTCGACGAGATCGACACGACGCGCGGCTACATCAGCTGGGTGTCGCCGATGGCGCGGGCGCTGCTCAAGGCGCGCGAGGGCGACACGGTGACGCTGAATACGCCGGGCGGCATGGAAGACCTGGATATCCTGCACGTTCGCTACGAGCAGCTGGCCACGGGTGCCTCAAACGCCCCCGTTCGCACAGGTTGACGGACGCGGCGCGCGCCGCCACTATTGAGCCATGGACAAGGACCTCGCCGAACTCGAACGCAAGCTGACGACGCTCCTCGCGCACACACGCGCGCTGCGCGCCGCGAACGAGGCACTGCGCCGCGACTTGGCCGCCGCGCACGAGCGCAACCGCGACCTCGCGGCCCGGGTGCAGCAGGCCGGCGCGCGCCTGGACGCGCTCATCGCCAGGATGCCCTCCGAATGACAACCAAATCCTCCCTTCCGGGTGAACGCAGCGTCCAGCTCGACATCAAGATCATGGGTCGCGAGTACAAGGTCGCGTGCATGGAAGGCGAGCGCGCGGAGTTGCTCGACGCGGTCGCGTTCCTCGACGCGCGGATGCACCAGATCAAGGACGGCGGCAAGATCACCGGCGCCGACCGCATTGCGGTGATGGCTGCGCTCAACCTCGCCAACGACCTGCTGCGCGAGCGCAAGGCGCCCGCGACGCTGCCCCTGGTCCAGGCAGCTCGCGCACCCGGCGGCCCCGTTGACGGCGCGGAGACCCGGCGTAGAATCATTGCCATGCAAGCCGCCATCGACCAGACGATGGCGGGCCA
>Ga0302322_100003474_pt1 | contig 13555 bp, 9 predicted proteins | sample Fen_T0_2_FD_203757 | JGI IMG/M metagenome (GOLD analysis project Ga0302322, IMG submission 203757) | Peat permafrost microbial communities from Stordalen Mire near Abisko, Sweden - Fen_T0_2 | ecosystem: Environmental > Terrestrial > Soil > Wetlands > Permafrost | place: Sweden: Abisko...
CGTCATTCCGGGCCACGGCCCCAAGACGACAATTGGCGATGAGAGGGAAGGGAACCCGTACCTTAAGTAGCTCTTGGCTCTAAGCTCTGGCCCCGTATCGTAACGGCCTCCAGCCAAAAGCTAAGAGTCAAGAGCTTCTTTATTTCTGCGACGGCGTCGCGGGCGCAGCGGGCTGTTGTGCCGGTGGCGCGGGCTGGGACTTGGTCTGCGAAGGCTTTACACCTGAAAGCACCGACGCTGGGCCTGTCCTGCGCGCCGCGCTGATGGAGAGCGTGATCGAGGTGACCATGAAAATGATGGCCGACCAGGTCGTCGCTCGGGAGAGGGCGGTGGCGGCGCCACGGGGTCCGAAAGCCGTCTGGCTGCCCTGGCCGCCAAAGGCGGCCGCGATGTCCCCGCTCTTGCCGCTCTGCAGCAACACCACAATGATCAGGAACAAACATACAAAAACGTGCACTGCCGTGATCAGGTACGTTACCCACATACGCACTACTCCGATGGGGCCGAAGCCCGGATTCGTATTCTGTTCTCTCGGGGATCAGAACGTTGGTGCGGAAGGGGGGATTTGAACCCCCACGCCTTTCGGCGCCACCCCCTCAAGATGGTGTGTCTGCCAGTTCCACCACTTCCGCACGTAAATAATTGATAATAAATAACTTATAAAGACGACCAGAGATACCAAGAAGTCTGCAGGGTGTTGCTCTCCAAGTGCCTCATATAGCAACCAGTTATGCATTCACAGCATTCACATGCGAAGCGATGCACCGGATTTTGCACCAACATCTCGGCGCCTCGTCTTCTTATACACGGTGGAACGTTGCTATTTCAAGTCGTGGTGCTCGTCCAGAAGTCGGATGAGATACTTCGGTATTTCATTCCTTCCGAAAAGGACGAGTGCTGGCGCAGGAAACTGAAGGAGGGAGGCGGTCGCAGGGCGGATGGGGACGGACGGTGTTGTAGATACTGTCGAAGTCGGCTTAGTCTTGTGGACCGTTGTGGCCCAGGGACAGACCCTATTCCCCCGACGCCCAGTTTTTCAGAGCTTTGCTGTTATGTTTTCACCGACTTGGAACGCACGGACGACACCGCAAGTCATTGAAGATCACCGGAAAACGTGGGCGGAGACTCCTGTCGGCGGCTTCGCCAGTGGCTGTGTGTCAAACACTGTACACTTCACCACTCCACCGGGCCTTGCGCCTGAGCGCACACGACCCGCACGGCTCATCAGAGAAATTCCGCGTACTGATGGGCTCACTGGTGCATTTAGTTCCCGCAGTGAGGTAGCATTGTCGGTCCCATTTTCCGCGACCGCCGCGATGTGCCGAAATGCGGCGATCCAGGTTTTCCATTACACGCGCAACGTTTGCTCCGAAAGGGGGTCGCATTGAAACGACACCGGAGTCGAACACCTGTCAACCTGTTGCTGGCCTGTGTAGTCCTTCTTGGGAGCGTTCTTCAAGCACAAATTATCCACGTCAACATTGATCCAGAGAGCTCGACGAATCACTTCCGCCCCAGCGAAGCCCTGGGCGCAGGTGTGGATCGAATCTCGGTGGAAGCTATTGACCACGATCTGATCCAGCCCAATCTCGATCGCGCACTCGCCTCCGGGTGGCAACCGGTGACCTACAGGCAGAACACTGAACTCGCTATTGAAGCCTGGCACTGGAATCCTCAGGGGACATGGAGCGAATCCGGGGAGAGGGGATACTTTACTGGCTCAGCAATATCCGGAGAACCAATTCGCTATTCGTTCGGATATCCCCTGCCCCGGCGAGGGTTCACGAGAAACGACGGCGCGGAAGCCGGCTACTCTCGGCTGACTGATGGCGACGAGAGCACGTTCTGGAAGAGCAATCCATATCTCACCGAACGCTTTACCGGGGAGAGTGACGCCTTGCATCCGCAGTGGGTTGTGATGGACCTGTCGCAGACGCAGTTAGTCGATGGCATCCGGATTGCCTGGACCGAACCCTACGCCACGAAGTTTGTGGTACAGCACTGGGTGGGAGCAGGGGTGGAAGATCCGATGCATGAGCCAACACGAGGCCTGTGGGCGGCATTTCCGATGGGGACCGTGGACCACGGCCAGGGGGGGTCGGCAGTGCTTCGTCTAAGTGAAAATCCAATTCCCGTCCGCTTCGTACGCATCTTGATGAGCGGATCCTCGAACACTTGTGCCGCACGCTCGACGGATCCGCGCGACTGCGTTGGGTACGCTATCCGCGAGCTTTATTTCGGGACGCTATCGACCGATGGACTCTTTCACGACATCCTGCGGCACGTTCCCGACCAGGAGCAGACGGCGACCTACTGCTCGTCGGTCGATCCCTGGCACTCAGCATCCGACCTGGGCACAACCAAACAGGCTCAGGTGGGCTTTGATTTATTCTTCACGAGCGGTGTCACGCGTGGCTTGCCGGCAATGATTCCGGTAGCGATGCTGTACGAGACTCCAGAGAACGCACTCGCGGAAATCGCCTACATCGAAGCCCGCAAATATCCGGTCTCGTACATCGAAATGGGAGAAGAGGCGGATGGCCAGTACTTCAGTCCCGAAGACTACGGTGCACTGTACATACAATGGGCGACAGCCCTACACCGTCTCGACCCAAAGCTAAAGTTAGGGGGACCCTCGTTTGAGGGTGTGAACCAGGACATTCGGACCTGGCCCGACGCGCAAGGGAACGTGTCATGGACGGCGCGTTTTATCCTGTACCTGAAACGCCACGATCACTTAAAGGATCTGTCATTTTTCTCTTTCGAGCACTATCCCTACGATCCATGCAAAATTCCTTGGGGCAGCCTCTATGACGAGCCACAACTCGTTACCCACATCATGCAGGTCTGGCGCGAGGACGGAGTGCCCAAGGAAGTTCCGTTCTTTATTACGGAAGGGAATCTCTCTTCGAGTGCCAGTGAGACCTACATGGACATTTTTGGTGGCCTTTGGCTCGCCGATTATGTCGGCGCGTTCCTCACTGGCGGCGGTAATGGATTGTACTTCTTTCACTATCTGCCATTGCCGATCGAACACGGATGCAACGACTCGCCCGGGACATTTGGGCTGCTCAGTGTCGACCGCCAGTACAACGTCCAGCAGCCGCTGGCGCAATTCTTCGTTTCGCAGCTCGTCAATCTGGAATGGATCGCCCCCGGGGCGCAACTGCACAAGGTATTCCCGGCCACGAGCGACATTGCCGACGATGCGGGGCATGCGCTGGTCACAGCTTACGCATTGAAGCGCCCTGATGGACAATGGTCACTTCTGCTGGTGAACCGGGACCAAGGCAACCCACATAGTGTGAAAATCGCTTTCGAACGGCACGACCAGGGGAATCTGCTTTCCTTTGAAGGTTTGGTCGACATTTCCATCTTCGGAAAAGATCAGTATCACTGGCATCCGGGACAAACGCGGCCTGCCGGGCACGCAGAATCTCCCGGTCAGCCTTCCGTAGTCTTGGATACAGCAGGCAGCGCCGACCCGGATGGACCAATACTGCGTTTGCAGAAAACCGCCAATGCAAATACGTCCTATGAGTTGCCGGCTGCGTCCGTTGTCGTGATTCGCGGAAGTGTTCGCAACCGGTAGGAGAGCTGTTGAAGGCGGCTACCGGGCTTCAACGGCGGGTTTGAGTTATTGTGAGGACTGTACTTTCCAAGGCTGCACTGCACAGGTATCCTGTGCGGTCGCTCCGAATGGCTGGTTCATCAAGGTGATGGAGGTCGTGATGCATACTTTGGACGCAAAATCCGGGCGGAATAGCCGAAGGGTTCCATTGCGAATATTTGTGGTCGTAATCCTGACCACATTACCAGTCATGCTTTTCGGCCAGGCATACTTTGGCACAGTCAGCGGCATTTTGACTGACCCTACAGGAGCGGTAGTCCAGGGCGCCAAGGTCACACTCACGGACCAGGAAAAAGGGTACAAGTTCAACGCGACATCGGACACCACGGGCAGATACCTGTTCCGCTCGATTCCGCCGGGTTTGTATAGCGTGACGGTGGAAATGGCGGGCTTCGAGAAAGTTGTCCACACCAATGTCCGGGTCAGCATCAATGACAACGCCACCGCCAACGTAACGCTAAAGGTGGCCAGCACCACTCAGAGCGTCGAGGTGCAAGCGCAAACGCAGACCATCGCTACGGAAGATGCGACTACAGGGCAGGTCATCAACCGGAATTTCATCGCCAACCTGCCAAATGTCGGGCGCCAGGTCATGGATCTGACCTATCTGACTGCCGGCGTTACCTACGCGGATGATCAGTGCAAAGGCTGCGGCGGCACCAACTTTATTTCCAACGGCACCCGCAATGCCACGGCGGACATCCTGATGGATGGCGCTTCCGTTACCAACTTCGAGCCCAACGGCGGCGTTACCGAAGCTGCGTATACTCCTTCTCCGGAAGCGGTCGACGAATTCAAGGTACAGCAATCGAACTTCAGCGCGGAGTATGGATTCTCGGGCGCTTCGATTGTCAACATGGTCACCCGCTCGGGATCGAATTCGTTCCATGGAAGCGTGTATGACTATTTCCGCAGCGACAAACTCAATGCCAATGAATGGTACGCGAACTACCAGGGCGATCCTCGGCAGCCTGCCCAGCGGAACAACTATGGTGGGGCGATCGGCGGACCGATTCTTAAGAGCAAGACGTTCTTCTTCTTTGATTGGGATGGCGTACGCCAAACATCGCAAAGCACATACAACGCCGGCGTTCCTACAGATCTGATGATGAACGGCGATTTTAGCGAGGTATGTTCCTACTACGGCGGAGCGTTCGATTCCACTGGGCTATGCAGTGTCGCCCAAGGGCAGATTTGGGATCCATTTTCGGGGGTCTATGATCCCGAAACTGGAGGTCCGTCACGCAGCACATTCGTTCCATACAACAATGTGGGGATGTATATCAGTCCGGGAAGTCCCAACCCTCAACTGCCGGGCGAGTTTCAACCGCCCAGTGGTATTCCGGGTAATCTGATTGATCCCGTTGGCTACAAGATGATGCAGCTCCTGCCCCGGCCATCCACGAACATGACTTCACCGACGATCTATCACAACTGGCATGCGACGGGGACGAGCGCCTATCGCAATGATCAGTTCGATATCAAAATCGATCATCGCTTCAGCGAAAAGCATATGCTGAGCGCGAAGTACGCTCGCCAATGGAGCCACAGCGATCCGTTTAACTGTTTCGGGAACTTCACCGATCCCTGCGGGGCTGGCTCGAATAAAGGTGCTATCAACCTATTTGCCATTAACGATACCTATACGTTCAGCCCAACTTTCCTGATGGCCGCGACCTTTGGATTCACTCGTGGTTCGATGCAGATTTTTTCCTATAACACCAAGGGCATCGATCCCCTGAATAACAACGTTAAGGTCGCCGACCCCATCGCGGAATTGGGGTTGCCTTCGTATTTGAAGACGGAAGGATTTCCTGGCGTTCCCACCATGTACATCAACGGCGATTACTGGCAAGCCAACGGACGCAGTCTGGGTTCTGACCCGTGGGGAAACTACAAGCAAGGCAAGAACACGGGCCAGCTTTCCATTTTGTTCAACAAGATGCGCGGATCGCAAGAAATGAAATTTGGCTTTGAAGGCCGTATGCACCAGATGAACTACCTGCAGACAAATTCGCCGGTGGGCGATTTCAGTTTCGATCAAAGTGGAACGTCGCAGTGCGTGGGACTAGGAAACGATGTGTGCGGTGGCGACGCCATGGCCAGCTTCATGATGGGAATGGCGTGCCAGTGGTGCGGGGAATATGAGATTCAGATCGAACCCGCGACGACCGACTTCCAATTCGCGACGTTCTTCCAGGATAACTGGAAGGCAAACAGCAAGCTGACTCTCAACTTGGGCATTCGCTATGACGCTAGCGTGCCCAGGACGGAAAGATTCAACCGGCAGAATTGGCTGGATCTTACAGCCCCATCTCCTCTTTCCGGTGTAATGTCGCTGGGGACCCTCTACGGTGCGGAACACTTTGCCAGTTCGCGAGAACGCAGAGTCGTGAATATGGACTGGAAAGACTTCCAGCCGCGAATCGGATTTGCATTTCAGTTCGCTCCCAATACGGTGGTGCGTGGCGGATATGGCATTTACTTCTCACAGCCGCGGTCAGGCGCGTCGGGTGTCACGCCCTACACCGCCCAGGGTTACAACGTCTGGACCAATATCTCCGGTACTTTTCAGGACGACGGTGCGACGCCGTATGCCCGTACCAGCAACCCATTCCCCGACGGTTTGACCCTGCCCCAGGGCAATACCCTTGGGGCTTGGAACGACATCGGGTTTGCCGGAGTAGGGCCCACGCGCACCATGACGAACACACCCTATGAACAGAGCTGGAGCTTCGGCTTTGAACGGCAGATGCCGTGGAAAATTATTGCCAGCGCGGAATATGTGGGCAAGAAGGGCACGCACTTGTATTACGCAGGGGCGAATTCCGTAAACCATCTCGGTCCGCAAATTGAGAACTACACTCCTGCCCAAATCGAGGACCTTCTTACCTATGTAGATAACCCGTTCGCGGGGTATATTACGGATCCGAACAGCAGTCTCTACTACGATCAAGTACAGAAATACCAGTTGCAGCTTCCCTATCCGCAGTACACGGGCGTTTCCACGGAAGTTCCACCGATCGGCAGCTCTATCTATCATGGCCTGCAATTGAAAGCGGAAAAGGCCTACTCGAACGGCCTGCAGTTCCTGGTGACGTACGTGTGGTCGAAATCGATTGACGATGCGTCGGCCAACGATGACAACACAACGTGGCTGGGCAGCTTTATCAGTATCGTCGATCCCAACAAGCTGTACCTGGAACGAAGCCTTTCTACTTTCGACATCCCGCACGTTGTGCAATTCAGCTACACCTATGATTTGCCGGTCGGCCGAGGGAAGGCCTTCGGGGGAAGTATGCGACGAGGTTGGAATGCAGTTCTGGGCGGGTGGAAGACGAGCGGCATCTGGCGTATTGCCTCCGGGCGGCCGCTTTCTTTTGGAATTGCAGATGGCAAGGCCCTTCCAACGTATGGACAGCGGCCCGATATGGCTGCGAAACCCAGACGGAACTACAGCAAAGGATGGAATTTTAATTACTTCGCCAATCCAGAGGCACTGCAACGACCAGCGGATTACACGATCGGCACAGCGCCCCGTACCATCGGGTCTGTCCGGACCCCAAGGCAGTTTTCATCCGATCTGGCGCTCGCCAAGGATTTTTCCCTGGCCCGCGTCAGGGAAGGGATGAGGCTTGAATTCCGCATCGAGGCCCAGAACGCATTCAATCATCCTGTTTTCGGTGACCCGAATACGAGTGTGGACAGCGAATCGTTTGGACAGATCTGGTACACCTCGATCGGGGCTCGTCAAGCACAGGCTTCGTTGAAATTAAGCTTCTAACGCAGAACACTTTACGGAGCCACTTGCGACATCGACGGCCTGTTATTTTTGACGAAATCATACTCAGATTCGTGCGGAAATTGGGCAGCTCAGGACAGGCAGGATCCCACTAGCCCGTTCGGTGAACGATTCGAGCTGCGCTGATACACACCTTACACCGGTTCAATACTCACAATACTCTCTCTGCCCTCGTCATTGATCGTTACGGTCAAGACTTGCTCATTCGCCGCGTAATCCCACCCCTGAGAGAGAATGGCACGATTCAGCCTGACAGCGTATCGCGCGGGTGGGCGTCCGTGCACTTTGACAACATATCGTCGTTTTTCCGGAAGGTAGCCTCCACGAGAGTTGCGAGCACCGACGGTGACGATGATCGTTCCGTCTTTGTTTATGCAATCGAATTTCGTGGTGGAGTACTTGCCCTCTTCGTATCCATATTCTCCGTCATCTTCAAATAGGACAAACGACGAGCTTTCTTTTCCGGGATAGACATCGAGAATCAGAGGATCTAGCGCCTTCTCGGAGGAATACTGCATGACAGGGCCCGTGGGAATGATTGCTCCTGCTTTGATGAATACCGGGATTTTGCCTAGATCGGCCTCATAGAAGATCTTTCTTCCTCCTTCGTAGACAGTTTTCCCATCGGCATAGTCAAACCATTGCCCAGAAGGGAGGAACACGTTTCGCGACGATTGCGCATCCAAGACCGGAGCGACGAGAATGAACGGTCCCAGAAACCACTCATCGTTGATGTCTGCGGTTCCTGCTTCGCCGTCCGTTTCGAAGGGTAGCGTTCGCAGCATCGGAGTCCCGTTCTGACTAGACTCAAAATTCAGGCTGTAAATATAAGGAAGAAGCTGATAACGCTTTTCCAGCACGGCCCGACAGATGCTGATGATTTCCCTGGGCCGTATGTAGCAGCTGTGATCTCCCTCACCATGTGCCCATGCGAACGGGTTGAACATGCCGGCTTCAAACCAGCGGGCATATACATCATCCGCGGGAACACCCATCCAACCCCCGATGTCATATCCCACAGCCGAATAGCCAGACATCGCAAGATTCAAGACGCCTTTGGTATGCATCTGCAGTCCATCGAAGGTCGGTTGCGAGTCGCCAGTTGAGGTCCAACCATATCGCTGCGAGCCTGCGGCTCCCGGGCGGCAATAGCCGATCATCCTTGACTTAGTCTTGACCCCCGCTACAAAGTTTGCCGCGCGAGTCATCATCTGAGTGAAATAGGCGATGGCGTAGATATTGTGCATCTCCTCCACGGAGCGTTTGGGGTTTGTGAAGGAAGGAAAGAATGCGTTCTCCGGGTCGGGAACATAGTCCAGTTCGCCAAAATCCAGCATCCCGTTCCACACGCCGTTTTGCAGCGGACCCGCCCATATCGCATCGAACGTCGCGTCGCTGGCCGCGGGATTGAAATAGTCGACTTCAGTGAACGCTTTGTCCATTCCGTTGCCTTGGTGCACCAACGCTTTGCCTTCTGCATCAACGATCAAGCCCTTCGGGTTTAGATTGTTCAGATAATTCCACTGGGCAGATCCTTCGTAGGCCCACGGCATTCCATAACCGGCAGTGATCTTCACGTGGTATTCGTTCCACATATTTTGCGCAAAGGCCTTGGTAAACGTCGCCTGGTCCACGTCATCGTAGTAAATGACGTCAATCGGAAGGCGATGCTTGCGCATGTTGCTCGCGATATTGGAAGCCCATTGGCGACCACGGTCATTGCCTGCCCCGCCCTGGTGGAACCCGAATGCCCACTTAGGCAGTAGCGCGGGGCGTCCGGTCAGTTCCGTATAACGATTCACAATCTGCTTGAAGGATGGGCCATAAAATATGTAGAAGTCCATCTCGCCGCCATCGACGGAGATCTCCACTCGGCCGCTATTGAATCGCCCCATATCGAATCTCGAGCGCCACCAATTGTGCAAGTAGACTCCATATCCCCGGCTGCTCCAAAACATGGGAATGCTCTTGTAGCCCATCAACCCGTTGGACTGGTCCTGATTATCGGTGTCGACGTTCCACATTTCCATCCGGGTCCCACGTTTGTCGATATCGTTCTTTTTGTCTCCAAATCCGTACACGTGCTCCTCGTTTTTCAGGTCCCACGCGGCTTTCGTACGAGTGAAATCAACCGCATAATTGCTTACCAGTTCATGGCCGCCATGGTCGGAGATCGTCAGTGTGAGCGGGTTGTGGGTGAATACAAGTCGTAGTTTCCCGGTGTCGATCGTGTCCGGATTGGAACTCCGGTTCGGTACGCCCGGCCATTCGGAATCGGGCTTAATCACCGAATACTCTGGGTTGCTGTCGTTCGGAAAGAGTCCGCCTGGACCAACTCGAAGCCGGATCACGTCATCTGCCAGCAGAACGACGCGAACCTGATTGGTGCCCTCCGAAATGGCCATAACGGTTGCCGCAAACGATGGATGGGGTTTGAGGGTGATCAGAACCAAAACTAGAACAGAACCAAACGACACCGGGATTGTTGGTTTGCGCATCGTGAAGAACTTCTCCAAGGAAAGTCCGTTTGCTTTCGACCAAATCAGAATACAACCTTGAGGGCCAATTGAATCACTCGGGCCTCATGCGCCCCATTCGCCCGCATGAAATAGTCGGTGCCTACCGGACTATTCAAACCCGAGTATTGCGTGTGGTTGAAAATGTTGAACGCCTCGGTACGAAACTGCATGTCCACCTTCTGGGTCGGCTTGAATATCTTGTGCAGCGACATATCAAACTGCGTGCGGTGAGCGATGTTGAGGCTGTTCCTCCTGGAGTTCCCGAAAGTCAGGCCTTGCTGTGCATGAGTTCGTCGCCCAGCAGGCCGCCGGCGTCTCCGTTGGTCATCACAACTGCGCCCCCGCCGCTCTTTTCGTAGGCTACGAAGATGTTCTGGAATCCTTGTCGACCGGATCTTTATAGATTAACTAGAGGAGTCTAGAAAGGGGCAGTGGAGGAATATGCTGCACCGGATTTTGCACCGACTGCTTGCACTCGCGGGTTACTGCCCTGTACTGCTCGCGGCCTTCATGGACCAGTTAAGTCCGCACGGCGTTGGGGGAATGCATTTTTTCTGTGAGGCTTGCAGAGCTCAAGAGGATTGCGGAGTCCAGATGATGTGTCTGCCAGTTCCACCACTTCCGCTCGTAAATTATTGATAATAAAAAACTTAAAAATAGGACCAGAAATAACAGGAAGTCTGCAGGGCGTTGCTCTCCAAGTGCCTCATAAAGCAACCAGTTATGCATTCGCAGGATTCATATGCGAAACGATGCACCGGATTTTGCACCTGGCAATACCGGACGTTCCGAACCCTGGATTTGCTGAACGCTGACTCCGCAAGGTCCAGGGAGGCTAGCTCGGGACTACGGGCCGGGGTCATACCTGTCGCAATCGCGCCCTCAGGTGGGACTCGAATCCTCGTGCCAATGTAGTTCCAATTAGTTAGCCAGCGGCAGATGGCATCTAGCGCAGCTAATTCTGTGCAGTTCCGCGTTAACGGAGCGCGGGAATGGCACGGGACCGAATGACAGTGCCACTCCTCCTTGCAATCTTGCAATTGCAACGACATGGCTCGGCCTCAATTGGCAATGACTCGGACAGCTACCAGGGCTGAATTACCGGGGACGGAGTTTTCAACCGTTGTCGTCAGCAGAGCCTGGAAGTAGGGCGGGATCGTCTTGTGATCGGGAGACAGATCCATCAGGGCTTTGCGGAGTTCCGTCATGTGCTCCGGATTCTTCAGATATTCAATCGCTGCCTGCGATCCCTGTGTGTAGATGCCATAGATCAGGAGGACACGATTTTCTTTTCGTTCGTTTGGGACCATCAACACCAAGGCGTAGTCGCGGGTTAGCTGGTTGGTTACGGAATCGAATTCAGGTTTGTAGACCGCTTTCTCTCCCGGGCGAGGATTGCGGTTGAGAATTACGCCGCTCTGGAAATGAAAGCCCTCGACATTGAGGAAGACCCTGCCACTCCAGGCCTGATTGCCTCCCAACAGGATCGCGTTGTCCTGCTTGATCTCCTCGAAGTTGGCGAGCCTCGACTGCTGCACTCTGCATTTCTGACCGACGCTGGAAAACATCTCGCACAAGCTGATGACTCCCATGGTCTCGCCCACCGACGTGAAGTCGGTCAAGGACGGCACGAACAGAAACCGTTTCAACTCCCGGAAATGAATGGTTTCGCGAAACTCGGGAAGACTTGATTTGGGTATGTCATGCCCACTGGCTAGAGTCTGCGCGCTGTCGCCCTCATGGGCCGCCCGCAGTAACGGATGGTTCGGGATGATGACGAGCGGGGGCGCCGCCGGCGGAAGGAATGGACGCCAGAACCAATCCAAGCTCTCCGGCAACACAGCCGTGGGAGGCCGCGAATTGGCAATCTGTCCATTGCGCCGACTCTCGGTAGTCCACAGAAACATCAATACGAGGCAAGCCGCAGCCAGAGTCGCGGTAAGAGCGAAATGCCATTTACTGGCGCGTTGCCAGGCAGAAGTCGTCAGGGCCCTTGGGGCCTCCACCACAACTGGTCCTCCCGGCATGCTTCTACTGAAAACGGGTACATAGTGACCCGAGGGCAAATCAATGCGGATGGGCCGATCCTTCCCGTCCTCTTCATAATGTTTCTTGAGTTGCCGCCGGATCTCATGGGCCTGGACGCGTACGATCGGGTCCTTTTGTGGATTGAAGTCCGAGCCCCGTTCATACACTTCGACGCCAATCAGATACTCGTTGAGCTTCTCCCCATCGCCGAGAAAAGTTTGTTCTGAGACAAACTCCAGAAAGCGGGTCTTTTTCGGTGAGCCCGCAAAGTGTTTGCTTTCTAGAACTCGGCGAAGCTCCTCGCGCTTTTCGAAGAGGGAGATAGAAGGGGTCACAGGGCTCAAAGAGAAATCGATACGAGTCCCAACTCAACGGAGCTGAGTACGGGACGAATCCGGAACTGACTGCTGCAATCTTTTACTGCAGCACGATAGCACCCCTCACTGGGGGCGTCAACCCAAGCCGCCCGAAGTGCCTTCTGCTTGGCATTAACGGTTACTTTGCAGGTTAGTAGAGGTTAATTCCGATCACCCGCATGGCCGCAAAAGGTCGTTCTGCCAGCGATTTGCGGATGAATCCAGCGCTCGGAGCACCGTTTTGCGCGTGCCTCTCTCCGTTGTCAATCATCCGGGCAACGCTCAGCCCAAAACTCCAGAGCACTGGAGTTGGTCACAATGCCGTTTTCGGCGTCAATCGGAGCGATCCGCCCCCTTACTTAACGGTTCCCATAACCTCGATTACCTTGCGATGGCGAATGTCGAACGCCTAGAAAAAGGAGCGTGACGTTCTCGACGTTTGGCGAAATCACCCGAAGGCTTGCTTGGCGGACGCTCGTCGGTCTCGTATGTGTCGCCTTCGTGTCCATCGGTCACGCGAAGGGGGCGGAATCGGAAATGGTCGTCACGCGGCAATTCGGGGGCCCGGTCCTGACGATTCGCTCCCCCGGTGCCGAAGAAAACAAGTATGGCTTTGAGGGGGGACGGGTTTTGAAGTTGGACGGAACCTACCACCTGTTCACGTCAGAGATGGTCGGCGATCCGCACTGGGTGAAGATGAAACTGGCACACTGGGTGAGCCGCGATCGTGATCGCTGGACGCGGTTGTCTACTGTGCTTGAGTCCAGTGGGAATTTTACGGGTAAGGACCCGCGCGCTGCGCTCTGGTCGCCAATGCCGGTCTACGATGCCAAGGCGAAGCGCTGGAATCTGTTTTACGTGGCTTATCAGGCCGCTCCCGACACGGCCCGCGAGTGGCTGACTAATCATGAGGGCCGCATCTGGCGAGCGATTTCCCAGACAGCTGGGGTCAAGGGCATCGATGGACCGTACCGAGATGCCGGTGTGATTCTTCAACGCGGCAAGGATTCCGACGCATGGGAGGGGCTACAGGGTACTGACTCATTCTTCCCTTATAGCGTAGGAGACAAGTGGTATGCCTTCTACGGAAGCGCGCATACGGAAAAATTGCCGATTTCTCTCTGGCAGGTCGGTCTGGCCTGGGCACCAGAGCTGTCTGGGACATGGAAGCGTTGCACCGAGTTGAATCCGCTCAAAGTGGAGTCGCGGTTTATCGAAA
>Ga0302322_100003475_pt1 | contig 13551 bp, 12 predicted proteins | sample Fen_T0_2_FD_203757 | JGI IMG/M metagenome (GOLD analysis project Ga0302322, IMG submission 203757) | Peat permafrost microbial communities from Stordalen Mire near Abisko, Sweden - Fen_T0_2 | ecosystem: Environmental > Terrestrial > Soil > Wetlands > Permafrost | place: Sweden: Abisko...
TGCTGTTCGTACTGTGTATCCGTTCCACATCCTGAAAACATACAAGGATTCATTCATCGTCAAAGACCTTGAACTTGAACGAAGCCTTCGTGTTCAGGCATCAAAACAAGGCGCCGCCGCTGGCGTCCATTACTCAGTCAGCTACATCGAAGGAGTCGGTTTGGTTGTTAAGAAGGTGAAACCATAATGAAATTCAAAGTATCCAGACGCACAGCCCGGTTCGGCAAGATCAACGCCAGAACGGAGAACCACGGCAAAGAAGATATTGTGCCAGCCACCGACATTCCAGTGAAGTTCCGTGGCACGAAGCGTGACATCGACATGCTGTGTCCACTGATGGAAGGCAAGTTTTCTGAGCTGCTGTATAGCGAAGAAGGCTACATGATCGCATCGTACCTATCGCCATTGAATGTGCACCGCAAGCCGGACACACTCAAAATCTCGATATACGATCAGGCTACCAACTCCAGAAAGCCGATGCTTTTCAAGGACGCCAAGGTCAAGGACATTCAAATCACGTTTGACCAAAAGCACAATATCGAAGTCAAACTCAAGATCCAGGTGTTGGTTGACCCTGATTCGCAAGGCGCCCGTCTATACAAACTGATGAACTCTCAATGTGAATTCGAGATCGAAGCCACTGAGATGGATCTGTTTGAAGACGAAGAGACTGGTTCTGTTGGTTCCTTAGTGGCCGCTCCTGAGAGCGAGGAAGAAGAAGCTGCCGAAGAAACTGCCGATCAGGAACAGTTATTCGAAAAAGAAACTGGTTTTCAACCAGACGATGATGATGATGACGATAATGATGATGAAGGTGATGACGAGTAATTCACATCTCGCGTTTAACACTATGCCAAAAGGTACGCGTTGATGTGACCGAACCGCTACACGAAACGAGTCCTCTAGCTTTGAGTACTGTAGCGGTTTTTTTCTGGAGATTAATGAGATGCACCACGAACTAAAATGCTGGCCAAGACCTTTTGAAGCTCACGCCAATGGTGAACTACCCGTGACGATCCGCCAAAATGATCGTAATTTTCAGCCGACCGACACGATCACCATGACTGAATACGTACCAGATCTCGAAATTGAACATCCAACCGGATACTGGACTGGACGTACTGCGGATTTTGTTGTAAACCGAGTCTTCACAAATGTTGTCGGTTTACAGCCCGGTTATGCATTACTCACTTTACGACCACTCGTTATCAGATAGCCTTTCCCATGATCGCTTGTCACCCTTGTTTGATGACAACGATCAACCGCTGGTACGACTATTTGCTGGCCGTGATGTGGTGTATACCCATCCAACTGATTTCAAAAACCAACCAACGAAGGAAGATGATCATGATTTTTTTACGTAAACCTGACAACAGCATGAAAGAACGCGTTTATGAGATGACCGACTTCGCTGTTTTAAAGAATCGAAAAACAAACCAGGTAACCGAGACTGTCGACGTTAAATATCGCAAGCGTGCATGGCGCTACGATGCACTGGTCGGTGATGAAACTGCCCGTGCTCCCTCTCAATTATGTTGCCCAGGTTATGCGGCGATCGCTGATAACGTCTCTGAAGCAACCAAGTTCATCAATGATTTAAAGAGCACCGGGCTAAATAAGATCTATTTTTGAGGTTATTCGCTGGTGAAGGCGTTTTGCTTTTGAGATCTTTCCATTGATCATTACCTTCGATACGTTTGATATTGAATTCTTCTTTTAAGCCAAACGCTCGAATCATCTTGTACAGGTGGGTTCGGTTTATTCCGGCCGCATACGCCATTCGGCATACAGTTTTTTCTTCCTTATAAAGACGACGGAGATACGCTTTCGCGCACTCCGTCATGTAATCAAAGTAATTGAGATTAGTTGGATGGCGCATCGACTGCGGCAGCATCGGAAGCTGCTTGAGTAGCGGCCGCATCAGCAGCAGTAACACCCTGTACATCTGTTACCAACTGCACAGTGGCAGCGGCAGCAGACTGAATGTTAGCAATACTGGTTTGGATTGCTTGTACATCAGCAGGTGTCAAGACATTCCCGTTGGTAGTGGCGTTCGCAATAGCAGCATCCAATGCGACCTTCTCGGCATTCGCAACAGATACCAGATTGTTAACTGACGTCACCAGTGTCGTGTTTTGAGTCTTCAACTCATTAAACGCTTGAGTCAGTTGTTGGTTTGCAGCTTGCAATGCGGCATCTGCAGCTTGCAGATCGGTAACAGATTGATTCATGGTATTAAGCCTCGCGTTGATTTCAGAAAGAGTGGAATCACCGGGCGCCGCGTAGTGAATGTAGTGATGAACATCGATGGAAAGATTCATTGACATACCCCATAAGCAGCGTTTGGTAACGGATCGAATTTTACTGACTTTGTTACCAAATTACGATCTATCAGGTAGTACCCGTCCACTTTTTTGTAGACCTTGGTTCCATCCGATGCAACTGAGTAACAAGGAGTCCCGAGCGGGACTGTACCAAACTTCTTCCACGTAAAGCCATTGATCGCTTGGCTTTGTTTGTAAACAGCTACATCGGTCGTCACCAACCCAGAAGGTGGGGGTTGCTCTATCCACCCCACGGCGGTTACTGCCGTCTCTACAGCGGCATCTTGTCCGGTGTCAGCCGGAATCGTATTCCATAGAGCATCCTTTGCTGCATGCGATAAATTAATCAAGTCACCAAACTTTGATGCGGCTACGAATGCCTTCGATTCCAACATACTTCCCTTGAAATGCCACTGAACCCATGAGTGACCGACATCGCAATACCAAATCACTGCACAACCGGCGTCGTTACATACCATCTGTGGCTTGGTCGCTTCGGGTTCAGGTGGGTAACATGATGGCGTTGCTGCATACAGATTTGTAGCAATCCCTATCAAAAAGACCATCAACGGTAGAATGATTTTAAGTTTCACGGCGCACCTCCAATCCAATTAATTAAGCACAAGTTTTTGATTGCGCAATCTGCTGCATCAGCAGCATTGACAATAGTGCAATTGAGTTCCAGCGCAGCTTGCTCATCAGCGTTCGCTTTGGTGTACCAACTTGGCAGTAAGCAGCTATTGACTCGGCACGGGATCTGGCAATCGACTGGCTTTACACGCGGCGATGGCGGCGGCGTCTCCTGTTTGGGCGGCGTTATAGCACAGCCTGAAAGAATCGCTGCGAGTAGTATCGTTACAGGTATGTTGACCTTTATCATCTTTCACAACCTCAGTTGAATGATTAACCAAGTGCATATTAGAAACACTTTGCTGCAAATCGGCGTACTTCTGCCTTAACGTATCGCGTTCCTCAGCACTTTTTTTCAATGTCGCTTCATCTTTATCGTGCTGCGCTACATCTAACTCATGCTGGTCTTTCATGTCCTTCTGAAGTTGCACGTACCTAGCATCTGCTTCCTTGGCTCTTGCTGCATCGTCGAGCACTGATCGGGTGTGATAGCCACCAAAGAAGATAGTGCCAGCAGCGACGGCGTACAGAACGTACTTCATCCACCAGGCACCCAGAAACGGTAGTTTCTTCAATGCCCAACCAATTGCACTGGATAACAAGCCTATCATTTTAACGCTCCAGCACGGGCGCGCAGTTTATCGCCCATGGAGTTACAGGCGATACCAATCAACAATGATGCTACATACGTCAGTTCATGCATGTAGTAGCACACAAACATCATCAAGTACGCGCCCATCACAACCATCAAACTGGTGTATGGATGATCGCGCCAGTATTGCCATGGCGTGACAATACTTCCTTGGTTCTCAAGTTCACTCAACTTTGTGATGAAATGAAACGCGATACCGAAAAACACTAGCAACGAACAAATGTAAAGATTGATCATGATCATTTCTCCAATGAGCCGTAATGGGCAAGAAATCCAATCAGGTGACGATACTCTCGATCTGCAATTTCTTTACCAGGTACCAAAGACTGAACGTATTCCTTTTCATGCTGAGGAACATTCAACTTAGGATCTTCCGACATACAAAAAGCCGCATTGAGTAATGCAGCATTGGGTCGGCGGATGATTGGTGTGTCAGACATATTTGGTTTCCTCTAAGGATGCAATTCTCTCATTTTGCGTGGATAGGTAGGTGGCATACAGCCTTCCATAGCAACGCGATACTTCAACTCATCCATGTGTTCTTTCATCAATTCCGCATAGGTTTGTGCCTTCCAAGCCTCATCATAAACTGCTTTATTAGCTACCTCGGTTGTTTTCTTCAAGGTGTCGTAGTTTCCTTGCATCGTTGCCGCGAGCGCTGAGATTTTGGCGCTTTCTTCGGAGCGTAATTGATCGATGCTGGTCTTGTAGTTGTTCGACATCGAGATCACCATGCCGACCGCAATGCCACACAACACCGCCAATATGGTGACATACGGTAACGGATGATTGACGTACTTCCTAACATCAACACGCTGGCTACCAGAACCACCTTTTTCAACGTTATTGTTGATGCTGTGCTCTGACCAAGTACCGTTTTCTGTTTCGTGTGGCATGACTAATGGTGCATATTCAGAACAGCAATGAGTAAGCCGATGATGGTGACCAAGCCACCCAGCAGGGTTAGCAATGTCCACCCGCCACCAAAGGCTTTGTCACGATCACTTTTGATATCACTAACTTCCGAGCTGGTTGTTTTATTGGCTGACTTAACTTCACTGATCTTATCGATCATTTGTTTTTCTCGAATCTCGTCCTTCTCTTCATGATTTTCCTGCCAATCTGCTATCTGGCGAAAGCGCTCAGTCATTGTGGTTTCAATGCGCGTCAATATCGTCATGTTCTGTAACCGATATTCATAATCGTCGCGCAGCGCACGTGGATCAATAACGGGTGGTCTTGTTGTTGGTTCGTTCATCATGCACCTTACACGATAGTGATCGACAGATCGGTTTTCCCATCAAGCAGCTTGCGCAATGCATCCATCGAATCCACTGATAATGCGACAATCCAATTGCCCATGGTGTCGAGCACTCGCTTGCGTCCAGGTGCAATGCATCCGTTCAGCTCATTCGCCCAATTTGCACTATGGATCAACACCAATGACCGGCCATATTTACCGTCCGGTATCAAGGAAGGATCTGCATACAGTCCCAGTGCTGGATTGCTCAATAACCAATGCTTACCTTTGCGTTGCGTAAAGCGTGGTGTCAGTTTGTAGGTACCTGGGCAAATACAACTCACGTCATGCATTCCACATGGTCCTTTTGGATCTGGTACCCAAGGTCTTTCCATCGTCTGGAAGGTCAAATCACCGACAGTTAGGACGCCCAGTGTGCACTCAGTCGGGCGTGGTTGTTGTTTATCGCGAGTGAGTATCAAATTCATACGGCGTACATTTGTTGACTAAGTGCACGGAACACGTTTGCCCGTGGCTTCAGTGGGAGCGAGTCTACCAATGCGGCCAACTTTGGTGAACCAGCCGAAAGCAGATCTTGCACGCGAGATTGTTTATCTTCACGTGTTTTGATCGGTGCAGCGTACCCAGTGGCGTCATCTAATAAGGTTTTACCTGCATTCGGTGCTTTTGATTTACCCTTTGCGTCCTCGATCTTCTTCTGTAGATCGGGATGTGATTCCAGCCAATCAAAGCGTGCATCGTGCGTCGCTTCTTTCCAGCGACGATCCAATTCCTCACGGGTAGTTTCAGGATCATTCTTCATGTCTTCTTCAAATGTTGGATCTGAAACCATATCTTTCAGTTCAACATAGCCCGCATTGCCGACCGCTGTTAACAGTGACTGGTATTCCGGCTCCGACAACTCGACGCCATTCATCACGTGTTGTGGTGGCATCTTGTGAATACCTAATTGCTTGAACGCGTTGACGATTGGATCTTCAGCACGGTTTGGAACGTCAGCAGGGACAAACCACGAAGGATTCACTTCACCACGTAGGTCACGTGCACGATCTTTGGCTTGTTGAAGTTTCTCTGCCAACTGTTCCGCCTTCGCTGTATCACCGGCTGTTTGAGCGTCATGCATCTGTTTACGCAGTCCCATGGCATACGACAGTTCCTGACGAGATGCACGCGCTGTTTCCATCTCATCGGGAGACGACACGCGACTCGGTGCGACTGTGATACCAATCAGTGGCAATGCCTTCTTGATGTTAGCAGCGGTTCCCGTTCCTTCAGATCCCGCAATCTGTTGACTGCTTTGCAACGAGAATGGCTTGGCCGATCGACCCATGAAGCTCGCAATCTGTTTCGCTTTCTCGGTCTTGCTGGCTTCTGGTTCGTAGATCGCATTGCCGAAGAAATCTTCGTTGTTCCATACCTGACCAATCAGACTGTAGATCGGATTGAGTTTGTTGATCGCAGTTTGACCAGGTTCGTTGGCGTATTCGTACACGTCCTTTGCATACGATGGCAACGAAACGCGCTGCTTGGTTCCGTACTTTGTCAAGCCGCCCGTCGGTGGAAAGAAATAATCCTTTGGTTGCTCTGGCTTCTTGCCCGTTAACAAGTACGTCAGGATGGCGCCCAACATCATTGTCGTGATTGTCATCGCAATAACGTAGGGGATCTTGTGACCTACTTCGTCCGCGCTGATTTTTCCTTCTGACACCGCTTTATCCAGCAATCGCAGCATGTCTATCGGTGCGCCGCCTATCTCGCGAACGGTACCCGAGTTCCAACCCACAGCGCGTATTGCCATGTGCGATGAATCCTTGAAGGTACGATTCCAAAACAGGTTGTCGTACACCATTTCACCCAACCGATTATCGACACTTGCCCATATCCGCTGAGCTTCCTTATCCATTTCCACCGCAGTTGCGGTCGGATTTCGCCGCAAGTAGTCAGCCGCCAGGTCCGAAAACACACCCAGCTTCTGCCAAGGAACGATGTGTTCCATGATCAGCGAACTCGACGCACGCACCACCCGGCCAGAAACTTCAAACGGGATCTGCCACTTTGGGAACTCGACGGACAGTGCCTGCAGATCCGCAATCATTTTTTTCGCGTAGGCCGGCACAAAGTCGCCGGTAACTTTGGCTGCTGCTGCCACCTTCCCTTCCGGTTGAGTCATCGCGGCTTTGATGTGTTTGGCGTAACTCGCCAATCCAACACCCTTGAACGGACTCACGCCTTGCGCTGCCAGGAAGTAGGTATCCATCTTGGTACGCCCACCACCACGGGTAAGCATGTCGACCAAGGCTTTCATTTCTGGAGTAGCGTTGCCCACGTCGTTGTAGGCTTTGAGCAGCTTAATACCGCGATGTATGTTCATCCCGGACGCACCAAACACGCTGGACGCTTCCAGGAACGCTTTGGCGGCACGTAACGGTTCACCATGGAACAATCGTTCGATGGCCACAGCATTCTTGGAGAACACGGCGTCCAGGGTCGTAAACCCAAGGTGGAAGGCCGAGAAACTAAGTTGTAGTGCATTGAGTGCGTTGCTGGCCACTCGAAATACTTGAGCAGGTAAGAAATCACGCATGGCTGATGCCGACAAGTGGTTGTTGATCACTCTGGCGCCATCCTCCGGCATGATGTAACGACCGCGCTCAATGAAGCCACCTTCTGCTTCACTCCATTGTTTCACGCGGCCGACGGCATCTTTGATCTCAGTCCATCCGGTTGGCATCGGTTTGCCACTGGGCAAGAAACGGGCAAGTCCGGATTCCTTGAACTTCTGCATCAACTTCACGCCACTGTAGAACTTCTGCATCTCGTGGAGTTTCAGGAACGACAAGACTAATGGATTGATGGTCAATGGTCTTAATCCGGCCGCTATTCCGTCCTTGACGGTTGGAATGGTGCGCTTCTTCAGGAACGTAGCAGGACCTCGTAATGGCCGACGACCAACCAATCGTTTGACGAACTTCTGGGCTTCGCCTTCCTTCTGCCAATAGTGTGGAAAATAGTTCTCAATCCACTCATCAAGATATCCATCACCAAGAGACTGGATCTTTTCGCGCCAGGTATCGAGCGACTTGCGCATGTAATCAGCGCCAGCTTGCATGGATGGCAATGGTTGTTGTTGACCCGTCTCGATGGCGTCAATCACACCGAGTTTGTCAGTGGGCGAGAGTTGATCGACCATTTCGGCATAACGTTCCAACGACTTGATAGCGTCTTCACGTTCATGCGCCAAACGACCGAGTTCAGCACGCGTCACACGCGCCACATCTTTCGCAACAGCAGAAACGTTGGAAGGATCAATCAAGCGACGGAACGACATTACCAATTCAGATTGTGGAATCTTCGCGACCAAGTTGCGGGCATTGCGGTAGCCAATCGGACCCTTATTGTTGCGCCGACCATCCTGTTCTTCAGCATGGATCATCTTCTCAACGTTGTCGCGGCGATCTTTCTCACGCTGTAGGTTCTCCATGTCCTTCATGTACGGCGATTGTGATTCTCTGACGATGCTTGGGTTATTTCTATCGAACGCACCGGAGTTGTCAGTTGCTGATTTAATTTGATGCGGATCAAATACAACATACTCAGAACCACTTGGGTGCTTCCAGATAATCCCGTCGTACCCATCATCCTTAACCCGTTTTATGTCTGCACTGGTAACTATGTATGCGATGTGTCCTTGCTTGCGTTCTCGATTCTTGAACACTGAAGTTCTTCCATATATCGCGTTAAGCAGCACATCAGATCCATCGCCGCCACTAACAATCAATGGATTTTTGATACGTAAGTAAAGCGACATCACCCGCCCGTCTCCACTACCTTTGCGGGTGTATGTATTAGCTAGATCATGCCTGTCAGTGAAATACATTCCGGGACCAAGTACCCCATGGTTCCCCTTCTTAAACTTGGTGAAATTATCGTAAGCAACAGTCCCGTGATACACCACCAACGGTTTGCCAAGTTCATCAACAACCTGAGAGCCACCAAACCATTTTTTAAATTCAGGGGTATCGGTTTGGCTAACACCACGCGGGGCTTGCGACTCGCCAACCATCCCGCCAGCCATTTCGCGTTTGGTAGGTCTATCTCCAAACACATCAGCAACTCCTTCCGCAAAGGCACCACCGAAGTTATTTCCTTCCTTGTCAATAATATCGGTGAATAGTTTTAACCTGGACAGTGTAGACGCATTATCTCTGGCATCCGCACGTGTTTCACCAGGTACAACGCCAAACACAAACCCTGACGTTCCAGTTCTTTGCAAAGCACGCTTGATAGCGACAAGTCCACGCTTGTACTGCATCGTTGACTTGCCGTTTTTATCCAAATTTTCCATTGGTATCTCAGCGATAAAACCAACCTTGTCGCGCGAGGTACCAATGATTGTCACCATCTTGTTTGATGTTGTTAGTTTCTTGGCGATTGCCGCAACTTGACCAGAAGTTACAGCTATTTCATTCAAGAGTGAATGCGGTAACTCCGGATTGGCGTGCAAATCCAATCCTTTAAGAAACGGCGCTGGAATTGTAGTACTAATCAACTTACTTCCAGATAAACGCATTAAACCAAATTCGTTGTGATCAATAACTACATGACCCTGAAGCCCTAACGCGTCACCCCACATCTGCAATGTATGCAATTCATCCGCTTTACTTGGAGTAGCCTTTCCACTTGGATGATTGTGCAGCAGCCAATATTTTTTAGAGCCATTGGCCTTCTTTCTTTCATTGATTTGATCACCAAGTCCATTAGGCAATCTAACCGCACCCGCAAGGCGCGATCCAAATGGCATCTCATCGATTACACGATCACCTTCATCCATGAAGATCACTCGATAATGTTCAAATCGAGGATCTCTGGCAACCTGCGCGATTTGCGCCAGCTCATGCGGATATTTGAAAGACATTCCTTTAAACGAGACGAATCCTTTAGTTCTGAAGTCTTTACTGATGCGACTACCAAGTATTGAGGCGCCTTCAAGTACGCCACGCTTCTGGCCGAACACGCGTTTTTCAACAGCACTCAATGCAGCGCGACCGACTTCTTTCTGTTTGGCCGTCGTGCCTGGGCGTACTGCAAGTCGTTCGTAGGGATCACCAAAGTCAAAAGTGCGTTGAGATTCTTTAACAATACTAGAAGACTTCGGATTGAATTCACCGTTATTACCGATGGCTGATTTGATCTGTTCTGGAAACCAAGCAACGTAGTGAATAGCGCCCTTCGGTGTAACAGAATATGCAGAATCGTAACCAGTTGCTTTCTGTAAAGCACGTAGCCACTCTTCTCCAGTAGCAAAGAAATCGTTACGCAGAGCGGCTATGTTGTTTCCACCGACATACATAGAAACCGCATTGTTGAGTACCTTATCAAAACCTTCGTATGCGATATCGCCAAAATTAATCAGCCTTGTCTCTTCTAGATCCATCACATCTTTGCTGCTCAAAATAATCTTCTTGACTAAACTTCTTGTTAACTTCAAGTCAGCGCCATTTACTTCTCCTTTCATGAAATCAATGTGCATTGGTTTTTGCAGTGACAGGTACACAGGCATAACAGTCCCTGTCTCTCCAGATGCATAACTACTGGCAGAATTTTTGTCTGTAGTGAAGTAAAATCCACTACCTGTTTGTGATCCACCTTCACCTGTATATGCCTTCGCATGGTTGAATTCAGAAAAGTCTTGAGATGTGCCGTGATAAACGACGCGTGGTTTACCCTGACCATCAACAACCTTTGAATCACCAAACCACTTCTTGAACTCAGGAGTGTCTGTTTGGCTTGTTTTGTTGCTTGGTAGCTCACTGATGAACCCACCGGCATTGGTATCAATCAATCCAGTGACATCAATGTATGGAAGTTTCTCGATTCCCTTCTTTTTGGCAGCAGCAATACGGTGTTGGCCATCAATCAATCTGCCATCAGAGATGACAATCGGCGGCAACTTTGATGCATCAGCAGCAAGGTAATCCGCTAGCTGGCGGTCGGGAATTTTGGCTGTTACCAAATCCTTGATGGCAATTTCACCGTGTGGAACGCGCTTGTTATAGAACTCCTGTTCCGTTGCATCAGGATTACTGTTGGTGGCGTGCTCGTTGAATAGTTCTTCACGCATATCACGAGGAAGATCACCTAACTTGAATTTTCGTTGCCCTGATGGATTGCTTAAATCAACTTGCTTGCGTGACTCGCTGAACAAATCATCAGGCTTGCCAGTTTCCACTGACTCTTGTCCAGTGTTACGACGCTTGTCTTTCTCGCGCTCCAGCTTCTTGATTTCGTTCTTGACAGCCACCTTGTCATCAAACGCGTCTTTCTGTGCGTTGTACTTGGATTGCTTCTCATTGACTTCGTAACCATGATCCTTCATCACTTGCTGCCATTCGTCAGCAGACGCATTCTCGTGTTGCTGTGACAAGCGCTCTAACATTTCCATACGACTTTCGATTTCATGATCAGACATTCCGTTGATCTCATCCTCGTGCAATGGGCGCATCGCATTGATGTAATTTTCTTCATGCTGCTTGAACAACTCACTGTTGTGGTGTGAGTAAACCTTGTTGCCGCGTATCTCGCTATCGATCAGATCGGCCAGCTTGCGAGGATCTGGTTTACCGTGTTCATCGGTAACTGGATAACCAGCTTCGTGAAGTACTTCAGCAGCGTGATCAAGACTGCCGCCATCTTTCGTAAAGGGTCGATTGATACCATGACCACGTGCACCACGCATATCAGCCGGGTCAAATCCTTCCTTCGCCATATCACCAAAGTTAAGGCCACGTGTTGACGATCCATGCAACCTAGTCTTGGATAAGTATTCCAAAATACTATCGTGCTGCGGCTGACCAACTGCCATGTTGCGCTTTGCTTTCGGCAATGCCTTTGGTTTCCAGGACACAGGGGCTGTGGTGTCACCCTTCTGCAGCCAGTTCTTGAAGTCAGGCACTGACATCTTTGTTACGGCGCCGACACCCTTCCACCCTTTTGGATAGTGTTTACGGTACAGGTCACGGGCTTCCTGTTCATTGCGGACACCGATGACCACTTTGGGTTCGTCGAACTTCGTGCCGTCCGGAGTCAGTTGGTCGATCACATACGCGGCCTGCGCCTTCGTACGATTACCTACGTACACATCAACAGGTTCTTTGTCAGATGCCTCGCTGCCCTTGAAGTAGCCGTAATGCGCGGCTTGTTCAGTCTGCCAAGCAGGCCGGCCAGTTGATTCGTCGATAGCACCGCTACGTATAGATCCTTTTTCATTCTCGATCTTGATCGGCAAGCCAAACCATTGGACTTCTGGCTTCTTGTAGTTACCAGCCTCCGCTTGCGCTGGCGTCGGTGTAGCTGGTGCTTCCACTTCCTGACCCAATACCTTGACAGTCTTGGTAGGCTCTGCGGGTGTCACAGTACCTGTCTTGATCGCGTTACGTAGCGCCTCTGCTTCAGTGTTTGCAATAGTTTTTGTTTTGTACTCAGCAATCGGGTTGCCTTGTATATGGACAACATACACCTCCTTACCTGGCTTTACAGTGATGTCGTCTGCTGTTACATCACCCGCCCTTGCTTCGCGCTGCAATACCGCACGCTTCCCTTCCACCTCCATCCGCTTCAATTCCATTTTGGTTGGCTCAGGCGCTGGTACACGCAGAATGTTGTCACTGCCCAGATCGGATTTTTCTTGACGCTTCGCGGCAATGTCCTGGGCTTCTGCTTGGTTCAATTCACGAACGTTACCTTGCTCATCACCAACAAACTCACCGGCACCTTGTGGCGCCGGCAGTGCTCTGTCAGCAGGCATTTCGTTACCCGTTTCCGTGGTACGACCAAACTTGTCTGTGGTGTAGTCGGCTTCCGGTTTTTCTACCGTTCCTGAGAGTTGCTTCTGCGGTTCAGTCGCACGCTTGGCAAACTCTGCGGCCTGGTCTTGCGCTGCTGTCGTTTCCGCATTTGAGACTTTGGATTCAGATCCGCCAAACATCTCTTTTTCCAAATTCTCTCGATTGGTGTTCATCTCACCAACTGCGCGGCGATTCTTTCCGGTTTGACCTGCTAGCGTATGTGCAGTAGAAAAAACACCAGCTTGCACAGCGGAATCCATCAGCGCTTGCGCCCATTGAGTATCATTCCATTCCTCATCGATCCCTTCGTGTTTCGCCAGCGCGTGCTGAGCAATGGTGTTGGCTTCCTGGGCTGGCACATTGAAGGCGAGTGATTTGAAGAAGCGCTGCACCATCGTCCCTGCGCCCATCGCTTTGGTAACTGGCAAATAATTTAATGCTGTACTGAGACCAGCCGAAGCAAGTGCGTATTGGTTCTTCTCGCTATCTGTTAGGTTTGGATTATCCAGCACATCAGCGTACGTCTCTCCATATGAACTTGTTCCCATGGCTGTCAATGCACCGCGTGTGCCGCCTGTCGCACCGCCCACGTATGCCATCGCTAAGTCGGGTAACGCTCCAGTCACACCCAGTACGGTTCTTTTTACAATATCGTCGCCCGGTGTACTGGTTGACTTGATAGTGTCCTTACCGGCTGCAACAAGGTTCATACCGGTTTTTCGCAATCCCTGAAGCGGTCTGTCATCCGGGTTTTCACGTAAATGTTGTTGCTGTTCGTCGGCCTGATGACGAAGATCAATGACCATCTGCGTGTTAAATTCTAAGTAGCTTTTTTCATTA
>Ga0302322_100003476_pt1 | contig 13549 bp, 7 predicted proteins | sample Fen_T0_2_FD_203757 | JGI IMG/M metagenome (GOLD analysis project Ga0302322, IMG submission 203757) | Peat permafrost microbial communities from Stordalen Mire near Abisko, Sweden - Fen_T0_2 | ecosystem: Environmental > Terrestrial > Soil > Wetlands > Permafrost | place: Sweden: Abisko...
ACAAGTACGACCCGTTCACGCAGCGCGACTACTACCGCATGCTGGCCTTCTTCGACCAGTCGGCCGACACGGGCAACGCGGTCGAGCCCGTGCTCGCGGTGCCGAGCGCGGAGCAGCAGCACAAGCAGCTCGACCTCGCGCAGCGCGCGGACGGAATCGAGGCGCTACTCGCCAACGGCGACGCGGCCTTCGAGGCCGAGGAACTCGCCTGGGCGGAGCGCCTGCGCCCCGAGATCCGCGCGACGCACTGGACCGTGCTGGCCGCGCAGGCAGAGGAAGGCGCACTCGTCTGCGCGCTGCCCGAGGGCGAGTTCTCGCTGCTGCGCGTCGACGGGGCCGAGGGCTTCACGATCGCCGACCTGCAGGCGGAGTTCGTAGGAACCGACGGCAGCGTCCGTCCACTCGCGCTGCTCGCAGCGCGCGGAGAACGTGGAGCCGCGACGCGCATCGCGCTCGGCGCTCCGCTGCGCGCGCGGGCCGGCGAAAAACTGCGCCTGCACCCGGCCAGCAGCTCCCTGAAGATCTCCGTCAGCGACGACGCGGCCGCCGCGGCGCGTCTGCTCCCGGCTTTCGACGCGGTCGAGGGCTGGGAAATCGCGGGCCCGTTCCCGGGCGAGATCCCGGCCGCGATCGAATGGCGCCCCGAGACCGGCCGTGTGCGCGGCGCCGTGCGGCCGATCACCGAAACGCAGACGAGCTGGCTCTGGCGTCGGCGCTTCCGCGTCTCCATTCCGCAGCGCGTGGCGCTCTACCTCGGCGCCGACGACGAACTGCGCGTCGCACTCGACGGCCGTGTCGTGTACGAGAGCCTGCAGTACGACCCCGTGCTCAAGGACGCGCACCACGTCGTGCTCGACCTCGGTCTCGGCGAGCACCTGCTCGAACTGCGCGTCAAGAACGGCGGCGGGCCAGGCGGCCTGTACTTCGACTGCTTCCGCGACGACATGCTCACAGGCGACATCGAGGAGGCGCTGCTCGCGCCGCAGCCCGACGAGCGCGTGCTCGGGCCCTACTTCCGGCGCCAGGTCAGCCCGCGCGGCCGCGAGCTGGCCGCGCGCCTCGCGGCGACGAAGAGCGAGCTGGCGCAGCTCGCGGCTTCGATCGCGACCACGATGGTGATGCAGGAGCGCACGGAGAAGCGCGTCACGCACGTACACGTGAAGGGCGCTTTCCTGCAGCTCGGCGACGAAGTGAGCGCGGATACGCCCGCGTGCCTGCCGCCGATGGATCCGGCCTGGCCCAAGAATCGCCTGGGCCTCGCGCTCTGGCTCGTGGATCCGAAGAACCCGCTCGTGGCGCGCGTGCAGGCCAACCGTGTCTGGGAACAGCTCTTCGGCCGCGGTCTCGTGGCGACGGGCGAGGATTTCGGAACCCGCGGTGCCGCCCCCACGCATCCCGAGCTGCTCGACTGGCTCGCGGCCGAGCTCGTGCGCGATCACTGGAGCCTGAAGCAGCTGCTGCGCACGATCGTCTCGTCGGCCACGTACCGCCAGGCGGCGATCGCGGACGCGGCGCGCCTCGAGCGCGACCCGCAGACCGAGCTCTACTCGCGCTCGCCGCGCACGCGCCTCTCGGGCGAGCTCTTGCGCGACAACGCGCTCGCGATCGCGGGTCTGCTCGACCGCAGCCTTGGCGGACCGAGCGTCTTCCCGCCGCAGCCCGAAGGCGTCTGGGCGCCGGTCTACAGCGACGACCGTTGGATGGAATCGCAGGGCGGCGAGCGCCTGCGTCGCGGCCTGTACACGTTCTGGAAACGCTCCTCGCCCTACGCGAGCTTCATGCTCTTCGATGCGCCAAGCCGCGAGGCCTGCTGTCCGCGCCGCGCGCGCACCGACACGCCGCTGCAGGCGCTGGCGCTGCTCAACGACCCGGCCTTCGTCGAGTGCGCCAGGGCGCTCGGAACGCAAATGCAGCACGCGAGCGGCGACGACCGCGAGCGCCTCGCTATGGGTTTCGAGCGCTGCACCTCACGCCGGCCCGAGCCACGCGAGCTCGACGCGCTCGCGGCACTGCTCGCCGCGCAGGACTGGACGGCGGTCGCCAACGTGCTGCTCAACCTCGACGAGACGCTCTGCCGCCCATGAAGATCGATCTTGGACGCCGTGAAATCCTGCGCCAGGGCTCGTTGGGCCTCGGCGCGCTCGCGCTGGCGCAGCTCTTCGGCGAGCGCGCGCGCGCCCAGGGCGCTCCGCCCCCGAAGGCCAAGCGCGTCGTCTACCTGCACATGGCGGGCGCGCCTTCGCACCTGGATCTCTTCGATCCCAAGCCGGCGCTGCTCGAGCTCAACGGCAAGCCCGTGCCCGACAGCTTCATCGCGGGCGAGCGCTTCGCGTTCATCAAGGGCCATCCCAAGGTGCTCGCCTCGCCCTACAAGTTCGCGAAGTACGGCCAGGGCGGCGGGGAGTTCTCCGAACTGCTCCCGCGCCTTGCCTCCAACGCCGACCGCTTCGCGATCGTGCGCTCGATGCACACGCCTGAGTTCAACCACGCGCCCGCGCAGCTCTTCCTGCAGACCGGCCACGCGCGCGTCGGCCGGCCGAGCTTCGGCGCCTGGCTCTCCTATGGCCTGGGCTCGATGAACCGCGACCTGCCGACCTTCGTCGTGCTGACCTCGGGCCGCTTCGGTCCGGATGGCGGTGCTTCGCTCTGGGGACCGGGCTTCCTGCCGGGAGTCCATCAAGGAGTGCGCCTGCGTTCGCTCGGCGATCCAGTGCTGTACCTCGCCGATCCCGAGGGACTCGACCGCGCCGGCCGGCGGCGCACGCTCGACACGCTGGGCGAATTGAACCGCATCCACGGCGAGCGCACGGGCGACCCGGAGATCGCGACGCGCATCGAGCAGTACGAGCTCGCCTACCGCATGCAGTCGAGCGCGCCGGAATTCGCCGACCTCTCCAAGGAGCCCGAGTCGGTCAAGCAGCGCTACCAGGTCGAGCCGGGCAAGGTGAGCTTCGGCAACAACTGCCTGCTCGCGCGACGCCTGCTCGAGCGCGGCGTGCGCTTCGTGCAGCTCTACCACTGGGGCTGGGACAGCCACGGCACGAGCCCCGACGACGACATCGTGACCTCGCTGCGCAAGCGCTGCGAGGAGACCGACGGTCCGAGTGCGGCACTGCTCGAGGACCTCGCCGAACGCGGGCTGCTCGAGGACACGCTCTTCGTCTGGGGCGGCGAGTTCGGCCGGACGTGCATGAACGAGGAGCGCGACGGCTCGAAGTTCCTCGGCCGCGACCACCACCCGCACGCCTTCACGATGCTGCTCGCGGGCGGCGGGTTGAAGGGCGGCCTCACGCTCGGCGCGACCGACGAGCTCGGCTATCGCGTCGTCGAAGACCCGGTCAGCGTGCACGATCTGCACGCGACCTTGCTGCGCCAGCTCGGCATCGACCACCTGCAGCTCACGTACCGCTCCCAGGGCCGCGACTTCCGCTTGACGGACGTCGAGGGCGAGGTGGTGACGAAGCTCTTGGCCTGAGCGTGCCTACTGGCACCAGGGAATCTGCAGCGCGTCCGAGCTGTTGAAGTTCGCCCCGCCCGCGGCCGGGTCTCGATACCAGGCCTGGAAGTACCAGGTCTCACCGGCGTGGATCTGCACGCCGCCTGGGAGCGCGTTCAGGTCGAGCGGCCAGTACAGGTCGCCGAAGATGTTCGAGGTCGTCGTCGGCAGGCGGTAGAGCGGGTTGCCCACGCAGCGCCAGCCGTTGCCGAACGGGACCTGCGTCTGCGTCTGGCCGAAGAAGAACAGGCCCAGCTTGTTGACCGGCAGGTCGGTCGCGAAGAGCACCAGGTTGTTGGTCGAGATGCGGTTCTGGCCGGTGGAGTCGATCAGCGCCGCGACGCCCGTGCTGTTGGGCGTGCTGACGCAGACGTTCGCCATCGAGGGGCAGGCGTTGAGGCCCGGGAAGCCTTGCGTGCGGAAGCCCGCGTCGATGTCGGCGAAGTGCGGCGAGCCGTTGGAGATGATGCCGTCGTCGTCGTCGAGCGTGATCCACTGGGTTTCGATGATCGACTTGATCTGCGTCTGGTTGTAGGCGTTCATCCAGCCGAGGAAGAGCTCGTTGGCGGTCAGGTCGCCGATCGTATTGCCGAGCGTGGTGTTGAGGTTGTCGCGGATCTTCCAGGCGGCGCCCATCCAGACCTCGCCGTCGGCGTGCACCTCGCCGTAGCAGCCGCCATGCGCGTCGCCGCAGAACTGGCGCATGTTGGTGCCGGTGCGGATGAAGCCGCCGGTGTTGTAGAAGTTCTCGGCGATGATCGGGTTGTCCCACATGTACATGGCCCACGTGTCGGCGTTGCCCTCGCCCATGCCGTCACCGCCGTTGCCCGTGCCGTAGCGGTCGTTCATCCAGTGGCCCTGCTCGTGCGTGATCACGGTCGAGTAGGCCGAGTTCGAGCAGCCGCCGCCGTCGGGATAGAAGTTGATCGACGAGCCGTTGTAGAAGGCATTGCACGAGCCGCCGACGGCCACGTTGGCCACCGTCTGGAAGTCGCCGTGCGTGTCGGTCGGGTCGAGGCCGCGGATCCAGTCGCGCATGTCGCTCGCGACGATGTAGGCGTTGGCCTGGGCCGTGATCGTGTTGATCGAGGCGGGGTTGAGCAGCACGCTGTTGCTCGTGCCCGCGGGCAGCGCGACCGACAGGCCGTAGTTGGCTCCGGCGGAGTTGAAGACCGAGGCGTAGGTGCCGCTGAAGCCGAAGCTCACCAGCGGGTTGCCGGAGAGCCCGGGGAAGCTGAAGTTGCCGGCGGCATCGCTGAAGACGCTGGTCGAGCCCGTCGTGCACTGCAGGTAGCGCAGCGCCTGGGAGGTCTCGGGATTGCTCGGCAGATCCGGCTGCGTTCCGGGCGTCGCCATCGAGGCGACGCTGCCGAAGACGTCGAAGTGCTGGATGCCCTCCTCCATGCGCAAGAGCGAGCCGTCGAGCGCGTCGAGCGTGATCAGCTTGCGCAGCGGCTCCGCGCCGGGGAAGGACCAGTTGCACTCGAGCTTCCAGGCCAAGCGGCCCGTGCGGCCGGCGGGTCCGGCGACCTGCGCGATCAGGAGCTCGGGCGAGCTCGTCGAGAGCGCGTCGATGTGCGTCGCCGCGAGGAACTGCGCGCGCGCCAAGGCAACGGCATCGCCGGTATCGACGAGCGGCACGATCCCGATCGCCTGCGCGCCCGGGAGTCCGGTCGACTGCACCGAGAGCAGTTCGCCGCGCGTGTTGAAGAGCAGGTTCAGGAAGCCGCCCTCGACGCGCACCCCTTGCACCACCTGGCGGTAGCGCACGCTCTGCTTGTCGCCCGAACCCACGAGGCCCAGCGGCAGGAAGTGCGTCGACTCGAACTCGAGTGTCGCGGAGTCGAGTCCGTGCAGCGCCGTCGTCTGCGTCATGGCCGCGCCGGCCAGCAGGACGAAGTCCGCGTCCGTGCGCGGCACACGCGGGCTCGCCTGGGTGTGGCCGCCGTAGAGCATCTCGGCGAAGCCCGTCCCGCGATCCTGCGCGCAAGTCCAACTCGCGCCTTGGGTCGCGCGCCAGGCCGCGAGCGCCGAGTCCAGGTCCGGACGCGCCGGAATCTGCGAGGCCGTGGGGAGACCGAGAGGCGCAAAGGCCGACGAGAGCGTGAGCAGGATGGTGGAGAGCATGGATGGAATCGCGGGCGGGGGAAAACCAGGCGGGAAGTGGCCCGGAAAAGAAGACTGCGGCCGCCCAGCATCGGTGCCGGGCGGCCGCAGGTCAATGCACTGCCGGGATCACTGGCACCAGGGGACCTGGAGCGCGTCCGAGGCGTTGTAGTTCGCCCCGCCGGCCGCCGGGTCGCGGTACCAGGCCTGGAAGTACCAGGTCTGCCCGGACAGGATCTGCGCCCCACTCGGGAGCGAGTTCAGGTTCAGCGGCCAGCTCATGTCGCCGAACATGTTCGAGCTCGTCGCCGGGAGGCGGTAGATCGGCGCCGCGACACAGCGCCAGCCGTTGCCGAAGGGCACGAGCGTCTGGTTCTGGCCGAAGAAGAACAGACCGGTCTTGTTGGCCGGCAAGCCCAGGGCGATCAGCGTGAGGTTGTTGTTGGAGATGTCGTTGGTGCCCGAGTAGTTCATCAGCGCCATCTGGCCCGTGCTGTTGATCGCACTCATGCAGACGTTCGCGGGCGAGGGGCAGGAGACCGTCAGGCCCGGGAAGCCCTGCGCGCGGAAGGCGTTGTCGATCTCAGTGAAGTGCGGCGAGCCGTTGGTGATGTTGCCGTCGTTGTCGTCGAGCGTGACCCACTGGGTCTCGATGATCGACTTGATCTGCGTCTGGTTGTAGCCGTTCATCCAGCCCAGGAAGAGCTCGTTGGCGGTCAGGTCGCCCTGCGTGTTGCCGAGCGAGGCGTTGAGGTTGTTGCGCACCTTCCACGCGGCGCCCATCCAGACCTCGCCGTCGTTGTGCACTTCGCCGTAGCAGCCGGGGTTGCTGTCACCGCAGAACTGGCGCGTGTTGTTGCCGGTGCGGATGTAGCTGTTGCCCGAGAAGTTGGCGCCGATGATCGGCGTGTCCCACTCGTACATGCCCCAGACGTCGGCATTGCCTTCGCCCATGCCGTCGTTGCCGTTGCCGGTGCTGTAGCGGTCGTTCATCCAGTGTCCCTGCTCGTGCGTGATCACGGTCGAGTAGGCCGTGTTCACGCAGCCGCCGCCGGAGGGATAGAAGTTGATCGAGGAGCCGTTGTAGAAGGCGTTGCAGCTGCCGCCGACGTTGACGTTCGCGACGGTCACGAAGTCGCCGTGCGAGTCGCTCGGGTTGATCCCGCGGATCCAGTCGCGCATGTCGGTCGCGACGATGTAGGCGTTGGCCTGGGGCGTGTCGGTGGCCAGCGTGCCCGGGTTGAGCAGCACGGCGTTGGCCGTGCTCGGGGGCAGCAGCTGGTTCAGCGCGTAGTCCGCGCCGGGCGAGTAGTTCACCGAGGCATAGGTGCCGACGAAGTTGAACGTGACCGAGAGGTTGGTCGTGACGCCCGGGAAGTTGAACTGACCCGTCGCGTCGGTATACACGGTCGTGGCGCCGGCCTGGCAGCGGCCGTACTTGATCACCTGCGAGGTCTCCGGGTTCGAGGCGATGTCCGGAAGCGTGCCGGGCGAGGCCATCGAGTTGACGCTGCCGAAGACGTCGAAGTTGTGGATGCCCTCGTCCATGCGCAGCAGCGCGCCGCTGGTCGCATCGACGTAGACGAGCTTGCGGATCGGCTCCGTGCCCGCGACCGACCAGTTGCACTCGACCTTCCAGGCCAGGCGGCCGCTGCGCTGTCCCTTGTTCGAAAGCTGGGCGATCAGCAGTTCGGGCGTGCCGGTCTGCTGCGCGTCGAACTTCGTGGCCGCGAGGAAGTGCGCGCGCGCGAAGCCGGCGGCGGCCTCTGCATCGAGCGCGGGCTGCGTGCCGATCGTGCTGGCGCCGGGGAGGCCGCTCGACTGCACCGAGAGCAGTTCGCCGCGCGCCGAGTAGAGCAGGTTCAGGAAGGCGCCCTCGACGGGCACGCCATTCACGGCCTGGCGCAGGCGCACGCTCTGCTTGTCGCCAGAGCCGATCATGCCCAGAGGCAGGAAGGTCGTCTCCTGGAAGAAGAGCGTCGAGGCCTCCAGTCCGTGCAGGCTGGCGGCGGCCGGGGCGGCCGCGAGGGCCAGCGCGATGAAGTCTGCGTCATGCTGCGGGACCGCGGCGGGAGCGAGCGTGTGGCCGCCGTAGACCATCTGCGCGAAACCCGTTTCCGGATCGAGAGCGCAGCTCCAGTTGGAGCCGTGTGCGGAGCGCCAGGCTCCGAGAGCCGCATCGAGGTCGGGGCGCGCGGACGCGCGCGACTGGGACCAACCGAGGGGGGCCAATGCGGCCAAGGCCAGGATCGAGAGAGAGCGAATAGGCATGAGGAGACTTCGCGGTGAAAGATGTTCTGGGGTGTGGAGCCTCTCGAAGGCTCCGTGGAGCGAGACGCGGGATCGAGCTTCCGGCCCTTGGACGCAGACACTCGGCTTTCGGTTCCGAGAGCCCCGCCGGGGAAGACTACCCCGCAGAGGCGGCGGGGGCAGCACCTGGAAGCGCGAGGCCCCGCCGGAGTGCATCCAACGGGGCCTCTGGATGCCTTGGGGAAGGCATCGAGTCGAGTGCACTGCCCCAGGGGGCAGGTGCGCTCAAACCATGGACTTGAGCGCCTTGAGAGGACGGATCTTGATCACGTTGCGGGCCGGCTTGGCCTTGAACATGACTTCTTCCTTCGTGAAGGGGTTGATGCCCTTGCGCGCCTTGGTGGCGGGCTTGCGCACGACGACGACCTTCATCATGCCGCCGACGTTGAGCACGCCCGGGCCGCCCTTCGAGAGGTCGGCAGAGATGACCTTGCCGAGCGTGTCGAAGATCGACGCGATCTGCTTGCGCGGGACGCCGGTGGCGCCGGAGATCGTGGTGTAGAACTCGCCCTTGGTGCGCGGCTTGCTCGCCGGCGAGATCTTCACGGGCTTGACGGCCGCCTTGGCGGCCTTGGGAGACTTGTTATTCTTGGCCATGTTCGATTGGTGCCTTTTTCTACGGGAAAACAGGGGGTTTTCGGCCCCTCGGCATCGTGAGTAACAAACGCGCCGCGGCCGATCAACGAGCATGTGGCGGTTTTTTTCGAGAAAAACAGCTCTTCGCGAAACTGGCCTGCGGACCTGCCCTCGATCGAGACGGGTTTTCCCGAGCGATCCGGAGCGCGGAGCGAACGGCCGCGATCGCCCGATCGGCGCTAGAATGCACGTGCATGTCCAGGCCCTCCCGCAGCATTCCCGCCCTGCTCGCGTTCGGCCTGCTCCTCGGATGCACGCACGAGAGCTCGTCGGCACGCCTACGCTACGTGGCCACCGGCGGCGGCGGTGATGGCCATTCCTGGGCCTCAGCAGCGGGTTCCCTGCAGGATATGCTGCTCGTTTCACGGCCCGGCGACGAAGTCTGGGTGGCCTCGGGCGACTACCGGCCCGCTCCACCCGGAGCTCCGCGCGAGTCCACTTTCCTGCTGCCCGAAGGCGTCACGCTGCGTGGCGGTTTCGCGGGCACGGAGCAGAGCCTCGAGGAGCGCGACCCGCAGAATCCGCCCTCGGTGCTCGACGGCGACCTCGATCAGGACGACGGACCGGATTTCAGCGGCCGGGCGGACAACTGCTACCACGTGCTGACGGCGCACATGCTCGCAAGCGCGACGCTCGAACACTTCCACGTGCGCGGGGGCTACGCCGACGGACCCTCGCTCGGTGCGCACGTCGAGAGCGGCGATCAGGGCTCCGGGATCCAGGTCTTCCACGCCCATCCGCACGTGATCGGTTGCGTCTTCCGCGACAACTGGTCGCAGAACCACGGCACGGTCAACGACCACGGCGGCGGGCTGTACGAGGACTGCACCTTCTCCAACAACTGGGCCGGGCTGCTCGGCGCGGGACTCTACTTCCACGGCGACATCGAGGCGCACGCCTATCGCTGCCGCTTCCTCGGCAACCACACTCCGGGCCAAGGCGCCGGCGCCTACAGCCGCAGCTTCCTCGGCTCGAGCCTCGAGGACTGCATCTTCATCGGCAACCAGGCCGAACGCGGTGCCGGGATGTACATGGCCGATGGCAGCGCGACCGAGCTCTTGCGCAGCAGCTTCCAGGACAACGTCGGCGACATCGGCGGCGGCGGGCTCTACATCGACAACGGCAGCGGCCACGTCGCGCAGTGCGAGTTCATCGGCAACTCCGCCGGGCACGACGTCCAGGATGGCGGCGCGGGCTCGGGTGGCAGCGGCGGCGGCGGTCTGTGGGCGAGCTTCGGCGCCCCCTCGATCGAAGACTGCCTCTTCGATTCGAACAGCGCCTCGTTCGGGGCCGGAATCTATCTCAGCGACGGCACGCTGGCGGCCGTGCGGCGCTGCCAGTTCGTCGGCGGCCTGGCCTTCGAAGCCGGCGGCCTGTACGTGCTGCACTCGCCAGCCCTGGCCGAGGACCTGCTCTTCCTGGACAACACGGCCGAGGGCGGCGCGTTCTCGGTAGGCGGCGGCATGAGCGTCTACTTCTCCCCCGCCACGGCGCGGCGCTGTCGCTTCGTGGGCAACTCGGCCGAGCTCGGCGGCGGCGGCCTGTACACGGAGGGCGAGTCGCCGAGCTTCGAGCGCTGCGAATTCGTCGGCAACCGCGCCTTCGGCGACCTCCAGGGCTGGGGCGGAGGCTACATGGCCGGCTATTTCACCAGCGCGCGCCTCTCGAGCTGCAGCTTCCAGGGCAACCGCGCCAACAAGGGCGGCGGGATGCTCGCGATCGCGTTCGCGGAGCCGACGCTCGTGCAGGCGAGCTTCTCGGGCAATTTCGCCGTGCAGGACGGTGGCGGACTGTGCTCGATCATCCTGAGTGGCGCGCACCTCGAGAACTCGATCCTGTGGGGCGACCTGCCCGAAGAGCTCTCGGGCATCGACCCGATCCTCGACCACGTCTGCCTGCGCGGCGGCTCAGGCAGCCTCGCCGTGGATCCGCTTTTCGTGAGCGCCCCGCAAGCCGGCCCGGATGGCCAATGGGGCACGCCCGACGACCTGCGCGGCAACCTGCGGCTTGCGCCCGGCTCGCCCTGCCGCGATGCCGGAGACAACGGCTGGCTGTTGCCCGAGGAGCTCTTCGATCTCGACGGCAATGCGCGCCTCGCGGATGACCCTGCGATGCCGGACACGGGCCTCGGCGGCCCGCCCACGGTGGACCTCGGCGCGTACGAGCCGGTCAGCGGCAACTAGCTCGCGCGTGGAGCCCGCGGCCCGGGTGCGAAGGGCGAGTGCTCGTGCGACCAGCGCATCAGCCAGCCCAGGCCCGCGATCGTGCCGGCCATGAAGAGGCCCAGCGCCAGCCGGCCCGGGCCCTCGCCGTGCATCAGGATCCAGTCGTAGGTGCCGTGCAACAGCACCGCGCCAACGACGGCCAGCGCCGCGAGTTCGTGCCGCCAGCGACCGGCGTCCAGCTTGGCGCGTACGAGGAAGAAGCCTGCAGGCGCGAGGAAGACCACGTGCGCGATGGTCGAGGTGAAGCCGCGCACGAAGATCAGCCGCACGTCGCCTTCGGAGGCGAGGAAGAAGGCGTTCTCGATCGAGGCGAAGCCCAGCGCCGCCGAGGCGGCATAGACGATGCCATCCATGGGCTCATTGCAGCCGCGCTGCCATAGGGCCCCGACCAGGAAGGCCGCGAGCTTGGCGCACTCCTCGGCCAGCGCCGTGACCACGAAGGCGTCGATCAGGTCGTTGCGCGCTCCGAGCGCATCGGGCAGCAGCCATTCCAGTCGCGGCCGCGCGTAGGCGATCAGAAGCGCCGAGAGACCGCCGAGGATGAAGACCGCGACGAGACGCCGACGGGGCTCGGGCTCATGCTGGTCCTTGAACCAGAACCACGAGAGCCACAGGAGCCCCGGAAGTGCACCGAGCGCATACTGCCCGACGGTCAACATTCTGCCTGCCGCCGTTCCTATCGACGCGTGCAGGCGCTGGAGTCCAGCGCAAGCCCGGGTAGCCAGGCCGCCGGCCCTCGGCTAGCCTGCAACTCTTTCCAGGAGCCCCACACGCGTGAGTCCGATCCTCCTCGCCGCCCTGCTCATCCTCTCGCCGCAGAATCCGCCCGAGGCGACCGACCTCGGTGCCAGCGTCACGCGCATCCTCTCCGAGTCGCTGCGCGCGGGTCAGGCGCACGCCAAGCTGCAGGCGCTCTGCACACGCGCACCCAAGCGCATCTCGGGCTCGCAGGCCGCGCAGGCCGCGGTGACCTGGGGGCGCGAAGCGATGCTCGCGGATGGCCTGGAGAACGTGCACCTCGAGGACTGCATCGTGCCCGTCTGGCAGCGCGGGAAGATCGCGACACTTGCCGTGAGCGAGCCCGCCGCCGCGCGCGATACGCACCTGCCGATCCTGGCGCTCGGCGGAAGCATCGGTACGCCCGAGAAGGGTCTCGAGGGGCCGCTGCTCGTGGTGACGAGCTTCGAGGAGCTCGCGGCAGCCGGTGAGCGCGCCAAGGGTGCCATCGTGCTCTTCAACCGTCCGATGGATCCCACGCGCCTCGATCCCTTCGAGGCCTATGGCGGCGCGGTCGAGCAGCGCTCGCGCGGCGCGATCGAGGCGGCCAAGGCCGGCGCGCTCGCGGCCATCGTGCGCTCGATGACCACGCGCCTCGACGACGATCCGCACACGGGCGCGATGCGCTACGACGAGAAGGTCGCGCGCGTCCCGAGCGCTGCGGTCAGCACGGCCGGAGCCGAACGCCTCGCGGCGCTCGCGCGCGCGGGCGGCGTACGCCTGCACCTCGAGCTCGACTGCCAGATCCTGCCCGATGCGCCCTCGCACAACGTGGTCGGCGAGCTGCGCGGACGCGAACTGCCCGACGAGATCGTGCTCGTCGGCGGGCACCTCGACTCCTGGGACGTCGGCCAGGGAGCCGTCGACGACGGCAGCGGCTGCGTGCAGTCGATCGAAGCGGCGCGCCTGTTGAAGACGCTCGGCCTGCGCCCGCGGCGCACGCTGCGCGTGGTGCTCTTCATGAACGAGGAGAACGGACTGCGCGGCGGCACGGCCTACCGCGATGCGCACCGCGCCGAGCTCGGCCAGCACGTGCTGGCCCTCGAGACCGATCGCGGAGGCTTCGTCCCGCGCGGTTTCGAGATCAGCGGCGGTGCGGCGATGCTGGCGGCGCTCGAGCCGCTGCGCCTGTGCCTCGCGCCGGCGGGTGCCGGCGATTTCAAGAGCGGCGGCGGTGGCGCGGACATCTCGCCGCTCGAGCACGAGGGTGTGCCCGTCGGCGAACTCGTGCCCGATGCGCAGCGCTACTTCGACTACCACCACTGCGTACGCGACACGCTCGACGCGATCCACCCGCGCGAGCTCGAACTCGGGGCGGGCTGCCTGGCGGCCTTGTGCTGGTACGCGGCCGAACGGCCCGAGCGCCTGCCGCGCGGGAAGTAGCCCGCCGCTCAGCCCTGGCCCGCGCGCTGGCGGTCGCTGCCGCGCTCGGGGACGCTGCGGGCAGGCTCGTGTTCGGAGAGCGCGCGCAGTGGCAGGTTGTGGCGCGACTCGCCCAGTGCCTCGTCGAGGCCCACGAGGCAGGCTGCGACTTCCACGTCGGCGCCCTCGGCCTGCCGGCCGCGCTCGAGTGGGCCGCGGAAGAGGTCGAGCACGTGCTTGACCTGGATGCGATCGATGTCGCGCGCGAGCAGAAAACTGTCCGCACCGCTGCCGCGCGCGGCCGCCAGCAGGCCGCCGTCGCAGAGCTCGCCGAGCACGAGCTCGAGCGGGCGCAGCGAGACGCCCAGCGCGCGCGCCAACTCGGGCGCCGTGTAGGCGGGCTCGCCACGCAGGGAGCGCGCCCCGATGCGCGCCAGCGCGCGCAGTGCGATGCGCTCGCGCTCGCGCAGACTGTTCGCCTCGGGGCTGTCGGGGTAGAAGCTCGCGGCGCTCTGGTGTGCGAAGCAGACTTCGGCCCCGAGCAGCACCGTGACCCAGGAGGTCTGCACCCAGATCAGAAAGATCGGCAGCGCCGCGAAGCTGGCATAGATCGCGTTGTAGCGCGCGATGCCCATCT
>Ga0302322_100003477_pt1 | contig 13546 bp, 7 predicted proteins | sample Fen_T0_2_FD_203757 | JGI IMG/M metagenome (GOLD analysis project Ga0302322, IMG submission 203757) | Peat permafrost microbial communities from Stordalen Mire near Abisko, Sweden - Fen_T0_2 | ecosystem: Environmental > Terrestrial > Soil > Wetlands > Permafrost | place: Sweden: Abisko...
CGAGTTTTTCATGTGTCCCAGTCTTTCCAGTTCTCCATTCGCGCGATCTGGTTATCTGGACAATTATTAATCCTGCATTAATATAACTAATTCCAGTTGTAAATTTTGACAGAACCCAGCCAGGAAAAGGAGTTTGGGCACCCGCTATCCGGTTTCATAATAATGAGTTTTATATCTACTATCCCGATCCCGATTTTGGTATCTACATGACAAAGACCAAAGATCCTGCAGGTAAATGGGAATCCCCGGTACTTGTAATTGCAGGTAAAGGTCTCATTGATCCCTGTCCGCTATGGGACGATAACGGAAAAGCGTATCTGATCAACGGATGGGCATCAAGCAGAGCAGGAGTCAACAGTATTATTACCATTTTTAAGATGAATACGGAGGGTACCGGTGTGATCGATGAAGGAAAGGTCATTTACGATGGGCATGATTCCAATCCAACAATTGAAGGTCCTAAATTATACAAACGGAATGGGTATTATTACATTTTTGCCCCTGCAGGAGGCGTGTCTAAAGGATGGCAGCTTGTACTCCGTTCAAAAGATATTTATGGCCCCTATGAAGAAAAGATTGTAATGGACCAGGGTAAGAGTCAGGTTAACGGACCGCATCAGGGAGCATGGGTAACTACCCAATCAGGAGAAGACTGGTTTCTTCATTTCCAGGACAAGGAAGCATATGGCAGGGTAGTTCACTTACAACCGATGAAGTGGATAAATGACTGGCCGGTAATCGGAACCGATGAGGATGGAGATGGAAAAGGGGAACCTGTTCTGACTTACAGGAAACCTGCAACAAAGATCAGCTATCCAATCTGCTCGCCTGTAGAAAGTGATGAATTTGAAACAGATACTCTCGGTTTACAATGGCAGTGGAATGCCAACCCAAAAGTTCAATGGATGTCCTTGATCAGGGGAAAAGGTGTAATCCGACTGTATTCAATAAAACCACCTGAAGGATTTACAAATCTATGGGATGTCCCAAATCTGTTGCTTCAAAAATTCCCTGCTCCGGATTTTACTGCTACGACAAAAGTAAGTCTTACAGGAACAATTCAGGCAACAGGAGAAGGATGCAAAACCGGACTGGTAATAATGGGAAGAGATTACGCCTATCTGTCTTTCGAAAGATCGGGGGATAACTATAAACTCTCTAAGATTGTCTGCAAAAATGCAGATTCAAAAGGGATTGAAAACAAAACGGATGAGCAAATACTTCAGGTTAATACAGTCTATTTGAGAGTTAAAGTTACTTCACCAAATGCCATGTGCACATTTAGCTATAGCGCCGATGGTAATTCATTCATTCCTTTGGGACAAGAGTTTAAGGCTCGTCAGGGAGGATGGATCGGAGCAAAAGTCGGGATCTTCTGCCTCGCTGCTCCAACAGCAAATACATGGGCCTGTGCTGATTTTGACTGGTTCCGTGTAGATAAATGAATCCTATATTTTGATAAGTATCTTAAGATTTTTAGCAGGCTCCCTCTCAAGAAGTTCAAAACCTTTCTGGGCATCTTCAAGATTTAAGACACCTGTAATCATAGATTCAGGATTGAGTGTTCCTTTATCCAGAGCCTCAATAACTTTTGCAAACTCTCCATGACTGACCCTGGATGTCAAAATTCTGGCCTCTTTCCAGATAAGTTCTTTGAACAGAATTTCAGAGGGGTGATCAGAAAGACCTAAAACGCAAACCTTGCCTCCCCCTTTAATGGCATTAATACAAGTTCTTATTGGATTAAAGCGCCCTTCAACTGTCTTCTCATGCCCAACAGCCTCGAAGGCTACATCAACCCCTTTTCCGTTAGTGAGTTCTTTAATTTTGGCTATCGGATCGGTCGTTCTGGTATTAATGGTAATAATGTCAGGAAAAGCAGAGGACGCTATAGTGAGTCTTTCATTGAGGATATCAGCCATAATTATTTTACCGTCAGTAATTGTTTTAGCAGCATGTAGAATTGACTGACCAACCTTTCCGCATCCTATTATGAGAACGTCATCGTTTTTTTCCAAACCTGCTCTTGATGAAGCATGAAATCCGATAGAAAGAATCTCAATGAGAGCTGCATGCTCATCTGAAATATGGGCAGGGACTTTAAATATCATATGAGAGGGGACTGAAACATATTCAGCAAATCCACCGTCGAGATCGATTCCCACAAGTTTAAGCGAGGTACATGCGGGGTAATGACCAACTTTACAGGCTGCGCATTTTCCACACCAGATTATTGGATCAACAGTTACTTTTTCTCCGGGGAAAAGATTCTTCACATCCTTACCGACAGCTTCTATTACTCCTGCAAATTCATGCCCCGGAATCAAAGGAAGCGTGGTGCGCGGATGAAACTCCCCTTTGAATATATGCTGGTCAGAACCACAGATACTTGCGTATCGCACTTTTACCATCACATTACCGTCAGGAAGACCAGGTTTTTTAACCTCTTCAAGGGATATCTTTCCGTACTCTTTTATTACTGCTGCTTTCATGTAACTTGTATTAACTGTTGAGACGCACAATTGTGCGTCTTTACTATTATTATACTCCCGGAGCTCTATATAGCTCGATATTAGAGATAACAGGGCAGGCTTTTGATTTGCTTATTGTTACTTTAATTTTCGAGATTTTCACTACCGGGAATTTCCTGATTACTTTATGACCAATCGTAGTTCCGTCAATTAAGAGCTGCCATACTCCATTCACAAAAGCTGCAATCGTAAATTCCTGAACCCTCTGTCCCAGTTTAATATATTCCTGAAGAATGATCCTGTTGACTTCTGTTTCTGTTCCAAGATTGATAATTATATCGCCGGTAGTCATATTATCACTGGTTGCCCAATATGTTCCGGGGTTTCCATCATTAACATTTGAGGGTTCATATCCTTTTCCCCTGAAAGATGAAGCTTCAACCTTCTTCCCTCTCGCCAGGTCCGTTTCAAACTCCTTTTTCAGCAACTCCCTGAAAGCCAATAGAGACTTAACATCATTTTCATGCAAAAGACCTCTTCTGTCAGGTGGTACATTTAAAAGGAGGTTACTATTCCTGCCAACAGAAGAGTAATAAAGTTCCATAAGGTTATCTGGTGACCTCACAAGTGAATCCTGGTTGTGATGATAAAACCATCCTTTCCGGATAGAAACATCAACTTCTGCAGGCACCCAATAGTTTCCATCGGAATGACCCTCCCCAAGAATCTTTGCAAAGTCACCGCCTGGATACATCTCATCTTTCCTGAGAAGACACCAATTCGTAAGACTGCCCATACCGCTTTCATTGCCCACCCAGCGGATATCTGGTCCGGCATCACTGAACATTACCGCTGAAGGCTGTAATTCCCTTACTATCTTATGAGTATTTGCCCAGTCGTAAAATGTCCTATTGTCAATTTTTCTGGTTTCCCTGGCACCTCCGTAATATCCATCACCTCCATTGGCACCGTCGAACCAGACTTCAAAAACATCCCCATAGTTTGTAAGCAGTTCATGCAGCTGATTACGATAATATTTCAGGTATTCGGGAGTCCCATAAATTGCACTATTCCGGTCCCATGGGGATAGGTAGACCCCAAACTTAAGACCAAATTCATCGCAGGCTTTTCTGAGTTCCATTAAAACATCTCCCTTTCCGTTTTTCCATACTGAGTTCTTTACAGAATGCTCTGTGAACTGAGATGGCCAGAGGCAAAAGCCATCGTGATGTTTTGCAGTTATTATAATGCCTTTCATGCCTGCATCTCTTGCCGTTTTAGCCCACTGCCTGCAATCGAGATCAGTCGGGTTAAAAACCGATTCCTTTTCATCACCGTACCCCCATTCTTTGTCGGTGAAAGTATTTACGGTAAAATGGACAAACATGTAATACTCCATTTCATGCCATGCAAGCTGGCGGTCAGATGGTACCGGACCATAGGGTACAGGTGGTTTTACCTGGGAACAAGCAATCAGAGAAACAATCGAAAATAATACTGAGAAAATTCTTTTCATTTTGAATACATATTAATCATTTTAATGTCACACCACCTCCCCACTCCCTTTGGTCGTGGTACTCCTCCTCATGAGAGGAGGAGAAAGTTAAAATATTAATTATCAGAACTTTCCCCTCCTTTTGAAGGAGGGGTGTAAGCCGCGAATAGCGGCTGACGGGGTGGTTGACTGCCTATTTAAACAATTATTGAGTTAAATCTTTTATTCTGATGTTTCTGAATTTAAGTTCTGAGCCATGACCCAGAAAACCGATATGCCCGGTTTTATTTTTTAATCCGGGGTGAGGATTATGATCCATGGTCCCATTATCTCTGGGGCCAGCTATATCGCCGTCTAGAATAACGGTACCATTCAGTGTTACTTTAATCTGGGTCCCCTTGGCTACTATTTCTTCATAGTTCCAATCACCGACTGGTTTTAAATATCCGGTTTTAGCAGGTATAACCCCATAAACTGATCCGTGATACTGGTAAGGCTGCAGGTTTGCATATACAGGTGCGGTGTTATCGAGGACCTGAATTTCCATCCCTACATATGCAGCATCGCCAGTGAGAGGGGTCCTGATACCAATACCATTATTTGCTGCCGGGGTAAGCTGGAACTCAAATCGGAAAATAAAATCCTCATACTCCTTTTCGGTATAAAAATTTCCACCGGAGCCATCAATTGGTTTGACTACAATCATTGCATCTTCAGCTACATACGATTCTTTGTTGCCAACCCAGTTATCCAGGTTTCGTCCATTGAAAAGAGATACAAAGCCTTCAGCCTTTTCTTCAGCTGTAAGATTATATTCTTTCTCGCTTATTTCTCTGACGTAGATATCTCTGAAAGCAAGATCTGTACCATGAGCCTGAAGTTCTATCGGACCTTTTGGGAAGATCGGAATATTATAGTCCCAGTAATTTTCCAGTGTAACATTATCAACAACAAGTTCTCCATTGAGCCAAACCGATACCTTTTCACCTATCATTACAATCCTGAAAGTATTCCAGTCACCAACAGGGTTATCGGCCACCTTTGGGGGTTTTGAGGTATTTTTCTTGTTATTGTACAATCCTCCGGAACCTACCTGTGCCCCAACTTCAACTCTTGACGTATCCCAGATCTGTACCTGTGGAGATCCTCTGAGATAAATTCCACTATCTCCTGCTTTTGATATTTTCCAATCTACCATCATCTCAAAATCACCGTATTGCTTAACTGAACACAGGTTTTCACCGCTGCCATTGAACCATATACAACCGTCTTTTACGCTCCAGTTGCCCGGAACTTTCTTATCGGCTTCGATCTGTTTTTTAGCCAATTCATCAGCTGTCATTTTTGCACGGGTAAGTGGAGTTCCAACAAGTCCCTGCCAGCCTGTAAGGTCTGTACCATTAAACATTGGCTTAAATCCTTCATCAGCAGGCATACCAGCTAAGTATTTGTTAATCATTTCTTTATCATATTGACTTTCTGAACCTGTAATTTTTCCAATAGCTTTGGTAAGTATCTCCTTTGAAATTGTTCCGTACATTCCTGCCTTTGCACTTACTGATGGAAGAGCAATCGACATTGCAGCTCTTGCAGCTGCAGCAGATGTTGCCGGATCATTAAGATAATCAGCAACAAAATAAAGAGATTGATATGTCCGTAATTTACCTGTTTCTGTCAATAATTCATTTTTTCGATCAGAAGTCAGGGCAAAAGGCATTATCTTTCTGAAAAGCAGAAGCTTCTCTTCATCCGGTATAAGTGCAGATTTAATTACCCTGACGTAACCTTCAAATGCGGGCCCTTCATAAGTCTTGTTCTTTGAAGCACAGATCTCATATAAAGCTGATGAAGCTGAATAATCGACCCAGTTGGTAAGAGTTTTAAAGCAGACATCCCTCATATCCGGATTACCATTATCAAATTCCTTCAATACGGTTACCAAAGCTTCATGTCCCCCGGTCTTTGCAAGAACAGGGATTAATTTTTCTTTCTGGGTTATTCCGCTCATGGCTTTCAGAATAACTGATGACCTCAGAGCAGGATTTGATACTTTTCCGGCAGCTGCTGCGAGAGCAGCCTGAATATCTGCTATATAGGCTGCATTATCAGTAGCTAACAGAAGATCAATAAGTTTTGACTGATCGTCAGAACCTGCAAGATTTGCAAGAGCTTTAAGAGCTGCAGCTTTCACAGATTCATCCGGCGAGGACGCAAAAGGAAAAACTACTGAGAAATACTTATTATCTTTATTCCAGGCAAACAGTTCAATTGCACTTTTCTTTGCAGTTGGAGGACCATCTTTCAGCACAGGAAGCAGATACTGCATTTTTTCATTACTTAAAACGGTCATAAGAGCTGATTTGGCAGCCTCCTGATCCGGAACTTCAGGGAACAATAACAAATAGTTTATCAATGAACTCAGTATCTGGTTCTTTCCAATTTTTACTATTGCTTCAGAAGCTTCTTTTCTTACTTTAAAATCCTTATCTGATAATGAAGCAGTTACAAGCGACAAAGCTGCCTCATCTCCCCTGACTCCAAGAATATATATTATTGCAGGTTTAGCCGCCGGAATTGCTTTTGGAAAATAGTTGATCCAATTCTCAATTATTTCTGATCCTTCAATTTTAAGTGACATCAGAAGTGCTGCGTTCCTGTATTTATCGTTAAGGCTATAAACAGCTTTCCTGAGTTCCGGCATAGCCTTTATGCCATGAATACTGACATAAATATCCAGTGCTTCAGTCTTGTTCTGAATTGTAGTTTTATCGTTGCATTTTTTAATTATAAGCTTACAGATCTTATCCATTGTTTTGGTATCTCCGTTCTGACCAATTACCCTGGCATAGTTTAGTAATGAAGCGGTGGCACCTGTTGGTTCCCATTTATATAATGCAAGTTTCGCACTATTCGATAAAACCGGATAGGCAAGCGGGCTTCCGCTCTGAGCGAGGGCATTAAGAGCGGAGGCTTTAATATTAACATCTTCATTCCCGGTCCATGCTATATATTCATTTACTGCAATCGTGGATTTCATTATTGCAAGAGCATTCATAACTGCTGCTGCACAGGGAAGATCTTTGTTCTTCAGCGATTCCGCCAGTAAGGTCTCTGAAGGTTTTCCACCCACAGCAACAATGACTGCAAGGGCTGGCTCACATATTTCCTTATTAACCAGGAATACCTTCATTGCCTCAGCAGATTGATTTCCACCTATCTGCTGGAGTTGTTTCATGAAGAAATCTTTAACCATATTATCCTTCTGCTCAGAGGCATAAACTATGCAAATCTTTTCCCATGAAGCTTTTTCGGAATCTTTTCCTTGTTGGGAAAGAAAACGGGTAAGTCCTTCCACTGCAAATCTTGGGCGTGTGTCATCACCTGTTCCCGGAGGTACAATCTGATCGCAGATCTGCTTTATACCTGTTTCACCCAGAGCCAGCATATCTCCCATAAGCTTGTTGGCAAACTGCAGGTCATTAGCAGGAAGACGGGCAAGGAGGTCAGCGACTTTTGTTTCTGTCGTTCTTTTATCCTGTGAGTATGTCGTTAATGAGGCTAACAACAGGAAAAAAGTAATAAAAAGTGTTTTACGGATTTTCATATCTTCAAATTTACATTTTCAAATTAAACAAATCAGATTTTCCATGGTCCGCGCATTGGAGGGTTAATTAGCCTGTTGGCACCATCATCGTCGATAAACTGCTGTTTTACAGGATCGTATTTAAGGTTCCGTCCCAGCCTGAGAGCTATAATACCCAGATTAACTACAGTACACGATCGGTGGCCATTTGACTCATTAAGAGCAAATTTTTTCCGTGTACGTACCGATTCAGAAAAGGTTGCTATCTGAGGCTGAGGATCTGGTAATGAATCAATCAGTTTCTCCAGATTCGGAATATCTGATCTGAAGCCTTTAAATACCTTCCCATGAGGACCCTCAATATAAGCAGCATCTTTATCGCGGTTTTCACCATCAAGTATTATCTGGCACCCGTCAGCATAAGTATAAGTTATCCTTCTCCATGAGCCAACAGCATCAAAGTGCTGTTCCGGAGCATCAATTTCTATTGAAACAGGACCGGTATTATCTTTCCCGAGCAGGTATTGAACAGGATCTAGATAGTGCTGCCCCATATCACCTAGTCCTCCGCCATCATAATCCCAGTAACCACGAAATTTTGCATGAACCCGCTCCGGATTATATGGTTTAAATGGAGCAGGACCGAGCCAGAAGTTGTAATCCAATTCCGACGGGACAGGCATAGGCTGAAGATTGTGAAGGCCGCTCCAATAGAATTTCCAGTCGTAACCGGTAATACCGCTGACTGTAACTTTTAACGGCCATCCAAGAACGCCGCTATCGACAAGTTTTTTAAGGGGTTTTACAGTAGTACCCAATCCGTAAAACTGATCCTTAAATCTGAACCAGGTATTGAGCCTGAACATACGACCATGCTTCTGTACTGCTTCAACCACTTTAATACCTTCACCAATAGTTCGGGTCATAGGTTTTTCGCACCATATATCCTTTCCGGCTTCAGCTGCAGTTTTGGCGATTATCCCATGCCAGTGAGGAGGAGTCGCAATGTGAACAATATCAATATCCTGACGTGCAATCAGTTCACGGAAATCATGATAACCGGAAATTTTTCCGCCAGCTGCGGCAACAGCCTGATCAAGATGTGTTTTGTCAACATCACAGACAGCCAGCAGACGGGTACCTTCGTAATCGAAATGTCCTCTTCCCATTCCTCCAACACCGATAATGCCTTTGGTAAGCTGGTCGCTGGGAGCAGCATAACCCTGCCCTCCAAACACATGTCTTGGAATAATAGTTAATGCAACTGCTGCAGTACCTGTTTTCCTAAGAAAATCACGTCTGTTCAGATTGTTTTTTTTCATAGATATATTGTTTTAACGATAATTAGTCCTTTTATTTATTGGCGACAGGCTACAGGCGTCAGGATTCAGAAATCATGATTTCGTATTCCGTCTCATTTCACACGTCTTCTTTCAGCCACCGAAGCTTCAGCGAAGGTGGCCTTCTTCCGTCTTATAATCCTCCTGCAATTTGCAAGTTTTACTGTCAAAATACAAGAAGAAGAGATTCTATTTTTAGCAACTCTTCATTTTATCAAGGAGGTTGTTGATTTTGTCACGTGAAATATCGCACTTGAACTCGGTTCCGTTTTTCATCAGGATGCACTGCAATTGCTTTGTATTGATCTTTTTCAGGTAATCCAGATTTATTATATAGGAACGGCTAATCCGGAAAAACTTTTCATCCCCAAGCTGGTCCTCAACCTTTCCAAGCAAAAATGTTACTGTTTCAGTCCTGCTATTTGTGAGATGAAACACTGAGTAATTTCCTTCCGCTTCGACATAAACTATCTCTGCAGGATCAATAAATACTATGCCAGAAATGTTACGGAACTGTAATTTTCTGTAAGAGCTTAGTAAAACATCTGTTTGCTGCAAAACTCCTGCTTTTCTTGAATCGATACACCGAAATAAAGTCTCACCAAGTCTGTGAAGATCTATTGGCTTTAACAGATAATCAAATGCTGCATAATCAAAAGCTTTAATAGCGTACTCATCATAAGCTGTAGTAAAAACCAGGTATGGATTAACAGATCTTATCCTCCTCAGGTCATCCAGGATTTCGAAACCGGTCCGTCCCGGCATTTTAATATCGAGGAATACAATATCAGGGTTTAATTTAACTATAAGGTCTATTGCTTCAAACGGGTCAGTAGTTGATCCTGTGACCAATGCAAGTCCGTTAGTCTCTATGAGGCTTTGCAGCAATTGTATTGAATCTTCTTCATCCTCAATGATAACTGACTTAAGTTTTGTGTTTCTCATAAATTTTCCAATTAAAAATTTTCATTTCTACCCTTTTCAAACCCGAATCTATAATCATCAGGAATTGATATTTTAACCTCAGTTCCCGATGGGTTACCATCCTCCGAAAGGTCAGTTATTTTTACAGTTGAGATCTTTTTATTATTACTATTCATATAGTCAAACAGACTTCGTACAATTTTCAGTCCGTGTCCGGTTCCTTTTGTTTTCTGTGCCTTTGCTGCCACTCTTCCAATGCCATTGTCCAGAATGATTATCACAAGTTTATTATCTTCATTTCTTATTACTATTTTTAACTGTCCCCCTTCCTTTCTGTTTTCAAAACCGTGTTTTATTGAATTCTCCACGAAGGTCTGTATAATCATTTTAGGAACTTCTCTTTGTGAGTCAACGTTTTCGTTCATGAATATACTGTAATTGAATCTCTCTTTAAATCTAAGCTTCTGAAGTTCACAATATTTGCGTACAAAATCAATCTCTTCAGACAGGGGTTTAATAACAACAGATCCATCGCTTAATACTACCCTGAGCAGACCGGAAAGCTTGGTTATATAATCATAAGCTGTTTCCTTTTTTCCTTTCATGATAAGAGATCCGACAGAAGATATAACGTTAAAAGTAAAATGAGGATCAAATTGTCTTAGAACAGAACTCATTTGAAGACGTGTAAGTTCAGAAGTTAAATGCTTTACATCTTCTTTCTTACGCTGTCGTCTTTTCATTATTATAAGTGTAAAAATTACAGTAAAAAACAGGCTTAATATTAATGCTGAGATTTGAATCCATGTTCTCTGTAATAAAGAGGGTAATACCCTGAATTCCATCGACAATGGCTTATCTGATTCAACTCCATCAGCATTAATTCCCATAAGCTGGAATGTATAATCTCCGGGGGGTAATTGTTCATATATGACAAATCTTTTATTTGATGGCTGCGACCAGTTATCATCAAATCCTACCAAACGATATTGCAGCAAAACTCTTTCCGGGTTTGTTGGTGATATACCTGCAAAAGTAATCTGGACTTTATTCTGATGCCTTTTTAATCTGAGGTTTTCAGGAATTCTGTAAAAAAAACCGGTTTTTTCTATTGGCTTCCAGTCAAGACTGTCAGTCTGATAATAAAAACCAGTGATAAGAATTTTAGGTGGAAAAGGATTGTGTTTTAATTTTTCAGGATCTAAAATCACAACCCTGTTTGACGTTAATATCCAGAATCTGTTTTGCCTGTCTCTGATAATACCATTATCAAGACAATCGTTACCCTCAAATCCATCGGACTTATCGTAAATTCTGAAGTATTTTTTTTCATTGCTATAAAAACTTTTCAGATCAATTATACAAATATCTGAGACTCTGCCAACAAGGATATGTGTACTATCAATAATAGCAATGCTGTTAGCAGGTCTGTTAAATATTTCAGGCAAACCATTTACGAACTTTTCTGCATTTTTTCCCCTGAAATATAAGCCCTCTTCAGAAGTAACCCAGATCCCGCCCCGGTTGTCTTTTTCAATTGTGTAAGTATATCCATCAGCCAAAATATCTTCTCTGACAGGCACTGAATTTATTCCATCAAACCTTACCACACCCCGATGGCCTGACAACCAGTAAAATCCGTAGGCATCCTTTGTTATTCCTTCAATAACACCAAGGTCACTATCGACGAAATACGACAAAAGGTTTACTTTTCCACTTTTAATAACGAATAACCCCTTATCAGTCCCAAGCATAACATCCCTGTTGTCTGGATCTTCATAAATATAACAGATTTGAGTTTTGTCAGGAATTTTTTTTAATCTTGAAAACGTATTCCCGTCCCAGATGAGTACTCCGCTATTTGTCGAAAACCAGATATCTCCATTTGACATTTTTCTGCTGCCTTTATAAAAGCCAAGGCCTTTGCCGAACAACTTTTTAAAGTCGGTTCTTTCCCTGAAATGATTTCCATCATATTCGATCAGAGATCCATAAAGAGAGCCAAAAAATATTTTTCCATTTTTATCCTCAGCCAGAGCCCATATATTTCTGTTACCAATGTCTTCCTCATTGAATGAACAAAAGGCTGTCGACAATAAATGATAAAGATTTTTTTCAGAAGGAAACCATAAACCGTTCTCATTATCAAAATTAAAACCATTACAATTAAAAGGGAGAGAAATATTTTGACTTAACCGGCCATCAAAAAATTCAATTTCAGATGTCCTTGTGCTCACTTTATTCAATGCTTCTGATCTGCCGATAACTGAGTTAATCTTTAATGTGTCGAGCTTTTTATCAGCATATTTATAGTGGACATCATTTGATAGTGCCAGAATGTTTCCTCTATCCTGATGTATATCCTGAATCTTTAAAGCAGATAATACAGACAAAGTCGAATCTTTCAATGACCATAATTTATAATGATCATTCAGAAGTAACATTTCATTCGCCAAATGATTATATACGAACATGGTGATATTCATAGTATCAAGTGCAGGATATTGTTTTGAATAATCAGAGTAGTTTCCGTTTTTAAAAATAATGAGTTTTCGTTTAATATCTCCCTGATCGAATCCAAGAGCGAAAAAGTTATTATTGTCATCAATTGTTAAACCTGATGTAAATTTCCATCCGTTTAATTCTGAAGGGAGTGGCTTAAAGTCAAATCCGGAACCATTGTATCTGGATAGACCCTCATTACACAATGCCCATATGATCCCAAAATTATCTTCAAATATAGCATTGACAGAATTTGAAGGAAGTCCGTTCTTACGGAAATAATTGACAAATTCAACCCCGTCAAACCTTGATAAACCGTTCCTTGTTCCAATCCATAGGAATCCGTTACTCTCATGAAAAAAAGTTGTTACCTGGCTCTGTGGCAAACCATCAAGAACGCTGTATTCACGAAATGGAAAACTCTGACTTTGCAGGTTATTTGTAAATGACACTAAGATCAAAAAGATCAGGATATATCGCAGCCAATTCATTGGCTTATACCAGTTAATATGGTAATCTTTCCTGAACAATTTTGACTTATAAGATATCAGAAGACGTTAACAGGGGTAAAGATAATTAAATTGGATTAATATGAAAGAGGCGACAGGCGGCAGGCAACAGGCAACCGGGAAGAAGCTAATCTCCACAAGTTGCCTGTGGCCTGAAGCCAGTAGCCTGTAGCCTGTATAAAAGGACCCCCCCTCAGGTTATAGTAACTTTCTGTAAGAAAATCTTTATAACTGAAGGGGGATATAAAGTTCCGGAGTATAAGGGAAAATTGGGAAAGGGGAACTCCGGAACAGTGGGAGATAAAACCTAAAACTCCATAATTGATATATATTTAATTCATTGAAATTTCTAAACTGTCTAATGTCTTTTTATTCAAAGCAGGATTCAAGTTTCCATTCTGGATCATTTTTGTAAAAAGAAGGGCAACATTATTAGCATCTTTCTTCGACCTAAAGCCTGAGTTTGCCTTGTTAATCGGAATTTTTTTATAAAGCAGATAGGGTTTTGTATTGACGAATATTGTAAATCCCCAGGATGAATCAGCATTCTGAAAAGACCTGAAATTTACATGCGAAGGATGGTCCCCTGATCCGATTAACTGATTGGTATTAACTTCCAATTTGTTATTCCCATGATTCAAAGAATAATTACTACTAATGTAAGCGAATAACAAGAAGACCGATAGTGTCACTAATGAAACTAAAGAAATGAGACCTACCTT
>Ga0302322_100003478_pt1 | contig 13544 bp, 11 predicted proteins | sample Fen_T0_2_FD_203757 | JGI IMG/M metagenome (GOLD analysis project Ga0302322, IMG submission 203757) | Peat permafrost microbial communities from Stordalen Mire near Abisko, Sweden - Fen_T0_2 | ecosystem: Environmental > Terrestrial > Soil > Wetlands > Permafrost | place: Sweden: Abisko...
AGGAGAATGGCGGCATCTTCCTGCACCCAAATCCCTGGGCGATGATCGCGGAGACGATGCTTGGCAACGGTGACCGTGCTTATGAATATTATTCACAGATCAATCCTGCTGGCAAGAACGATAGCATTGACCTGTATGAAATCGAACCGTATGTTTACGCTCAGAACATTCTCGGCGATGAACATCCGCAATTTGGGTTGGGACGTAATTCCTGGCTCTCTGGCACCGCTTCGTGGAGTTACCAAGCTGGCACACAGTGGATTCTCGGAATCCGTGCGGAGTATGATGGCTTGCGTATTGACCCGTGCATCCCATCCAAATGGAATGGCTTCAATGCGACTCGCAAATATCGTGGCGTGACATATCACATCACTGTGACGAATCCACAGCACGTCTGTAAAGGCGTGGCAAAGGTTTCAGTCAACGGGCAGCAGGTTGAAGGGAGTTTGATCCGAGCAGAAAAAGGATCGAGCGAAGTACATGTCGAAGTGGTGATGGGGTCGTGATGTCCGAATCAAGGCTTCCCTCTGCATCCATCGAAAATGAATTTTTACGACTCGAATATCTGACCACAACGGGACCTCGCATTATTGGCTTGTATGCGAAAGGCGTGGAAGGCAACTTGTTTGCCGAAACACCCAAGGTACATTGGGCGACGCCGCTCGGTGAATTTTATTTACGAGGCGGGCATCGCTTGTGGACTGCACCAGAGAATCCGCAGTTCATTGGGCCAGAAGATGGTTTGAGTGTGATCGAAGACAACGGTGTGACGTTGAAAGGCGCAGTGGATGCCTCGGGCTTGGAAAAAGAAATTGCGATTCGATTGGATGGAAACCAAGTTCATCTTTCGCATCGTGTGTCATGGCACGGTGACAAGCCGCTTGTACTTGCGCCATGGACAATCACACAATTGCGTTTGGGCGGTATGGGCATTTTGCCGTTATCTGCCAACACAGGTGGGCTTGTGCCAAATCGCAATCTTGTTCTATGGCCTTACTCGCAAATCCATGATGAGCGCTTGGATTTGCACGATGACATGATCCTGTTGCACGGCAAAGCGGCAGAGCAGGCAATGAAGATCGGAAATCGAAATACACATGGCTGGATTGCCTACGCATTAGGCGATGCATTGTTCGTAAAGCGCTTCGAGGTTGTAGATGGGAACTTCCCTGATTTGGGCTGTAATGTGGAAGCATATGTTTGGGATTCATGCCTTGAGTTGGAAATGCTTGGCGCCCTGGTGACATTGAAAAAGAATGAATCGGTGATGTTGAATGAATCGTGGGAAGTGCTTGCTGGGGAGTTTCCGGCAAACGCAGAAACTGCACGTATAATCGGCGGACGCTTGCAGTAACCGTAAAACGACATTTATGTCGCATTCCAAATTTACGAGACAAATCTAGCAATACAAAATATGGAGTTATAAATGGCAAACAAAATCATTTTCCCTGAAAATTTCCTCTGGGGTGCGGCGACAGCTTCATACCAAATCGAAGGCGCATGGGATAAGCACGGCAAGGGTGAATCCACATGGGACCGGTTCACGCATACGCCGGGTCATATCAAGAATAGTGATACTGGCGATGTGGCAGACGATCATTATCGTTTGTGGAAAAAAGACATCGGCTTGATGAAGAAGATCGGGTTGAAGGCTTATCGGTTTTCGATTTCTTGGCCACGCATCCTGCCAGCAGGACGCGGCAAAGTTAATCAAAAAGGCTTGGACTTTTACAGCAAATTGGTAGATGGCTTGCTCTCAGCCGGTATCGCCCCATTTATCACTCTCAACCACTGGGATATTCCGCAAACACTAGAAGACGAGGGTGGCTGGCCCGTCCGATCAACGGCGGAAGCTTTTGTCGAATACGCTGATGTAGTTTCACGCGCGCTCGGTGATCGTGTGTCGAGCTGGATCACACATAACGAGCCTGCTGTCGTTGCATGGATGGGTTACTCAACAGGCGAACATGCCCCTGGGTTAAAAGATCATGCTCTCGGTGTGCGTGCGGCACATCATCTTTTATTGTCGAACGGCTGGTCAATTCCCGCGATCAAACGCAACAGCCCCAATGCCGAGGTTGGCATGGCACTCAATGTCGGTTGGAAAGCGGCGGCATCCAATAGTGTATACGATCTTAAACTTGCGCGTGAAGATGATGGTAAATGGGTACGTTGGTTCGCCGAGCCTGCGTATGGACGAGGATATCCTGCGGATCTTGTTGAGTTCTTCACCAAGATGGGCGCTTTACCAAACGGTTTGGATTTTGTTCAATCTGGCGATATGGATGTGATCGCCACGCCAACCGATTTTGTTGGCATTAATTATTATTCCCGCCAAGTCGCCCGCTCTAACGAATCTAACAACGATCCACAAACTGTTTTTCAACATCATCATTCCCCTGAAAACTGGACAGAGATCAACTGGGAAAATTTCCCCGATGGATTAACCGGCGTGCTCGGTAGATTTTATTTCAATTATCAGCCACTTAAGTTGTACATCACTGAAAATGGCGCAAGCTATTCCACACCACCCGATGAAAACGGCAATGTCCCTGACGAGCATCGCACAAACTATTTGCGGACACATTTCGCTGCCGCGCATCGCGCCATTCAAGCAGGCATTCCATTAGCTGGTTATTTCGTCTGGTCATTGATCGACAACTTCGAGTGGAGCCACGGCTACAGTCAACGTTTTGGCATCGTCTGGGTGGATTACAACACACAGGAACGTATTTTGAAGGACAGCGCCAAATGGTATAAGGGCGTGATCAAGAAGAACGGATTCTAAAATCTTTTTTAAACATGAAGGGCACCAGGGAAAGTTATCCCTCGTGCCCTTCATGTTTAAGTTTCTGACACAAACGGATTATTCATTTTCTCATCCCCCACTGTCGTTTCAGGTCCGTGCCCAGATAATAAGCGCGTATTATCAGGCAACGTATAGATTTGTTGCCTGATACTTTTCACAAGTTGGTCCCAATTACCACCGGGCAGATCAGTGCGACCAACGGAGCCAGCAAAGATTAGATCGCCACAGAAGCAGATGTCAGCGGAGGGAACATACAAACTGCAATGACCAACCGTATGTCCAGGTGTGAAGCGGATTTCAAAATCCACATGGCCAAGGCGCAATTTCATGCCATGCACAAAATCAATCGTCGGTTCAGGACCCGGATCAATATCGAATCCAAACAACGCGCCACCGCCGCCTGCCCGCCATAAGACATGATCGTTCGGATGCAACGCCACGAGCGGCAATGGATTGAGCGCATCTGCAATTGCACCTGCGCCACCGATGTGATCGAAATGCGCGTGCGTATACCAGAGATGTCCAATGCGCCAGCCGCGCTTCTTTGCTTCAGCCAGAATAATATGACCATCCCAGGCGGGATCAATCACTGCGGCTTCTTTGGTTTCAGAATCCGCAACGAGATAGGCATTGGTTTGAACAGGTCCAAGTGTGAAGGGAATAATTTCAAGCATAGGGTTAGGGAATGTGTGTTATCTCAATATGTTCGGGTTCAAGATGTTTTGAATGCGGGGTAAAAAACAGGCTGACGATAAAGCCAAAGGCAATGGCGATCAACGCAGTTGGATAAATCATAAAAGGATTGAGTGAATACAAATAACCAGCCAGCGGCGGGATCAACAAAGTTGTCGCCGCGCCAAGCGTTTCGGCAATACCGTACGCCAATCCCATTTGCGATTCATGCACAAGTGGTCGCACCTGCGCCACGCCCAGTCCGCGTAAGGCACGCGAGCCGCCGAGCATAAAATAGGCGATCGCAAACCAGCCGAAGCCGGTGGTTTTCCACAACAAGAATGCATACGCCATCACGCCCAATTGACCCAATAAAAATCCAGTCCGCGCTTCCAACATGCCTAGCACAAAATTAAAAGTCGTGTTTCCAACGCCACCGATCGAACCAAGCCTGCCAATTTGAGTCAGCGACAAGCTGCGCTGATTCACCAAAAAGTTTGGTGTCAAAGGTTGAGGCAAATACGTCACCAGCGCAACTACAAAAAAGACCGCTAGAAATCCCAAATATCGTTTATTCGTCAACAAACCAGCCGGCGGCGATTCAGGATCATGATGATCGCGCGGCTGTGCCTCGATCAGAAAAATAAAGCCAGTGGAAACAATAAATATACATGCCGAGATGGCGTAGATTGTTCGTAAACCATAATGATCACCGATCCAACCACCCAGCATGGGACCCGCCATCGCGCCCGCATTATATACGATCCCACTAAAAGTGATCACCCGTCCCACCGACCAACTACCACGCGCCGCCGTCAAATAACTATCCAATGGCGAAACCACAAACAAGGTGAGCCCATACATCAAAATGCCAATTACAAAAACAAATAAGTTGTGCGCCAACGCCATCATGATCGTGGATAAAACTCCGAAGATCCATGCCGCGATCAACATCTGCTTACGACCCCACAAGTCAGAAATATGTCCCGCCGGGATCGGCACTAACGTCATCATCAATCCGACCGCACCAAGAATGGCACCGATCGTCAACGGATTAGCACCCAACTGTTGCAGATAGATCGGTTGAAAGATCATAAACATCGCTTCGCCCAAACCCCACGTAAACAATGCCGCGCCCAACCATATCAAGGAACGATTCATTTGGATTTCGACTCCACGCGCTGAAGGAATTCCAACGTCAATTCAAACACCTGACGACGAGCCGCATCACGCGTGACCACATGGCCTGATCCCGTTATGTAAAACTTTGTCTTATCTGATGTTTTAACCAGCTCCGCATAAATGTGCTCCATGCTTTCAGGTAATACATATTTATCATCACGCGAATGGATCAACAACACTGGCGCAGTGATATCCCCCAATACTCCGCGCATTTCTGCCAGCAACAAGTTTAACTCGCCCACTGAACGCACCGGATTTTGCGGATAAGATACATGCTCACGCCATGCCTCCTTATCAAACCACCCCGAACCAGGCGCGTCTTTACCCTTTGGTATAAAAGGGATAAATCTGCTGATCAACCCAGCATATTTTAAACGCGAGTCTTCGCTCAATTGATATGGCGTAGATAGCGCTACAACGCCGAATACATTTAATTTTGTAGACATCAACAAAGACAACGCCCCGCCCATCGAAAGCCCGACCAAAAAAATATTTTCCGTCACACCACGCAAAAGCTGATAACCATCCTCAACCGTAGCCTTCCAATCCGTATACCGCGACCGGATCATATCCTCCGGCTGAGTGCCATGTCCGGTATTACGCATACAAAGGCAGGTATAACCCTGCTCGTACAAATACTCCCCCAGCAACCGCATCTCTTTGGGCGAACTCGTAAAGCCGTGTACGAGCAAACAGGCAGGTTTTGAAGAATCACCCAAAAAGAAAAAGGGTTCTGCAGTCGGAATGATCTGTGACATACATTGAATTATAAAGCGGATTAGGAACAGATAAACGCGGATGACATTTCTGATGTTCGTTTTTCTAGTTCACGATCTGTTGAGCCCATGCGGGTCGAAGCGACATCACCTTCTTATACACCGGGCAGTTCTTTTGATGTGCTCCCTGCAAATAGCCCGTAGACATGAGGAACTCATTCACAATTTCGCCACCCGTAAAAACAAACGTCTTCTTGAACAATTTAGTCCAATCATCCCTGGTTAGTGGATGATTGGCGTCCAGCCAGTTTTTGAATGAGCCAAATTCCTTTTGCAAAACTTGAATCCGTTTGGCATTCTCGATCGCCGCATTGACTTTAAGTCGGTTGCGAATAATTCCTGCATCCGCCAATAAGCGTACCTGGTCTTTCTCACCATATTTGGCGACTTTGGCAATATTAAAGCCATGATATGCGTTACGAAAGTTATCCGCCTTTTTCAAAATAGTGATCCATGAGAGCCCGGCTTGATTGATCTCAAGTACTAATCGTTCAAAGAGTAGATTATCATCATCAAGAGGAAATCCATATTGCGAATCATGATATTCCTTATTGAAGGTATCTTCGGAGTGAGAGTTGCAGTAATCGCAATAGGTGGTCATAACGTCATCTCCATGATCGGTAGAATAGACAAGTGACTATTTGGCTTTTACAGACCAGGTATATCCTTATGCTTTATGCAGTAAATAGATGTTTGCCAGGCAAGAGAAACATGAGTTGATCTTTCACCCAATCCGGTACAGAAGCAAAAAGCAAATAACTAAAACCCATAACCAACATCCAATTAGCGACCTCATCCGCAATAAATATAAATTCCTGTATGCCAGCCAGTGACGGTGCATACCAAACTATAAAATGCCAACAAGAGATATAAATTAAAGCCAACACAACAATCGCCATAATCTTATGTTTTTCGGGGCCTGGCTGTCTTATCCACTGTAAAATCTGAGGCATGACTAAAATTAGAAACGCCAACCGATAATCCCAATTATTGCCCAGCAAAAACGTCCCAACATAAATGGATGCGCCCATTCGAAACGCCGCAAGGTTTCTTGGAGAAGAAGAAGTCAACGGGTTGCGATTTATTATTCCAGCAACTCCCGCAAATATAATCAAGATAAAAGCTAAAAAGATTGGTCCGTACTTGAAGGCAGGGCTTATTTCCGAAATGCCTAATAGTTTGGAAAAATATTGGTTGTATCGTAGAAATAACACATCAGCACCATAAGATATATGATCTCCACGCATGGTTAAATCCCATGAGGCTTTTACACTCTTGGATGTCACATACAAATAAGCAGCAAGCACTGCAAAACAACCTAGGAATAACGCAATGAATTTTAATTTCGATTCCTTGAGCAACACGATAACGCCAAAAAACGGATACAGCTTTACGATCATTGCAAACACCAACAAGGCAGATGTAGTATAGGGAGAATAGTCAGTTGCAAGGATGGTCATGGCGCAAAGGAAAAAAACTATCAAATCCACGTTGCCACGTTCGTATAATAGCATAGAGGCAGGCGAGAAGATCACAAACAACATCGCTAGAGCATCTAAAACAGTAATCGCTTGCGGGAATAAAAAAACCCCTACAAAAAATAAAACTAACATACTGACAACTATCCAAACAGTATCATTAAGTGTTATTCCTGTATAAAAAAAAATCCGCCAAAAAGCTGGATAATTAAAGATACGTTCCCTTGGGTCACCTGGGTTTTTGATTGTGGGTTCAAAACCATTACGAAACGATTCTGCACTGCCCGGGATGAGTCGAAAATCTATAAACGATGGCATGACGGTAGGCACTTTCCATAATTGCCACGTTTTCTCATATCCATAGCCTCGGAATGCTATAAGCATCAATAACCACATGAACAATGTAGTTATTATTAATACAACTTTGCCGCGATTTTCTCGACCCAAAATCAAATGCATCACCCCACCACCCTAATCTCACGCGGCGTATCGGATAATACATCCGCACCGGTTTCGGTGACGACTACGTTATCTTCGATGCGCACACCATTTCGATCTGGCAAATAAATTCCGGGTTCAACGGTGTATGCCATACCAGGTTCGAGCAACTGCATGTTGTCACCACGCATATACGGTTCTTCGTGTCCCTCCATGCCAATGCCGTGACCGGTACGATGCGTGAAGTATGCACCATAACCAGCCTTCTCAATCACGTCACGTGTGGCTTTATCCACATTCGCACACGGCACGCCAGGTTTGCCAGCAGCACGACCCGCGGTATTGGCCTCTTGCACAATTTTATGTATCTTCAAATATTCTTCTTCCACCTGCCCCACTGCAAAAGTACGCGTGAGATCAGAGATATAACCGTCATATGCCGCGCCCCAATCAATGACAAGCAAATCGCCAACTTGTAATTTTCGATCGCTCGGCGAAGCGTGCGGATTTGCAGCATTCGATCCGCCGGAGACAATCGGTGAAAACGGCATTTCGGGTTCAGAGCCATGTTTCAGCAATTGAACCACCAGCTCAGACGAAACTTCTTTTTCGGTCATGCCAATTTTGATCAACGGGATTGTTGCTTCGAGCGCGTCTTGTGCGATCTTGACAGCATGACGCATCGCATCCACTTCGGCTTTATCTTTTCTCAAGCGTAAACCAGATAACACATCGCTCGCATCGGGATAATCCGCTTCGGGTGCGCCGTTTTTGACATGACGAAATTCCAGTAATCGCAATTGACGCAACTCGACGCCGATCCGCTTCCCATCTAACCCCAAAGCCTGCACAGCTTTACGAAAAGCATTGTCCCACTCTGACGGATTCTCCGAATACGAAAAAACTTGAAGTTGATATGGCAAGGATGAAACTTTTTGTAATTCCAATTCTGGCATAACAATTGCAGGGATTTGATTCTTTGCAAAAAGCAAAACAACGGGTCTTTCCATTAAGTGGAATTGCAAGCCACTCAAATACGTCAGCGTGGGACCAGGATTCAGGATAACCGCATCCAGATCAGATGTTTGGAGTGAAGCGTTGAGTTTGTCGAAGCGGGGATGAGTCATGCGATCTCCTTAATCCAGAGTATGGTTTTTCTTCGAGAAGAAATAAAGAATCCAATCTACAATAACAGGAAAGAGCATATCGAAAGTCGTGATGAGACGATACCACCACGGAATGACGAGGCTGCGGACAGGATGCTTGGCAACCTCAACGACACGGCTCGCAACATATTCAGATGTGAGATGCGGATACTTGAGTTTTTTGACACGCTCACGCGACTGCGTACGTTGGAGTTTTTTACCAAACTCGGTTGTCGCAGGACCCGGATAAATGCCAGAGACTTTGATACCGAACGGCGCAACTTCACGGCGCAGGGCATCAGTAAAAGCACGCACGCCAAATTTACCGGCAGCATAGGTTGTGATCAATGGCGCGGCGATGAGACCCGCAACCGATGACATGTTGATGATGTGACCCTCACGACGTTTAAGCATATGCGGCAGAACTGCATGCGTGACAAGCATAGTTCCAATGAGGTTGACACGAATGATCGTTTCTATATCGCGTTCTGAGTCTAAGTCTTCAAACCAGTCCATACTGCCATAACCAGCATTATTGAAAAGGATATCAATGCGTTCATAGAGATCGAGAGCGGTTTGCACCATTACTTCGATTTCAGCAGGTTGATTCACATCCACAGGAATCGCGAGCGCTTCGCCACCTGCGTTTTGAATTTCAAACGCCAAAGCTTGCAAGCGATCAAGGCGGCGCGCAGTAAGGACAACTTTACAACCTTCACGTGCAAAAAGCCGCGCAGCATCTTCCCCAAATCCAGATGACGCGCCAGTGATGAGAACAACTTTGTTTTTGAGATCAATGGTCATAAGAAATAAATCCGCCTAAGGATTACGGCTTATGCAATAAGTATTGCGTAAGCCGTAATTTTATTCGCCGTCTTCTTGAGCTTCCTCTTTATTTTGTTTACGCGGTTTAGGCGGTTCATTCACCACTTCGTTTGATAAAGCGATCTTCAAGACATCATCCATGTGTTTGACCGGGATGATCTTCAATTCGGATTTAGCGGTCTTGGGCAGATCAATCAAATCTTTCATATTCTTTTCGGGCAGGAGGACGGTTTTCAAACCAGCGCGATGTGCAGCTAATACTTTTTCGCGCACGCCGCCAATCGGCAGAATGCGTCCACGCAAGGTGATTTCACCCGTCATGCCAATGTGCTTGAACACGGGACGACCGGTCAGCGCAGAGATGATCGCCGTTGCCATCGTAATACCAGCGGACGGCCCATCTTTCGGGATGCCGCCTTCCGGCATGTGGATGTGGATATCCATGCGCTCAAAAACATCCATATCAATGTTGAGGGAGGCAGCGCGTGATTTGATGTAGGTCAACGCCGCCTGCCCAGACTCTTGCATCACGTCGCCCATTTGCCCGGTCATTTGCATGACACCTTTACCTTCAAGCACGGCAACTTCGACTGGCATGATCTCGCCGCCATTCTCTGTCCACGCAAGGGATGTGACAACGCCAACTTCATCGGTGCGTTCAGCTTCGGTTTGAAATACCTGTTGCGGACCGAGGAACTTCTCAACAGATTCCGCCGTGATCGTGGTGGGATATTTCTTTCCTTCCGCTTTCATGCGTGCGACTTTGCGACTTACGCGCCCGATCTCACGTTCCAAATTGCGGACGCCAGCCTCATAAGTATATTCACGAATAATACGGCGGATCGCATCCGCTTCAAAGATGAGGTTAAGTTCGTCCACACCATTCTCTTCGATCTGACGGGGAATCAAATAGCGGTTTGCAATTTCCAGTTTTTCTTCTTCGATGTAACCGGGGAAGTCAATGACTTCCATGCGGTCAAGCAGCGGCGCGGGAATATTTCCAAGATTATTTGCCGTGGTCACGAACATGACCTTGGAAAGATCAAACGGCATTTCAAGGTAATGATCGCTGAACGCGTAGTTCTGTTCAGGGTCAAGCACTTCCAACATCGCCGAGGCAGGGTCACCGCGAAAATCAGAATAGAGCTTATCGATCTCATCCAACATGAACAACGGATTGGACGTCCCGGCGCGTTTCATGGTTTGGATAATTCTGCCGGGCAACGCACCAATATAAGTGCGACGATGGCCACGAATTTCGGCTTCATCACGTACGCCGCCGAGTGACACGCGGACAAACTTGCGTCCCAACGCATCAGCTATTGAACGACCCAATGAAGTTTTACCTACACCTGGAGGTCCAACAAAACATAGAATCGGCTGACGTTCTTTCTTTGGTTTTAACGAACGGACAGCAATATATTCCAAGATACGTTCCTTGGCTTTCTTGAGTCCATAGTGATCACGTTCCAAAATCTTCGCCGCGTTCTTCACATCGAGATTATCGGGTGAGCTATTCGCCCACGGCAAGTCAACGATCCATTCAAGATAGGTGCGGATGATGCCCACTTCAGGCGCCATTGGCGGCATTTGATTCAAGCGGTCCAATTCTTTGAGCGCAACCATCTTCGCTTCGGCGGGCAGGTTCGCCGCTTCCACTTTGGTCTTCAAGTCAGTGGCATCACGTGTAAAGATATCGCCTTCGCCCAATTCATTTTGAATTTGCTTCATCTGCTCGCGCAAATAAAACTCGCGCTGACTCTTATCCACTTCGCTTTGGACGCGCGAATGGATTTCATCTTCGAGTTCCAGCACATCCACTTCTTGCGCGAGGATTTTATTCAGTGCTTGCAAGCGTCCGCGCACATCGAGCAGCATCAACAGGCTTTGCTTGGCTTCATAGTTCAACGCCAACGACGTAGCAAGCATATCTGCCAGCCAGCCCGGTTCCGAGATATTCATCGCGAACAAATGCGCCTCTTCAGGGATCGTGCGATCAAGCTCCACGCAGCGATCGAAGAGGTCCAAAGCTGAACGCATGAGCGCGCTCGTTTGGCGGTCAGCAGTTTGCGGTTCAGAAACGACGCGGGCTCGCACCATCAAGTAAGGAGTCGTGCGAATAAATTCCACGATCTCCACGCGGCGGCGTCCCTGTACCAGCGCAGAGTGCGAGCCATCCGGCATCGCCAGCAACCGCCCTACTGCCATCTCCACGCCGATTGGCAGAAAATCGCCAACGCCGGGGTTATCCATTTCAGCATCGGTTTGCGTGAGCCCGATGATCGTTTGCTCTTTGCGCTGCGCCTCTTCCACTGCGAGCAGCGAAGCCTCACGCCCTACAAAGATCGGCGAGACCATGCGCGGGAAAACGACCAGATCGCGCAACGGCAACACCGCAGCTTCGATCAAGCCTTCGGCATTCGGCTCACGATTGGGGATACGATACAACTCCTCTGTGCGTTGCGAGAGGGTCAGGTCAAAATTATCTTCTTCTTCGTTCCACTCTTTTGGGTGACTCATTTTCCATTCCGTCTAAGGGCGAAGCAATGCTTCGCCCCTACGAGTTTATTTTATTCCAAGCTACCATTACTTCCGCTGTCACGAACATACTGCCAGCGGATAGGACAATGCTACCATCTTTTTCTGAGAATTCCAGCGCACGTGCCAACGCGGATTCGACCAGACTCACCGCTTCAGACTCCAGCCCAGCCTGCTGCGCCAACTCGATGATTTTCTCTAGCTCCAACGCCCGCGGATGGTCGGCACGCGTCACGATGAGTTTCTTGATCTTCGGTTTCATCTCGGCAAACATACCCGGAATATTCTTATCCTCTGAGGCGCCAAAGATGAGATACACCATTTTATCGGGGAAATATGTATCGAGCGTCTCACGTAATTTCTCGAACGAGTCTTGATTATGTGCTGAGTCAAAAATGACCGGTGGCTCGCGGCGGGCAATCTCAAAGCGGGCTCGCCATTTTACTTGAGAAAATCCTTTTTGGATGGCTTCATCCGATATTGGAATGCCACTGGTTTTGAGGGCAGTATAAGCAATGGCAGCATTTTCGATTTGATGAGAACCGAGTAATGGAATTCTGAATTCCGAATTTTGAATTCTGAATTCCTGCCCATCCAGGGACGAGGTCAAATATTCAAACTTTACATCTTTACCTATTAGCGTTAGGTTTGAATTTAATAACGTGCCTACGCGCTCCAAAACTTCAAGCGCTTCCGCTTTTTGCGGCGCAGAGACTACTGGCACGCCTTGTTTAATAATGCCAGCTTTTTCCCCGGCGATCTTTGCCAACGTATCTCCCAACACCGCCATGTGATCATAGGACAACGATGTGATGACCGAAACTTTCGGCATAACAATATTCGTCGCGTCGAGTCGTCCGCCCAAGCCGACTTCGATCACGGCGGCGTTACAGCCTTGCTTTGCAAACGCCAACATGCCAAGTGCAGTGGTAATTTCAAATGTCGTGAGTTTGGGAATCTTCGCAACAGCAGGTTTCATCTCTTCAATCAATTCAACCATGAACTCATGTTTAATTGGCTCGCCGTTGATTTGAATCCGCTCACAATAATCCAGCAAATGCGGCGACGTGTACAACCCAACCTTATACCCACCCGCCTGCAACGCGGACGCGCACAGCGCCGACACCGAGCCTTTGCCCTTGGTCCCTGCCACGTGGATAATTGGATATGTGCTTTGCGGGTTGCCGAGTTCTTCCATCAACGCGAACATACGGTCCAGGTTGAACTCTGCCTTGGCAAGTTCGGAGGAATGTTTCAGGCTATAATCCACGAAAGAATAAAGGTAGTCGAGGGCTTTGTTGTAGGCGGTTTCAGTATTCATTGGTAGTCATTTTAGTCTAACTAATCTGAGTGGTCTAGTAAAATATTGTCAGAGCAAAATTATGAAAACATCAAATCGGTTTTTTGTTTTAGCAACAATCACTGCTGGGATGATCATCGGGGGCTTTATCTTTTCTACAATATTTAAATTTATTGGAGGCATGATTATCGGCGGCTTGGCTGCTTATACGATACTGGTTTTATTGTTCCCTATTACAATAAATGAATTCATTCCGAATGTTAGCGACCAAAGCGAAAGCAGTTCTGCAAAAATTGAAGTGCGGGTAATTCGTCGAAAATTCTTGCACCCTACACGTTTGCCAGAATTTTTGGGGGCACTTTGGGGCGGACTCACGTTGTT
>Ga0302322_100003480_pt1 | contig 13539 bp, 6 predicted proteins | sample Fen_T0_2_FD_203757 | JGI IMG/M metagenome (GOLD analysis project Ga0302322, IMG submission 203757) | Peat permafrost microbial communities from Stordalen Mire near Abisko, Sweden - Fen_T0_2 | ecosystem: Environmental > Terrestrial > Soil > Wetlands > Permafrost | place: Sweden: Abisko...
GATGTAGGGCGCCTCGAGCGCGTCGCCCGGTCGGCTGGCGAGCGCGATCATGGCCTGATCGGCGCGCGCGCCGCTGGCGTCGAGCCGGACCAGCTTGATGCCGCTCCAGAAGCTACCGAACGCGAGCAAGCGCGTGCCGCCGACCTCCTCGACCACGTTCGGATCGATCGCGTTGAAATCATCGACGGTGGTGACGTTGGAGCAGATCACCGGGCCGCGATCGGTCCAGGCGGCGGGCGAGTCGAGGTCGTCCTTGGTGGCGTGGCCGATGCACGAGCGGTTCGACCCGAACGTCGAGGCCGCGTAGTACAGGTGGTGGGTCCCGCCGAAGTACGAGAGATCGGGCGCCCACAGCGCGTCGATCGGGCCGATCGTGCGGGTGACCCACGGCGGGTTCTCCGCGAACACGCGGGCGCCGAGCGTCCAGGTGTGGAGGTCGGTCGAGCTCCGCGTCAGGATGCCCGGGCCGGTCGAGAACACCCAGATCCGGCCGGCGCGCTCGAACGCCACCGGATCGTGGACGTCGGTGATCGCGCCGCTCAGCGGCAGCTGGTCGGGCAGCGCCGCCGGCGCCGGCCGGTGCGCCAGCTGGGCGATCTCGCGGTCGTCGAACGCGCGGCACGACATCCGGATGTCGTCGAGCGCGCCGTCGAAGCTCGGATCGGCGAACGTCGAGCGGCCGAAGAAGTTGCCTGTGGTGATCCCCATGTCCGAGGGATGGACGGAGATGCCGCCCTGGCGCACGACGGGCCGGCCGTTGAGGAACAAGCTCGCGGTGTCGTCGCGCAGCGTGACGGCGAGGTGGGTCCACTCGCCGAGCGGCAGCTCGAAGGGAAAGCCGACGTCGGCGATGCCACGCGGCGTGACCAGGCCGAACCGCAGCTCGGGACCCGCGGGGCCGACGCCCGCGGGGCTCAGGTACATGAAGCTCGAGGCGTCGGGCAGGCCGAAATCGAACACGCGGTTCCACGGCGGGTTCGTGGCGAGCCGGGTCCACGCGGTCAGCGTGAAGTCGGTGCAGCCAGCGACCAGCCCCGGCGGTAGCACGACGTGGGGGCCGGTGCCGTCGAGGCGGAGCGCGCGGCCGATCGCGCCGGGCACGAACCGGGCGCGGCCGGCGATGTGGCCGGTGAGGCCGAGCGCGGAGCGATCGGCGACCGTGGTGCCGTGGACCTCGTCGAACCGCCAGTTCGCGTAGTCGCGCGCCGGCCGGGCGAGCGCGGCGATCTCGGGCTGCGACAGCGCGCGGCGGTACAGCCGGACGTCGTCGATCCGGCCGCGCAGCAGCGGATCGGGGAACCGCGACCGGCCGATCCAGTTGCCGGCGGTATTGTCGCCGATGGCGTCGGGTTCGGTCGCCACGGTCAGCGCGCTGGCGGCCTCGACGCCGTCGACGTAGATCCGGTAGTCTCGGCCGGCGGTCGTGATCGCGACGTGCTTCCACACCCCGGTCGGCAGCGACGGCGCGGTGGCGATGCCCTCGGCGCCGGTGCCGGCGAACGCCGAGTAGCGGATCCGCGCGTCGGGGGTCGACGGCGTGAGGAACACGAAGCCGGCGGCGCCGCCGAGGTCGAACAGCCGGGCCCAGCCGCGGGTGTCGTCGAGGTTGATCCAGGCCGCGGCGGTGAAGTCGTGGACGCCCTCGGTGAGGTGGGCCGGCAGCTCGAGGTACGACGTCGTGCCCTCGAGCGCGAGCGCCGCGCCGAACCGGCCGTCCGGCGTGATCGCGGCGGCGCCCTGCAGCACGCCGGTGCGGCCGTGGCCCGAGTCGTCGGTCACCATGCCCGCGGGCGCCGCGCTGTCGAAGCTGTAGTGGACGATCAGGTCGGCGCGCAGCCGTGCGCTGTCGGACCCCGCGGGCTCGCGAGCGGGCGCGCCGAGCGCGGCCTCGCCGCCGGTGACCTCATCGGGGGTGGACGGATCCGCGCACCCCCCGATCAGGGCCGCGATCGCCGCGAGGATGCCTCCGAAGATGCCAGCGATGCGCACGTGATACCTCCCTCGTAGATCCGCGCTAGCGTGCCGAGATCGCCGGCGGACCACAAGCGACAACGCCTGCCACAACGTCGCCGGCGAGCGGACGGCCTCGGTGACCGCCGATCTAGGACCCAGGGGGGCCCAGCTGCCCGGGGTGGTACGTGCGCTCGGTGTGGCCCGCGAGCTGCGACGGATAGAAGTACACCTCGCGCAGATCGCCGCTCGCGTAGCGCGCGGCCTCGTCGTTGAAGTGCGGCGAGCTCGGCGCGCCGCGCTCGCCGCCCGCGGTGATCGCCATCGCCTTGACGCGCGCGCCGAACTCGACCACCGCGACGAAGCTATTGCCGCTGGTGCCGTACATCCGCTTGGTCCCCGGGTAGGTGCGCGCGCCGAACGACGCCAGCGAGCCCCACTGCGCGCTGGTGAACGGCACGGCGATGCTCGGCCCGGCGTCGTCGAACGGCTGCACGAGATCGCCGGTGAGTCGCTGGAACCGGTTGATCTCGCCCCACGGCGTGCGCCAGGTCCCGAAGTCGGCGGTCAGCCGATCGACCGCGGCGGCGAGCGCGCCCAGCTTCTGCGCCGCCGGCGCCTGCGTGGCCATGTAGTCGTAGATCGGCGTGTTGGCGCGGCGGGCCTCGGCCGCGGTCTTCTGCCACAGGTCCTGGCCCCAGTACACCGCGAGCGCGGTCGGCACCGAGGTCACCGACCACCGGAGGTCCCAGCCGCGCAGCGCCGCGATCGGCTCGGCGAGCTTGGCCTTGAGCGGGTCGGCCGCGGCGGCCTCGTCGTAGGCGCGGACCAAGGGCGGGATCAGCTGCGCGAACGCGGTCAGGTAGCTGTCGTAGGCGGCGTCGCGCAGCCGGGCGGGCGTGAAGTCCTTGCGGCTGCCGAGCAGCTGGGTCGCGTGGACGCCGCGCGGGTTCTCGCCGACGCTGTCCATGTAGCGCGGGAACCGCTCGCGCCGGGGGCTATCGGGCCCGGCGGCCGCGTAGGGCCCATCATTGGTATTCATCACCCAGCCGGTCGGGGGATCGACGACGTGCGGGCTGTCGTCGACGCCGTGCAAGCCGGCCCACTCGGTCGCCGGATCGCTGCCGTCGACCGGTCGGGTCCAGTCGAGCCGATCGTCGCGCCGGGGCACGAACGAGGGATGGAAGTAGGCGATGTGGCCGTCGGCGTCGGCGTAGATCGTGTTGTTCGACGAGTTGGCGTGGAGCTCCATCAGCTGGCGGAAGCTCGCGAGGTCGCGCGCCTTGGTGCGCTGGAACGCCTGGGTCACCGCCTCGATCGGCTGCTGCATCAGCCGGGTCGCGATCCACTTGCCGTCCGCCGACCGGACGACCGGGCCGTGGTGGGTGCGGTACACCGTGATGTCCCTGGTCGCCAGCCCGGCGGCCGTGCGATACGGTACGCGGATCTGGCGCTCGTCGAGCGGCCGCAGCGCCTTGCCGTAGCGGTAGTACAGCTGGCCCGCCTGGCGGACGATCGACTCGGCGTACTCGTCGACCGCGTCGGCCGTGGTCGAGGTGTGCATCCAGCCGACCCGCTCGTTGAACCCCTGGTAGACGAAGAACTGGCCCCAGGTCACGGCGCCGTAGGCGTCGAGCCCGGCGTCGCTGGTGACCTGCAGCTCGGAGCGGAAGAAGAACGAGGTGTGCGGGTTGATGAGGAGCAGCGCGTGGTGGTCCGCCGTATGGGACGGGGCGATCGCGATGCCGTTCGAGCCCGACGGCTCGCGGGGCAGCTCGCCGAGCTCGATCGGCGGCGGCCGGGTCGAGCCATCGCCATAGAACGCGGCGAGCTGCGCGAGATCGATGCGCTCGATGTCGCCGCCGATGCTGCCCTCGGTGAACGCCAGCACCATCCACGGCTCGAACCGCCGGATCACCCGTGGCGCCACGGCCGGGTGGGTCGCGAGAAAGTAGTTGAGCCCGTCGGCCCAGGCGGTCATCAGCGCGCGCAGCCACGGCGCGCACGTCGCGTACTGTGCCTCGAGCGCCGCCGGATCGATGAACAGCTTCATCCGCAGGTCCTGCCACACGGCGGCCTCGCCCTCGGCCTCGGCGAGCCGGCCCAGCGCCTGGAGGTAGTTGGTCTCGATGCGGGGGAAATCGTCCTCGGCCTGCGCGTAGATCATGCCGAACACGGCGTCGGCGTCGCTCGGGCCGTGGACGTGGGCCAGCCCCCAGGTGTCGCGCACGATGGTCACGCGCTGGGCCTGGTGGCTCCACCGCGCGGGTTCGGGTTCCGGGGCGGGCGGCGCGATCGGCGCGCAGGCGACGAGCAAGACCAGAGCGAGCGGTTTCTGCATCGCGAACCTCCCGACGAGCGATCCGGCCGCACGGTAGCCCCGCGGCCGGGCGAATTCCAGTCGGTCGCGGCACGGCGCAGCGCCCGTGCTTGTGTTTGCGCGACCAGACGTGCAGGCTGGAACCATCCCCCGTCGCCGCGCGCCGAGCATGTCCGGAGTCGAGGCCCGCCCGTCGCCCGGCCGTGTCGGGGCGAGCTCGTCCGCGCCGCGGCTCGCGCTCCTGGGCATCACGAAGCGCTATCCGGGAGTCACGGCGAACGACCGCATCGATCTCGAGGTCTTGCCCGGCGAGATCCACGCGGTGCTCGGCGAGAACGGCGCCGGCAAGTCGACCCTGATGAAGATCATCTACGGCGCGGTGCGGCCCGACGCGGGCGAGCTGTGGTGGAACGGCGAGCGCGTGCAGGTCGGCGGCCCGGCCGCGGCGCGCCGGCGGGGGATCGCGATGGTGTTCCAGCACTTCGCGCTGTTCGAGACGCTGACCGTCGCCGAGAACGTGTGGCTCGGGGTCGACCGGCGGTGGTCGCGCGGGCAGACCCGCGAGCGGCTGGCCCAGGTCGCGCGCGACCACGAGCTCGCGGTGCCGCTCGACCAGCCGGTGCAGGAGCTGTCGGTCGGCGAGCGCCAGCGCGTCGAGATCGTGCGGGCGCTGCTGGCGGCGCCGCAGCTGCTCATCCTCGACGAGCCGACCTCGGTGCTGACCCCGGCGGCGGTCGATCGGCTGTTCGCGACGCTGCGCCGGATCGCGGCGGCGGGCTGCTCGATCCTCTACATCAGCCACAAGCTCGAGGAGGTCCGCGCGCTGTGCGGGCGCTGCACCGTGCTGCGCGCCGGCCGGGTCACCAGCGTGGTCGACCCGCGCGCCGAGACCGCCGACCAGCTCGCCGAGCGGATGCTGGGCGCGGCGGCGCCTCGCGCGGCGGTCGCGGGCGCCGCCGGCGGCGACGTGGTGCTCGACGTGCGGGGGCTCCGGCTGGCCGGGCGCCACGCCGGCCTCGCGGCGAGCGAGCCGGCGATCGACCTCGCGGTGCGCGGCGGCGAGGTGCTCGGCATCGCGGGGATCTCCGGCAACGGCCAGGCCGAGCTCCTGGCGGCGCTGTCGGGCGAGGCCGGGCCCGCGCCACCGGGGACGATCTGGCTCGCCGGGCACGACGTCAGCCGCGCCTCGGTGCGCCAGCGCCGCGACCTCGGGCTGCGCTACCTCCCCGAGGAACGCATGGGCCACGGCGCGGTGCCGAGCCTGTCGCTCGCGGCCAACGTGCTGCTCACCCGCCGCGAACCGGTCGGGCGCGGTGGCTGGCTGCGGTGGGGGGTGGCGCGCGGGCTGGCCCGCCGGTTGATCGACCGGTTCGACGTCAAGGCGCAGGGGCCCGACGCGGCGGCGCGCAGCTTGTCGGGCGGCAATCTGCAGAAGCTGATCGTCGGCCGCGAGATCGACGCGGCGCCGCGCGCGCTGATCGTCGCGCAGCCGACGTGGGGGCTCGATGTCGGGGCGGCGGCGCGGATCCGCGACGAGCTGGCCCGGCTGGCGGCGGGCGGGTGCGCGGTGCTGGTGGTGAGCGAGGACCTCGAGGAGCTCCTGGAGATCACGCAGCGCCTGCGGGTGATCGCGCACGGCCGGCTGTCGCCGTGCGTCGACACCGCGGCGGCGACGATCGCCCAGATCGGCGCCTGGATGGGCGGGGTGGGGCTGTGAAGCTGCCGACGGTGGCACGCCGGGCGGGCGCGTTCGGGGCGCCGGTCGTCGCGCTGGCGATCACCGCGGCGGTCGCGGGCCTCATGTTCGCGCTGCTCGGCAAGCCGGCCGGCCCCGCGCTGGCGCTGTTCTTCATCGAGCCGCTGCGCACCGTGCGGGGCTTGTGCGAGCTCTCGGTCAAGGCCACGCCGCTCGTCCTGATCGCGCTCGGGCTCGCCATGGCGTTTCGCGCGAACGTGTGGAACATCGGCGCCGAGGGCCAGTTCATCGCCGGCGCGCTGGTCGCGACCGCGATCGCGCTGGCCGCGACCGAGGCGACCAGCCGGCTCATCGTCGTGGCGATCGTCGCCGGCGGCGCGCTCGGCGGGATGGCGTGGGCGAGCCTGGTCGCGGTGCTGCGCGACCGGTTCGGCGCCAGCGAGATCCTGGTCAGCCTGATGCTGGTGTACGTCGCCGAGCTCCTGCTCGACGACCTGGTGTACGGCGCGTGGAAGGATCCGCACGGCTACAACTTTCCGCAGACCGCGAGCTTCGCGACGACCACGGCGATCCCGCGGCTGTTCGAGGGCCAGCGGGCGCACCTGGGCCTCGTCCTGGCCGTGGCCTGCGCGCTGGCGATGTGGCTGGTCCTGTCGCGCAGCTTCGCCGGGTTTCAGCTCGAGGTCGGCGGGGTCGCGCCGCGCGCCGCGCGCTACGCCGGGTTCTCGGCGCGGCGCGCGCTGTGGACCGCGCTGCTCGGCTCGGGCGGGCTGGCCGGCGCCGCCGGGGCGCTCGAGGTCGCCGGGCCGATCGGCCAGCTCACCCCGCACTTCCCGGTCGGCTACGGGTTCGCCGCGATCATCGTCGCGTTCGTCGGCCGGCTGCACCCGCTGGGCATCGTTCCGGCCGCGGTGGTGATGAGCATGTTCTACATCGGCGGCGAGCTCGTGCAGTCGCGCATGGGGCTGCCGCGCGCGCTGACCGGGGTGTTCCAGGGCGTGCTGCTGTTCGCGCTGCTGGCGTGCGACGCGGCCGTGGCGCACCGCCGGCGCCGTAACCGCCGGGAGGCCGCCTAGTGGAGTCGCTCGCCGCGCTGATCGCCGCGTCGGTCGCCGCCGGGACGGTGTTCGCGCTCGCCGGCCTGGGCCTCTTGATCAACGAGCGCGCCGGCGTGGTCAACCTCGGCGCCGAGGGCATGATGCTCGTCGGGGCGCTCGCCGGCTACGCCTGCGCGATCCACAGCGGCAGCGCGGCGCTCGGGTTCGTGGCCGGGGCGCTGGCCGGCGCGGTCATGGCGCTCGGGTTCGGCGCGCTCGTGATCTGGCTGCACACCAACCAGTACGCCACCGGGCTCGCGGTCAGCTTGTTCGGCGGCGGGGTCACCGCGTTCGCCGGCGCCGGGTACACCGATCGCCAGCTGCCGGCCGGGGCCGCCGCGGGCCTGCCGTGGCTCGCCGAGATCCCGGTCGTCGGGCCGGCGGTGTTTCGCTACCACCCGATGGTGTACCTGGCGATCGCGCTGTGCGGGGCGATCGCGTGGTTCTTCGCGCGGACGCGGGCCGGCCTCGTGGTGCGCGCGGTCGGCGAGGCGCCGGCCTCGGCGCACGCGCTGGGCTATCCGGTGCAGCGGATCCGGCTCGCTGCGGTGGTGTTCGGCGGCGCGTCGTGCGGGCTGTCCGGCGCGTATGTCTCGCTGGCGTACACCCGGCTGTGGGTCGAAGGGCTGACCGCGGGCCGCGGCTGGATCGCGCTGGCGCTGACCACCTTCGCGACCTGGCGATCCGGCCGCGTGCTGCTCGGCGCCTATCTGTTCGGCGGCGTGACCATGCTGCAGCTCTACCTGCAGGCGCGCGACGTGCAGATCGAGAGCCACCTGCTGGCGATGGCGCCGTACCTGGCGACCATCGCCGTGCTCGTCGCGATCTCGCGCAAGCCGGCGTGGCTCCGGCTGCAGATGCCGGCGTCGCTCGGCCAGGTGTTCCGTCCCAACGACTGACGTACAACGTGGAGGTCCGAATGCAACGAACACAGCTCTCGATCATCGCCTGCGTGCTCGCCGCGGCCGTCGGCTGCGGCAAGCGGGAACCTGCAGGCGCCGCGGCCGCCGGTTCGGCCGGCTCGGCGGCGGGTTCCGCGGGCTCGGCGGCGGGTCCCGCGGGCGCCGCGGCGCCGCTCAAGGTCGCGTTTGCCTACGTGGGGCCGGTCGGCGACGCCGGCTGGACGTTCGCTCACGACCAGGGGCGCAAGGCGCTCGAGGCCGAGTTCGGCGCCAAGATCGCCACGAGCTTCGTCGAGAACGTCCCCGAGGCGGCCGACGCGGAGCGCGTCCTGCGCGACCTGGTGGCGCAGGATGTCAGGCTCGTGTTCGGCACGACGTTTGGCTACATGGAGCCGATGCTCAAGGTCGCGGCCGACGCCAAGGCCGTCAAGTTCGAGCACGCCACCGGCTACAAGACCGCCGCAAACCTGCGGACCTACGACGCGCGGACCTACGAAGGCGCGTACCTGGTCGGCGTGATCGCCGGCGGGATGACCAAGACCAACGCGCTCGGGGTGGTCGCGTCGATCCCGATTCCCGAGGTGATCCGCAACATCGACGCGTTCACGCTCGGCGCGCAGAGTGTCAATCCGGCGGTCACGACGCGCGTCGTGTGGGTGAACAAGTGGTTCGATCCGCCCAAGGAGGGGGAGGCCGCGCAGGCGTTGATCGACGGAGGCGCCGACGTCCTGATGCAGAACACCGACTCGTCGGCCGTGCTGCAGACCGCCGAGAAGGCCGGAAAGCTTGGATTTGGCTGGGATTCCGACATGCACAAGTTCGGTCCGCACGCCCACCTGGCCTCGGCGGTGATCGACTGGGCGCCGTATTACAAGCAAGCGGTCCACGACGTGCTCGACGGGAGCTGGAAGACCACCCAGACCTGGTGGGGCGTGAAGCAAGGCGCGATCGACGTCGTCGCGGTGTCGGACCAGGTGCCACCTGCGGTCCGCGACAAGTTCGCCGCGGCCAAGCGCGGGCTGGGCGACGGATCGTTCACGATCTGGCGCGGTCCGATCGTCGACCAGAACGGCAAGGAAGTGCTGGCGGCCAACCAGGTCGCCAGCGATGACTTCCTCCACGCGGTCAGCTTTTACGTGAAGGGGGTGCAAGGCAAGTTGCCCTCCTCGGCGCCGTGACTGTGCGCCTGGGCCCACACGTGCCCGGGCTCGCGCCGCGGTGCGGCCGTCACGCGCCGCCAGGCCCCGCCGGCTGGCGCCGCGCTGCGCAGGTTCTTGGCACTTGCGGCACGTGTGCTGTGTATACATCTCGCCGCGCGCCCGCGATTGCCTCGATCGGAGTGCGCTCCGGTGTTGAATTACACGTCTGGGCGATCGTGAGTTGCTATGCGATCTGCGTTGCATGCGCGACAGGCATCGTCAAGGTTGCCTGATGCTCACGGTGCTCACGGTGCTCGGGCGCGACCTCAGCAGTCTTGTCGACGTCGCGTCACCCGACATCGCGTTATCGCGATATCATTTGATCTACGGCGAACGAGATCGATCTACCCAGGGAATTCGATGACTACGTGATCGGCCGCGAGCTCGGCCGAGGCGTGACGGGACGCGTGTACATCGCCGAGGACGCGATGCTCGCGCGCCCGGTCGCGATCAAGTTCATCGCCAACCTCGACGCCGGCGCGCGCCAGCGGTTCCTGCTCGAGGCCCGCGCGGTCGCGCAGATCCACCACCCGAACGTCGTCGGGATCTACCGCGTCGGCACGCTCGACAACCGGCCGTACTTCGTGACCGAGCTCGTCCACGGCATGTCGCTGGCCGAGGTCGTGAAGCCCATGCCCTGGCAGCCGGCGCTCGACATCGCGATCGGCCTGGCCCGCGGGCTCGCCGCGGCGCACCGCCGCAACGTCGTCCACTGCGATCTCAAGCCGAGCAACGTGATGATCGACCCCGAGGGGGTCGCCAAGATCATCGACTTCGGCCTGGCGCGGATCGCCGCGGATGGCGCGAGCGGCGGCCAGGCGCCGGTCGGCACTCCCGACTACATGGCCCCCGAGGTCTGGCGCGGCGACGTGCCGGGCCGCCGCGCCGACGTGTACTCGATCGGCGCGGTGCTGTTCGAGCTGGTCGCCGGGGCGCCGCCGTTCGCCGATGTCCACCCGGTCGAGCTCCGCGATCGCGTCACCACCTTCGAGGCCCCGGCGCTGCGCGATCGTGCGCCCGACGTCGACGCCGGGTTCGCCGAGGTCGTCGCGCGCTGCCTGCGCCGCGACCGCGAGGCTCGGTTCGCCGATGGCGACGAGCTGCGCGAGGCGCTCGAGCGCTTGCACGCCTCGCGCAGCAACACCGTACCGGCCGGCGAGAACCCCTACCGCGGCCTGTTGCCGTTCGAGGCCAGCCACCGCGGCGTGTTCTTCGGCCGCCGCTCCGAGATCGACGCCGTGGTCGGCCGGCTGCGCGGCGAGCCGATCGTGCTGGTCACCGGCGATTCCGGTGTCGGCAAGTCGTCGCTGTGCCGCGCCGGCGTGGTGCCTGCGGTTGTCGACGGCGAGCTCGGCGGCGCGTGGGACGCGGTCGCGATCGTGCCCGGCCAGCGGCCGCTGACCGCGCTGGCGGCGGCGCTCGACGACTTGAGCCTGGTGCCCCGGCTGCTCGATAACCCGGGCCTGCTCGCGCGCGAGCTGCGCCGGATCGCCGACGATCGCGGGCTGATCGTGTTCATCGATCAGCTCGAGGAGCTGATCACGCAGGGCGATCCCAGCGAGGTCGCGGCGCTCGACGCCGGGCTGGCCGCGCTGGTCGATGGCGTCCCGGGCCTGCGCCTGCTCGCCACCGTGCGCGCCGACTTCCTGGCCCGGATCTCGACGCTGCCGGGGCTCGGCCGCGAGCTGTCGCGGCTGCTCTACTTCCTGCGACCGCTGCCGCCCGAGCGCCTGCGCGACGTGATCGTCGGCCCGGCGGCCGCGGTCGGCGCTCGCTTCGAATCCGAGGCGATCGTCGAAGATCTGATCTCCGCGACGATGGAGGCCGGCAGCGGCGGATTGCCGCTGCTGTCCTTCGCGCTGTCCGATCTGTGGGAGGCGCGCGATCGCTCGCTCGATCTGATCTCGCGCAGCGCGGTCACCGCGATGGGCGGCGTGGCCGGGGCGCTGTCGCGCCACGCCGACGTCGTGATCGGCGGGATGGTCGCCGCCGAGCGCGCCCAGGCCCGCAGCCTCTTGCTCCGGCTGGTCACCGCGATGGGGACCCGGGCGCGGCGGTCGGCCCAGGAGCTGGCACTCGGCGACTCGGCGCGCGCGGCGCTCGACGCGCTGGTCAAGGGTCGGCTCGTCATGGTTCACGACGACGATTCGGGGCCGGTCTACGAGCTCGTCCACGAGTGCCTGCTCACCGGCTGGAGCACGCTGCGGCAATGGCTCGACGCCGACACCGCGGGGCGCGCGGCGCGCGAGCGGCTCACCGCGGCCGCCGCCGAGTGGGTGCGGCTCGGCCAGCGCAACGACGCGACCTGGCAGGGCCGGCGGCTCGAGGAGGCGGTCGCGCTCGATCCGGCGAGCCTGAGCGCGGACGATCGCGCGTTCGTCGCCGCGTCGCTGCTCGCCACCCGGCGGCGGCGGATGCAGCGCTGGCTCGCGGCGTTCGGCGCCGTGCTGCTCGTCGTGCTGGCGTTCTCGACCCAGCGCTACCTCGCGCTGCGCGAGCTCGACGCGGCGATCGCCGCCGAGAGCAACCTCGCGCGGTCCTCGCTCGCCGAGGCGCGCGACGCCGAGGGCGTGCGCCTGGATCTCGCGTCGCAGGCGTTCAAGAAGTTCGACGAGCACGAGTGGGAGGCCGGCGAGGCGCTGTGGCGCAAGGAGGTCGTCCAGCGCGCGGCCGCTCACGCCGCGTATCGCGAGGCCGACGTCCACGCCGAGACCGCGCTGGCCAAGGACGCGCGGCGCGCCAGCGTGCGCGATCTGCTCGGCGACATCCTCATGGAGCGCGCGATGTACGCCGAGCGGGTGCATGACAACGCGCAGAGCGACGACCTCTTGTCGCGCGTCGCGCTGTACGACGCCGACGGCAGTCGGCGCGCGCTGTGGCAGTCGGTCGGCCACGTGGTCGTGCGCGCGCCGGCGGGCGCCGACATCGCGCTGGTCTCGCCGGTGAGCGCCGCGAACCCGGTCGAGACGACGCGTTCGCTCGGCACGGGCCAGGTGACCGTCGCGCTGCCGCCCGGCAGCTACGTCGTCACGGTGGCGATGCCCGGCCGGGTCGAGGTCCACGCGCCGGTCCTGGTCGAGCGCAACCGCGAGATCGCGATCGAGATCACCCCGCCGCTGGCCGACGACGTTCCGCCGGGGTTCATCTACATCCCCGCGGGTGAGTTCTTGTTCGGGGTCGCGAACGAGCAGGATCGTCGGACCTGGTTTGTCACCACGCCGCTGCGGCGGCGATCGACCGCGGCGTTCTTGATCGGGCGCACCGAGGTCACGTTCGGCGAGTGGCTCGCGTATGTCGATGCGCTGCCGGCCAGCGAGCGAGCGATCCGGCTGCCCAACGTGCCGACCAAGATCTCCGGAAGTCTCTCGATCAGTCCGGATGACACTGGCCACTGGAAGCTCGAGCTCCAGCCCGAAGACCACCGATACGCCGCTGGCTGGGATCAGCCGTTCGTCTATCCCGGCCGCGCGGCTCAATCGGTGCAGGACTGGCGGCGGTTCCCGGTCACCGGCATCTCGGCGAGCGACGCATCCGCCTATGCCGTATGGCTCGACCGCACCGGTCGGGTGCCCGGCGCGCGGCTGTGCACCGAGGTCGAGTGGGAGCGCGCGGCGCGCGGCGCCGATGGCCGAGACTATCCATCCGGACGCTGGCCCGAGCCGAGTGATGCAAATGTCGACGTCACCCACGGACCTGGATTGATGGGGCCCGACGAGGTAGGTTCACATCCCGCTTCCACGAGCCCCTTTGGCCTCGTCGACATGAGCGGCAATGCCTTCGAATTTACGGTCTCAGAGACCGGCGGTTACATCCTTCGGAGCGGCAGTTACCAGCACGATCGGAAGACTGCGCATCTTGCGAATCGGTCGGCGATCAACTCGATGGTGCGTGACGCCGCACTCGGATTTCGCTTGTGTGCAACCCCACCACTACCTCGCTGAACCCCCACTGGATCCCATGGTTACCCACACGCTCGGCCATCTTTGGCCGACGTGTGGGTCATGCTGCGAACCTTCATCCTGCTTACCTACTTTGTCGTTGGTTGCGTTGCAAAGAACGACACGGCCTCCGTTGCGCTGATTGAGCACACTCGTAAAGGAGGCGTTACGCCGAACGGTGTGAGCCCCAATGGCGTGAGCCCCAACGGCGTGAGCCCGAACGGGGTGAGCCCGAACGGCGTGAGCCCGAACGGCGTGAGCCCGAACGGCGTGAGCCCGAACGGCGTGAGCCCGAACGGGGTGAGCCCGAACGGCGTGAGCCCGAACGGCGTGAGCCCGAACGGGGTGAGCCCGAACGGCGTGAGCCCGAACGGGGTGAGCCCGAACGGGGTGAGCCCGAACGGGGTGAGCCCGAACGGGGTGAGCCCGAACGGGGT
>Ga0302322_100003483_pt1 | contig 13536 bp, 13 predicted proteins | sample Fen_T0_2_FD_203757 | JGI IMG/M metagenome (GOLD analysis project Ga0302322, IMG submission 203757) | Peat permafrost microbial communities from Stordalen Mire near Abisko, Sweden - Fen_T0_2 | ecosystem: Environmental > Terrestrial > Soil > Wetlands > Permafrost | place: Sweden: Abisko...
GAATTTTCGAACGACATACGATCTGACTATGGCAGTGAGTCCAGCAGGCGCAGGGACAACAACACCATCAGTTGGCGTATATACGTACGATGCTGGTACGGTGGTCGGTATTTCTGTGACTCCTGCTCTAGGTTATCATTTTGTAAACTGGACTGGAGGAGTAGCAGATCCAAACAGCGCATCGACAACGGTAACGATGGACAACAACAAGACCGTGACAGCACATTTTCTGAAGACATATAATTTGACTATGGCAGTGAGTCCGGCAGGCGGAGGCACAACGACACCAGGGCAAGGCATACAGTCTTACGAGGATGGTTCAATCGTTAATATAACAGCCACAGCTAATCCTGGATATATATTTTCAAACTGGACAGGAGGAGTAGCTGATTCGAACAGTGCATCGACGACGGTGACGATACATGGTGATAAGACCGTGACAGCGAATTTTGTTCAAGGATATACGTTGACAATGGCTATGAATCCTGCGGGTGGCGGTACTGTGACACCATCAATAGGAAATCACAATTATGCAATCGGTTTATTGGTCAACATTTCTGTGACTCCTGGTGCAGGGTATCGGTTTCTCAATTGGACAGGAGGAGTAGCTGATTCGAACAGCGCATCGACAACAGTAACAATGAACGCCAACAAAAGAGTGACTGCAAATTTAAAAAAAACATACGGACTAACGATGGCAGTGAATCCAATAGGTGGAGGGACAACGACGCCAGTGGCAGGTGTACATACTTATGATGATGGTTCAGTACTAAATATCTCTGCGGCTTCTGCTGTGGGTTATCACTTTGCGAACTGGACAGGAGGTGTGGCTGATTCAACAAGCGTATCCACAATGTTGACGCTAATTAATAATAAGATTGTGACTGCCAATTTTGGATTCATGTTTATGTTAGTGATTGATTCTTCACAGTATGCTGAAAACGTTACAATATCACCATTAAAAACGATTTATTTGCCAGGCGAGAAGGTTGTATTAACAGCTTATGCGAAATCAAATTGCACATTCATTCGTTGGTCGGGAGATGGAAGTGGCACTGATCATCAATTAGAGATCATTATGAACAAAGATAAAACTGTACACGCATTGTTTGGATCTCCAACAGGCGTGAACAACAATAGAACAAATGGTGTACCAACAGATTTCAATTTGTTACAGAACTATCCGAACCCATTCAATCCGACAACATCTATTTCATTCACGCTTGCAAAAAATGATCAAGTTTCCCTGAAGGTATTTGATATTTTTGGGCGTGAGGTGGTCACTTTGGTGAATGCACATTTGAATGCAGGAGTTGTACATCATGCAGTACTGAATGCATCGCAGCTTTCCACAGGTATGTATTTCTACCGGCTCGAAGCAGGGAAGAATGTTCAAGTGAAAAAGTTGATGCTCTTGAAATAGGGTAAAAACATATGTACACGAGACTGGGTAAGTATAGCAGCCTTTTTTGTTTCTTGCATTCTAAGAAAGTAATGATAATCACAAATTATAAACTAGACGAAGAACGACTTTTACAACTATGATTATCAGCGCTCTTATAGAGCTTTCCAAAAATCTGTTCTCTCTTGTATTATCTGACACATCGACTTCTGTATAATATTCAAAATAAGATTTATAGAGTTTCAAAGTGGTCAATAATCTTCTATTGCATAATTTAGGATAGTTCATATTCCCTCTTGATCATCCAACAACTATCCAAAATAAAAACCCCAGACATGCTGGGGAATTTTTAAATTCTTCATTTTTCAATCCACGTTGTGTGTATTCCGTTTGTGGAGATAGCACGGCGCTATCGCGCCGCTATAGTCATAGGCCTCCGGCTGTGCCGGGAGCATCTCGTACTGTCGGGAAAGATTCATTTTTCTGCTTTTCCCTTTGAAATCAGCGCTTTCATTGTGAACAGCCTACATTTTAATACAAAAATAAAGCCTCTCGACCATTTCGGATATTTGAACCAACCACATCCGTACTCCTTGACCCAGAAATCAGATCCCATCTCTCCGGTATCTCTTTAATCGCTGAAATTCTTTTAGACGAAGCAAGAAGTAAAAAATACTTTCTTGATTCTTTCTACAGATTTTTGCTTTTGTTGATCATAAGCAAATTTTTTCATTAGTAAAGGATTAACTACTTTTTCATCCTTTCGAGCTATTCCTAGTAACAAAAATCGTGAGTATGATATCTTGTCGTTATAAAGATAGCGGCAATATCATGACGTCAGAAGGATTGTGCTAAGAATATACGACTGAAATCATTACACACGAATCAGCTGCGTGCGGATAAACAAAAAAGAAAAGGATACGTGCTATGCTGTACACCATCGCTGTTGTTTTAATCGCATTATGGCTGCTGGGACTGATCACCTCCTACACCATGAGCGGATTCATTCATGTTCTGCTTGTGATCGCCATCGTGGTCGTACTGGTAAGACTTATTCAAGGACGAAATATACTTGGTACCAAAGGTTGATAAACAATGTTTTGCCATAACCGCTCTGTAGGGGGATACCCGACCGAACGATTCACACAATATTTATCAAATAACAAGAAGGATTAACTCTATGAAACATCTCTCTTATGCAATTCTCATCCTTTGTCTGATCCTTGCAATTCAATTCTCTAGCGCGCAAGAGCGCAATTTCGGGCTCGGCGTGATGATCGGTGAACCGACAGGGATCAGTGCAAAGTTATGGACAACAAACGATAATGCATTCGATTTTGGGCTCGGTTGGACGGCATTTAACAACCGGTATAATTCAGGAAGCTATGTACATTTTCATATGGATTACCTCTGGCATTCATTTGGGGCTCTTCACGCAACTGAACGAATTCCACTTTACTACGGCATCGGCGGACGCATAAATACACGCCCCGGAAATGAAAGCTCCTTCGCTGTTCGCGGTGTCTTTGGGATAGCCTGGATGCCGCGGTCAACTCCAATCGATATATTTTTCGAACTGGCTCCGTCGCTCGAGCTTACACCTTCCAGCGGTTTTGCTCTCGACGCCGCTGTCGGGATACGATATTTCTTTTAAGCGCTCTGAAATTATGTATCAACAGAGATGCAGTGTATACTTAACCAAAGAGGAACAATAATGAAAACAATCTTAGTCATTATCGCATTGATTTTTGCCGGTGTCGCTTATTATTTCTATGATGCCAAGACTAAAGCGGAGAGTGCTCATAAATCAAAAATCACCACTATTTCCGATGAAAAGGAAGGTGAAATTTCGCAGCTAAAAAGCACGTATGCGCAGTTGGAGGATCATCTGAAAAATGAAATTGAACAAGGTCAGATTAAAATCGTTCAGTTATCCGACCGGCTGTCGGTTATTATGGTTGATAAAGTATTGTTCCCTTCGGGCGAAGCAGAAATCACGCCGCAAGGATTGAAGGTGCTGGACCGGATCGGCAGCGTTTTGAAAGATGCAAAAAACAAAATTATTCGTGTCGAGGGATATACCGACAACGTCCAGATAGACAAGCGATTGCAAAAAAAATATCCGACCAATTGGGAACTTTCAACAGCTCGTGCGACGAATGTCGTCCGTTTTTTGCAGGAGAAGGGTGGAATAAAAGGCGAGTTCCTGCAGCCCATCGGCATGTCGGAATATCATCCCGTGGCGAGTAATGAAACTTCAGAGGGCCGCAGTCAGAATCGCAGGATAGAGATTTCTCTGCTGCCTTAGGTCCCTGGTGAACCGCCTGTAAGTCCAAAATAATATTTTTAGACCAAGGGTAGATTTAAGAATAGACAGGTCCGCAACACGATACGATCGTTAACCGTGTGGATGGCGGATTACATGGAATGTTTCTCGCCGATCATAAGAAAGGATTAATCCCTTTTGCATCCTGAAGAGCGATTTTCTCCTGACAAAAAGAACGGTATAGTTTTTCAGACCAGGCAGAAAAATTTATACGTATCGATGCGCAGGATATCACGGCTTGGAAAAAATATTATTGGAAAGGGAATGACACAGTGAACTGGGACGCCTGGAAGGACAATGGAAGTAGCAAAGGGGGAAGAGCTGTCCATCATTTGGAAAGAACTATGAATGACGAACTGTCGGCGATCTTGGGCAAATATGAGGAGCTTGTTGGAAAACTCCAAGTGAAATACGGAATTGCCAAAGACGAAGCTACGCACCGTGTGGATGATTATAAAATACTTGTCGAACAGCTTACGCAAGCCAACAAAAAATTAGTACAGCGCAATAAAACAATGAGTGCAATAAGGAAGCCTACCAAACATCCGGTGAAGTTAAAGGCATCGCCAAAGAAAATAAAATGATTCAAAATTACTTGGTTGAATTCATCGATCAATGTGCACGAACTAATTTCGTAAGGACGAAATAACCGTAACATTCTTCTTCATCAATGACGGTTTACGAGGTTGTGGTAAAAGCGGCAGAAAGTGTTTCTTGGAAAGGTAGTACTTTTGAAAGAACAGTCGTCAATAATTAACCGTATTGCATTTATTGGTAATTATTTACCGCGTCAATGTGGGATTGCAACTTTCACCACTGACTTATGCGAGGCTGTTGCATCGGCATACAGTGAAACCACATGTATTGCCTTACCGGTCAATGATATCGAAGCTGGTTACGCCTATCCGAGTCGGGTTCGCTTCGAACTCACGGAGAAAGACATCCTTTCGTACACGCGTGCAGCAGACTTTCTCAACATCAACAATGTCGACCTCGTGTGCCTGCAATTCGAATATGGAATATTCGGCGGAAAATCAGGGAGCTACATCCTGACGCTCTTGCGCGATCTGCGAATGCCGATTGTCACAACATTGCACACCATACTCAACTCCCCAACCCCCGATCAGCGATTGGTGCTAGAAGAAGTTGCCGCTCTTTCGGATAGGTTGGTCGTCATGAGTGAACGCGGCTCTGAATATCTGCAAAAAATCTATCATGTTTTGCCGGAAAAAATTGATCTGATTCCGCATGGGATTCCTGATGTGGCGTTCGTTGATCCAAGTTTCAATAAAGATCTGTTTGGTGTGGAAGGGAAGACCGTCTTATTAAGTTTTGGATTGCTTTCAGCGAACAAAGGAATCGAGAACGTTATCTCTGCCCTGCCCGAAATTGTTGCCAGGTATCCCGATGTTGTCTTTATCGTTGTTGGTGCGACACATCCTCATGTGATCCAGCATGAAGGTGAATCGTATCGGCTTTCTCTCCAATGGCTGGCTCAACAGAAAGGTGTAGAAAGTCATGTCATCTTTTACAACCGTTTTGTCAGTCTGGAAGAACTTATTGAGTTCATTGGAGCTGCAGATATCTATATTACACCCTATCTCAACGAGGCACAGATTGTATCCGGAACCCTTGCATACACAGTAGGAGCGGGAAAGGCCGTCATCTCTACACCGTATTGGTATGCGCAAGAAATGCTAGCCGATAAACGAGGTGTGCTTGTCCCTTTCCGCGATCCCGCGGCCTTGGCGAAGCAGGTGATGAACTTGCTGGGCAATGAAGCAGAGCGGCATGCCATGCGCAAGCGCGCGTATATGTTCGGACGAGCGATGATTTGGTCTGAAGTGGCGAAACGTTATATGGAAAGTTTTGAACGTGCTCGATCAGAACGTCGCCATTATATCCCGCCGGGATTTATTGCAAAGGCACTCGATAAATATCCGAATGAATTACCTCCGCTCAAATTGGATCACTTACGAGCCATGACAGATGAAACAGGAATTTTGCAGCATGCTCTTTTTACTGTGCCTAACTATTCTCATGGGTATACAACTGATGACAATGCACGTGCTCTTTTGGTGAGTATTCTCTTGGATGAATTAGGGAACAGTGAAAGTGTGGGATTTGCTTCCCGCTATCTCGCTTTCCTTGGGTTTGCATTTAATACTCAGAATAAACGTTTTCGAAATTTCATGGATTATCAGCGTAGGTGGATAGAAGACACTGGCTCGGATGATAGTCATGGCCGAGCACTCTGTGCATTAGGAGCTGTCTTGAGCCATTCTGCAACACCGTCATTTAATAGTATGGCAGGGTGGTTGTTTGAGCAAGCCCTTCCTTCCATCCTGGTAACGACCAGCCCGCGAGCATGGGCATTTGCGCTCATCGGTATTTCCGAGTATTCACAAAAGTACTCCGGTGATCGGATGGCCAATCAGGTCAGCGAAGAATTAGCAGGCCGCCTTTTGGGATTGTATCAAAGTAATCGTTCGGATGATTGGTACTGGTTTGAACGAAGTTTGACGTATTGCAATGCGGTGCTGCCTCATGCTCTTCTTATTGGCGGCAGATCAATTCCAAACAGTGCAATGACTGATGCCGGATTGGAATCGTTAAATTGGCTGGCTGGTCTACACCGCGCAGGCAACGGACATTTTGTTCCGATAGGTTCAAACGGATTTTATCAGTTTGGAAATGAACGAGCCCGCTTCGATCAACAACCGATTGAAGCACAAGCGATGGTTTCGGCATGTCTCGAAGCATTTAGAATTACAGGGGATAAACGCTGGAACAAAGAAGCACGGCGGGCATTCGAGTGGTTCCTCGGGCGGAACGACTTGAAGCTTCCATTGTATGATGCAACAACAGGCGGCTGCCGTGACGGTTTACATCCCGACCGGCCGAACGAAAATCAAGGATCAGAATCTACATTATCATTTCTTCAGTCTTTATTGGAATTGCGTTTAGCCGAACAGTCACATTTATCTATGGAGGCATTATTAAAGCGAACAGTCAACATTTAGAACTTTTTCATCGTCATAATCTGAATCCTATTCTTACGGCCGACAACTGGCCATATCCTATCAATAGTGTGTTCAACGCAGGTGCTGTAGTTCTGTCTGATGGAACAACATTGCTGTTGTGTCGAGTAGAGGATCGACGCGGGCTTTCTCATTTGTGTGCAGCCCGATCCGAAAACGGAATAGATGGTTGGAGGATCGATAAGGAGCCAACACTGTTGCCCGATCCTAAAAATTTCCCTGAAGAACTCTGGGGTATTGAAGATCCACGTATTACGTTTGTGCCAGAATTAAAGAAATATGCAATCGTATATACTGCGTACACGCGCGATGGTCCCGGTGTTGCTTTGGCACTTACGGAAGACTTCCACACCTTTGAACGCTTTGGTGTGATCATGCCGCCTGAAAATAAAGATGCAGCATTGTTACCTATTCGAATTAATGGTACCTGGGCGTTGATCCATCGCCCTGTCAGTGCACCGAGAGCACATATGTGGATGTCCTACTCCCCAGATCTGAAACATTGGGGCGGCCATACGCTCATCATGGAAGCCCGGAAGGGTGCTTGGTGGGATGCAAATAAAATTGGTCTTTCGCCGCCGCCGATTCAAACACCTCAAGGATGGTTGGTGATTTACCATGGTGTAAAACAGTCTTGTGCTGGATGCATTTATAGATTAGGGCTTGCTCTTTTTGATTTGAACAAACCCGAGCTTTTACTGAAACGCAGTAATGAATGGGTATTCGCTCCGGAAGAAGTGTACGAACAACGCGGTGACGTCGGATATGTCGTCTTTCCGTGTGGATACACGATTGGCCATGATAGCGATGCCATCAATCTATATTATGGTGCAGCAGATACGAGTATTGGACTGGCGACCAGCAGTATACATACAATGCTTGAGTGGCTTGAACAGCACAGTACATAAAACTTTTATCATGCACCCGTTTGTGCTGAATGAGATGATGAAGCATTTGATATGTTTGAAAATGCCGTAAAAGAGCTTCGAGATTATTTTCTCGAGTGACCAAGAAAGACATTCATATCGAAGATGGCGCAATAACGAAATGTTAAAAAACAGCAAGAATTTGTAAAATGTAGTTTCCAAGGGAGACGTAGAAAGATAATGCAGAATGCGATTAACAGGATCGAAGAGAGGGTTCGCAAAGACGGTTCTCTCTCGGAAGAAAGAAAAAACGAACTTTTAAGCTTGCTTACAACGATGGAACCCGAAATGACGAAATTATATAAATCTCAAGGAGCATATGTGGCGAGTATGGTCCGGGTGAACGACTATCATGAGGTGAATACATGGAAGAAAAACAAGTAGTTGTCGGCGAATATGAAAACGAAATTGATGCTGAAATTGCAAAGGGACATCTCCAGGCATCAGGTATTCCGGCAGTCATCGTCAAGGGGGGAGGCAGACTGCCCTCACTGCAGAATACGGAAGGCGTTCAATTAGTGGTCGACAAACCTCAGAGCGAGAGAGCAAAGAAAATAATTCAGGACCATGCGTAAACGTCTGAGGGAAATGCCCCTAAGAATTATATCGAGTGATGCGCTGAGGATCATTCAAATATGAAAAATACAGAGATCACAGTTGCCGAATATCTCTTACTCCGGTTGAAAGAAATTGGGGTGGATCATATCTTTGGCGTTCCGGGAGATTTTGTCTTGGGTTTCTTTAACCAGGTTCTGAAGAGCGATGTAAAGTACATCGGTACCTGCAATGAGCTCAATGCAGCCTATGCCGCAGACGGTTATGCACGCATCCGTGGTATAGGTGCATTTGCCTCCACCTATGGTGTCGGAGAACTGAGCGCGATCAACGGTGTGGCTGGAGCTTTTGCTGAAAGAGTTCCGGTTATCGCAATCACCGGCTCACCGGCAACGATTAATTTCCGTACGCGTCCGCTTTTGCATCATACATTGGGCGATTATCAAATCCCTTTAAAGATGTACGAGAAAATCACCGTTGCCTCACCCCAGCTTGTTTCCGGTGAAACAGCTCCGGCTGAAATCGACCGCGTACTGTTGGCGTGTCTTTCTTACCAGCAGCCCGTTTACATAAATCTCCCTTCGGATGTTGTAAGGATGAAATGCCGTCGACCAACCCCATTCATCTTCCCAACGCATCCCCGGAGCGATCAGGATGCACTCGGGGAGGCGATCAAGGAGACGGTGAGGATGCTGGATAAGGCAGAGAAACCGGTTGTGATAGGGGATGTGGAATTGATACGGTTCAAACTGCAAACAGATTTTGCCCGCTTTCTCGATCAAACGGGTTTCCCGTATGTCACGATGATGCTGGGGAAGGCCATTCTTTCAGAACATCACACGCAATTCATCGGTCTCTATGAAGGAGATCGGAGCCGCGAGTATGTACGAAATAGGGTTGAGTCTGCGGACTGTATTCTGAAACTTGGGGCGTTGATGACGGATTTCAATACCGGTGGCTTCACAACGAACCTTGATGAATCAAAGTTGATCAGCGGCAACATCGGCTACGTAAAGATCAAGCACCATTATTTCGAAAACGTACATCTCCATGATTTTATACTTGGACTGATCGAAAAGCTTTCACGACGAGATCCTGCAACTCTGGATATCCAATGTGCTCACGATGGCTGTGTACACCGGCACTCGTTGCCGTACCAACCTGATGCGCAGAAACCGCTTACCATCAAACGATTCTTCGACCGCATGAGTCATTTTATAAAGGACAATTCAATTGTCGTTGCTGAAACGGGCGTATCTCTTTTCAGTGCCGCAGAGATGCTTATGCCGGAAGGAGCAACCTTCATTGGGCAGACATTTTATGGATCAATCGGCTATACGGTTGGGGCAACTCTGGGCGCCGGCATGGCAGCGCAGGATCGGCGCGTCGTATTGTTTGTGGGGGACGGTTCTTTTCAAGTGACCTGTCAGGATCTCTCGACGATGATTCGAAATGGTCTCAAACCCGTTATTTTTCTCATCAATAATGACGGATATACAATTGAGCGCGTGATTGTTGATCGTCCATACAACGATCTCCAGCCCTGGCACTATCACAAGCTCGTGGACGTATTTGGAGGAGGGTTGGGCCTTGATGTCCATACGGAAGGGGAACTTGAAGATGCGCTTGATAGGGCTGCTACAACGGATGGTCTCGTGTTCATAGAAATTCACACCGGGCGATTGGACTGTCCCGAGTCGCTACGCAGTGCAGGCCGGTCAATGGCAAAGACAAATCAACTCGACTAAGTGTGAAACAATTTTAGATGATCTCTCTGCAAATGAGCAGAATGATAACAATGAGTGGAAAGGTAAATTATGAAAAGGAAAGTAGGTTTATGGATTGACCATAAGAATGCTGTGATTTTTAGTCTCGCAGACGAGGGAGCTGAAATAAAGCGAATACCATCGGAAATGGAAAAACATATACGGTTCTCAGGCGGGGCGCAACAGGAATCGGGAGAGGATCAACGGGACAAACGTTTTACAGGCCATCTGAACCATTACTATGATGAAGTGATTTCATATATTCGCAGCGCAGAATCTATTTTGATCTTCGGCCCCGGTGAAGCAAAGGGAGAGCTAAAACAAAGGCTTGAGGATGAAAAACTCCATGGGAATATCGTTGGCATCGAAACTGTTGATAAGATGACCGATAATCAGATTGTAGCAAAAGTGCGGCAACATTTTCTTAATTAAAATCTGCCGATCCAGGGTATACTTCTCGAGGAACGAGTATTACAGAATATATTGCCGCTCTTACAATCCGAAACCATTTTTTGGGAAAAGGTTGAAACGATGAAGGAATTAAAGGATGGAAATTCTTTACGGGTGCTCATATGACAAATAGCGATGACAGACAGCACCGCTCCATCCTGCAAAGAATTGCACGCCGTGTGATGATGGAGAGAGGGCTTCTTCCGGATTTTTCCGCTCAGGCGATTGCCGAGCTTAACGGAATCTATGGGGCTGCTGTAAATGCCGAGGAATCAACGCGTGATTTAAGGAATCTTGCATGGTGCTCCATTGATAACGATGATTCGCACGATCTGGATCAGCTGAGCGTCGCCGAAGCAATATCTGATGGAACCGTAAAGATCCTGGTTGCCATAGCCGACGTTGATGCTGTCGTGAAGAAACAGTCGGCACTTGATGATCATGCGCAACACAACACCACATCGATCTATACCGCGGCTTCGATATTTCCGATGCTGCCTGAGAAACTCTCAACCGATCTCACCTCTCTCAACTTTGAATCAGATCGCCTTGCTCTCATCGTTGAAATGGTTATTGCCGGGGATGGGTCGGTTCAAAGTTCGGATATTTATCGAGCAACGGTTCGTAATCATGCAAAACTTGCCTACAACAGCGTTGCCGCCTGGCTGGATGGGAGCGGGCCGATGCCGAAGGAAATCGGCAGCGTCAACGGTCTCGTCAATAATCTCAGGCTCCAGGATCGCACGGCCCGAAAGTTGAAGTCCCTCCGGCACGAGCATGGGGCGCTTGATCTTGAAACAATAGAGGCTCGTCCTGTATTTGACGGAGATGAGATCAAGGACTTGGAAGCTGATAGAAGGAATTGTGCGAAAGACATCATTGAGGACTTTATGATCACGGCAAACGGCGTGACGGCAAGGTACCTCGAAGGCAAAAAGGTTCCGTCGCTTCGGCGCATCGTCCGGATACCAAAACGATGGGATAGAATCGTCGAGCTTGCCATGGAACATGGGAGTACACTTCCTGCAGAGCCGGATTCAAAAGCGCTGGATAATTTCTTGATATCTGCAAAAACAACCGATCCTCTCCGTTTCCCCGATCTTTCCCTCAGTATTATTAAGCTTTTAGGTGCCGGCGAATATGTCGTCGAACTTCCGGGAGGGAGTTCTGCCGGACACTTCGGTCTTGCGATCAAGGATTATGCTCACTCCACGGCACCGAATCGCCGGTATCCCGATTTAATCACACAGCGGTTATTGAAATCAGCAATGGCGAATGATCCTCTGCCTTATGCGATTGATGAATTGGTGGAGCTTGCAAAACACTGTACCGAAATGGAGGATGCGGCAAAAAAGGTAGAACGACAGGTTGAAAAATCTGCGGCCGCTATGGTATTGGAATCAAGGATAAATCAATGGTTCGATGCCATCGTTACCGGCGCATCTGCGAAAGGGACCTGGGTCCGTCTTTTGCACCCACCTGTTGAAGGAAGAGTGGTGAGTAATTATGAGGGCTTGGATGTCGGCAACAGATGCCGCGTTCAGCTGGTTCATACCGATGTAGAGCGGGGATATATTGATTTTAAAAAGGTGGGATAAAAATATAATCCGCAACGGTAAAGTGAATGAGCAAATTGAAAGAACAAAAATAGTGGTTGTACAATAGCAGCATTTACACAAGGGAACAAACGCAATTTACTACGACTGACAAGGCTGCTTGGAGAAATCGAAAGATTGTGGGAGGATTTAAATGCAGGGAGTGACCGGCATCTGCAGATGATGGCAGACTTCGTTCATCCGATGTCCATGTGTCGAGATATAAAAAAGGATTAGCTACTCTTTCATCCTTTCGGGCGATAGGATCTCAATGGTATCATCGGTACACTATTTCGAATTCATATTCGGTTCAACTTCATAAAAGGAGTCACAATGAAAACACGGATAGCTTTTGGATGTATCGCCATGATGTTTGTTCTTGCTCTCCCAACAAATGCGGGGGGAAAAGAACAGATTCAATCATACTTCAGCAATGCGGCTGGAAAGGTGAAAGCGACAAACAATCCGGCCGAGAAGCGTGCGATTCTGAACGAATCAATTCAGACCATGTCCAAAGCCTTGAATAAGGTCGAAAGTTCAGGACTGATTTCGCAGGAAGATCGTGCCGGCATACTTCAATTCAAAAAGAACCTTCAGGAAAAACAAGATGAACTTGCAGGCACGAACGGCTATCTGCGAGTGTCCGATGACCAGCTCAATGCCTTCTCGGATTATGTTGTACAGGATATGGAGCAGGCAGACTTGGTGATAAGCATCAGTCTTGTCGCTCTGATTTTGATCATTATCCTGATCGTGCTCATGATTAAATAGTTTTCCACGAGCGAACATTCCCTGCGTTCGATATGCGAGGCACACACATCCGGTCTTTCAAAGGCGCACCATACTCGATGCTTTTCGCGAGCGTTCGTAGTGCGGCGCTCATCGTATTGCTGTCGTCGTGCAGCCCCAACCTCCCAGTTCAGCGTGCAGCGCAACAGGCGGACGTGCTCGCTCCTCAGTACTCGATCGTGTGCGTCATCCACGGTGACAATGACTATCTCTACCATGATACCAGCGGTCATGAGTACAACGCAGATGAGGAGGTTCTCGAAGGAACGAAAAGAATTGCTCAGCAAAATCCCCAAGCCGATGTGTTTATCTTTCACCAAATGCCCAGGAGACACTTCTTATTCTTTTTTCCTCTTCACGATGGAGAGTTCTATTATTATCGGAACGGACTGCTCATCGCAAGTGAATCATATTGGCGAGATCAAGGACGATCACGCTTCGGTTCTGAAGTGGAATTGTATCGCCGCTTCTGTGCGGACAATCAGCGCGAGATGGTGAACTTGTTTCTCTACTACGGCCATGAAATACCAGAAATCGACGGTGCGCACTACGATGCATCGTATCCGGATCGGACATTCACTGTTCATGATCTTGCCGACGGATTGAAAGGATTCACACACGATTCCCTAAAATTCGATCTCCTGGTGCTCTCCACTTGTTTTGGCGGAACACCTAACACAATCGGC
>Ga0302322_100003488_pt1 | contig 13529 bp, 9 predicted proteins | sample Fen_T0_2_FD_203757 | JGI IMG/M metagenome (GOLD analysis project Ga0302322, IMG submission 203757) | Peat permafrost microbial communities from Stordalen Mire near Abisko, Sweden - Fen_T0_2 | ecosystem: Environmental > Terrestrial > Soil > Wetlands > Permafrost | place: Sweden: Abisko...
AAATTCCAATCGATTGTATTAAAATCCATTTTGTTACTTCTCCATAAACATTTTGGCTATTTAGAAATCACCCGATAATACGTGCCGTTGGCACAACCTTTGCAAAGAACAGCGCCATTATGTTCGATATCCCTGCCATCCATAATTTGCTCTCCGCAGACCGAACAGGTGGCTGTTTTCCGGGGAAATCCAGGTAAGTCATTTTCCGGAATTGTAACATAAACATCCTTGAAAGATAACAGACGGGGATCCGGAATGGCCATGATTGTCCTCTTGGTTTCCTCCATATCCTCGCTGCGGTGATAATCATTGACAGTAACGCGGATCGCTTTTCCTGTATCCTGATTGATCAGCGTCATCGCAAACTTGCCGTAATCCACTAGCTTGAGAGTACGTCTACCCGCTGAGCAGCCGGTGACAATCATAACAGCATCGGTCATGCAGCGGTCGATTTCGGCATAACAGATGAGATTTTTTTTCTTACCATGCGGGTCAACAGCCAGATACCGCAGGGCAGCCATTGACATCCTTGTTCCGAGCACAATGCCCGTGCAAATATGACCGTGAAAATCATTTACTTTATTCACAAAATATTCGAAATCGTCCAAATCTTACCCCTTTATTCATTCGGAAAACTAAATATATATCTTCAACCGGAACCGCACCATCCTGGAGGGCGGTTCCGGTGAGTTCGAAAGAAACAGGTTTAATAATTTTTTTAAAAACTATTTACTTACCCAATGAATTAGCGACCAATGTATTGTACTGCGCTTGCGTAATATTGCAATGATAGAAGAGTTTAAAATACTCAGATACCTTGGCGTAAACGTCATATTGCGCTACGTTAGGATAGAGCAATTGAGCCATCCATACCATGCCCAGATATCGCTGCACGGAAGGAGGGAAACCCATCCAGTTATAAGGACCGTATGGAGCCTCATAATATTTACCGTTTTTAATTGCATCGATTGTCGCCCAATCTTTATTTGTGCCTACGGTGCTGTAGATGCTGCCGCTGGAAAAAATAATAACCGAGGGGTTCCAGAGCATAATCTGTTCCAAAGTCACCGGGTTGCCGTTTCCACTGCTGGAAGGATTATTGATAACCGCAAGATTGTTTGAAAGCAGGTCGATCACTTCGGCGTGATAGGAACCTTTGGCAATCACGTTTAGTCCGGTAGTGCCGACGACGTACAGAAGGTTGGCCTTGCCGCTCGCGCCTACCCTGTTGGAAATGGAAAGGGTGTCGGCATAGATTTTGTCGCAATATTGTGCTAGAACAGCAGCCTCTTTTTGCATACCCAGCAGATCGCCCAGCATTCTGTAGCAATTTCCCATTGTGGCGGTATATCCGTCAATGTGAACCACCGGGATACCTAATTGTTTTTGGAGGTTATCTAAATCTGTGGTCATATTGGCTTTAATTTCACCGACATCAATAACAATTTGCGCTCCGGTCGCAGCGATTTGTTCCAGATTCAGCGTGCCCGAACCGCCGTAGAGTTGCCCTAGGTTAGGAAGGTTATAATACTTCGGATCCAGGAACTGAGCAGCCGAAGCGTCCCATTTTGAAGAAACCCCCACGATTTTGTCCGGACAAATTGCAAAAAGGACAATCTGAGCCAGTGGCCCGGAAAGAGCAACTTTGGTAATATTCGTCGGCACTGTGACTTTGCGGCCTAATGAATCTGTAAAAACAAAGGTTGCAGGTTGAGGTGTAGTAGATACCGTCGTTGTTGTTGTAGTGGTGGATGTAGTTTGAGTTGTGCATCCGACTGCCATTGTCATTATCAGACTGGCGACAACAATGCATGCTAGCAATTTACTTTTCAAAATTCGAACTCCTTTTAATATAATTTGGCATGAATGCCGTAATAATTGGACGGCTTAATCAATTTCACTTCATTTCCGTACTCCTTGTAATATAAAATTGTTATTAACGTCAGATTTACCGCTTATTTATCTCCGATAACGATTTTAGGGATGCAAACACGCACCTTGTCTTTATAAAGGCTTTGTACGTCAATATCCACCGAATAAAGCTTGTGCATCAGTTCTTCGGTCACAATATTTGATGGCGTACCGTCAGCGAGAACTTTACCCTCGTGGATTGCCAGCACTCGATCTGAAAACATGAAGGCATATTCCGGATTATGTGTAGCCTGGACGATTGTATACCCGTCTTTTGCCAGGTATCTGATCTGAGTGAGCACCAGGATCTGATTACCAAAATCCAGATTGGCCGTAGGCTCGTCTAATATCAGTACACCGGTTTGCTGAACGAGCGCCCTGGCGATGATAATAAGCTGACGTTCACCGCCGGATATTTTGGTATACCCGCGATGCTTCAAATGAGCAATGCCCAGCCGTTCCAGAGCCGATTCCACTAATTTTGTTTGTTCCTTGCCTGGTGTGGAGTAGGCTGAAACCTGAACAGTCGTTCCCATAAGGACCATATCAAACACGCTGAAATTAAAAGACGGATAGTGACTTTGAGGAACATAAGCAATCAGCTTCGCCATGTCCTTTACGCCAAGTCCTTTGATGTCTTTGCCGTTTATCTTTATTTGCCCTTTGTAGCTGTTAAGGAGCCCGAGCATGCAGTGAAATAGCGTGCTTTTCCCGACGCCGTTCGGTCCGATAATTGAAAGCAATTGTCCCGGCTCTGCTTTGACATTTACATTATCCAAAACCGGTCGTTCGCCATAATTAAAGCTGAGATTGGAAACCGTAATACTCAATAGGTCTCCTCTTTTCTGGTTATCAGATAGACAAAGAATGGAGCGCCAATAAAGGCCGTCAAAATACCGAGAGGAATTTCAGTCTGCAATAAATTTCTGGAAACGTCATCGACAAGGAGTAAAAAGATGGCGCCAAAAAGCATGGTTGCAGGCATAAGATGCTTGTAGTTATTACCTACCAGCCTTCTGGAAAGATGTGGAATTACCAATCCGACCCAGCCGATCATGCCGGTAACCGAGACACTGGCTGCAGTAACAAGTGTGGCACACATGATCACGATAATCCGCAGCCGTGTAGAGTTGATTCCCATAGTACGGGCTTCATCGTCTCCCAGAGTCAATACATTGATTCGCCAGCGTAAAAGGAAAAGAGGGATCAGCCCCAGCGCCATAGGGAGCAACACTATGGTCACAGTTTGCGTTGTCGCACCGGACAGGCTGCCCATCAGCCAGTAAGTGATAGCCGGAAGCTGGTTATTGGAATCTGCCACCAGTTTGATATAGGACGTGCCGGCGGAGAATAGCGAACCGACCATGATGCCTGCCAGAACTAAACCCAGCACCTGTTTCCCCTGAGCTTTCCGGCTGATAAAATACACAACAGTAACGGTAAGCAGACTGAAGCAAAAGGCATAAAGCGTAATCACCAGATGATTTTGGTTTTGGAGGATAGCCAATGCTGCGCCAAATGCCGCGCCGGCTGTGGCACCCAAAATGTCCGGCGCCGCCATAGGATTTTGGAAAATACCTTGATATGATGCCCCGGCTGCAGACAGACAACACCCTACAAGACAGGCAAGAATAATCCGCGGCAAACGCACATTGAACAAAATCGTTGCCATCTGGTCGGTCCAGAATTGCCGGATGTGGATTACCCGGGATACAAGGATGCCAAATAATTGTGAAGGATTAATAGGGTAACGACCGAGGAAAAACGAAAACGTAATAGCTGCAATCAGTAAAATGCCCAAACTTAAAATAATAACTGAGTAAGGGACCCTTTTCTTATCCATAAACATCCTGTTGCGTATCTTCCTTCATCTGAATAGGATGCGAACTAAATAGGTTGTAAAACCCGTCTCTGGCAGTAAAATTTAATGTCATGTTAAATTGTCAGATATATAAAGACTACTTTACAATCACGACAAGACAAATGTCAAGAGCTAAACCTGATGTTAAAGTAACAAATTAGTTAAGATTCGCAATCAAGAATTTCCCGGCTGCACGACAAGTACAGTTGACAAAGACTGAAATACGTTTTACTATGTAGGCACATGACTATCAAAAGTAAAATCCTTGAAGTGCGGAAAGAAGCCGGGTTGACACAAACCGAACTCGCAGGAGCGGCCGGCATCAGCCGTCAGGCCTACACGGCGATCGAATCCGGTAAAGCGGTACCTTCGACTGAGATTGCTTTGCGCTTGGCGCGTAAACTCAAGGTGACGGTAGAGAACTTATTCTGGCTGGAAGATAACAAGGATAAAATTATCCGGGCAGAACTGGTCGGTGATTCCAGATCCGTACCCGATGGTATGAGAATGCAACTGGTACAGCTTGGTCCGCGTTTACTCGCCCGCCCCATGAAAGAAGGCTTATCGGTCAGCCATATCTTGAATCCGGCCGATGCGATTGCGATTGATAATCATGGGAAAAAACAGGTTGAATTAAGACTGATCAACCAGGCAGCCGCTAAAATCCCGACGCTGATCCTCGCCGGTTGCGACCCCTCTGCTTCAATAATTTCGGCTATGATCCGCGACCAGGGAGTACGAATGATCTGGATTGAAGCGGAAAGCATTCCCGCGCTGCGTGCGCTGGCAAGTGGAGAAATTCATATCGCGGGGTGTAATTTCAAGGATAATGTCACCGGCGAATACAACATTCCTTTGGTCAAAGAAATCGTGCCGTTCCCCTGCACTGTGATCCGGTTTGCAGTCTGGCGGCAGGGAATGATGGTGACCGCTGGCAATCCCAAGTCGATCAATCACATCGAAGACCTGACCAAGCCGGACGTTACTTTTATTAACCGGCAGCCGGGCGCCGGTTCCCGCGGGCTGTTGACGCGCCTGATCAGGGAGGCCGGAATTCCGGCGAAGAATATCCATGGGTATGAGCATATCGTCCAGGGCGACCTGGCGACCGCCGAAATGGTGGCAGCCGGGCTGGCGGACTGCGGCATCGGCATCGAGGCCTCCGCGCGGGCTAATGAGCTTGATTTTCTTGCTCTCAATGAAGAGCCGTATGATCTGGTTATTCCCAACCGTTTTCTGGAAATGCCGGCGATTCAATCCCTGCTGGAATTATTGAAACAGCGGGACTTCCGCCGTCAGATCGAGTCGCTGGGCGGATATGACATTACGCCGATGGGAATACCCTACACGTAGGGAAAATAATCAAATTCCGACAACCGGGAATCAATAAATATCAAAATAATAAATACAAAATAGCAAACAGCAGTCAGCTTTCAGTTGTCAGTTTAGAGTCGTGAGTTAACCGTTTTGAGTGTCAAGTATTTATTCTAATTTAATCATCTGGATTCCATTTTTCAATAGAATGGACGTAATAAAAGACCGAGCCCATAAAAAGAGGGACACTTAAGTGTCCCTCTTTTGAGTTGTTTCTAATTAGGCTTAAGACCCGTTTTATTCGATATAGAGCTCTTCGACTTTTTCCGGCAGGGGAACGCCGTCAGCATCCCAGCCCATCAGGGCATAGAAATATTTGCGGCTTTGATCGATTTTCGCGCGGTCCATATGCATATTGGCAAGTACACCATCGGTTTTCGGTTCGAAAAAACGTTCCGGCAACACATCGTCAGCAGCGGTAAAGCCTTCCCGTACATTAAACAAACGCATCGTGGTGAGAACTCTCTCTCCAATACGTTCCATCTCCGCGACTCCGGTATCCCAACCGGTAACCGCCTTAACCAATTCCGCTTCTCCTTCGGGGCCATAGCCAACGAATAGACATGTCACCAGGGAATCGATAACAAAATAGTTGCACATATCGACTTTATAGAAGCCGACCTTGCGTGGACTTATTTCATTAAGGGCAAAGGGCAGGTGCCAGCCGAGTGAGTGATAAACCCCTAAGCCTTTTTCAGTAGAAATCGCGCCGTCAGTGGCCTGCTCACAATGGTCGGCGCCAATTGGTGAAAACATATAGCCGTAGGCCATGTTAGTCTTCATTCTGGGGTCATGCATCGGACTTTCCAGACCCTTGACCTGAATCGCGAAATTGATCGAATCTTGGCCGATCTTGTGAGCGAGCCGGGCAGAACCTTCCGCTAATACATTACCAAAACCCTTGCGCTCGGCGATCAGATCAATGGCTTTCAGCATAGCTTCGGCATTACCGAAACGCAAGTCGAGGCCTTCGGTATCGTTGATGGTTAAATATCCTTTCTCAAAGCACTCCATGGCAAAGGCAATCGTCGAGCCGCAGGATATCGTATCCAGCGAATAGGCGTTGCAACGCTCATTACCTTTCAAAATCGATTTCAGGTCGGTGACGCCGCAATTCGGGCCGAAAGCAGCGAGCGTCTCATATTCAGGGCCGCCATATTCCGGGTCGACGATAAACGGTTCATCTACTTTGACCACTTTTTTACAGCGTACAGGACAGGCAAAACAACCTTCCATGCCGACCCTGCAGGTATCTTTGATAATTCCACCGTGTATCTGATTTACTTCGGGGAATAGTCCTCTCTTAAAATTACGTACCGGCAGGTTGCCGGAAGATTCATGGAACAACATATCGGGACCGCCGGTGCCAAAGTTCGAGAGCGGATGCTTGATCGCGACCATACGCTGCCGGATTTCCTTGACCTTGTCCGGATTGGCTACAGGCGGCAAATTATGACCGCGGACAGCAATTGCTTTAAGGTTCTTGGAGCCCATGACGGCGCCCAAACCACCGCGTCCTCCGGCATCTTTGCAACCTTCCATGATACAGGCATAGCGCACCATGTTTTCGCCGCCCGGACCGATCATCGCCAGATGAATGTGGGTATCGCCTAATTCCGCTCTGACGGTTTCCTCGGTTTCTTTAGTGTTTTTGCCCCAGATATTGGCCGCGTCGCGGATATTGACTTCGCCGTCATGCACCCACAGGTACACAGGTTTATCGGCTTTACCTTCAACGATGATGGCGTCAAAACCGGCACGTTTCAGCTCCGCTGCCCAGTATCCGCCACACTCCGATTTGGCTATGCCGCCGGTCATGGGAGATTTGGCGCCGATACTGTTGCGTGCCGTGCCAGGGAGCAGCAAGCCTGAGATCGGACCCAAAGCAAATATCAGTTTATTAGCTGGACTTAATGCATCAATGCCGGGTTTAAGTTCTTTCCAGAGAAAATAGGCGATAAAACCTGCGCCGCCCAGGTATTTACGGCAAAACTGTTCAGTAATCGGTTCGGAGGAAAAGCTGCCTGTGGACAGGTTGACGCGAAGGATCTTGCCGTTATAGCCACCGGGAAATACCGGCGCAGCAGGAACGGGAGCAGGAGCAGCTGCAGGCACGGGCACGGGAGCTGTGGCAGAGGTAGAGGCAGGATTAGGAGCAGGAATGGTTGTTGCAGGGATGGATGTAGTCGTGTTTTCAGCCATAGTGTTGTCCTCCTAAGGCTTTTCTGATAAGGATTTAATTTTAATTGGGAGAATGGCATTGGAATTAAACCCCTATCTAAATGATATGAAAGTTCAGAGCATAAGTCAAACAAGGGATTTACCGGTTATGCGTTATCAACGAATATCGAGTCCGAAAATGTCATTCTATTGTTACTTTTAGCAGCTTGTTGTTATGACTTTTATAGATTAGCCATTTTATGATAATAAATGGCAGAAATGAAATTATATGAAAAAGGAATTTAAAAGGAGGTTTTTATGGCCAGGTTTTTAGATCATCACACAATGCCGGCAATGTCCGCCGAGCAAATGAAAAAATTAACAGAGCAAATCAAAGCCATGATAGATTCGAAAAAGCCGGATAGTTTCGGTGTAACCAAACTTAATGTGTTCATGGCTCCCGGGGAAGCCTGGGGTTATTCCGATGCCCCCAATGCCGAGGCTGTGGTAAAATCTCACGCGTCGTTGGGAATTAAAATAACAGTCAAAGATGTAATACAGGTCTCACCGGTGGCTTAAATCCCGCAAACAAGTCTAATTATTTGATGCTAGCCACATGCGCAACGGATTCGATGGCGATCGCAGCCAGCGCTGCGCCGAAATCGAGATCGAGGTTTTCCATCGTGTCCCTGGTATCATGGTAACCTTTGCGGTTAATATCATAATTTTCCATAAAGAGCACTACCGGCACACCGCAATCGGAGAAAATTTGGCCGTCGGTATTAAACAAGCTGCTGTGGGGATCTTCGGGCAAACGCACTTCACCCTGCAGACGTAAAAATTCTGCGAGTTGCGGTATTTGTTCTATCCCGGAAATACGCTTGCCGCGGCCCGCGCCGCGCCGTTCGGGAATCTGGTTCCACTGCTTGGTCTGCAAATTCCACTGTTCATTGGCCAAATGCGCCTGCCAGGCTAATTGCAGCGATTTTGAACCTTTGCCTGGGGTAATCTGGAAAATATCTTTTTCATTTTCACGATTATGGGCAATCATGTCCATGATATAGACGCCGGTGACACGGACACCGGACAAATCAACTGTCTGCCCATCATTCAGACTCATGTGCAGTGTTTTCTCAACAAGAGCTTCAGCTAAATGCCGGGCGCCCATGCAATCGGAGGGGAATTCTTCGCCGGTAAGATGTACCAGCCAGATATCGCGTTCCAGCCGGCCTTCTTTCGATAACTGTAAAAAGAGCGGGGCTGCCTGCAATAGAGTCGCCGTCGCCGAGCAGTTATCATCAGCCCCGGCAGCAGAAAGACGCGCGCCGTCGCCGCCTTGAGATTTGTTGTAGACGTCTTCCATATAAGCAGTGTCGTAGTGGTCGGCCATGATAACAGCTTCGTTGCGGTTCTTACCAGGAATAACCACAAGCAGATCGCGCTCATGGGTATGTCCTTCCTGATTATTCTTCCAGCCGCCGTAAACGGAAAAATCGAAATCGGTATCCCAGACAAAAGGCAACTCGCCGCAGAAGGCTTTATCCTTCATGCCCGCGGCAGCAATCGCTTGAGTATGCCGATTCATTAAATAATCGCCCAAATGCTCCAGGTCGCGGTGGTGATGCACAAGATGGGCGGTGGTTATCGGGTCGCGCACGCAGTCAGCATTATCTTTGTTCAGGTAATCGCCAGTAGAAAGCCTTTTAATGTCATTCCACCAGTTTTCTTCGAAGGAACGTGAGGCGGTCGAACCGAAAGTGATCGGCTGCCGCTGCTCAACCGGCAACGCTGACGGAGAAGGGCTGGCAGATTCAAGGCAATTTTCCAGTCCCTGCCGCAATTTTTCTCCGGCCGTATGGTCGAGGGCTTTCGACGGCAAGGCAGCAAGCCACGTTTCCAGCGATTCATTTTCCGGCAGGCGCACGATTTCCCGGGCTAAACTACGTGGTAAGGGACGCGCCATCAATTCTCGTGAATTAAAAACACGCACAATATTACGGGCAGTATTATGTAAATAATGTTCCTCGATGTGCTCGTAATTACACAGCGCAGATAAATACGGTTCGCGCCGCCGCAAGATAGGCCAGAGTTCGACCGGTTGGGATAAATCCGGCTTATCCTGTCGATAAGCAGTAAAATAACCCAACGGAGCGCTGCCAAGCAGTTCAGCATCGTTTTTTACGTTGTTCCACCAGGCCGCAAGCGGTCGCTGCCAATAAACTTCATGCAGTCCAACACACATCGGAGGGAAAATAAAACGGTAGCGGAAAGTGCCTCCCTGCGCCACAATACTAGCGGCTGTCTCCAACTGCGCACGACTGGCGCGGGGGCCGTCCAGCAACAGTTTCCCATCTTTAGTCCAAAGCTGGCAATTTTTTGCCATCGGCTTATTGTATAATCTCATCGCGTCCAGATCTGTACTGAAGAGAACACGGGCAATCGTATCTTCGATGGTGCTGACCACAGCTTCGTTTTCATAGCGGTGTATGCGGTCCCAGCGGCTGGTGCGTTTGTAGGTATTGAGCAGTAGATAATCCGGCGCTTCCGGGGCTCTAAAATCGCTGCCGGATTCGTGAAAATGGCCGGCCTGCGGGACTCTAAGACCGTCTGGACCGTCACGGCGCACTGCCATATGCTGGAGTGGCAGCTGCATTGCCAGAACCATCTTTTTTTGAAAACGCCGGTAATCCGGCATGCCCCAGAAAACCAGACTGCCGGGAAATGGCAACAACATGAGCTGCCCGGCGAGGTAGCGTGCACGCACAGGTGCCGGTAATTGCCCAAACGGCTGGAAGGTCAACAGATAACGGACGTCATCGTAATCTGTGCGGCCATGCCAGAGAAATGACTTGGTCCACGACGGCAGATAGCGCACGTTCCAATACGGAAACTGCGGGTCTGTGGCCGTGGTCAGGACACGAAAACCGAGTTTGAACAAATCGGCGGCATTGACGCAAGTCTCACCGTAGACCTGTGAAAGTAAATTCGCGAAAAAAGAGATTGCTTCCTCCGCGGGGCGCTCCCGGCCCGGGCTGGAATAAAAACTCTGCCAGAAAGCGCGTTCCGGCCCCTGTTCACTACCGCCGAAATATGTCCAGCGCACACGGCCTTTATCGTCCTGAGTGCGGGACAGAGCCAGCGGTAATAAGACGACAAAACGCTCATGGGGAAGTTTACCCGCGTATTTAGCAAATTCGAGCGGCCAGTAAATATTATCCTGCAGGTTACGCCCTTGCTGTCCGCCAATACGATAAGCAGGTTGGCCGCGGCCAAGTTTAACGATTTCCTCAAGGATTTGATGCGCGAGATTGGCGAGACCGGGCTGCAGTTCGAGCTCCTCTTCGACTTCGGAGATGTACCAGTGATAAGGGTCTCCTTCCACAAAGATCGCGTCACCCTGGCCATCATAGGGAGTGCGGCCTAGACGCGGAGGCGGCATAAACTCCGAATACGCAGGAATTGGATATTGGGCTTTACCGGAGAACCAGGGAAAGCCCATCAGCAGATTTTTCCAGCCGGCAGCATTCGATTCTTTCATATTGACTTACCACCTCAGCGCATAAATCAATTCGATTATATAGGATTAGTACAATTAGTACAAAGGGAATGGGACATCAATGAAACTGGAGAAGCGGCATTGCCGGAACACACCAATTTCTTACAATAACTATTCCCTTTCGAATAATATGATTCATACTAAAGTAGACAAAGGTAATGAACATGAATATTGGCGAAAACTTCGACAAAGGAACTATTTTTATAATCACTGGCATCTGCCAGGCGCGGATATTAAATTCAAAGCTCACCCGAAATTCAAAGAAGTCTTGGTTAGCTGAAGCGCCGGTTATTAATCGCCAGGATGGTATGTTCGGTAAAGGGCGGAACAAAATAGACGCTGTTGTTAACTAAAATGTGTTCAGACAAATTCAGCCGGAAGCAAACCCGCCCCGCGGTGGTAATACCAATGCAAAAACAATCGTGGTTGGCAGCGGGAAAGAGTGAGAACTTGATTCTTGAACAATTTCAACATTCTTCTTATAGTAGAATCGGATTTTGTTCTCTTCTTTCGGCGATTGAATCACCGCGCAAAATTCATTATTTGAGCATGATGCGGGCATCGACGACCCAGTAACCCGCCCCTTTCGGCATGACTTTGACCGGATTGAAATCCAGTTCGCTTATCTGGTGAATATCTTCCACCATCGCAGAAAGCCGCAGGAGCAGGTCTTTGACGGCTTCGGTATCGGCGGCGGGGGTATCCCTGTATCCTTCCAGCATCTTTGCCATTTTGATGGATTTGATCATTTCTCTGGCATCCAGGTCGGTTAACGGCGGCAGACGGATGGTAACATCTTTTAATAGCTCGGCGTAAATACCGCCGGCGCCGAACATCATCAACGGCCCGAAGGAAGGGTCCTGCGTGACGCCGACGATCGTTTCGATGCCGTCTTTGACCATGCGCTGCACCATCACGCCCTGCATTTCATCTACGCGCCCGAGTTTAATCAGACGTCCGCGAATAGTCTCAAATGCCCGTTTGACTTCAGTCTTGGAAGTGAGGCCGATCACTACGCCGCCGACATCGGTCTTATGGGTAATCGTAGCTGAAACCAGTTTCACGACAACAGGGAAACCTATTTTCGCGGCCTCGTCAGCTGCTTCCGTCGCCGTCGTAGCCACGGACATTGGCGCTAAGCGGATGCCGTAACAATTCAGCAGATCATAGGTTTCGGGCACGCTCAGCCAGAAAGGCCGCTGGCTATTTTCCGTCATCGCTTTCTCGATAATCCGGCGTGCTTTGCCGCGTTCGATGCCTTCCAGTTTGGGGAAAGTTCCAATGGGTTTGTGGAGATTCTCGGAATATTCAACGGCCCTGGCCAGTGCAGATACCGCTTCTTCCGGGAAAGGATAACAGGGGACAAAATGTCCGTTCGAGCCCAGCTTGGCCTGCGAACCCCGTTCGCCGAGGAAACAGGCAAGTAAAGGTTTCTGCTGTTTCCAGAAGACCGGCGCAACGCTTCTGACGGCGTCTTCCGAGGCGGCCCGGTTGGAAACTATCGGGGGAATAAAGATGGATAACACGGCATCGATGTCTTTCTCTTCCGCCAGCACTTGTAAGATATCATGAAATTCCTGGGCGGTGGCACCCGCGGTGGTATCCAGCGGATTATTGATTACAATATCGCGTTTGATCACCGACTTCAGTTTGACGATGGTTTCCGGCGAAAATTGCGGCAACGTTAGGTTGTGGCGCGCTGAGGCATCGGCGGCAATAATACCGGGACCACCGCCGTTGGTCAGGATGGCCAGCTTACGGCCTTTCGGCAATGGTTGATTGGAAAGGAGGCTGGCGACATCGAACAATTCTTCCATCGTCCCCACGCGCAGGATGCCGGCATATTTGAACAGCACGTCGGTGCTGACATCGGAAGTAGCCATGGAACCGGTATGAGAAGCTGCTGCTTTGGAGCCGGCAGCGGTGCTGCCGCCTTTGACCACGACAATAGGCTTTTTAGTGGAAACACGCCGGGCAATCTGGGCGAACTTGCGCGGATTACCAAAGGATTCGAGGTAAAGCAAGATCACTTTGGTGGCTTTATCCTGTTCCCAGTATTCGAGGAGGTCATTTGGGGAGATATCAACCCGGTTGCCCACACTGACAAAAGTGGAAACACCCAGATTAAGGTTCTGCGCATATTCCAGGATCGTCAATCCCATCGCTCCGCTCTGGGAGAGAAAAGCAACATTACCGGCTGGGGGAAAAACCGGTGAGAAAGTGGCATTCAGGCTGATTTCAGCGTCGGTATTGAGGATACCCATACAGTTCGGTCCGGCGACGCGCATACCGTGGCCGAGCGCAATATTGCGTAATTCCTGTTCGCGGGCCGCGCCTTCGGGGCCAACTTCACGGAAGCCGTCAGAGATCACAATCAGCGTACGCACACCTTTCTGGCCGCATTCATCGGCCACCCGGGCAACTAATTTAGCGGGAACGACGATGACCGCCAGATCCACTTCATCAGGGATATCCAACACCGACGCATAGGTTTTGACCGACATCACGGAACCGACGTTCGGGTTAACCGGATAAACCGTGCCGGAATAGCCTCCTTGCAGCATGCAGCGCAGCATGATATTACCGATCGTACCCTGATAGCGCGAAGCGCCGATGAGTGCGACGGATTTCGGGCACAATAAATGGCGGATCGAAGTGATCGTAGCG
>Ga0302322_100003489_pt1 | contig 13526 bp, 10 predicted proteins | sample Fen_T0_2_FD_203757 | JGI IMG/M metagenome (GOLD analysis project Ga0302322, IMG submission 203757) | Peat permafrost microbial communities from Stordalen Mire near Abisko, Sweden - Fen_T0_2 | ecosystem: Environmental > Terrestrial > Soil > Wetlands > Permafrost | place: Sweden: Abisko...
GCTCGCGGACGGAAGCGGTGTGCGCGGTGTCCGTCATCGGACGTTCCTCCCCAGCGCGCGGATGGCCTCGGCGGCCCCCTCGGCGCTCAGCTCGTGGTTGGCCAGGCGCTCGAGGATCTCGCGCCGTGCGGACTGGATCTCGTCGGGGGCGGCCGGGGCGGCGGGTCCGGTGCCGGTGGCCGCAGCGCCGGCGGGATCGGCCTCGTCCCGGGGCCCGAAGCCCAGGGAGCGCACCAGCGCCTCCACGCGGGCCCGGACCGTGGGATAGCTGATCCCCAGCTCCCGCTCCATGTCGCGGAGGTTGCCGCGGCTCCGGAGGAAGCTCTCGAGGACCTGGACCTGCTCCCGGGTGAGGCGCGCATAGCGCCCGACCCCGAACTCCCCTTCGAGGGTGGTGGCGCAGGTCCCGCAGCGCAGGCGCGTCACCATGAGCTCGCCCGAGCAGACGGGACAGGTGGCGATGACGTCGTGCGGCACTCGGCTGATCCTCACATATAGCAATGTTGCTTTCGTATTTCTAATGCCGCCTTACGCATTTGTCAAGTGGTGTGTTCCGATAGGGCGTACTTGATCGGAGCCCGCCGGGTCGGCGCGCGCCGCGTCGGAGCCCGCCGGCCGCCCAGCGGCCCATTCGTCGCCGAGCGTCGCCGGATCGCACGCCTTGGCGGCCGGAAGCCGCCGGTGCAGGTCCGATCGGGCACCCTCGGCCGCCACGACGAGCAGGACGTCGGTCGCGGTCGACGCGTCGGCCGCCGGGCGGCCGGCCGCCCGGGGCGGGTCCCTTCGCGATGCCCGCCGAGCAGGACGCGTTCGGCGAGCGTGGCTCGTGGACCGGAGGAGCCGTACGGGCATGACCCGTGCGGGACGCGGACCGCTCCGGGTCTCACCCGACCCGATTCGCCGGCTGCGAAGAGAGACCGGGCACGGCCGCCGCCCTGCGGGAGCGGGTCGGCATTCGCCCCCGGGGCGGCCCCTGCGGTACCCTGCAACGGCTCCGACACCCGCCGCCGGGCCCCTCCGGGCCTCGCCGCGACGCCCCCTGGGCATGGTGCCGAGAAGCCTAGGAGAGGCTCCATGACCATCCTCGATCGCACCCGCGGCAACCGCATCCGCATCGACGCCAACCAGCTCGCCGACGAGATCGCGAAGCGCCTGCCGGACCTGGACAGGACCCGCGACCAGGCGACGAACGTCGTCCACGACGCCGCCGACTCGGCACGCCACCAGATCGACCGGGCTGCCGAGATCGCCCGGGTCGTCCGGGGCGACATCGCCCACTCCGCCGGGAAGGTCCAGGCGGACAACCCGGTCGACGAGATCGGCCAGCGCATCAGGGCCGTCGCCTCCACGGCGGGGATCCGCGCCCTGATCGTCCGCCTCGAGCGGGAGCTCCCGGACGTGGACCGGGACAGGTACCACCGCGCCTACAGCCGCGGCCGGGCCCAGGCCCGCTCCAAGTACCTCGTCGCCGGGCTCGTGGCCGGCGTCGGCGTGGGTGTCGTGGCGGCGGTCTTCCTCGACCCGAAGCACGGCGGGGAGCGCCGCGGGGCCATCGCGAACCGGGCCAGCAGCCTGACCAGGGGCCTGGGCCGCCAGGCGAGCGGCAAGGCGAAGCTCGCCACGGACAAGGCACGCGGCATCGCCATCGAGCGCGGCGTCGTCAAGCCCGGGCCGCCGGTGGAGCCCGTTGAGCCGGTCGCCGACACGGCGCCCGTCGCCGCAACGGCGGCCGTCGCCGACGGCCCCGTCACGGACCCGGCCTCGACGCGGTGGGAGGCCCCCCCGGCGCCGGACGGTGGCGCCGTCCAGCCGCTTGCGGCGGCGGCGGCCGACGTCAGCGATGCCACCGCGACGGAGGGCCTGGTCGTGACCGACGCCGTGGACCTCGCGGGCGACCGCGGCGCCACCCGCTCCATCCACGGCTAGGAACCGGCCGGCCATGCGCCGTCTCTATCGCGATGGCGCGCTGGCCCACGGCCGGGACGACCGGCTGATCCTGGGCGTCTCCATCCTGGTGGAGGACGGCCGCATCACGTGGATCCGGCCCGCGGACGACGAGGGCCCGGTCCCCGATCCCGCCGGCGTGGAGCTCGTCGATGCGACGGGCTCCACCATCGTCCCGGGCATGGTCGACGCGCACAGCCACATCACGATGCCGGGCGGTGCCCGGTGGATCGACCGCGGCCAGGACCCCACCGAGCGGATGCTCGATGCCGCCGAGGCGAATGGCCGCCTCCTCACGCAGGCAGGCATCCGGTGGGCCCGCGATGTTGGCTCGGTCACGAGGGCGGACCCAGAGGACGGCGGCCGTGAACGTGCCCTCGCCCTCGGTGTCCGCGACCGGTGGCGCGACCGGCCGGGCTTCCCGCATGTCCGGGCGGCCGGGACCTGGATCATGGCACCCGGCCTCCTCCCCGCCCTGTCCGTCGAGGCCGCCGACGGCGACCAGCTCCTCGCGGCGGCGCAGCGGCAGCTCGACGACGGCGCCGACCTGGTGAAGCTCTACCTCGACGGGCCGGACCCCGGCGTCAGCCCGTGGTCGGTCGACGAGCTGCGGCGGGTCGTCGCGGCCGTCCATGCGCGGGGCGCCCGCGTGACGGCCCACAGCGGGTACGTGGCCGGGGCGCGCGCCGGGGCGGAGGCGGGCGTGGACGCGCTCGAGCACGGCTTCGAGCTGGACGAGGACACGGCGGGGATCATGGCCGCCAACGGCGTCCGCCTCGTGTCGACGCTGTGTGTCCTGGCCTCGTGGCGGACCTTCGGGCGGACGACGGGCCTTGCGCGCTTCGCCTCCGACGAGGGGCGCGCGAAGGTGGAGGAGCGCCGGGAGCGCGCGCTGGACAGCGTCCGCCTCGCCCACCGGGCCGGCGTCGCGATCTCGACCGGCACGGACCACGGCGGCGGCTCGACGCGCGCGAACCAGCTGGCATGGGAGGTGGAGCAGCTCGTGGAGGCGGACCTCGAGCCGTGGGAGGCCCTGGCCTCCGCGACATGGCGCGGCGGCGAGCTCCTCGGCGAGCCGGACGCGGGCATCATCCGCGAGGGTGGCCCGGCGGACCTCGTCCTGGTCCACGGCGATCCGCTGAGCGACCCGACCGCGCTCTGGCGCGCGTGGCACGTGAGCTGGGCGACGCACCAGGCCTGACGCCAGCGTGGAGTGCGCTTATGCGCGACCTCCCCGGGGACGCGGGAGGCTCTCGCCGGCGCGCCAGCCGCCCAGCGGATCAGGTGTGCCGTCCCGTTTCGGAGCAGCCGCCGGGCGGTGCGCGGGCGCGCTCGCCGGCCTCCGACCGCGTCGGATGAGCCTCTGGGCGGGACAGACGCTGCAGGCGGCGCACACCCGGGCCGCCCAGCGGCTGGTGGCGGGCGATCAGCGCGGCGCGGGCAGGTCGAACGACTCGCCCGGCGCCACGACCCGCACGGGCACGTCCGACGCCAGCCGCGCTACGGCCTCCACGAACGCCGGCCCCGGCGTCTCGAACGGCTCGGGCACCACGCGCCGGAGCCCCGCGGGGTAGAACGTGCCCCAGTGCATCGGCACGGCGAGTCGCGGCCGCAGGACCGCCGCCGCCCGGGCGGCCCGCTCGGGGTTCATGTGGCCCTCCCCGATCGTCGGGCCCCAGCCCCACACGGGCAGCAGCGCGAGGTCCAGCGTCCCGGCCAGCGCCTCCATCCCGGGGAACAGGTCCGTGTCACCGGCGAAGTACACGGTCCGGGAGCCCTCGATCACGCACCCGATCGCGGGTCCCACGGGCCCGAATGGCTCCCGCCGCCCGGAGTGGAGCGCCTCGACCACCGAGAAGTGCACGCGGTCGATGGCGAGCCGGTCGCCGGGCTCCACCTCCTCGACCGGGCCCAGGTCCAGCTTCGAGGCCAGCTTGCCGAACCCGCGCGGGACGATGAGCGTCGGCTTGCCGGGGATCTGCCGCAGGGACGGCGGGTCGAGATGGTCGTGGTGACCGTGGCTGATGAACACGGCGTCGAGGTCCGCGAACAGGTCGGGCAGCACGGCCTGGACCTGGCGCCGCACGGGACCCAGGCCGTCACGCAGGACAGGGTCCGTGAGGATGCGCAGGTCGTCGATCTCGATCAGGACCGTCGAGTGGCCGAGGAACGTGATGCGCCCATGTTCGGGCCCGGCGATGCGGGCCGGCGCGGCGGCGCGGACGGCCCGCCACCCGGAGTCGACGGCGGCGTGTCGGTGCGGCATGGTGCCATGGTGAGGGATATGGGCCCGACTGTGCTCCCCCGGAGGGGGTGGCGTCCGATCGAAGGGCCGCCCGGCAGGGTGGTCGGGGCCGGACGGCCCACGGGTCCCGCCCAATCCGTGACCGGAGAGCCGCTCCGACGGGACCGTTCGCCCCCCATTCCGTTGCCCTGGAGGCGCACACTTGCCGATGGCTTCGCAGGGCCATGCCCTGCCGGACCGTCCCCGTCGCCACCAGGAGTCCGGGTGGCTTGCGTCACCCGAAAGGATGCAGACACCGATGAGTCAGAACTGGGAGTGCCTCGACGGCAACGAGGCAGCCGCGCGCGTCGCGTACGCGATGAGCGAGGTGATCTCCATCTATCCCATCACGCCGGCCTCGCCCATGGCCGAGTACTGCGACGACTGGTCGGCCGCGCACAAGCCGAACCTGTGGGGCACCGTCCCCTCGGTCGTGGAGATGCAGTCGGAAGCCGGCGCCGCGGGCGCCGTGCACGGGTCGCTGCAGAAGGGCGCCTTCACGACGACGTTCACGGCGTCGCAGGGCCTGCTGCTCATGATCCCGAACATGTTCAAGATCGCCGGCGAGCTCACGCCGGCGGTCATCCACGTGGCGGCGCGCACCCTCGCGACCCACGCGCTGTCGATCTTCGGCGACCATAGCGACGTCATGCACGCCCGGGCGACGGGCTGGGCGATGCTGGCGGCCAACTCGGTCCAGGAGGCGCACGACTTCGCCGCCGTGGCTCACGCGGCCACCCTCCGGTCCCGGGTGCCGTTCCTGCACTTCTTCGACGGGTTCCGGACGAGCCACGAGGTCAACAAGATCTCCACGCTGGCCCCCGAGGACCTGCGCGCACTCATCCGCGAGGACGACATCCTGGCCTTCCGCAAGCGCGGCCTGACGTCGGAGACCCCGGTCGTCCGCGGGACCGCGCAGAACCCGGACGTCTTCTTCCAGGCACGCGAGGCCTGCAACCCCTTCCACGACGCCGTGCCCGGCATCGTGCAGGAGGTCATGGACGAGTTCGCCGCGGTGACGGGCCGCCGCTACTCGCTCGTGGAGTACAAGGGCGCGCCCGACGCCGAGCGCGTCGTCGTCGTCATGGGCTCCGGCACCGGTGCCGTCGAGGAGACCGTCGAGACGATGGTCGCCGCCGGCGAGAAGGTCGGGATGATCGTCATCCGGCTGTTCCAGCCGTTCCCGGCCGCGCAGCTGATGGCCGCTCTTCCCAAGACCGTGAAGCAGATCGCGGTCCTCGATCGCACCAAGGAGCCGGGCGCCGTCGGCGAGCCGCTCTACCAGGCGATCATCACCAGCCTCGCCGAGGCGCAGGACAGCGACGAGCCGCCGTTCGCCGTCGCGCCGAAGGTGATCGGCGGCCGGTACGGGCTCTCCTCCAAGGAGTTCACCCCGTCGATGGTCAAGCCGATCTTCGACGAGCTGCTCGCGGCCCGGCCGAAGCGCCACTTCACCGTCGGCATCTACGACGACGTGACGCACCTGTCGCTGCCGATCTCGTCGACCTTCAGCCACCCGCGGCCGGCCGGCGAGGTCCAGGCGCTGTTCTTCGGGCTCGGGTCGGACGGCACCGTGGGCGCGAACAAGTCCTCGGTCAAGATCATCGGCGAGGGCACGGACCTGTTCGCCCAGGGCTACTTCGTCTACGACAGCAAGAAGTCCGGGTCGGTCACGTCCTCGCACCTGCGGTTCGGCCCCCAGCAGATCCGCTCGACATACCTCGTCGACAACGCGGACTTCGTGGCCTGCCACCAGTTCGGGCTCCTCGAGAGCGTCCAGATGCTGGACCGCGCCAAGCACGGCGCGACGTTCCTGCTCAACAGCCCGTACGGCCCCGACGACGTGTGGGAGCACCTCCCGGCCCACGTCCAGGAGCAGCTCGTCGAGAAGCAGGTCAACCTGTGGGTGATCGACGCGATGGCGGTGGCCGCCGAGACCGGCATGGGCAACCGCATCAACACGATCATGCAGCCCTGCTTCTTCCACCTCTCCGGCGTCCTGCCGGCCGACGAGGCGATCAGCCGGATCAAGCAGTTCGTCAAGAAGACCTACGGCAAGCGCGGCGACGCGGTCGTCAAGCGCAACTACGCGGCCATCGACGCGTCCATCGCCCGCCTCGGCAGGGTGACGCTCGGCCAGGTCAGCGGCGCCCCCGCATTGCGGGCGCTGATCCCCGACAGCGCGCCGGATTTCGTCAAGATGGTCACCGCCCGGCTCATGGCCGGCGAGGGCGACCTGCTCCCGGTGAGCGCGCTGCCCGTTGACGGCACCTTCCCCACCGGGACGACCAAGTGGGAGAAGCGGGCCATCGCCCAGCAGATCCCGGTCTGGGACGAGACCATCTGCATCGACTGCGGCAAGTGCGCCATGGTGTGCCCGCACGCATCGATCCGGATGAAGGTCTTCCCGGAGGCGAACACGCCGGCCCTCGCCGGGTTCGTCACCAAGGAGTTCAAGTCCCGCGACCTCCCGGGCCACCGGCTCACGATCCAGGTCGCGCCGGACGACTGCACCGGGTGCGGCGTGTGCGTCGACGTCTGCCCCGCAAAGAGCAAGACGGACGTCGGGCACAAGGCCATCAACATGGAGGCCTACCTCGACCACCGCGACACGCAGCGCGAGCGCTGGGATGCCTTCGTGGAGATCCCGCCGCTCGACCGCAGCGCGCTCCCGCGCGACACGGTCAAGGGTGCCGCCCAGCTCGAGCCGCTGTTCGAGTTCTCCGGGGCCTGCGCGGGCTGCGGCGAGACGCCGTACATCCGCCTCGTGACCCAGCTCTTCGGCGACCGCATGGTCGTGGCCAACGCGACGGGCTGCTCGTCCATCTACGGCGCCAACCTGCCGACCACCCCGTACACCGTCAACGGCCAGGGCCGCGGTCCCGCGTGGGCCAACAGCCTGTTCGAGGACAACGCGGAGTTCGGGCTCGGGATGCGGCTCGGCCTGGACGCCCAGGTCGCCCACGCGACGATGCTGGTCGAGAGGCTCAAGCCGGTCATCGGCGAGGCCTTCGCGGACGAGCTCATCGACAGCCCCCAGGACACCGAGCCCCAGCTCGCCGCGCAGCGCGAGCGGGTGGCAAGGCTCCGCACGATCCTTGCCGGCGTCACCGGCGAGCACGCCGAGGACGCCCGGGCGCTCGATGCCCTGTCCACGGACCTCGTCAAGCAGGGCATCTGGATCTTCGGCGGCGATGGGTGGGCCTACGACATCGGCTATGGCGGGCTGGACCAGGTCCTCTCGTCCGGCCGCAACGTGAACATCCTCGTCCTCGACACCGAGGTCTACTCCAACACCGGCGGCCAGGCCAGCAAGGCCACCCCGCGCGGCGCGGTCGCCAAGTTCGCGGCGGCCGGCAAGCCCACCGGCAAGAAGGACCTGGGCGCGGTCGCTCGGGCCTACGGCAACGTCTTCGTGGCGCAGATCAGCCTGGGCGCCAACGACGCCCAGTCGATCAAGGCGCTCATCGAGGCCGAGGCCTGGCCGGGGCCGAGCCTGGTCATCGCCTATGCCACATGCATCGCCCACGGCATCGACATGAGCCGGTCGATGAGCCACCAGAAGGACGCGGTCAAGTCCGGCTACTGGCCGCTCTACCGCTTCCAGCCGTCCGAGGTGGAGGACGGGATCCCGTTCAAGCTCGACAGCGCCAAGCCGTCGATGCCGATCAGCGAGTTCGTCGCCACGGAGACGCGCTTCGCCATCCTGCAGCGCACGGACCCGGAGAAGGCCGCTGAGCTCGCCGAGCTCATCCAGGCCGACGCCGACGAGCGCTGGCGCTACTACGAGCAGATGTCCGGGATGCACCGCAGCGTCCCGCACCTCCACCCGGTCGAGGCGGTGACGGAGCCCGTGGCCGCAGCCGCCACGGTCGCGACCAACGGCAACGGCAACGGCACCGGCGAGAAGGGAGCTGAGGCGTGACCCCCGATCTTCGGACCTCCTACCTGGGGCTCGACCTCCGATCGCCGATCGTCGCGTCGTCGACGCCGCTCACTGGCGACCCGTCGTCCGTGAAGCAGCTCGAGGATGCCGGCGCCGGTGCGGTCGTCCTGCCCTCGCTGTTCGAGGAGGAGATCCTCAACGACGAGATCGAGCTGTCCCGGGCCCTCGACCAGGGAACGGAGCAGTTCGCCGAGGCGCTCGGCTACTTCCCGAGCGTCGCGGAGTTCAAGGGCGTGGGCGACCGGTACCTCGAGCGCATCGAGAAGACCAAGAGCGCGGTCGCCATCCCGGTGATCGCCAGCCTCAACGCCGATGCCGCCGGATCCTGGGTCCGCTATGCCAGGCTGATCCAGGACGCGGGCGCGGACGCGCTCGAGCTCAACCTGTACCACGTGGCCGCCGATCCGCAGCTCGGGTCGTCGTTCCGCGAGCAGGCGGACATCGACCTCGTCGCGGAGGTCCGGGGCGCCGTGACGATCCCGTTCGCGGTCAAGCTCTCGCCGTACTACTCGGCGATGGCGAACTTCGCCGGCCGGATCGTGGGGGCGGGCGCGGACGGCCTCGTCCTGTTCAACCGCTTCTACCAGCCGGACCTGGACCTGGACACGTTCGACGTCGTCAACAAGGTGTCGCTGTCCCATCCCACGGAGCTGCGCCTGCCGCTCCGCTGGATCGGGATGCTCCGGCCGCAGCTGGGCCCGTCCGTCGGGCTCGCGGCGACGTCCGGCATCCATTCCGCCACCGACGTGGTCAAGGCGCTCGCCGTGGGCGCCGACATCACGATGATGGCGTCCGCCATCCTGCGCCACGGGGCCGGCCACGTCGGCACCGTCGAGCGGGAGCTGGTCGCGTGGATGGAGGAGCGCGAGTACACCGGCGTCGCGCAGCTCCGCGGGTCCGCCACCGCGGCGAACGTCCCGAACCCCACGGCGTTCGAGCGGGCGAACTACCTCGCGACGCTCCATTCGTGGAGCGCCCCGCGGGAGCTCGCCGGGGCGTAGTCCCCCGGCTTCGCTCGGGTTCAGCATGCGGGCGCGCGGCCTTCGGGCCGGCGCCCGCTTCTTCGTGTCCGAGCCGCGGGTGCTGAGCGCCCGCGCCGGGATCGGAACCGCGCGCCCGGGTCGCGACAGACGGCCGGCACGCCTCGGCGGCCGCGGGCCCCGGGTCGCGACAGACGGCCGGCACGCCTCGGCGGCCGCGGGCCCCGGGTCGCGGCCTACGGCCGCAACGCCTCGGCGGCGGGCGCCGGGTCGCGGCCTACGGCCGGAACGCCTCGGCGGCGGCCCACGTGTCGAAGTGCTCGACGAACCGGGCGATCCTGCCGTCCGCCACCGTCACCAGGTGCACGAAGTCCATCGCGTAGGCCTTGCCGGTGGGCCGGGCCACGATGGACGTCCGGCCGATGGCCGCCGCCATGTCACCCTCGACCAGGACTCGCTCGATCTCGAAGGCGCGGATGTCCTCCGTCTCCTGGCCGATGCGGAGCCACTCGAGGACGCCCTCGATGCCCCGGCGCATGCCGGCCGAGGGGATCAGCGGGTTGTCGGCCTCGCCCCACTCGACGTCCGGGGAGAGCAGGGCGAGCAGCGCCGGGATGTCTCGGCCGGCGAACGCCTGGTACGCCTGGGCCACGATGGCCCGGGTGGCTTCGGTTGACATCGCGAATCGGGCTCCGTGCGAGGGGTGTGAGCGCGACCGAGTATCGGGCGCACCGGGGCCGGCGTCCGAGGCCGGTTGGCACCCGTTGCCCTCTCCTGCGGCCCGGTTTCAGCCCGTCCGAGCGCTTGCCCCAGGTGTCCATCCCAGGGTTCCTGAGAGGCCGGGGTCGTACCGCACGGCCCACCGGACGAACGGCGCGCCCGTCGTCGCGCGGGCGCTGACCGCTCCCGGGTCTGTGCACCGGAGCGGAGCAACGGTTCGTCGAGACCGGACGATCCACCCGGCCCATGGCACATTCGTCCGGTGGGCAGCCGTCCCGGCGAACAAGTGCGCCACGAAGCGGGACGTTCGTCCGGTGACCGGATCGTTGGTCCGCGTGGTGGCACAGCACGAGCCCGGCCGGCGCCGAGCCCCGCGAGCGCCTGGGACCGCGGCGAAAGAGGGGCTTGACAACCGCCGTTCATCCGTCATCCTATCGTTCAATCTCAATTGAATGATAGACGGACCAAGAACGCCCATGTCCCCCGCCGACGAGACCATCCTCCAGCCCGACGCCCGCCCCGAGCCGGCCATGCGGATCTCCAGCCCGGAGACCCTCCGCGCCATCAGCGACCCGACGCGGATGCGCCTCATGGAGGTCATGGTCCAGCGGCAGGACCCGGCCTGGTCCGTGAAGGAGCTGGCGGCCGCCCTCGGCGTCCCGCAGACGCGCCTGTACCACCACGTGGAGCAGCTGCTTGCCCACGGCATCGTCCTGCCCGTGGAGCGCCGCGTCGTGTCCGGGATCATCGAGACCCGGTACCGCGTCGCGGCCCTCTCGTTCCAGCTGGACCGCCGGCTGTTCGAGGGCGACACGGACGAGGCGACCGCCATGCTCCACGAGACCCTCGCCACCGTGTTCGACACCGCCCGTGACGAGATCGAGGCCGCGATGCGCAGCGGGGCCATCGATCCGTCGGGCACCGGTCCGGAGCACGGTCGCGTGCTCGTCACCCGCAGCCTCGCCCGCCTCTCGCCCGCCCGCGCCGCGGAGTACCGCCGGCGCCTGACCGAGCTCTCCGACGAGTTCGGCGACGACGAGGACGCGCCCGACGCCGAGTCGTGGGGCGTGGTCCTCGCGGTCTATCCCATGCCCCCCAACGCGAAGGAACCCTCCGATGGCTGACGTCCCGGCCGCCCGCCCCCTGGGCGTGCGCGACCTCCTGCGCCTCCCCGACTACCGCCGCCTCTACCTCGCCCAGGCCATCTCGGACGTGGGCGACGGGATGACGTACCTCGCGCTGTTCCTGCTGGTGCTTGACCTGACGGGCTCGACGGCTGCGCTCGCCCTGATGTCGATCCTGGTCGCCCTGCCGCCCGTCACGATCGGCCTGTTCGCGGGCGCCTGGGCGGACCGGTCTGACCGGCGCCGGATCATGGTGGTCTCGGACGCGCTGCGCGCCGTGGTGGTGCTCGGCCTGGTCCCGGCCGCGATCGCCGGCGCCGTGCCCGCGGTGTTCCTCCTCGCGGCCGTCCAGGCGGTCATCGGCACGTTCTTCAGTCCCGCACGCACGGCGCTGATCCCGAGGGTCGTGCCGAAGGAGGGCCTGCTGGCGGCGAACTCGCTGGGCCAGATGACCCGGATGGTCGCGGGCGTGATCGGCGCGGGCGTCACCGGCGTCATCGCAGGCGTGGCGGGGGTCGCGTGGCCGGTGTTCGTCGCGGACGCGGCGACGTTCCTCGTCTCGGTCCTGCTGGTTCTGCGGGTCTCCCGCTCGCTGGGGCGCCCGGAGGCGGCGACGGTGTCGTCGATGCAGGCGCGCGGCATGGGTGGCGCGGTCCTGGACGGGCTGCGGCTGATCGCCCGGTCCGCGCCGCTCGTGGCGGCCCTGGGCGGCGTCGCGGTGACGATGCTGGGCGTCGGCGCCATCAACGTCCTGTTCATCCCATTCCTCGTGGACGAGCTGGGCGCCAGCCCGGCCTGGGCGGGGCCGCTCGAGGCCGCCCAGACCGTGGCGATGGTGGTGGCCGGCAGCATCCTCGCGGGCCTGGCCTCGCGGTTCAGCGTGCCGCGGCTGTTCGTGGGCGGGCTCGCCGGGCTCGCGGTCTGCGTGGGGCTCATGGCGATCGTGCCCGGGCCGCTGGTCCTCCTGGCGGTGATGTTCGGGGCCGGGGCGTTCACGATGCCGGTCCAGGCGACGACGATGACGATCGTGCAGAGCGCGACCACCGATGGCACCCGTGGTCGCGTGGCCGGCGCCCTGAACGCAGCGATCCAGGCGGCGTCGATCGGGTCGATGGCGGTGGCCGGGATCCTGGCCGACGTCATCGGCATCCGATGGGTGTTCGCGATCGGCGGCGCGATGACGCTCCTCGCCGCGGTCACCGCGTGGGCGCTGTTCCGCCGGGCGCCGGCAGCGGGCCCGCAGGCGGAGAGCTCCCCGGCCGGGTCGCCGGCCACCGCCTGACCGCCGGCAACGGCGGATCCCCCAGCCCCCGAATCGAAACGGCGCCGGTCCGCGGGGACCGGCGCCGTCCTTGTGCCGCGACGGGGCGCCCGGGGCTACCCGCCGGACCGCCAGGCGCCGATGGTCGTGTTGAGGAACCCGATCACGCTCCGGTAGTACCGGCTGGGTGCGTAGGGATCCATGATCGCGGTCGCGCCGTGGGTGCGGACGGACGTGAAGGTGAAGTCGCGATCGCCGGTCTGCGCCGGATCGGACCAGAAGAGCCCGCGCAGCGTCGTGCCCGACGCGCCCTTGAACAGGCCGCTGAGCACGTAGCCCACGTTGGTGATGCCGCTTGCGAACACGGCCTTCGCGCCGCCTCGGAAGAACCCGTACCCGTAGTTGTCGACGCGCTTGATCGCGGTCGCCCGGGTGGGGTTCCCCGCCCCCCACTCGTTGTTGCCGGACGCGTAGCAGAGGCGGTTGAGGATGACGACGGCGTTGCTGGCGAGCGCGAGCTTCGCCATGTAGGCCTCGCCGTAGTACTTGGTGTTGGCGTTCCCGTGGCCGTAGGAGGCGTTGAGCCCCATCCCGTCCTTCGACGTCGTGGAGTACGGCGCATACGGGCTTGGCCAGCCGTTGCCGTGACCGAGGTAGATCAGGACGTTGGCGCCCTTGGCGGCGCTGAGCACGCGCGACCACGTGGCGTACGGGGTGTAGACCGTGGTCACGGTGGCGCCATAGCTGCGAGCCTGGGCGGCGAGCTTGTTGGCGCCGGACTTGTAATCGGCGGTCGACGAACCCACGGGTCCGACGACGATCACGACCTTCTTGCCCGCGGCCATGGCCTCCGGGGCCGTGGCGGTGGTGACGGTCGTGAGCAGGAGTGCGACGAAGACCACGGTCAGGAACGACCGGATCCTCCTGCTGGACGCCCTCTGGGCGCCGCCATGGTGCTGGGGCAATCGTCTTGCCTCCCCTCTGCCGGAACACCACGGATGGGCCCGTGATGACGGTGGGACTGGTGGCCGTCGGCGGCGAGACGATGGAGCGGCTGGGCACGCGCATCCGTCGGACAGAGCGGACCGGGGCAATCCCCTGGGGGAGATCGCGAGGTGCCGGGCGGCGAGCCACCCGAGCTTGGGACAGGATGCCTGCCGTGGCGACGGCTCTTCAGTTGTGGCCTGTCTGCGTCGGGTGGGTCGACCTTGGGGTCGGGCGGAGTATGCCACGCGGCAGCCGCGCACGTCCCTGTGCCGTTCGGCCT
>Ga0302322_100003490_pt1 | contig 13518 bp, 18 predicted proteins | sample Fen_T0_2_FD_203757 | JGI IMG/M metagenome (GOLD analysis project Ga0302322, IMG submission 203757) | Peat permafrost microbial communities from Stordalen Mire near Abisko, Sweden - Fen_T0_2 | ecosystem: Environmental > Terrestrial > Soil > Wetlands > Permafrost | place: Sweden: Abisko...
TCTTGTCGTAGAGCTCCTCGGTGACGCTCACGAGGTCGGGGTACAGCGGCGACATGCCCGCGTTGTTGACGAACACGTCGCAGCGGCCGTACTCGGCGTAGATCGCGTCGACCAGCGCGCCGCACTCGTCCCACTTGGCGACGTGGCAGCCGACCGCCAGCGCGCGGCGCCCGGTGGTCTCGCGGATCTCGGCCGCGTATTCGTGGCAGGCATCGACCTTGCGGCTCGCGATCACGACGTCGGCGCCGGCCTCGGCGAACGCGCGGATCATCTCGCGCCCGAGGCCGCGAGCGCCGCCGGTGACCGCGGCGACCTTGCCGGTGAGATCGAACAACTCGGCGGTACTCATGGATCCCTCCCCACCAGCCGGCCGGGTCGGATGGCCGGGCGCGGGGAGAACCTAGGCGATTACGCTCCCACCCGTGAGCCTCCGCCTCGTCCTCGACACCGAGAAGTGCACCGGTCACGGCCGGTGCTACGCGCTCGCCCCCGACCTCTTCGACTCCGACGACGCGGGCCGTTCCGTGCTCCTCGTCGTGGACCCGTCCGCGGAGCAGCAGGCGCTCGCCGAGCGCGCCGTCGCGAACTGCCCCGAGCAGGCGATCACCCTCTCCTGATGACGTCGCCCGCCCCCGCGCTCAAGCCCCTCCCGCCGGTGGAACAGGTCCGCCCCGGCCTGTGGAGCATCCCGGTCCCGCTCCCCATCCCGCTGCGCTACGTTCTCGTGTACGCGTTCGCCACCGACCGCGGCGTGTACATCGTCGACGCCGGGTGGAACACCGACGAGGCCTTCGACGCGCTCGACGACGGGTTGCAGGAAGCCGGGTTCGGTGCGGCCGAGATCCGCGGCGTCATGGTCACCCACATCCACCCCGACCACTACGGCCTCGCGGGCCGGCTGCGCGACCACTCCGATGCCTGGATCGCACTCCACCCGGCCGACGCCGCGCTGGTGCACGACCGCTACGAGCAACCGGGCGACCTCCTCACCCGCATGGGCATCATGTTGCGCCGGTTCGGCGCGCCCGAGGAGGAACTCGAGGCACTGCGCGACGCGTCGATGCCCGCGCGTCCCTTCGTCGACTTCGCGACGCCCGACGTGCTCATGGAGGACGGCGACCGCCCCGAGATCCCGGGGTGGGACCTCACGGCGGTGTGGACCCCGGGCCACTCCCCCGGGCACCTGTGCTTCTGGGAACCCGCCAACAAGTTGCTGCTCACCGGCGACTGCGTGCTCCCGCGCATCACGCCGAACATCAACCTCAACGCGCAGAGCGGCGACGACCCGCTCGGCGACTACCTCACTTCGCTCGAACGACTCGCCGACTTCGACGCCGAGGGCGCACTCCCCGCCCACGAGTGGCGCTACGACGACCACCGGGGTCGGCTGCTGGAGATCCGCGAGCACCACGAACTGCGCTTCCGCGAGATCGTCGCCGCTATCGAGCAGGGACACGAGACCGCGTGGAGCGTCGCCCCGCACATGGACTGGTCGAAGCCGTGGGACGCCATCGATCCGCTGATGAAGCGCATGGCCGTCGGTGAAGCCGCCGCCCACCTGCGCGCGCTCGCCCGGCGCGGTGTGCTCGACGAGATCGACGGCGAGACCATCCGCTGGGCGATCAAGGGCTGACGCGGTGACCCTTTCGGCCGACGACCGCATCGAGCTCCACGAGCTCGTCGCGCGCTACGGCAGCGTGGTCGACGACTGCGACCTCGACGCGCTCGGCACCGTCTACACCGAGGACGCTCGCTTCACGCTCGTGACCGCGTCCGGGCGCGAGGTGCACAAGCAAGGGCTCGCGGAGATTGGCGAGTTCCTCACCGCGTCGAACTCCACCAACGCGCACATTCTCACCAACATCACCACCGCGGTCGAAGGTGCGGGCAACGACGAACAGGCGATCCTGCGCTACCGCATGTCACCCCCACGTGGGGCAGACGACCTCTTCTCGATCGACTACCGCGACGTGGTCGTGCGCATCGACGCAGGCTGGCGCATCGCGGATCACACGATCACGATGCGACCCCTGCCCGGCAGCTAGCGCTGGGTGCCGACCACCAGGTCGCGAAACGGTGTGTCGCGGTCGACCTGCGGTTCCTTCGGGAGGCCGAGGACGCGCTCGCCGATGATGTTCTTCTGCACCTCGGTGGTGCCGCCCGCGATGCTGATGCCCGGCGCCTGCAGGAACGCGCGCTTCCTGTCCTCGGCCCCGCCGTCCCCGGCTTCCCACGCCACGCCACCGGCGCCCACGATGTTCAGCGCGAGCCCGGTGGCGATCTTGTCGAGCGCGGTGATGGCGATCTTGCCGACCGACGCCTCGGGGCCCGGAGCACGCCCGGCCTGCGCGGCGGCGCGCAGACGCGCGCCGAGCAGCAACAACGTGCGCTCGCGGAGGTAGACGTCGGCGAGCGCCTGGCGCACGAGCGGGTCGCGGTTCGCGCCACACACCTGCGCGAGCGCGACGAGCCCCTCGAACGGTTCGCTGCTCAACCCCTGGCCGCTGTTGCCGGCACCGAGCGCGGCGCGCTCGTTCATGAGCATGGTGACCGCGCACCGCCAGCCCTCGTCGACCGGACCGAGCAACGCCGTCTCCGGCAGGCGCGCATCGGTGAGGAACACCTCGTTGAAGTGCGCGCGCCCGTCGATCTGGCGCAGCGGTTTCGGGTCGACACCGGGTGTGTGCATGGCAACGACGAACATCGAGATGCCGCGGTGCTTGGGCACGTCCGGGTTGGTGCGCGCCAGCATCAGGCCGTAGTCGCAGTAGTGCGCGCCCGACGTCCACACCTTCTGACCGTTGACGACCCACTCGTCACGAGCCGAATACTGCTCGCGCACCGCACGCGTCTGCAGGCTCGCGATGTCGCTGCCCGCGCCCGGTTCGGAGAACAACTGGCACCACAGCGTGTCGGCACGCAGGAGACCGGGCAACAGCGCGCGCTTCTGTTCCTCGGTGCCGAACATGAGGATCGTGGGCGCGCACATGCCGAGCCCGATCATGAAGAGTGACGCGGGCGACTCGAAGCCCTCGGCCTCCTCGTTGAACACGCGTTGGTGCTCGGCCGTGAGCCCGGCGCCGCCGTACTCCGCGGGGAACGTGATCCCCGCGAGCCCGGCGTCGGCCAGCGCCCGCTGGTAGGCGACGGCGCGGGCGCGCGACTCGTCGTCGGTCTCACCGGGCTGGTGCCGCCCGGCCATGTGCCGGTGTTCGTCGAGGAAATCACGGCAGCGGGCGCGGAACAGGCCAAGTGCGTCGGTCACGGCGGCAGAGTACCGTCGTCGCCCATGTCGAACGAGCAGACCTTCCTCGACCTCATCGCCACGTGGGAGCACGGCCCCCGGATCTTCAACCAACGGGTACGCGAGCTCTTCAGCCACGACTGCCAGTGGATCCAGCCGGGCATCCCCACCACCACGGGCCCCGACGAGGCGATCGCCCTCGCCGACGGCATGCAGACCATGGGCATCAGCGGGATCCGCGTCATCGTCCTGGCGGTGGCGAGCAGCGCCGACGGCAACACCGTCTTCACCGAGCGGATCGACGAGATCGTCGGCCCGGAGGGAACCCTCATCGGATCGGTGCCCGTGGCCGGGGTCACGCAGTTCCGCGACGGGAAGATCTGCTCCTGGCGCGAGTACTTCGACACCGCCGCGCTCGAGCTGCCCTCCTGAGCTACTTCCGCTTCTTCTTGCGGCGCAGGAACTTGCCGCCCTTCTGCTTCTTCTCGAACTCGTCGAGGATGTCAGGGGCGGCGGAGTTCACGATCTCCTCGGCGGCGTCGAGCAGCGCGGCGATGTCCTCGCCCTGGGGCTCGGGCTCGTCGGTCGGCTCGTACCCCTTCTCCAGCGAACCGACCGCCCAGCCCGCGTCGTAGCGCCGCATCTCGAAGCCCACACAGTTCTCGGGGCAGCGCCACGGCGCCTCGGGCGCGAAGTCGATGCGGCACTTCCGCACGACCTCCCCCGATCCGTAGGTCCGGCTCTCGTAGTGCCTGCAGTCGGTGCGCATCGCCATGGAGGTCAGTCTTCCTTGTCAGCCGAGCCAGGCGTCGGCGCGTTCGAGCAGGAACCGGCTCACTTCGAGACAGCGGTCGAGCATCTCGCACGACACCGCGTCGCCGTCGCGGATGTGCAGCAGCGACACCGACTGGTGCGCCACGATCCGCAACGAACGTTCCGGGGCGTCGGTGGCCGCGGGGATCGAGTCGATCGCCGAGACCTCGAGTGGCAGATCCGGACCGCCGCTGCCGGCGAGCTCCGTGGCCAACACGAGGAGGTCGGGACCGTGGGTGAGCGGCGGCAACGCCCAGGTGAAGTTGAGCGGGAAGTGGAAGTCGTCGGGCGGATCCTCGACGTCGCCGAGTTCGATCACCGCGTCCTCGAAACCGAGCAGCACCCGGGGGTCGATCTCCAGCGACAGGTAGAGGTCGACCGGGCCCTCGCAGCCTTCCTCCGGGTGGAGGTCGACCTCCCAGTTCTGGCGCAGGGAGTAGCTCTCCACGAAGTGGCGCTCGTCGTGCACGTGGAACCCGTGCTCGACCGCGTGGTCCTTGAGGTCGGCCACGAACCCGGCGATGTCGATGACTGCCATCTACTGCTGCCCCTCCATGGCCTCCGCGGCCTCCATGACCCGGAGCCCGTCGGCCAGAGTACGGAACGCACGCCCGCGGTGCGACACCGCGTGCTTCTCCTCGGACGCCATCTCCGCGAAGGTACGCCCGTCGCCCTCGGTGGGACGGAACACCGGGTCGTAGCCGAAGCCGTCGCTCCCTTGCGGGGCCTCGACGATGTCGCCCTCGACGTTCCCGATCGCGGCGACTTCCCGGCCGTCGGGCCACCGCACCAGTGCCACCGTGGTGAACCGCGCCGTGCGCCGTTCCGCCGGGACACCCTGCAACTCCCGCAACAACTTCTGCACGTTGTCGTCATACGTCGCGTCGTCGCCCGCGTAACGCGCCGACCACACGCCCGGCGCGCCGCCGAGCGCGTCGACCTCGAGGCCGGTGTCGTCGGCCACCGCGGGCAGGCCGGTCGCCTCGACCAGCGCGACCGCCTTCAGCCGGGCGTTGTCCTCGAGCGTGATGCCGTCTTCCACCACCTCGGGCACGTCGACCGGGCGCGGCAGGATCTCGACCGTGAGACCGGCACCGAGGAGGATCTCGGTGATCTCCGCCGCCTTGTGCGGGTTGGCGCTGGCGAGGACGAGCTGCACGCGCGGCGGCCGGACTACTTGCGGCGCGGCGCCGGCGGCACCGCGGTGAGCTCGCGCTGGAGGGCGAAGATCTCGTTGATGCCACCCTCGGCGAGCATCAGCAGGTTGTCGAGCTCGTTGCGCGAGAAGGGCTCCCCCTCGGCGGTGCCCTGCACCTCGATGAACTTTCCCGCGCCGGTCATGACGATGTTCATGTCGACCTCGGCGCGCACGTCTTCGGTGTACTCGAGGTCGAGGTAGCCGAGCGCGTCGACGACGCCGACGGAGATCGCCGCGCACTGGTCGGTGAGCGGGTGGGCGCCGAGCTTGCCGGCGCCGACGAGGCGCGAGCACGCGTCGTGCAGCGCGACGTAGCCACCACAGATCGACGCGGTGCGCGTGCCGCCGTCGGCCTGGAGCACGTCGCAGTCGACGGTGATCTGCACCTCGCCGAGCACGGTGAGGTCGGTGACCGCGCGCAACGAACGGCCGATGAGGCGCTGGATCTCCTGGGTGCGCCCCGACTGCTTGCCCTTCGCCGCCTCGCGGTTGGCGCGCTCGGGCGTGGAGCCGGGCAGCATCGAGTACTCCGCGGTCACCCAGCCCTTGCCCTTGCCCCGCAGCCACGGCGGCACCCGCTCCTCGACCGACGCGGTGCACAGCACGCGGGTACGGCCGAACTCCACGAGCACCGACCCGGCGGCCATCTCGGTGAAGTCGCGGGTGAAGGTGACCGGGCGCAGCTCGTCGGGCTCGCGCCCGTCACGTCGAATTCCCACTGAGGCTCCTGTCGGGTCGCCCTTGGAAGGCGAGGCGGTGAGGGAGCTAGATCGTAGTGACGAGGTGCTGCGCAGCCAGAGTGACCGAGTCGCCGAACGCCTCGGCGCCCTCCGCGAGCACCGCTTCCCGGTCGATGAAGGGCCACAGGTGAGTGAGGATCAGGCGCTTGGCGTGCGCCTCGCGTGCCGCGTTGCCGGCCTGCCGAGCCGACAGGTGGATCGCGGAGCGCCGGTGCTCGTGGAGGTAGCTCGCCTCGGACAGCACGAGATCGGCGCCCGGCGTGAACGCGTCGACCGACCACCCCGGCCCGGTGTCGGCGGTGTACACGAATCGCTTGTCGCCGACCGCGGCCTCGACCGCGTAGGTGGGCGGCGGGTGGTCGGTGCGGGAGAAGCGCAGGTCGACGTCGCCGATGCGGTCGGTGTCGCCGTCGCCGATGGTGCGCCAGTCGAACGTGTCACCGAAGTCGGAGACCAGGCCGGCGAGTTGCCCCTCGAGCCCCTCGGGCGCATACACCGGCAGGCCCGCCACCTCGAGGCCGTAGCGCAGCAGCACGTGGAGTCCGTAGATGTCGGCGCAGTGATCGGGATGACCGTGGGTGAGCACGACCGCGGTGAGGTCCTCCGCGGCGACGTGCTGCTGCAGGTGCCCGAACGTGCCGTTGCCGCAGTCCATCCAGATCGAGGTGTCGCCGGAGCGCAGCAGGTAGCCACTGCAGGCCTCGCCGTTCGGGCCGTTGAACGAACCCGAACTCCCCAGGACGGTCAGTTCCATCACTGCAGTCTCCCAGAAGGCGCCACCTGCCCATGGCACCATCGTCCTCGGTCACCAATTGTGGGCAGTGACCGACGCAACCTCAGGACCAAGAAAGCGCACGCCGAGCGTGCGGAAGGTATCGACGGGCCCGCTCGTGAGGAAAACGTGCCGCGGGTCACGCGCACTCTCCTGAGCCCCTCTCCGGGCGGTGAGGCCCGCGTCCTCGAGCATCGACCGCACCGCGAACGCCGTCTCGTCGGCGCTCGACACCAACACGACGTCGCGACCCATGACGTCGCCGATCGTGCGGGCCAGGAGCGGGTAGTGCGTGCAGCCGAGCACCAAGGTGTCGACGTCGGCGTCGCGTACCGGCGCGAGCAGCCGCTCGGCCAGCACGTGGACCTGGTCGGAGTCGACGTCGCCGGCCTCGACGAACTCCACGAAGCCAGGGCAGGCCGCACAGGTGAGGTCGATGTCGGCATCGACCGCGGCTGCCACCTCTTGATAGGCGCCCGACGCGATGGTCCCGACCGTGCCGATGACCCCGACGCGGCCGGTGCGGGTGGCCTTGATCGCGGCACGCAACCCCGGCTCGATGACGCCGAGCACAGGGATGTCGAGTTGCTCGTCGAGCACGTGCAGCGCAGCCGCGGCCGCGCTGTTGCACGCGACCACGAGCGTCTTCATGTCGTACTCGAGCAGCACATCGGTGATCTCGAGCGAGTACTGCAGCACTTCCTCGCGCGGTTTGGGCCCGTAGGGGAAGCGGCCGGTGTCGCCGAAGTACACGATGCGCTCGTCGGGCAGCAGGTCGATCAGCGCGCGCAGGACCGTCAGACCGCCGAGCCCCGAGTCGAACACGCCGATGGGACGCCCGGGCATCAGGTGCCCTGGCCCGCGGCGCGGCGGAGCCGGTCGGCCACCGCGGCGCCGATCCCCACCTCGGCGGGCACCACCGCGAGCACGGTGTCGAGGTCGGCGGCGTCGGCCGCGCGCAGGTGGCGGTAGAGGTGGCGGGCATAGTCGGCGTCGTCCTCCGGACGGGCCAGCACGGCCGCGCCGGGGGGGAGATCGCCCGGGAGCTTCTCGCCGATCACCCCGACGGTGAGCCCCCGCGCCAACGCATCCTCCGCGACCCGCGAGACCGATGCCAGGTCGACGAGGAGCACCTGCGCACTCGGCGCGTAGTGCGACACGAGCGTCCCCGGCGCCCGCACGTCGGCGGCACCGTTCCCACCGCGGCGCACCGGGACCGGGTGGCCGAGCAGGTCTTCGATGCGTTCGCGCGAGAGGCCACCGAGGCGCAGGATCGCGGGCTCGTCACCGGTGCAGTCGACGATCGTGGACTCCACCCCGACGCGACACTCACCGCCGTCGAGCACGAGGTCGACCTCCGCACCGAGGTCGGCTCGCACGTCGCCCGCGGTGGTCGGGCTCACCCGGCCGAACCGATTGGCCGACGGCGCGGCGATACCGCCGGCGCCCTCGGTGGCGAACTCGCGCAGCAACGCGAGCGCGACGGGCTGGTCGGGCACTCGCAACCCGACGGTCTCGAGCCCGCCGGTGACCTCGTCGGGCACGTGCGCGGCGCGGCGCACGACCACGGTGAGGGGTCCGGGCCAGCACTGCGAGGTGAGCAGCTCGGCGGCGGGCGGGACCTCCGCCGCCCACTCCCCCAGCGCGCCGGCGTCGCCGAGATGGACGATCACCGGATGGTCGGCGGGGCGGCCCTTCACGGTGAACACGCGCCGCACGGCGTCGGGCCGCGACGCGTCGGCGCCGAGGCCGTAGACCGTCTCGGTGGGGAACGCCACGAGACCGCCGGCGCGCAAGACCGCGACGGCGCGGCTGATCTCGGCGGGGCTCGGGGTCATCGGCCCATTCTCCCCGATGCGGCGCGTCCACCCAGGGTTCCGGACCGCCGGTTGTGGGTAGGAGACCCGAAACCCCACGAGGAGGAACCGTGAACGACCCGATCGCCATCCTGAAGCGTGACCACCGCGAAGCCAACGCACTGCTGAAGGATCTCCACCATTCCAAGCCCGGAGCGAAGCGGCGGCGCAGGCTCGAGAAGCTCGACGCCGGGCTGCGCCTGCACATGGAGATCGAGGAGCAGGAGCTCTACCCGATGGTGCAGGCCAAGATCGGGGACGAGCCCGCCGAGGAGGCCGAGATCGAGCACGGCCTCATCCGCGTCGCCCTCGACGAACTGGCCGAACTCGTCGAGCAGCCGGGATTCGGAGCGGCGGTGGCGATGATCACCGCCGGCGTGCGCCACCACGTGAAGGAAGAGGAACGCGAAGTGTTCCCGGAGCTCAAGCGCCATCTCGACCGCGACGAGCTCGCGGCACTCGGCGAGCGGGTGGTGGCGATGAAGCAGACAGAGAAGGCGTCTGGCCGACGAGCTCGTGCCCGGGCGACCAGCCGTTGATCACCAGTAGTTGATGCGGGTTGCGCGGTCGACGACCTCGTCGAGGTCGTCGGTCCACGCGCCCGACGAGAGGTACTTCCACCCCGCGTCGGGCAGCAGCACCACGATCGTGCCGGCATCCATCTGTGCCGCCATCTTCGCGGCGCCGGCGGCCGCCGCACCCGACGACACCCCGGCGAACACGCCGCAGTCCTGCAGCAGTCGCCGCAGCCACTCGATCGACTCACGCGGGCGCACGATGAACTTCCGGTCGAGCACCGCGGGGTCGAAGATCGGCGGCACGAAACCGTCGTCGAGCGAACGCAGCCCCTGCACCAGCTCACCGGCGGGCGGCTCGACCGCGACGATCTTGACGTCGGGGTTCTGCTCCTTGAGGTAGCGACCTACCCCCATGAGCGTGCCGCTGGTGCCGAGGCCGGCGACGAACACGTCGACCTCGGGACAGTCGCGCCAGATCTCCGGTCCGGTGCCCTCGTAGTGCGCGAGCGGGTTTGCCGGGTTGCCGTACTGGAACAGCGCGACGAGCGACGAATCCTCGGACGCGAGCTGCTCCGAGAGTCGGATCGCTCCGTTCGAACCTTCCTCGCCGGGCGAGTCGATGATCTCGACGCCGAAGATGTCGAGGAGTTGGCGGCGTTCGACCGACACGTTGTCGGGCATCACGATGCGCAGCTTGTAGCCGCGCAGCTTCGCGACCAGCGCGAGACCGATGCCGGTGTTGCCCGACGACGGCTCGATGATGGTGTCGCCGGGGCGCAGGATGCCCTGCTCCTCGGCGAGCTGCACCATGCGCAGCGCGATGCGGTCCTTCGCGGAACCACCGGGGTTCTGGCCCTCGAGCTTGGCGAAGATGCGGACGTCGGGGTTGGGCGACAGCGCATGCACACCGACGAGCGGTGTGTTGCCGATCAGGCCGAGAACGTCGTCGTGGCGCATGGCCGGAGTCCGGCGCGGCCGGAGCTCAGCCTCCCGCGACTGCGGGGAGGATCGACAGCTCGTCGCCGTCGGACACCTTGGTGTCGAGCTGCTCGAGGTACCGGATGTCGTCGTCGTTGCGGTACACGTTCACGAACTTGTGCAGGCCGCCGTTGTCGTCGATCAGGTTGCCGGCCATCCCCGGGTACTTCGCCACGAGATCGGCGAACACCTCGCCCACGGTCGCGCCGTCGGCGGACACGGACGAGGCGCCATCGGCGTGGGCGCGCAGGAGGGTCGGGAGACGGACTTCGACGGACATGGCGTCACTCTACAAGTCCGACCCGGGTGCTCGGGATTCCCGCCCCGGCCCGGAATCGGGAACTTCAGCCCACCTGGACGGCACACTCGCCGATGACGCCGTCGCGGATGTAGTAGCCCCGGAGCACCGGCTCGCCCGTCTTCAGGCTCACGATCACGTAGCACCACGACGGATCGACCGCCTGCCGCACGTCGGTGGCCGACGGGTAGGCATCGGTGTGGGTGTGGGAGTGCCACACCCCGATGATGTCGTGGCCGTGGTCGTCGGCGTCGCGCATGGCCCCGAGCAGGTCCTTGGAGTCGACCGTGTAGGTGCGGGCCGAGGCGTCGGCGTTGCGGCACGGGTACACCTGCCCCACTTCCCCCGTGGGGGCGCCGTCGGCGAACGGCCCGGCGAGCAGTCCGCAGGCCTCGTCGGGGAAACCGTCGAAGCAGTGGGCGAGGACGGTGTCGTACTGCGCGTGGGTCATGCGCAGGGTCGGGGTCGCGAGCGCGTCGGGCACGGGGAGAATCTACCGGCGAGCTACCGGCGAGCGGTCACGACCCAGATACCGGAGTCGAGGACGATGCCGTCGGGCCCCTCGTGGGCGGCGAGTGCGTCGCGCAGCGAAGCGAGCGCCGCGGCCCGGCCGGCGTCGTCGAGGGTGTCGACCGCCTGGCGCACGATGCTCACCGACGCCGAACCGGCGACGGCCTCCTCGAGCGAACCGAACACGTACGGCACCGCGACCGGGTGCACCTCGGCGTCTCGCCACCCTGCTGCGAGCAGGATCGACTCGATGCGCGAGCGGTCGGCCAGGCCGAGCATGCCCGCCGCGTGCTCGGGCGGCGGCGGCAGCTCGCGGCCACCCGCGACCGAATCGCGGATCACCTGGAGCCACGGGTTGTCGGCGAGACCCCGCCAACACACGAACGTGAGGCGGCCACCGGCCTTCGTGGCCCCCGCGAAGTTGGTGAACGCGGCGACCGGGTCGTCGAAGAACATCACCCCGAACTGGCTGAGCACCACGTCGAAGCGGTCGGCGCCGAGCTGCTCGACCTGCGCGTCGGCCTGCACGAACTCCACGTTGGTGAGCCCGTCGGCGGCGGCGTGCTCGCAGGCCCGCCCCAGCAGCGGCGCGGAGATGTCGAGCCCCACGACCGATCCTTGCTCGCCGACGGCGCGCGCGGCGGCCCGCGTGGTCGGGCCGGTGCCGCACCCGACGTCGAGCACGCGCTCGCCGGGCGCGAGCGCGGCGAGCGCCATCAGCTGCCGGTGATGGGCCTCCAACGCGCGCTCGTGCTGCTCCTCGCGCTGCAGCCACCCGGATCCCTGCGCGCCGTTCCAAGCCGCGGCCTGGTCGACGTTGACGACTTCGCCCGTACCTTCGCTCATGCCCGCGACCTTATGGGAGACCGGGTTCCGGGCGCGCCCGGTACCGTGCTCGCCGTGAGCAAGAAGTCGGGAGGGTCGAAGGCCGCGAAGGAGGCCAGCCGTCGTGGTGACCAGGTGGTCATCACGAACCGACGCGCGCGCTACGACTACCACATCCTCGAAACCTGGGAGTGCGGGATCGTGCTCGCGGGCGCCGAGGTGAAGTCGATCCGCGACAGCCGGGCCAACCTCCAGGACTCCTACGCACGCGTCGAGGATCACGAGGTGTGGCTGCACGGCATGCACGTGTCGCCCTACGCCTACTCCCGTGGTGACCTCGACCCCGTCCGCAAGCGCAAGTTGCTGCTCCACCACCGCGAGATCGACGAGATCGAGCGCGGCGTCTCCGAGAAGGGCGTGACCCTCGTCCCCATGCGCGTCTACTTCAAGGACGGCCGCGCCAAGGTCGAGATCGCGATGGCCCGGGGCAAGAAGGCCTACGACAAGCGTCAGTCGCTCGCCGAGCGCGATGCGAAACGCGAGACCGATCGCGCCATGAAGGGCGCGCGCGACTGAGTCGGGGCGGAAACGCCCTGCCAACCTGTCCCACCGGCCGGTACGATGGTGGGGTCGCGCCTACCGACATGCACCGGTGCGGCACTTGACATGGGGGTGCGTGGCTTCGATTTCGAGGATCGAGGTGGGGGAAGCGAGCCGACGTTGTCGAATCGTCGTTAAAGAGTCGGCACAACCAATACATGCTGAGGACAACCTCACCCTCGCTGCCTAGTACCAACTAGACGGCGCGTCCCTCCCGACCCGGTCGCTCGGTCGGAACCGGGGCGCCATGAAGAGCGACTCACCGTACGGACATGGTCCCCAGGGCCGTGCGGGACAACAAACTGGGGCTGGGGCCACCGAAATCCGCCGGTGAGCGCGGTGGCCCGAGACTCATCACCGGCTGCGCTCGGAGAAGTCCCATCGAAGTATCGAAAGACCCGGGTTCGACTCCCGGCACCTCCAAGAACGCTTCCGCGGTTCGACTGACGGGAGCGTTGTTGGAGGTGTGGCACGCACCCCCCTTGTCAGCTTCCGGCCCGCGATCAGGCCGTCAGCTCAGGGCGTAACCCTCGTAGCCGTGCGCGGCGACGTCGTTGCAGCGCTCCATGTAGGCGACGAGCCCACCCGCGTAGGCGAGGAACACGCGGGGCTTGCCCTCGATGTTGGCGCCGATGTACCACGAGTTGCACGAGTCGGCCATGAACATCGTGCCCTTGGCGACGTCGGCGACGTGCTCGCACCACGCCTCCTGCGCCGCGGGCTCGACCGCGGCACGCGTGATCCCGTGCTCCCCCAGGTACAGCAGGAAGTCACGGATCCACCCGACCTGCAGTTCGATCTGCGGCGGGTAGTTGGCGAGCACCGCGGGGCTGCTCGGGCCCACGCACATGAACATGTTCGGGTACCCGTCGACACTGATGCCCAGGTAGGTGCGCGGGCCGTCGGCCCAGTCGTCGCGCATCAGGTGGTCGCCCTCGCCGCGCACGTCGATGCGGGTGAGCGCGCCGGTCATCGCGTCGAACCCGGTGGCGAGCACGAGCACGTCGAGTTCCGTGAAGCCGTGCTCGGTGCGGATCCCCGTGGGGGTCACCTCGACCACCGCGTCCTTGCGGAGGTCGACGAGCGTCACGTTGTCGCGGTTGAACGTCTCGAAGTAGCCGGCGTCGAGCACCGGTCGCTTGCAGCCGATCGGGTAGTCCTTCGGG
>Ga0302322_100003491_pt1 | contig 13517 bp, 2 predicted proteins | sample Fen_T0_2_FD_203757 | JGI IMG/M metagenome (GOLD analysis project Ga0302322, IMG submission 203757) | Peat permafrost microbial communities from Stordalen Mire near Abisko, Sweden - Fen_T0_2 | ecosystem: Environmental > Terrestrial > Soil > Wetlands > Permafrost | place: Sweden: Abisko...
CGGCGTGAGCGCGGACAATGGCACCACCAACCTGATCGCCACCATCGGCAGCGGCCCCGCGCTGAGCAAGACCGTGGTCTACATGAATGTCGGCGCCACCGCCACGACCACGGTACTCAACCCGGTCGGCACGATTACCGCCACCTCCGCCAACACCTCGCGGGCGACGGTCAGCGTGGCCGGCAATGTCGTGACGGTAACGGGGGTCGCCAACAACACCACCACGGTGACGGTGACCGACAGTGCGAACGGAACCGCCACCCTGCCGGTGACCATCGGCCCGCCGACGCTGAGCAAGACCACCAGCACCCTGGCCATCGGCGCCACCACAACCGCCACCATCAGCCGCGCGGTATGCGCCATGAGTATTGCCTCCTCGAACCCAGCGGTGGCCTCGGTGACCCTGGGCGGAACCTCAGGCACCACCATTACGGCGACCGGCGTCTCGGTCGGCACCGCCAACGTGACCGCGACCTCCTGCAACGGCACCTCGGCCAACTGGGTCATCACCGTGCCGACCCCGCCGACGGTCGCGCCCAACCCGCTGACGGTGAACGTCGGCGCCACCGGCACCGCCACCATCAGCGGCGGCAGCGGCACCAACACGGTGGTCCCGGCCAATACCGCGATCGCGGATGCCAGCGTCGCCGGCAGCACCGTCACGGTGACCGGCATCGCGCCCGGTTCCACCACCGTGGCGGTCAGCAACGGCGGCGGGACGACGACCTTGAACGTCACCGTCAACACACCGCCGACGCTCAGCCCTGCCCAGGTCACGACGACCATCGGCGGTACGGCCTCGACTACGGTCGCGAATGCCACCGGCACCATCACCGCGACCACGGGCAACGCCGCCATCGCGACCGCGAGCGTGACCGGAAATGCCGTCACGGTGACCGGCATCGGCGCCGGCATCGCTACCGTAACGGTCGGCGCCGACAACGGCACCGTCACCCTGACAGCGGTTGTGCTGGGGGCCCCGACCGTCGGCCCGAACACGGTCGGCGTCAATGCCGGCAGCAGCGCCATGGCCACGCTCTTCGGCGCGGTCGGCACGGCTGGCGTGTCCTGTGCCAATACCGCGGTGGCAACGGCCAGCCTGATTGGCAACGTCATCACGGTGACCGGTGTGGCGGCCGGCAGCACCACCTGCACGGCAGTGGCCGACAACGGCAGCGCCACGCTGGCGGTCAACGTCTACGCGACCGGCTCCGCCGTCAGACTGAGTCCGACCAGCCTGACAGTGCAGACCGGCGGCTTCATGCCGGCCAGCATCAGCGGCGCCATCGGCACGCTGAACGCGGCTTCGGCAGACACCGCCATCGCCACCGCCAGCATCTCGGCGGTCGCGCCCAACACCCTCATCGTCAACGGCGTCGCGCCCGGCACCACGACCGTGACCGTGAGCGCGGACAACGGCAGCGATACCCTCGCCGTCACCGTCACCGCCGCACAGGCGCTGGACACCGGTCTGGCCTCGGTCACCAGCAGCAGCACCTACACCATCGTCGCGGCCAGCGACCTCGGCATGTACGCGGCGGACCAGGACTTCCAGATCTTCAGCATGCAGCCGCCGCTCAACACCCTCAACGCCCAGGTCATTGCCAAGGGCGCCAATACCGCCACCGGCACAGTCATCAAGACCGGCAACGACGTGGATGTGTATTACGCCCCGACCGGCAGCGCGGTGGACCCGGTGGCGGCCAACTCCGTCAACACCACCAGCTTCAACTCGGCGACCGTGTACAAGACCAACTTCTGGCAGCAGTCGGGCAATCAGACCCTCGGCGGCATGGCCTACGGCCTGCTGTATCCGGCCTGGGACAATCTGGCCGCGCTGAGTTGCGACAGCCCGCCCTGCGCCAGCCTGCTCGACCTGTATGCACCGATCTCGCCTGACCTCGGCCTGCCGATGTTCGATCTGAATGTGCTCTACCCGTTAACCGGGAGCGGCGCGATCGTCACCGACCAGCAGGCGCAGGCCAGCGTGCAGGCGCTGAGCCCGTACAAGGCTAACGCCTACAAGACCAACACGCCGCAGGCCTTCGGCAAGTACGAAGCCGACGTGCAGTTCTTCAGGAACGTGGCCGGCTTCGGCGGCGGCACCATGACCGGCATGAAACGCTTCACGGCCGGGGGCATCCCGGTCGCGCCGGTGGACGATGCGGGTCGCAGCAACTACTACCCGCTGATGCGGGTGGCGGTCGTCGCCAAGGGTGCCTCGCCGCTGGTCGCCACCAATATCCTGCGCAGCGTCGACGTGGTGGCGCCGACCTCGTCGGAGCGGGATTGCAAAGTCTGTCACGCCCTGCTGGCCGACCAACCGGCGGACTGGCTGACAGCCTCAAGCAGCAGGCAGCCGTTCAACGGCTATGCCTCGGACAACCTGCTGGCGAACGGCTACACCTATCAGGACTTCTCAACGCCGCTCGCCCTGGTGAGCAGCACGGACCCGTCGGTGCCGGGCCCTGACAAGCTCGAAAACGCGGCCAAGCTCAACATCCTGATGCTGCATGACTCGAAGAACGGCGATCGCTATGTCGACTCGGACACCGGCGCGGGCAATCCCTGCCTGAGCGGGACCGAGGCCTCGTGCCTGGCAGTGCGCAGGAACATCGTCTGCTCGCAGTGCCACTACTCGGCCCTGCTCGACTTTGCACAGGTCGGTCCGGTCACCGAAACCAACGGCGGACCGAATGCCCGCCAGCAGACGTTGCACAGCACCCTGAGCCGCAACATGCACTTCATCCACGGCGGCAAGAGCGTGGTCGTCAACGGCACGCCGGCCAAGCTGTTCCCGGACATGCCGCCGCCGGGCTCGGCGGGGCGGACGATCGCCAGCGCGAATGCGCTGGTCGACCAGACCTGCAACCTGTGCCACGCGGGCGCGTTGACCCAGCATGACCGCGGCACCATGAACACGGCGGGTGTGGTGTGCCAGGACTGCCACGGCAGCATGCGCCAGCTCGGCAACGACTTCTCCGCGGCGACGGCGGGTTCGCCCGACCTGGGCAAGCGGATTCCGTGGCTGACGGTGCCGCAGTGCGACTCGTGCCATATCGGCGACGTGCTTACGGTGGTGGGTGGCGGCAACACCGGCGTCGCCAACCCGCCGGCCTCGGCCGCCAACCTGGGGCTGACCGGGCTGATGGCGGGCAACGGCCTGACCGCCCTGCAGGCGTATAGCGCCACGGCCGGCGCGCAGTCTTCGCTGGGCTACACGTCGGTGCCGGGTTCGCGCTTCTCGGCCAGGAACGCGACCTACACCAAGGGAACCAACCAGACCGGTTTGTTCCGGCAGTCGACCGGCCATGGCGGCGTGTTGTGCCAGGGCTGCCATGGCTCGACCCACGCAGAATGGCCGAACGCGAATGCCAACGCCAACGACAACCTCGCTGCGACCCAGTTGCAGGGCCACCCGGGCCTGGTCATGGAGTGCACGACCTGCCATACCGGCACCATGAACCGGAACCTGAACGGTCCGCACGGCATGCACACGGTCAACGACTCGACCTTCTGGAACGGTGGCCACAGCAGCCTGATGAACAGCGTAGGCAAGAATGCCTGCCGTGCCTGTCACGGTGCTTCGGGGCAGGGCACGCCATTGTCGGCGGTGGCGGCCGACCGGCTCTATACAAGCGGGAACATCAATGGCGGTTCTCACGCTTATACGAAGGGAACGCCCGTGAAGTGCAACGACTGCCATGGGCAGCAACTGTGATTGCTTCGATCCTGCCGTTCATTCCCGCTTAACCAGCCGTTCGCACATGCCGCTCCTGCAAAGGAGCGGCATTTGTTTTATATATGTACTACTACCTAGTTCTATCGAACTAGTTCATACTACTGGTACGGCTGGCTTTTACCGGTCGCTTTCTTTTTTTTGGGGGATGTCGAGATGAATCGCGCTGAATGCGGTACCCATGGTTTTGCGCAAGGGATAGCCAGTTGGCTGACTGCGGTTGTGATTGGCCTGCTCATGTTGCTGGTCGGCATGTCACCCGCCCTGGCGGCCAAGCCGAACGATTTCAACGGCGATACCCAGTCGGACGTCCTCTGGCGTAACACCAGCACCGGCGAGGTCTATGTCTGGCTGATGGGCGGCGGTGGCGTCACCGGTAGCGCCTCGGCCGGCACCGTCGCCGACCCGAACTGGCAGGTCGCCGGCACCGGCGACCTGAACGGCGACGGCAAGACCGATGTCGTCTGGCGCAATACCGTCACCGGCGAGACCTATCTATGGACCATGAACGGGGCCAGCGTATCCGCGGGAGCCAGCATGACCACGGTCGCCGACCTCAACTGGCAGATCGCCGGTATCGGCGATCTGGATGGTAGCGGCAAGGCCGACATCGTCTGGCGCAACACGAGTACCGGCGACAACGTGGTCTGGTTCATGAACGGCAGCACTATTGCCAGCGTGGTATACCTCCCGGCCATCGCCGACCAGAACTGGCAGATCGCGGCGGTTTCCGACGTCAACGGCGACGGCAAGGCCGATCTCGTCTGGCGCAACAAGATCAGCGGCGAAAACTACTTCATGCTGATGAACGGCGGCACGGTCCTGGCGCAGGGTTATCTGCCTTCGGTAGCGGACCAGAATTGGAAGATCGCCGGCGCGGGTGACCTGGACGGCAACGGCGCCAACGACATCGTCTGGCGCAATGCCGTCACCGGCGAGATCTACGCCTGGCTGATGGATGTGATCCCCGGCGGCCTCAACATCGGCAGCAAGGGTTCGCTGCCGATGGTTTCAGACCTGAACTGGCAACCGGTCGGCTTCGGCGACATGACCGCTGACGGCAAGGCCGATATCGCCTGGTACAACACCGGCAACGGCCAGACTTATCTGTGGACCATGAGCGGCCTCACGGTTTCGGCCGGTTCCGCGTTGCCGACCGTGGCCGACCTGAGCTGGCTGATGTTCGGCGCCAAGCGCCCTGCGGTCGGCACGACCCCGTCGGTCAGCCCGAACGCACTGACCTTGAACATCGGCGCCACAGGCACAGCGACAGTCAGCGGCACGACCGGCACGGTCAGCGTGTCCTCGTCGGACAGCGCAGTGGCAACGGCCAGCATCAGCGGCAACACGGTCACCGTGACCGGCATCTCCGCCGGCGGTGTCAACATCACGGTCCACGCCGGCAACGGCACCGCCACCCTGGCGGTCACGGTCAATCCCGTGCCCGCCTTCAACATCGCCCCGGGCGTCGGGCTGACGATCAACGCCGGCTCGAACGGCATCATCACCGTCTACAACATCATCGGCGCCGCGACCGTCTCCTCGTCCAACAACGCCGTGGCGATAGCGGCCATCAGCGGCAGTGCCGTCACGATCGCCGGTCTCTCGGCCGGCACCGCCACCATCACCCTCACCGCCGGCAACGGCAGCGCGACCCTGGCGGTCACGGTCGTGCCGGTCAGCCAGACCAGTCAGACCATCAGCTTCGGCACCCTGGCAAACCATACCTTCGGTGACGCTCCGTTCACGGTCGGCGCCACAGCCAGTTCCGGCCTGCCGGTCAGCTTCAGCTCGACCACGACCGGGGTGTGCACGGTTTCCGGCAGCACGGTCACGATTGTCGCGGCCGGCACCTGCACGGTCGCCGCCAACCAGGCCGGCAACGCCAGCTATGCCGCCGCGCCGCAGGTCACGCAAAGCTTTGCGGTCGCCCAGGTCGCGCAGACCATCACCTTCGGCGCCGCGCCGACCTTGTCCGTAGGCGGCACCGGCACGGTGACCGCCACCGGTGGCGCTTCCGGCAACCCGGTCACATTCAGTTCGCTGACCACCGGTGTATGTACGATCAGCGGCAGCACGGTGACGGGCGTCGCGGCCGGTACCTGCACGATCGCGGCCAACCAGGCCGGCAACGCCAACTATGCCGCCGCCGCCCAGGTCACGCAGAACATCACGCTGGGTGCGGCCAGCCAGACCATCAGCTTCGGCGCGCTGGCGAACAAGACCTTCGGCAATGCCCCGTTCGTGGTCAGCGCCACGGCCAGTTCCGGCCTGCCGGTCAGCTTCAGTTCGACCACCACCGGTGTCTGTACGGTCAGCGGCAGCACGGTCACATTGGTCGCGGCCGGCGCATGCACGATCGCCGCCAACCAGGCCGGCAATGCCGGCTTCGCGGCAGCGGCGCAGGTCACGCAGGGCTTCACCGTCGCGCAGGCCACCCAGACGATCAGCTTCGGCACCGCACCGACGGTCACGGTCGGCGGCACCGGCACACTGAACGCAACCGCCACCTCGGGCCTCGCGGTGAGCTTCGGCACCAGCACCCCGACCATCTGCTCGGTTTCCGGCAGCACGGTCACCGGCGTCGCGGTCGGCACCTGCACCATCACCGCCAACCAGGCCGGCAACGCCAATTACCTGGCGGCCACGCAGGTCACCCAGAACATCACGTTGGGCAAGGGCGCGCAGACCATCACCTTTGGCGCCGCCCCGTCGCTTACCTTCGGCGCTACCGGGTCCGTCAGCGCCACCGCCAGTTCCGGTCTCGCCGTCACCTACAGCTCGCTGACCACCGGTGTCTGCACGATCTCCGGCAGCACGGTCACGGGCGTCACGGTCGGCACCTGCACCATTGCCGCCAATCAGGCCGGCAACGCCAACTACAACGCGGCGACGCAGGTCACGCAGAGCATTCCGGTGGCGCAGGCGTCCCAATCCATCAGCTTCGGCACCGCGCCGTCGATCACGGCGGGTGGCACCGGTACGGTGAGCGCCACCGCGACCTCCGGCCTGGCGGTCGCATTCAGCTCGCTCACCACCAGCGTATGCACCATCGCCGGCACGACGGTGACAGGGGTGACGGCCGGTACCTGCACGATCGCCGCGAACCAGGCCGGCAACGCCAACTACGCCGCCGCTGCCCAGGCCACGCAGAACATCACGGTCGCATCCGCGCCGCTGAGCGTCTCGGTCAGCCCGACTTCCGTCTCGGTGCAGGTCGGTGCCTTCATGCCGGTCAATATCAGTAACGCGACCGGCACCCTGAGCGCCTCTTCCGCCAGCTCCGCCATCGCCACGGCCAGCATCTCGACGGTGACACCGCATACCCTGAATGTGACGGGCGTCGCGGCCGGTTCCACCACCGTCACCGTGACCGCGGGCAACGGCACCAAACAGGTGCCGGTCACCGTCATCGCCGCCCAGGCGGTGGACAGCGGCATCGGCCAGAAGATCAACAGCACCACTTACCAGATCGTGGCGGCCAACGACTTCGGCATGGTCAGCGCCGACCAGGACTTCCAGATCTTCGCCATGAGCCCGCCGATGAACACGGTGAACGTCCAGGTCATCGCCAAGGGGGTCAACTCCTCCACCGGCACGGTCATCCGGGACAACACCACGGTCGATGTCTATTACGCCGCGACCAGCAGCGCGACCGACCCGGCCGCGGCCAACTCCGTCAACACCACCGGCTTCAACTCGTCGACCGTGTTCAAGACCAACTTCTGGCAGCAGTCCGGCAGCCAGACGCTGGGCAGTTCGGCCTTCCGCACGCTCTACCCGGCCTGGACGGCCGGCAGCCTGGCCTGCGCCGCGCCGCCCTGCGCCAGCCTGCTCGATGCCTCGTCGCCGCTCTCGCCCGATGTCGGCCTGCCGATGCTGGACCTGAACGCGCTCTATCCGGCGACCGGAACCGGCAGCGTGGTCAAGACCCAACAGACGGGGACCAGCGTTCAGGTTCTGAGCCCGTACAAGGCGAACGCCTTCAAGACCAATACGCCGCAACTGGTCAAGAAGTACGACGCCAATGTGCAGTTCTTCAAGAACGCGACCGTGTTCGGCACGCTGGGCGGCAGCATGACCGGCTTCAAGCGCTTCTCCGCCGAGGCCATCCCGATGACCGGCACGGACGACGCGGGCCGCTTCAACCCCTACCCGCTGCTGCGCGTGGCCGCCGTCACCAAGGGTACTTCGCCGCTGACCGCCACCAACGTGCTGGCCACCCTCGACGTGGTGACCCCGACCTCGTCGGAGATGGATTGCAAGGTCTGTCACGCGATGAAGGTCGACCAGCCCGCCGGCTGGACCGGCGCGCCGTTCACCGGCTATGCGTCGGACAACGTCGAGGCTTCGTACACCTATGGCGATGGCACCCCGATGAGCTTCGCGGTGACGACGGACCCCGATGTGCCGGGACCGGACAAGGTGCAGAACGCATCCAAGCTCAACATCCTGCGCCTGCATGACGCCAAGAACGGCTGGGCCTACACCGATGCCGACGGCACGCCCAACACCTGCGACGGCCCGATTGCCGCCGACGGCGTGTCGCCCAACCTGTCGTGCCTGTCGGTACGCCGGAATGTGGTCTGCTCGCAGTGCCACTACTCGGCCAAGCTGGACTTCGCCCAGGTCGGCCCGATCGACGAGCCGAATGCCGGCCCGCTCGGTCGTCAGCAGACCTTGCACAGCACGCTCTCGCGCAACATGCACGCCATCCACGGCAGCAAGTCGGTGCCGGGCAGCAATCCGGCCGTCTACATGTTCACGGAAGTGGCGCCACCGCCGGCCGGCGGCCGCACTGCGGCCCAGATCACGACCGCGCAGGCGGCCGTCGACACGAGTTGCTTCCTCTGCCACCCGGGCAAGAAGACCCAGCACGACCGGGGCGTGATGATCACGGCCGGCGTGGTCTGCCAGGACTGCCACGGCAACATGCGCCAGATCGGCAACGACTTCTCGGCGGCGACGGCGGGCGTGCCCGACCTGACCAAGCGGGTGCCGTGGCTGAACGAGCCGCAGTGCGACTCGTGCCACATCGGCGACGTGGTGACGGTGGTGGGCGGCGGCAACACCGGCGTCACCAACCCGCCGGCCTCGGCCGCCAACCTGGGGCTGACCGGGCTGATGGCGAGCAACGGCCTGACCGCCCTGCAGGCGTATAGCGCCGCGGCCGGAGCGCAGTCGGTGTTGGTGAATACCTCGGTGCCGGCCTCGCGCTTCTCGGTGAAGACCACCATCGGCGTGCCGACCGGCCAGACCAACGCCACCAACCTGTTCCGCGAGTCGCGCGGCCACGGCGGGGTGATGTGTCAGGGCTGTCACGGTTCGACCCACGCCGAATGGCCGACCGGAAACGCCAACGCCAACGACAACCTGGCGGCGACGCAGATGCAGGGCCACTCGGGTCTGATCATGGAATGCTCGGCCTGCCATACCGGCACCATGGCCCGCAACCTGAACGGCCCGCACGGCATGCATACGGTGAACGACTCGTCCTTCTGGAACGGCGGCCACAGCAGCCTGGTGAGCAGCGCCGGCAAGAACGCCTGCCGCGCCTGCCACGGCGCCACCGGCCTCGGCACGCCGCTGTCGGCGGTGTCGGCGAACCGGACCTTCGGCTCGCGCAGCGTCACCAAGGGCACGCCGATCGCCTGCAACCTCTGCCACGGACAGCAGCTATGAGTTGTTGAAAGCGATGCAATTCGAGCCGTGCTCCGGCACGGCTCGAAACCCTAAACGGCGTCCCGAATTTCCGGACGCCGTTTTTTTGCCTGTCGGCAGCGCGAATGGACTTCCCGCAACGCAAAGATGCAAGCGGTGCATGCCGTCCTGTATCATCGCGCGGCCCCATTCATCAACGCCGGGAGTCCGTCGATGCAGACGGATTCGACGGCTGTCAGGACGCCATGATCCATTTCCTTCGTCGATGCGCCCGCACCCTGTCACTGGCATGCGCCCTCGCGCCGGGATTTGTCTGCGGACCGGCGCAGGGCGAGCCCCTGCTGCCCGCGACCGACATGGCGCTGCCGAGCGCCGGCTCGCAGCCGCCGGAGCCGATGCAGACGCTGAAGAAACCCGTCATCAGCAACGTCTCGCGCACCGTCAAGGCGGCGGGATCGGATACGACCACCAGCATCGTGGCCGAGCCGCAGCCGAGTTCGCCGGGACAGATCGAATTCCAGACCTTCATTCAGAAGGCCACCGGCCGCAGCCTGGGGATATTCGGCCATACCTTGTTCAACGCCGCGCCCAGCACCTTCGCTCCGGTGGAGAACATCCCGGTCACGCACGACTACCTGATCGGCCCCGGCGACGAGATCCAGATCCAGGGCTGGGGACAGATGGACATGGATCTGCGCATCAGCGTCGACCGCACCGGCAGTATCTACATCCCCAAGGTCGGCAACCTGCGCGTGGCGGGTCTCAAGTACGAGGACCTGCGCGGTTTCCTCAAGACCGCCATCGGTCGCATCTATCGCAACTTCGATCTCAACGTGAACCTGGGCCAGTTGCGCTCGATCCAGGTGTTCGTCGTCGGCCATGCCCGACGGCCCGGCAACTACACCATCAGTTCCCTGAGCACCCTGGTGAATGCCCTGTTCGCCTCCGGCGGCCCGTCGGCGAGCGGCTCCATGCGGCATATCCAGTTGAAGCGCGGCAATGCGGTCGTGACTGAATTCGACCTCTACGACCTGCTGTTGAAGGGAGACAAGACGAAGGATGCCAGCCTGCTGCCCGGCGACGTGATCTTCATCCCGCCGGTCGGCCAGTTGGTGGGGATCGTCGGCAGCGTGCGCCAGCCCGCGATCTATGAGCTCAAGACCGGCAACACACTGGGCGATCTGCTCGACTGGACCGGCGGCCTCGATACGGTGGCCAGGGGCCAGAAGGTGACGGTGGAAAGAATCCTCAACCGCGCCAGCCGCGAGGTCGAGGAGTTCATGCTCGATGGCGCCGGCCAGGCCAGAACCCTCAGGGACGGCGACCTGGTGACCGTCTATGCCCTCAGCCAGCGGCTCGAAAATGCCGTCAGCCTGCGCGGTAACGTCGCCCAGCCTGCCCGCTTTCCCTGGCATGAGGGCATGCGGGTGCGCGATGTGATTCCCGACCGCGAGGCCCTGATCGCGCCCGACTACTGGCTCAACAACAACGCCGATACCCGCCAGTACGACATGAGCGACCTTCGCCAGCACACCGGCTTGCGCAAGAACCTGGCCGAGATCAACTGGAGCTATGCGGTGATCGAGCGCCTCGACTGGCGGGACCTGACCACCAGCCTGCTGCCGTTCGACCTCGGCAAGGCGGTGCTGGAGAAGGACCCCGCCAGCAACCTGCTGCTGCAGCCGGGCGATACCCTCGTCGTGTTTTCCAAGGACGACATCCAGGTGCCGCTGACCCGGCAGAACAAGGTCATCACCCTCGAGGGCGAGTTCGCGCGGCCCGGCATCTATCAGGTCGAACCCGGCGAGACGCTGCGCCATCTGGTGGAGCGAACCGGCGGCGTTACCGCCAATGCCTATCTCTATGCGACCGAATTCAGCCGTGCCTCGACCCGCAAGCTCCAGCAGGAGAAGTATGGCGAAATCGTTTCCAGTCTCGAAAAGGAATTCGAGCAAAGCGCCCAGCTACGCCTGCACAACGCCAGTTCTCCCGAAGAGGTGTCCGGCATCAAGTCGGAGATCGAGGCCCGTCGCGCGCGATTCGCACAGTTGCGCGAAATGAAGGCCAAGGGACGCATCGTGCTGGAACTGCCCGCCAGCGGCGCGCGCGCCCAGGACCTGCCGGAGATTCCGATCGAAGATGGCGACCGTCTGCTGGTGCCGGCTTCGCCGGCAACCGTCAGCGTCTTCGGCGCCGTATTCAACGAGAACAACTTCCTCTACAAACCGGAAAAGCGGCTGGCGGATTACCTCGCGCAGGCCGGTGGCCCGACCCGCTTTGCCGACGACAGTTACACCTTCGTTCTGCGTGCCGATGGCTCGGTGGCCAGCCGGCGTGACAACGGCTGGTTGTTCGGCAGCCTCGACGGTACCCGCATCAAGCCGGGCGACAGCATCGTCGTTCCGGAGGAGACCGAGCACACCACCTGGGTCAAGTCGCTCAAGGACTGGACCCAGATCCTCTACCAGTTCGGACTCGGCGCGGCGGCGCTCAAGACCATCAAGTAACGCGCCCGTCGGCGCGCAGGCCGAAGCGTTTCCCGGCCCGATCAGTCAGGCCGGATGCGCTGCCATGACTGGCCAGCGCATCCGCTGCATGCATAAGCATTGCCCTGCTGCGGGTATGGACATACCAATCAAAAAATAGCGCTAAAGATCGAACCGGTTCGTTCCGATATGGAGGCCTCGACAGGGAACGGGACCATGACCTCGGCGAATTACCAGTTCGGTGGTGCACGCAGTCATCCAATGTATTCGCAACGGATGACGGTCGCTGCCATGCAAATACCGACCATTTGGACAGCCGGAATTCATGCAGTCACCACGGACGTGGGCCCAGGTGCCGGCGTCGACACCATCCCCCAATGCGTAAGTTCCGAATTCGTGCGGCGGATTCCCGATACCTACGTTCTTGATCGATGCAGTTTCGCATGACGAACCGAACTGTCCCCGCGGGCGACTCGCCCGGACAGATCATTGTTGAAATCTGACCGAGTCACTGGAGAAGCAAAATGGCTACTGTTTCCGTCAATGGCATCAACCTTGGAAAATCCACCGTCACGGCTGGAATCGACTTCCAGGCGGGCGACACCCTGACCAGCAGCGGGGGCGGCGTGACCATCGTTGGCTACCTGGCCGGAGTACAGTTGAATCTATCCGGGAGCAACAACACCCTCAGTCTGACAGATACGGCGTCAACCGATCTGGCTGCGCTGTCCGCGGCGGGCCAGTTCAACAACATCACGACGATCGATTTGAGGTCGATCAGCACGGATGCGCTGCATATCGACCTGAGCAATCAATTGTCGGGCTTCAATTTTTTGATGCCCAATCTCGCACCGTATGTGGACATCTATGTAAGCGGTGGCCAGGGCGCCAATTTCTTCAACGGTGCAGCAAGCAGCGGCGACTTGCATTTGACGGGTGGTCAAGGTGGTAATGTTTTCCTCGGTGGCGCTGGAGACGACATCTTCACGGGTGGATCTGGTGGCGACTCGTATATCGGTGGTGCAGGCAACGATACCTTCATTGCTGGAATAGCCGGCAGCAATACATTCGATGGCGGCGCAGGGACCATGGATACGATCGTGCTCCCGACCGGCGTGTATTCGTTTGATGCGGCATCCAATGATGCTGCCATCACCAACGTCGAGATAATCGACTTGAGTCAGATTACTGATGGCGGGCACAGCTTCGATTTCAGCGCGCAATCGGAAGGCTTCACTTTCAACGGGCCAACGGCCATGGCTTCCGCCGATACGATCACCGTCAAAGGCGGGCAGGGCAACAACATCTTCCATGCAGGCACCGGCGTGGACACCCTGATCGGTGGCGCCGGCAACGACACATTCATCGGCCTGACCGGCTCCGACAGTGCCAATGGTGGCGCCGGAACAGGCGACACGCTGGCGTTCAGTGACGCATCGACGCCGGACGAACTCGCATTCCTGACCACCGCGACCGATGCCCAGATCCAGGGCATCGAAGTGATCGATTTTTCCGCAATGACGAATGGACAGACCATCGATCTGTCGTCCGGTCACCAGACCGAGGGCTTCAGGATATTGGGCACCACTCAGGCCGATACGATCATCGGCGGCGCGGCTGCAGACACGATC
>Ga0302322_100003492_pt1 | contig 13515 bp, 11 predicted proteins | sample Fen_T0_2_FD_203757 | JGI IMG/M metagenome (GOLD analysis project Ga0302322, IMG submission 203757) | Peat permafrost microbial communities from Stordalen Mire near Abisko, Sweden - Fen_T0_2 | ecosystem: Environmental > Terrestrial > Soil > Wetlands > Permafrost | place: Sweden: Abisko...
ATCGAAGGGCTCGAGGGAGCCCGGGGTGCGGTCGCTGACCTGGTCCCGCAGGTGCAGGATCCCACGCAGGCCCCGGCGCAGGGAGAGCCAGACGAGGACAGCCACCAGGGCCAGCATCCAGGCTTCCTGGCGCAGGCTGGTGGCCCAGATCTGCTGGACCAGGCGGTCATGGGCCTGGTAGGTCTGGGCGACCTCGATCACCACGGGACCCTCGTCCGGCGCGGCGAACACGGGCTGCGCATAGGCCACCACGCGGACGGGTTGGGCTCGGACCAGGGTGGTGAAGTGCACCGATTCTTCCGGCCTGAGGGTGCCGGGCGGGGGTGGCAGCTCTGCGTAACCTGAAAGCAGCACGCCCTTGGCTGAGGCAATGCGGTAGTACACCCGGTCCTGATCGGTGGAATGGAAGAGTTCCAGGGCCGCCGGGGGGATGGCCACTTCCAGCACCCCATCTTCGTACTGGATCTGCTGGGCGATGATGCGGGCCGAGCCCAGCAGCAGGCGATCCTGCACCATGACGGCCGTGTTGCGGGCCTCCCGGTGGGCGAACCAGATGTTCATGGCCGCCGAGGCACCCAGCGGCACCAGCAGCCAGAGCAGCAGGCGGGCCCGGAGGCTGAAGGGTGGCCTAGTGCTCATAACGCGGCTTCAGGAGGTAGCCGAGGCCGCGGAGGGTGACGATCACGGCATCGCCGTTTTCCAGCTTCTTCCGGATTCGGTGGACGTAGATCTCGATGGCATCCGGATTCACATCCTCGTCGAGGGAGAAGAGGCTATCGGCGAGGGTCTTCTTGCTCACGGTCTTGCCCGATTTCATCATCAGCATTTCAAGCACCGCATGCTCCCGCGGGGTCAGGGCGAGGGTCGAGCCCGCCTGGGAGAATTCACGGGAGTTGCTGTCGTAGACGAGCGAACCACAGGTGAGGATGGGATTCTTCTGCTGGTTGGAACGCCGCAGCAGAGCCCGCATGCGCGCCTCCAGCTCATGCACTTCGAAGGGCTTGGCCATGTAGTCGTCCGCGCCAAAATCCAGGCCCTCCACCCGGTCGCGGGTGCCATCGTAGGCGGTGAGGATCAGCACGGGCACGGGGTTGTGGCGACCGCGCAGGCGCTTCAGCACAGCCTTGCCATCCAGGCCGGGAAGGGCGATGTCCAGGATGACAAGATCATAGGTTTCGGTGCGCAGCAGCTGGTCGGCATCGCTGCCGTCATAGACGCATTCCACGGTGTACTTGTCGGCCTGGAGCGTCCGCGCCAGCCATTCCGAAAGGACGCGGTTGTCCTCGACAAGCAGGATCTTCATGGCCTGGAGCTCCTGACAGGGGCTACTTCACCGCGTTGACGAATTCCTGGGTGAACGTGCTGCCCAGGTCGATGGTCTTGCCTTGGAGGGACTTCTCAGTCTTGGTGAGCACCTTCAGGACATGGGCCGGACCGTTTACGGGCATGCGGCCGTCGGGAATGAAGATGGGTTTGCTGCGGGCAAGGGCCTTGATGTAGGTGGCCTTGTCGCCCGCATAGAACTCCGGGGGAACCTGGGCTGCGAGCTCCGCGGCCGTGTGGGTCTGGATGTAGCGGAGGGCCTTCACCAGAGCGTTCACGAGCTTCTGGACCTCGGGCTTGTGGCGGTTCACCCAGGCGGTCTGCATGTAGAGGCACGCCGACGGGTAGGACCCGCCCAGCGCCTTCGCCGTATCCTCGGGTGTGCGCAGGTCCACCAGCACCCGGGCCTGACCGGCGTTGATCATCCTGGAGGCCGTCGGCTCCGTGGTCATGCCGGCATGGATGGTCCCCTTGTTCATGGCCTCGATGAACGTGTCCCCGGTGCCCGCGGGCACGAAAGTGACCTGATTCAACTTCAAGCCCGAGGACAGCACGAGGTGCCGCGACAGGAACTGGGTCGAGGAGCCCAGGCCCGTGACACCCAGCACCCGGCCCTGCAGATCGGCCATGGATCGGACCGATCCGGGTAACCGGGTCGAAACGAGCTCCACCTCGCCCGGCGCCTGGGAGAACTGGACCACGGACACCACGGCCTTGCCCTTGGACTGCATGTAGATGGTGTGGTCGTAGAAGCCCACCACGCCCTGGACCGATCCCACCAGGAGGACATCCACACCGTGGACGCCTGACCACTCGCTGCGGAGCTCTACATCGAGACCTTCAGCCGAAAAGTAGCCCAGGTGCTCGGCGAGCTTGACCGGCAAGTAGATGATCTTCTCGATGCCGCCCACCATCAGCGTGATCCGCTCGGCCGCAGGAGCCTGGTGGGTGGTGCCCGCCAGAAGGGCCAGGCCGATCATCCACCGCTTGAGGGCGCGCTCCATGGGGACTCCTGTGGGGGGATCCGTCACGGGTCGAGCTCGCGATGGGTCCGCATCAAGGATGGTCGAACCCGGGCCTGCGCGAATCGGTCGCGTGACGGAAAGCACATCCGAGCTCGCTGAAAGGAGACAGAAAGGTCAGCTCTCTAGATTTCGGACTGTCATCCGCGATTCGTCCATCTCCACGCATGGCTCCAGGCCTGCCGACCTTTCCCTTCCTCATCTCCTCAAAGGAGCGTTATGAAGACCTCAATCCTTGCCAGCCTTTCCGCCATCCTGGTGGCCGGATGTCTCCAGGCCCAGTCTGCCGACGTGCAGGCAGAGCTCGCCAAACAGAACGCCCGCATCGCCGAGCTCGAGAAGCAGATGGGCCCCAAGGCTGAGAGCGCCCCGCTGGCCTTCCCGGAAGGCCTGACCCCCTACGTCCTCATCGACCTGACCCTGGTGGGCAAGTCCAACGCCACGGCCGATGGCCGGACCAAGGTTGATATCGGGGAGCCCTTCTTCAGCGGCAACCGCTGGGGCTTGAAGGGCCTGCTCAAGACCAACGTCGATGGCCTGGACATCATCTACAAACTGGAAAGCGAGTACTTCCTCTACGACGGCGAGCAGGGCAAGACCAACGCCCTGTTCAACCGCGACGCCTGGGTCGGCATCAGCGGCAAGTCCTTCGGCAAGATCACCATCGGTCGCCAGAACACCCTGGCTCGCGACTTCGCGGTGATCTACTGCGACCCCTTCAACCACGCCGAAGTGAACTACGACGAGGGCGGCTGGACCAACAACTCCAACTTCAAGTCGCTGGTCTACTATGCCGGCGCCGTCAGCATCGGCCCCGTCACCGGTGGCCCCGCCCAGACCCGCATGGACAAGGGCATCGTGTGGAAGAAGATGGAAGAAGCCGGGCTGTGCTTCGGCCTCGCCTACAACCTCAACTACGAGCCCAACACGTCGGTTCGCAACTCCACCGCCGCGGTCGCCCTGGGTTGGAACGCCCCCACCTGGCACCTGGCCAGCTTCTACACCCAGGCCAACAACGCCGGCACCACCGCAGCCACCCTCACCGCCCCCAAGGGCTTCACCCAGAAGTCCATGTCCTTCGGCGGCAATGTCAACGTGACCCCCGCGCTGAAGATCAATGCGGGCTACTTCCACTACACCGCCGAGCAGGGGCCTGGCCACCCCGACCGTTCTGACAACGCCTACACCCTTTCGGGTTCGTACAAGGTGAACCCGAAGTGGACCCTGTACGCCGGCCTCCAGTCCATCAAGGTCGAGAACGCGGGCATGTCCACCGCCACCGGCAGCGTCCCCAATGCCTTCGCCAACGGCGCCAACGCGGCCTTCTACACCACGGGCAGCAAGGACTCGATCTACGGCGGCGTCCGGCGCCACCTGAGCCGGAAGATCGAAGCCTACGCGGTCTACGACTACATGAAGCTGAAGGATGCCTACCTGATCAACACCCGCCAGAGCCAGGCCGAGTACGGCATCGGCCTGCGGATTTCCGCGCTCTAGGTTCCCGACGGCCCAGCCCCGGCGGCGGAGCTCTTCGCCCGCTGCCGGGGCCCGAGGCCGGAGACCCCTCCCTCCTCTCGGCGCCAGCAGACTGGCCCCATTCCGCAGGTACTCCCCATGTCCAATCCTGACCAGAAAGGCGGCGGTGGCTGGCAGGGCGCGAAGCCCGTGCAGCTCCTAGTCACCCTCGCCGTCGGATGTCTTCTCTACTTCGTCCTGCCGCGATTCGCACCGATACCGGATGCCAAGTTCTTCTCCGGCACGGCCGGTGCCAAGGCCTCGGCCAAGCCCGGGGACAAGAATGCGAAACCTGCCGCAGATAAGGCGGGCAAGCCTGCAGCCGATAAAGCCGCAAAGCCTGCCGTCATCGAGGTGGCCGAGCCGATCCCCGCGAAGGCGGACGCGAAGCCCGCCGCCAAGAAGCCCGTGCTCTCCGCGAAGGAGCAGGCTGCTCTCCAGGCCGAGGCTGATGCCAAGGCCAAATTCGAAGCCGCGGCCAAGGTGAAGGCCGATGCCGAAGCGAAGGTGAAGGCGGAGGCCGATTCCAAGGCCAAGGTCGAGGCCGAGAAGCTGCGCCAGGCGGACTGGATCCGCGGCCTCCATCTCTTTGCCATTTTCGTGGCGACAATCCTGGGCATCATCTTGCGGCCGCTCCCCATGGGCGCCGTGGCCATCATCGGGGTGGCCCTGACGGCCATCACCGGCACGCTGCCCGTGGCCGACAGCCTCAGCGGCTTCGCCGAGAAGACGCTCTGGCTCATCATCGTGGCCTTCATGTTCGCCCGGGGCTTCATCAAGACCGGCCTGGGCACGCGCATCGCCTACTTCTTCATGCGCCTGCTGGGCAAACGGACGCTGGGCCTGGCCTACGGCCTCGCGGCCACGGAGTTCGTCCTCGGCCCCGTGGTGCCCAGCAACACGGCCCGCACCGCCGGCATCATGATGCCCATCCTGCGGTCTCTGGCCCGGGCCTACGGCAGCAACCCGGGCGATGGCACGGAGCGGAAGATCGGTGCCTACCTCACCATGGCCTGCTTCAACATCGACATCATCATCAGCGCCATGTTCCTCACGGCCATGGCCGCCAACCCCATGACTCAGAAGTTCGCGGCGGATTTCGGCATCACCATCACCTGGAACAGCTGGTTCGTGGCGGCCATCGTGCCGGGGCTCGTCGGCCTGCTGGTGATCCCCTACCTGCTCTACAAGATCTACAAGCCCGAGATCACGGAGACCCCCGAGGCCGTCGAGATGGCCACGGCCAAGCTGAAGGAGATGGGCCGTCCATCCATGTCCGAGTGGCTGATGGTGGGCGTGTTCGCCTTCGTGCTGGTGCTCTGGGTCATCGGCGAAAAGTCCTTCGGCATCGATGGCACCACCGCGGCCCTGTTGGGCCTCGGGCTGTTGCTGCTGACTGGCGTGCTCGCCTGGTCCGACGTGCTGGCCGAACACAACGCTTGGGACGTGCTGATCTGGACCGGCGCCTTGATCATGATGGCGGGCTTCCTGAACAAGATCGGAATGATCCCCTGGTTCAGCAAGGTGGTGGGTGCCTCCATGGCGGGCCACGGCTGGCACTTCGGCTTCCTGGTGCTGGCCCTTACCTACTTCTATGCCCACTACTTCTTCGCCAGCATGACCGCCCATGCGGGCGCCATGTACGCAGCCTTCTTGGGGGTGTCCATCTCCCTGGGCGCCCCGCCCATGTTGGCGGCCCTGGTGCTCTGCTTCTTCTCCAACCTGCACGCCAGCATGACCCACTACGGGACCGGACCGGCCGCGGCCATGTTCGGCATGGGCTACGTGCCCATCGGCACCTGGTGGCGCCTGGGCTTCATCGTCAGCATCGTCAACATTCTCATCTGGGTGCTGGTCGGCGGTGCCTGGTGGAAGGTGCTGGGCCTCTGGTAGTCCTGGAAACACATCGGGAGGAGGCTCCACTTGGAGCCTCCTCCCTTTCTGAATGCTGAGGCATCCATGCAACCCTCTGCCCTTGGTGGCATCCGTGTCCTCGAACTGGGCCAGCTCATCGCCGGTCCCTTCGCCGCGAAGATCCTTGGCGAATTCGGGGCCGAAGTCATCAAGATCGAGCCTCCCGGAACGGGAGATCCGCTCCGGAAGTGGCGCCTGCTGAAAGACGGCACCTCCGTCTGGTGGCAAGTGCAGTCCCGCAACAAGCGATCCGTGACCCTGGATCTGCATCGCCCCGAGGCGCAGGAGATCATTCGCGGGTTGGTGAAAGAGGCGGACATTCTCATCGAGAACTTCCGTCCCGGCACCCTTGAAGGCTGGGGCCTGGGCTGGGAGGAGCTGCATGCCATCAACCCGGGCCTCATCATGCTGCGCATCTCGGGCTATGGGCAGACCGGGCCCTACCGGGACCGGCCCGGATTCGGCGTCATCGGCGAGGCCATGGGCGGGCTGCGACATCTGACGGCGGAACCTGGCCGCACCCCTGTGCGCGTGGGTGTCTCCATCGGCGATTCTCTTGCAGGGCTCCACGGCGTGATCGGCGTGCTGCTGGCGCTGTATCACCGAAAGGTGAATGGCGGAGCGGGACAGGTCATCGATATCGCGCTCTATGAGGCCGTCTTCAACATGATGGAGAGCCTGCTGCCGGAGTACAGCGCCTTTGGGGTGGTGCGGGAACCGTCCGGCAGCGCCATGCCTGGCATCGCCCCGACCAATGCCTACCGCTGTGCGGACGGGGGCTTCGCGCTGATCGCCGGCAACGGGGATGGCATCTTCAAACGCCTGATGGTCCGCATCGGCCGCGCCGACCTGGCCGAAGATCCGGGTTTGGCTGGCAACGAGGGTCGCGCCGCGCGGGCAGAGGAGCTAGATTCGGCCATCGGGGCCTGGTCGGCCACCCGGTCTCTGGACGAGGTGCTGGCCGCCCTGGATGAGGCGAGGGTCCCCTCGGGTCGGATCTACAACGCCCGTGACATCTCGGAAGATCCCCATTTCCGGGCCCGCGACATGATCCTTGAGACCCAGCTTCCGGACGGCCAGGTGATCGAAGTCCCTGGAATCGTTCCCAAGTTGAGCCTCACGCCGGGGCGGGCCGGGGGGGCCGCCCCGGCCCTCGGGGCGGACACGGAGGCGGTGCTGCTAGCTGCCGGTGTGTCCGTCGCTGCCCTGGCCGAGTTGCGCGCCAAGGGCGTGCTCTGAAGGAATGATCCAGGAGGACCGTCATGTCTGAACCAGCCCGCACGGAGAAACGCCTGTACATCCAGGAAGTCGGCCCCCGGGATGGGTTCCAGATCGAGGCCCGGTTCATCCCGACAGCGGAGAAGATCGCCCTGATCGATGCGCTCAGCCTCTGCGGGCTGGCCAAGATCGAGGTGACCTCGTTCACGTCGCCGAAGGCCATTCCGGCCCTGGCGGATGCGGATGAGGTCATGCGCGGCATCCGTCGGCAGCCCGGTGTGGTCTACACGGCCCTGGTGCCCAACCTGCGCGGCGCCGAGCGGGCCATCGCGGCCGGGACGGACGAACTGAACCTGGTGATGTCCGCCAGTGAAACCCACAACCTGTTGAACCTCCGGATGACCCGGGAGCAGTCGGTCGGGCGGCTGCTGGAGGTCGTGGAACTGGCCAAGGGTTCCGGCCTGGCCTTGAATGTGTCCCTGTCCACGAGCTTTGGCTGCCCGATGGAGGGCGAAGTGCCCAAGCACGTGGTGCTGGGATTCACCGAGCGCTTCCTAACGGGGGGCGTGGCGGGCGTCACCCTCTGCGACACCACGGGCATGGCCCACCCCGGCCAGGTGGGGGCGCTGTGCCGAGCCTTCCGGACCCGGTTCCCGGCCGCAGGCCTGACCCTGCACCTCCACAACACCCGGGGCATGGGCCTGGCCAATGCCCTCGCTGGTGTTGGCGCAGGTGTGAACCGCTTCGATGCCTCGCTCGGAGGCTTGGGCGGATGCCCGTACGCGCCTGGCGCCACGGGGAACATCTGCACCGAGGATCTGGTTCACATGCTGCAGGCCATGGGACTCCCGGTGGAGGTGGATCTTCCGCGCCTCCTGGCTGCCGCCCGCGCCCTGCCTGGACTGCTGGGCCATGATGTGCCCGGCCAGGTCCTGCATGCGGGGTGTCGTCTGGATCTGCACCCGGTGCCCGCAAGCCTGGCGGAAATCCGGGCCCGGGTCCTGGCTCAGGCCTGATCAGCCCTCTTCCAATCCATCGCTCCAGCCCTCACCGTCTTCCTCCTGGGGCTTCTCGGGGACGCGGTAGCTTTCGCTGGACCAGGCCCCCAGGTCCTGGGTCTGGCAGCGCTCCGAGCAGAAGGGCTTGAAAGGATTCCCCTCCCAGGAGGTAGGCGTGCGGCAGGTGGGACAGGGACGAAGGGCCATGCCTGTCAGCATATCCACGGAAGGAACGATTTCAAACGGGAAGAAAATATGAGTTAAATAATGAAGATCATATTGACAATGGCCCCATTCACTTTATCCTCAAGGGTCTAGGGTGGGCGAAGCCCGGCCTGGATCCAATGGAGGAACGACATGGGCAGGATCATCGGCATTGACCTCGGTACCACCAATAGCTGCGTCGCCGTCATGGAAGGCGGGCAGCCCAAGGTGATCCCGAATCCCGAAGGCGCGAACACCACCCCATCCGTGGTGGGCTTCAACCCCAAGACCAGCGAGCGGCTCGTGGGCGCCTCGGCCAAGCGCCAGGCGGTGGCCCAGCCCAAGAGCACCATCTATTCCATCAAGCGGTTCATGGGCCTGCCCTTCGCCGACTCGGAGCGGGAGCAGAAGCTGGTGCCCTACACCGTGGAGCGCGCCGACAAGGGTGGCTGCGTCATCGACGTGCTGGGCAAGAAGCTGAGCCCCGAGGAGATCAGCGCCGTGGTCCTCGGCAAGATGAAGGAGGCCGCGGAGGCCTACCTGGGCGAGAAGGTCACGGAAGCAGTCATCACCGTACCCGCCTACTTCAACGATGCCCAGCGGCAGGCCACCAAGGACGCCGGCGCCATCGCGGGCCTGGACGTGAAGCGCATCGTCAACGAGCCCACGGCCGCGGCCCTGGCTTACGGCCTGGACAAGAAGAAGGACGGCACCATCGCGGTCTTCGACTTCGGCGGCGGCACCTTCGATATCAGCATCCTCGAAGTGTCCGAGGGCGTGGTCGAGGTGAAGTCCACCAATGGCGACACCCACCTGGGCGGCGACAACGTGGATCAGGCCATCATCGACTGGCTGGCGGACGAGTTCCAGAAGGCCGAGGGCATCGACCTCCGCAAGCAGGCCGACGCCATGCAGCGCCTCAAGGAGGCCGCCGAAAAGGCCAAGATCGAGCTGTCCAGCACCACCCAGACCGACATCAGCCTGCCCTACATCACCGCCGACGCCAGCGGCCCCAAGCATGTGAACCAGCCCCTCAGCCGCGCCAAATTCGAGCTGATGATCGAGCCCGTCCTCCGGAAGCTCCGGGGGCCCTGCGAGAACGCAGTGAAGGACGCCAAGCTTTCCCACCACGAAATCGACGAGATCGTGATGGTGGGTGGCTCCACCCGCATCCCCCTGGTGCTGGAGATGGTGAAGCAGATCTTCGGCAAGGAGCCCAACCACAGCGTGAACCCCGACGAGGTCGTGGCCGTGGGTGCCGCCGTACAGGCCGGCGTGCTGTCCGGTGACGTGAAGGGTGTGCTTCTGCTCGACGTGACGCCGCTTTCGCTGGGCATCAACGCCAATGGCGGCCAGATGAGTGTCATCATCCCCCGCAACACCACCATCCCCACCAAGCGCTCCGAGGTCTACACCACGGCTGTGGACAACCAGCCCGGCGTGGACATCGAGGTGTTCCAGGGCGAGCGTCCCGTGGTCGAAGGCAACAAGCTGCTGGGTCAGTTCCACCTGGGCAACATCGCCCCGGCGCCCCGCGGCTTGCCCCAGATCGAGGTCGTCTTCGATATCGACGCCAACGGCATCGTGCACGTCACGGCCAAGGACAAGGGCACGGGCAAGGACGCCAGCATCACGCTGACCGGCAGCACGGGCCTCTCCAAGGAGGAGATCGACGCCAAGGTGAAGGAGGCCGAGGCGCACAAGTCTGAGGATGACGACCGGAGGGGCATGCTCGAGGAGAAGAACCACCTGGACCAGATGGTCTACCAGGTCGAGAAGCTCCTGAAGGACAACGGCGACAAGCTGCCTGAGGCCGACAAGAAGGAGGCCGAGGAGGCCATCGTCGAGGCCAAGGCCTCCCTGGCCAGCCTGGAGAAAGAGCGCATCAAGAAGGCCCTGGAGAACCTCACCGCCAAGAGCCACAAGCTGGCGGAGAGTCTCTACAAGCAGGAGCCGCCCCAGGACGGCGGCGGCGCGCCGGGTGCTCCCGGTGCCCACCCCGGCGGAGAAAAGAAGGCCGATGACAACGTGATCGACGCCGAGGTTGTCAGTTAATCCTGTCCGGGGGTTCTCCGCTACGCGGATACCCCCGGACCCCCGCGCCTAGCCGGCAAAGCCGTGGCTTGGCTTTCTCCTCGGGGCTTCCTTGCTTGTTGCTCGAACACCGCAGGGCCCTGGCGATGCCGGGGCCCTGCTTTTTTCAGTCCGAATGAAATGTGAGTGCTCTAGACTAAACCCATGTCCCACCCCGACTACTACAAGATCCTGGGCGTGCCGAAGTCGGCCTCGGAGGAGGACATCAAGAAGGCGTACCGCAAGCTGGCGCGAAAGCACCACCCGGACCTGAACCCCGGGGACGCGAAGGCCGAGGGTGAGTTCAAGAAGCTTTCCGAGGCCAACGATGTGCTGTCGGATCCGGAAAAGCGGAAGAACTACGACACCTACGGCGATCCCAGCGGGCCCGGAGCGCAGACTCCACCAGGCTTCCAGCAGGGTGCCGGGTACGGCTTCGAGGACATCTTCGCGGGCTTCGGCGGACGCCCGGTCCGCCACGGCCCCGAGCGGGGCGAGGATCTGATCCATGCGGTGCGCCTGGGGTTCCGCGAGGCCTTTGAAGGCACTCGCCTCAACCTGCGCGTCAACCGTTCCGAGCCCTGCCTCACCTGCCGGGGCACCGGCGAATCCAGCCGAAAACAGGAGACGTGTCGGACCTGCCAGGGCAAGGGCAAGGTGGGCGGAGGTTCTGGCTTCCTCTCCTTCGGGCGCGCCTGTCCCGACTGCGGTGGGCGGGGCACCAAGGCCCCGGCCTGTCCCGATTGCGACGGAGCTGGGCGCCATGCTCGGCAGGAGACCGTCACCATCGCCATTCCGGCCGGCGTGGAGGATGGCGCGCGCCTACGGGTGGCCGGCAAGGGCGAGGCCGGACGCCGGGGTGGCGGACCCGGCGACCTGTTCCTGCAGATCAGCATGCAGCCCGATGCCCGCTTCGAGCGCAAGGGCCCGAACCTCTACGTGCGCCTGCCCATCAGCTTTTCCGAGGCGGCCTTGGGCGCCAAGGTGGACGTGCCCACCCCCGAAGGCCAGCAGACCATCAAGGTCCCGCCCGGGACCCAGACCGGGGCGAAGCTCCGGCTCAAGGGCCAGGGCATGCCCGTTCCCCGGAGCAGCCAGCGGGGCGACCTCATCGCCGAGGTGGCCCTGGTGACACCCGTGATCCAGGATGAGCGCAGCAAGGAACTGCTGCGGGAGTTGGCAGAATTGAACGATGCCGATGTGCAGAAGCAGCGGAGTACCCATGGCTAAAGACCCTCGCATGGGCGCCTACATGATCGGTGTGGTGTCGATGCGCTATGGCGTGCATCCCCAAACCCTGCGCCTCTACGAACGGGAGGGCCTGCTCACGCCCAGCCGCACCGAAGGCAAGACACGCCTCTACAGCGATGAAGACCTGGAGCGCCTGGAGTTCATCCTGAACCTCACCCGCGACCTCGGCGTGAACTTGGCCGGCGTGGAGGTGGTGCTGACCATGCGGGAGCGCCTGAACCGTCTCCAGGAGGATCTGGAGCGCCTGGCCCACGCCCTGGACGCCGCGGGCCTGAAGGATGTGCCACGGGCCACTTCGGCCACGGGCCTGGTGAAACTCGTCCCCCACGGGCTGCGCAAGCGCTGACTTGCGTTCGAGTTGTCCTAGCGGTCGGGATCGCTTGCTATGCTGATCCTTCCTCCTAGGTGAACTGTGCCCCTCCGGCATCTCGAAGAGCGCTCGCTCGACAAGTACTTCGACTCCATCCGCCACCTGCCCCTGCTGACGGCAGAGGAGGAGCGGATCAACGGGCGCCTCTGGCAGAACGATCGCAACCCCGAGGGCCTGCGCAAGCTGGTGGAGGGCAACCTGCGCTTCGTGGTGAAGGAGGCGCGCAAGTTCGAAGGCATGGGGCTGGACCTGCTGGATCTGATCAGCGAGGGCAACCTGGGCCTCATCGAAGCGGCCAAGCGCTTTGATCCCGAACGCCTGAACAAGTTTCTGACCTACGCCTCCTGGTGGGTGCGCCAGGCCATCTTCCACGCCCTGGCGGAGCACGGGAACAAGATCCGGCTGCCCCAGAAGGTGGCCGGCCACCTGGTGCAGCTGAACCGGGTTACCCAGAAGCTCAGCCAGTCCCTGGGCCGGACGCCGCTGCTTCAGGAAATTGCCCAGGCCGCCGGGTTGAGCATTGAGGACGTGGAGCGCTACCAGCTGCTCCAGCAGACCACGTCCACCATCTCCACCGAACAGGGGCTCGGGGATTCGGATCTCACCGTGGGCGACAGCCTGGAGCAGGAGGTCGAGCCCTCGGCCATGCACACGCTGGATCAGGAGGCCTTCCTCGAGCAGATCGAGGTCAGCCTCGCGGCGCTGAGCGAAAAAGAGCGCACCATCATCTCCCTGCACTTCGGCATTGGTGGCGAGGACCCCCTCACCCTCGAGCAGATCGGGAAGCGCTTCAATCCACCCATCTCCCGCGAGCGGGTCCGCCAGCTGGAGGAGCGGGCCTTCGCCCGCATCCGCGAGCGCCGCCGAGAAGTGCTGGGCGGCTTCCTGCGCGGCGGGGATGGACCATGAAGGGCCGCCCCGACTGTCCCCGCTGCCTTGGCAAGGGCCTGGTCTTCGATCCGGATCCGCAGAAGCCGGTCTTGGTCTGCAGCTGCACGGCGGAGCTGGCCCCGGATGCCGTGACGCTGGGTCTGCCCACCCGGTACCGCGAAGCGGATTTCACGCGGTTCTGGAAGTGGTGGAACAATTCCCAGGCCTGCAACGTCCGGGCCCTGCTGGACCGGGTGTCGGACCTGGAGGAGCTGCTGAAACGGCCCGTGGAAGAAGTCGGGGAGCTGGAGGGCCGCGACGAGCTGACCAAGCTGCTGGCGGCCCTGCGCAAGCGGCCGGAGCATGGCATCCGACCCGCCGGCGCCGAGAGCCTGTCCCAGTGGGCCACGGCGGGCAAGCACAAGTTCCGGCATGGCTGGGAGCTGTGGTGGATCCACGGCCCCGCCCAGAGTGGCCGCAGCACCCTGGCCGCCGCGGCCCTGCGGGCCTGGACCGAACGCACCGGCCGCGGCGGCTGCTTTGTGTCCGTGCGGACCCTCAGCCAGGCCATCAAGGACGCCTACTACGATGTACGCAGCTTCCAGAACCAGGCCTTCCAGAGCGTGCGCGACCTCGTCGAGCCGCTGCAGGAGCAGCCGCTGCTCGTACTGGACGACTGGGACCGGATGGATTCGGATATCCGCATCGCCGCCGCCCTGGCCCAGCTGCTGGACCATCGCTACAGCGAGGAGCTGCC
>Ga0302322_100003493_pt1 | contig 13515 bp, 12 predicted proteins | sample Fen_T0_2_FD_203757 | JGI IMG/M metagenome (GOLD analysis project Ga0302322, IMG submission 203757) | Peat permafrost microbial communities from Stordalen Mire near Abisko, Sweden - Fen_T0_2 | ecosystem: Environmental > Terrestrial > Soil > Wetlands > Permafrost | place: Sweden: Abisko...
GCGCCGGTCGTCGGCCGTGAAGATCCCGTACGGACCCTCGACGACGACGCGGGTGCCCGTCCGCAGCGACGCGAGGCCGCGGCTGTGGTCGCCGAGGTCCTTCACGGTGATGCGCAGGTACTGCGGTGACGATCCGGCTGAGACCGAGTACGGGTGCGACTGCCACCAGCCGTCGCGGGTGAGGAAGCGAAACCCGAAGAACTGGCCGCCGCGCAGGCGGAACCGGTCGACGCCGCGGCCCGCGATCCACACCGACACCGTGTCGTGCGACTCGCGCTGCACGGCGTGCACCCGCAGGTCCATCCGCAGCGACTGCCAGAGCGGCGCACCCACGCGGAACACGAGCAGCAGCACCGCGGTGACCACGTAGAACGCGATCCAGATCCAGCGCGCCCATGCGTGGTCGACGAACTGCTGGCCGTAGGTCACCTGGTGCAGGTAGGCGAGCGCGATGGCGAGGTAGAAGTACAGGTGGGTGACCCACCAGGTCTCGTACTTCATCCGGCGTCGTGCCACGCGCCACGACGTCACGCCGCCGACCACCATGAGCACGAACCCCGCGATCGCGGACGGCATCCAGGAGTACGTCGTGAGGAACGACCAGGTCTGGGCGAGGAAGGACATCGAGGCGTCGGCGGCGTAGCCCGCGGTCACGAGGACGACGTGCGCGCCGATGAGCAGGAGTGCCACCGGGCCGAGGACACGGTGCCACTTCATGAGCCGGTCGAGGCCGACCGCGCGCTCCACGAGCGGGACGCGGGCCACGAGCACGAGAAGCAGGAGCGAGGCGTAGGTGCCGACCAGTGCCGTCCAGCGGCCCGCCTCGGTGAGCAGGGCGCCGGGGCCGCCCAGCGAGCTTCGGGTGAGGAGCTCGATGGCGACGACCGTGCCGAGCCCGACGCCGGCGAGGGTGACGAGCACGTCACCGACGAGCCTCCGCGAGCGCGGCGTGGCGAGGAAGGGCGCGGGAGCTCGCCGAGGGGGCCGTCGGCGCGACGGCGTCGCCGACCTGGTGGCCGGCGTGCGGGGGCGGGCGAACGTGCTGCTCATGCCGCAACTCTCGGGCCGGTTCCTGTGAGCACCCTGGCAAAGAGAGCGACGTCGGCTGAGACGTGCTCACCACGTCCCGGCGCCGGCGCGGACGTCGGTGACGCGCTGGTCACCCGGTGCGGTCGTCCTCGACGGGTCCGGCATGCGCGATGTGGCCGAGCTGGCGCCACACGAGCGCAAGCGTGATGCCGGAACCGACGAAGGCGAACCAGAACGGCGCGGTCAGCCCCCAGCTCTGGGCGAGCCAGCCGCCGAGCGCCTGGCCGATCACCAGGCCGCCGAACGACGCGACCATGTACGCGCTGCCGACGCGACCCTGCAGCTCGGTGGGTGTCACCCGCTGCCGCACGGTCTGGGAGACAGTGCTCCACACGAAGGCGTAGGCGCCGAACGCGAGCATGATCACCATCGCGACCGCGCCCGAGGTCGTGAGTGCCAACGAGAGGTGGATGAGCACCTCGAGCAGCAGGCAGACGCGCATGACCGTCGCGAGCGCGACGTGTCGCTCGATCCAGCCGTAGCAGCTCGTGCCGATGATGCCGCCGACGGCGGCGGCTGTGGTGAGCAGGCCGAAACCGACGTCGCGCATGTGCAGATGGTCGAGGGAGTACAGCACCAGGACCGACCAGCCCGCTCCCCACGTGATGTTGAAGGCGAGGATCACGAGCGCGAGCGTGCGCACGGCGGCGTGACCGACGAGCCAGCGAACCCCCTCCACGATGTCGCGCGTCACGTGCGTGTCGACGTCGTCCCGGACCCCACCCTTCGGCGTCACGATCCGCGAGACGAGGATCACCCCGAACACCACGCACACGACCTGCACCACGAACGGCCACACCATCCCGGCGGCGAACAGGAACGCGCCGACGGGCGGGCCGATGATCTGGCCGGCGACGAGGAAGCTCGCTTGGAAGCGCGCGTTGCCGATGCCGAGGTCCGACCGGGCGACGAGCATCGGCAGCAGCGTCGACGACGTCGTGTCGGCGAACACCTCCGTGACGCCGAGCAGGAACATCGCGACGAGAACGAGCGTGATGTCGACCCGGCCGGTCGCGATGACGACGCAGAGCATCGCGACGACGCCCGCCCGGACCCCGTCGGCGAGCATGACCAGGACGCGGCGGTCGACCCGGTCCGCGATGGCACCGGCGTAGAGGCCCAGGACGAGCCACGGCGCGCGCTGCAGCAGGCCGGCGAGCGCGACGAGGATCGCGTTGTGCGTCTGCGACGCGACGAGAAGTGGCCCGGCCGCGATCGCGATGCCGTCACCGACGTTCGTGACCCACGACGACGCCAGGAGCCACCGGAAGCTCGTCCCCATCCGCGGAGGCGCGATGCGGTCCAGGACCCTGCTCATGACCGCGCGAGCCTAGTGCCGACCGAGCGGCGGGACGCACCGCGTTTCCCTCCGCCGGTGCGGAGCGGGCACGATGGAGGTCACATGACCAATGCCCCCTCGCTCGCCGAGCTCATGCCCGGGTCCCCGGACGAGGACTCGCTCTACGAGGCGTTCACGACCTGGACCCTCGGCCAAGGCCTGGCGATGTACCCGGCGCAGCAGGACGCCGTGCTCGAGCTGGTCACCGGCGCCAACGTGATCCTCGCGACGCCCACGGGCTCCGGGAAGAGCCTGGTCGCGACCGCCGCGCACTTCATCGCCCTCGCAGGCGGACGACGCAGCTTCTACACCGCCCCGATCAAGGCGCTGGTCTCGGAGAAGTTCTTCGCACTGTGCGACACCTTCGGCGCGGAGAACGTCGGGATGCTCACCGGCGACGCGAGCGTGAACCCCGACGCGCCGATCATCTGCTGCACCGCGGAGGTGCTCGCCAACATCGCGCTGCGCAGCGGCAGCGCGGCCGACATCGGCCTCGTGGTGATGGACGAGTTCCACTTCTACGCCGAACCCGATCGTGGCTGGGCGTGGCAGGTCCCGCTCCTCGAGCTAACCCAGGCTCAGTTCCTGCTGCTGTCCGCGACCCTCGGCGACGTCTCGTTCTTCACGACGGACCTGACCAGGCGCACCGGTCGGCCGACCTCCCTCGTGGCCTCGGGGGAGCGGCCGGTGCCGCTCTACTACAGCTACGTCCTCACCCCGATCCAGGAGACCATCGAGGAGCTGCTCGCGGGAGGACAGGCGCCGATCTACGTCGTGCACTTCACCCAGGAGGCGGCGATCGAGCGCGCCCAGGCGCTCATGAGCATCAACGTCTGCACCCGCGCCGAGAAGGATCGCATCGCCGAGCTCATCGGCGACTTCCGGTTCACCGCCGGCTTCGGCAGGACGCTGTCACGCCTCGTGCGGCACGGCATCGGCGTCCACCACGCCGGCATGCTGCCGAAGTACCGCCGACTCGTGGAGACGCTGGCGCAGGCCGGGCTGCTCAAGGTCATCTGCGGCACCGACACCCTCGGCGTCGGCATCAACGTGCCGATCCGCACGGTGCTGTTCACGGGACTGAGCAAGTACGACGGCGTCAAGGTCCGTCACCTGAAGGTGCGCGAGTTCCACCAGATCGCCGGCCGCGCGGGTCGCGCCGGCTTCGACGACGCGGGCGGTGTGGTCGTGCAGGCGCCCGAGCACGTGATCGCGAACGAGAAGGCGCTCGCCAAGGCCGGTGACGATCCGCGCAAGCGTCGTCAGGTCGTGCGCAAGAAGCCGGCGGAGGGCTTCGTGTCGTGGGGCGAGCCGACCTACGACCGGCTCGTCGGTTCCGAGCCCGAGACGCTCACCTCGCAGTTCAGCGTCACGCACTCGACCGTCCTCAACGTGATCGCCCGCCCCGGCGACCCCGTGGCAGCGATGCGCAAACTCCTCACCGAGAACCACGACGACGTGCAGACCCAGCGCCGCCACATCAGGCGTGCCATCGCCATCTACCGCTCGCTGCTGGCCGGCGGCGTGGTCGAACAGCTCGCGGAGCCGGAGCCCGACGGCCGCACCATCCGGCTCACGATCGACCTGCCCGACAACTTCGCGCTCAACCAACCGCTGTCACCGTTCGCGCTCGGCGCCCTCGAGCTGCTCGACGTCGAGGCGCCGACGTACGCCCTCGACGTCGTCTCGGTGGTGGAGTCGATCCTCGACGACCCGCGACAGGTGCTTTACGCGCAGACGCACAAGGCGCGCGGTGAGGCGGTCGCGGCGATGAAGTCCGAGGGCATCGAGTACGACGAGCGCATGGAGCTGCTCTCCGAGGTCAGCCACCCGAAGCCGCTCGCCGACCTGCTGGGGGCGGCGTACGAGATCTACAAGCAGGGGCACCCGTGGGTCGCCGACTACGAGCTGCGCCCCAAGTCGGTCGTGCGCGACATGTTCGAGCGTGCGATGAACTTCGTCGAGTACGTCGGCTTCTACGGTCTCGCCCGATCCGAGGGACTGGTGCTGCGCTACCTCGCCGACGCGTACCGGACTCTGCGGCAGACCGTCCCCGATGCGGCGCGCACCGAGGAGCTCGACGACATCGTCGAGTGGCTCGGCGAGCTCGTGCGCCAGGTCGACTCGAGCCTGCTCGACGAGTGGGAGCAGCTGCGGGCCGGCACCGACGACGACGGCAGCGGTCGCGCCCCGGTGCCGAGCGGTCCGCCGCGGGTCACGACGAACGTGCGCGCGTTCCGCGTCCTGGTGCGCAACGAGCTGTTTCGACGCGTCGAGCTCGCGGCGCGGCGCGACTGGTCCGCGCTCGGCGACCTGGACGCGGCCGACGGCTGGGGCGCCGACGAGTGGCGCGAGGCGCTGGAGCCGTACTTCGAGGAGCACGCGGACATCGGCACCGGTCCCGACGCGCGCGGCCCGGCGCGGCTGCTGGTCGAGGAGCAGCCGGGGCAGTGGGTCGTGCGTCAGATCCTCGACGACCCGGCGGGCGACCATGACTGGGGCTTCAGCGCAGTCGTGGATCTTGCCGCCTCGGACGAGGTCGGCGAGGCCGTCCTCACCCTGACCGACGTCAACCGGCTCTGAGCCGGTCCGACTCCGTCCGGCCAACTCACGCGTCCAGCGGCGAGGACTCGGGGATGCTGAACGGTGACGACCCTAGGAGATCGAGACGTAGTCGATCTGCGCGCTGTCCTTCGCGATCTCAGCTTGCACCTTCTCAGGGGACATCGTGAGGCTGATGGCCCAGTAGTAGATGATGAGGCTGAACACGATGACGACGAGCAGGTCGATCCATTCGGGCAGGATCTTCCGTGCTCCCACGCCGTACTGCCCGAGGGCGCCGATGATGACGCTGCCGAAGATCCAGGGCCCGATCCACATCGCGCTGCGCAGCATCCCGAGCGCGTTCGTGTGTGCGATCGAGGAACCGATCCCGAAGAGCAGCAGGCCGACGACCAGTGCGCACGCGAGCTTCCAGGTGTAGTCGTACCCGCCCCAGTAGAGGATGAGGTTCGCTGAGCAGAACGCGACGGGGAGCAGGATCTTCGGTGCGGGCATGCGGTAGGGCCGCTCGCGGTCCTTGTCTCGCATCTGCAGCGACGCGAGCGACACCGGCGCGAAGGCGTACATGATCGCAGTGGCTCCGGTGACGACGCCGACGAGCTTGTTCCAGCTGGGAAACGGGCCGAAACAGAGGATGCCGACCACGGCCGCGACCAGGATCGACCACACAGGTACGCCTCGCTTGTCGACCCTGGCCAGCACGCCCGGCATCTCGCGCTCTTCGCCCAACGCGTAGGACAGACGCGCGGATGTGCCGAGGTAGACGATTCCGGTGCCTGCCGGCGACACCACGGCGTCGATGATGAGGACCACCGCCAACCACGTGGCGCCGACCGCGATCGCAAGGGTGTACCACGCGCCGTAGTCCGACGAGCCGCCGCCGAGCGGGTCGGACCAGTCCTTCGCCACATGCGCGGGATCGACGGCCGCGATGAACGTGGCCTGCAGCAAGATGTAGAGCAGCGCGCCGATCGTCATGGCGACGATGATGGCCTTGGACAAGTCCCTCTTCGGGTTACGCGCCTCACCGGCTAGCTGGACCGCCTGTTCGAAACCCTGCAGGGCGAAGACGACGCCCGCCGGTAGGGCCGCGAAGACGCCGTGGACGCCGAACGGCATGAAGCCGCCGCCCGCGGTGAAGTTGCCGGGGTGGAACGACAACGAGGCGACGACCACGATGGCCAGCAGTGGCACGGCGGTCTTCCACAGCACCACGATCACGTTGCTGTCGGACATGAACTTCGCGCCTGCGAGGTTGATCGCCGTGAACACGATCATCGCCAGGACTGCGACGATGAGGCCACGGCTGTTGAGCAGACCCGCGTTCTCGCCCTCGGTGGAGATCATCGGGAAGTTCTGATTCACGGCCTGCACGCTGTTGACGTAGGTGATAGCGGCGAGGATCTCGATCGGGGCGATCGCGACCGCCTGCAGCCAGGACGCCCAGCCGGCGGTGAACCCGGCCAGCGCACCGTGGGAGAAGTACGGGAAACGACCAGTCCCGCCCGCGACCGGGTACGTCGCACCGAGCTCCGCGTAGACCAGGGCCAGGACGGTGAGCATGCCCGCTGCGAGGATCCACGACAGGATCGACGCAGGACCGGCCGTCTCGGCGGCGTTGAGGGCCCCGAGCAGCCATCCTGAACCGATGATCGAACCGAGCGAGACGAACATGAGACCGTAGAAGCCGACCGAGCGGCGCAGCTGACCAGGCTCGTGCAGCGGAGCATCGACGCTCATCGCAACCCTTCCCGCCATCGCCGGCGACTGCTCGACAGCAGGGCGGACGTCTGGTCTGCACGGAATCGTGCTCACACCTGGGGAGGCTGTCAATCGTTAGAGTCCGCTCGAAGGAGCCGGGAGGGAGCGGCAGAGCTGCGCGCGGAGCGGCAGTACGCATCACCGTGCCCCGAGAGGGACAGGTCCTGCGTGTCTGGGAGTAGCGTGCGGGGACCGGATGACCGCTTCGGAGGGGACGGTTCCGCCCATGAAGGCGTGCTTCCTGCCAACGGACCAGGCATTCCTGCGTTACGTGGAGATCCCGGGAGAGGGTCCACCCCTGCTATGGCTGCACGGTTGGCTGTGCACCTCGACCGGCGAACTGATGACGACGGCGGTGCAACCGGCGCTGCGCGGTCGCCGCTCCCTGGTGATCGACTTCCTCGGGCATGGATACAGCGACAGGCCGCTCGACTTCGCCTACAATTACGCGGACCACGCGCGGACGATCGTCGCCCTGATCGACTCGCTCGGGCTGAGGGAGTGCGGCTTGATCGGGCACAGCATGGGCGGCTCCGTCGCCGTCCACGTCGCAGCTGCTCGACCCTCGGTGGTTTCCCTGCTGGTGATGGCCGAGGCCAGCATGGACGCTGATGAGGATGGCATGGACGGCCAATCCGAGGATCGGTTCCTGCAGAACGGCTTCGCCGAGATGCTCGAGGAGCAGGCGAGGGCAGGTCTGGCCCAGCCGACCGGCACGATGGCCGCGCATGTGGGGATCACACGGCTGGTGGAGCCTCGTGCGATCTACCGGGAGGCAGTGTCCTCCGCCCGGGCCGACGCTCATGCGGGCCGCTCCCTCCTGCCCGGACTCGATATGCCCCGGTGGTACCTGATGGGGTCGCTGAGCGATCCCGAGCCCGACCTGCAACGTGACCTCGCTGCGATGGGCGTCGGATGGAAGGTCGTCCCGGACACCGGGCACGCGATGGGCCTGCAGAACCCCGAGGGTCTTGCGCAGACGGTGGCCGAGGTGCTGGCCACGTCCTGGCCCCGGTGGAAGGGCACGAGAACGGCTGGGGAAGCTCCCGAGCGGATCACACACTGAGGACGACAGGCCACATGATCGAGAGCGGCAGCACGACACCGAGCACCACCTGGGCGGAGACGATCCCGGACGACGAGGCGGAGCGGTTCGCGTCGTACGCGCGCGACCTGTCCGAGGTGCAGCGGCGCAAGAACGAGCGCTTCGGCGTGGGACGCACCCTGCACCGCAAGCAGCTGCTCGGCCTCACCGCGACGCTCGACGTGCTGCCGGATCTCCCGGCGCACGCGGCGCACGGGCTCTTCGCCGATGCCGGGTCTCACGAGGTCCTCGTGCGGTTGTCCAACGGCGGCGTCGACCGGGCGAGGGACGCGACCCCGGACATCCGCGGCTTCGCGCTGAAGGTCCGCGGTGTCTCCGGCCCGGGTGCTCTGGGCACAACCACGGCCCAGGACTTCCTGCTCATCAACCACGCGACCTTCGCCATCGGCAATGCCGACGACTTCGTCGGCCTCGTCGTCAGCTCGTCGAAGGGACGCGCGGCACTGGTGCGCTGGGCGATCGGGCGCTTCGGCCTGCGCGGCGGCCTGACCCGCCTCAAGGCTGTCGCTGCGTCGTTGGGTACTCCGTTCAGCGGCTTCGCGACCGAGACGTTCTGGTCGGCCGCGCCGATCGCCTGCGGTCCGTTCGCCGCCCGGCTGCGGCTCGTCCCCGTGGACCCGGCACCGCCGGCGCCGGATGCTGCGCAGGACTGGGCCGCGGACGTGGCGTCGCGCCTCGCCGTCGGGCCTTTGGCCTACGAGCTCCAGATGCAGTTCTTCACCGACGAGGCGACGACGCCGATCGAGGACGCGTCGGTCGACTGGTCGACCCCGTACGTCACCGTGGCCCGACTGACGGTCCCGGCGCAGGAGCGCAGTGCGGTCACCGACGAGGCGGTGGAGAAGTCGGCATTCGATCCGTGGTGCGCCCTCGCGGACCACCGGCCGCTCGGAAGCGTGATGCGCGCCCGGAAGGCGGCGTACCGCCCCTCGCAGACGGGCCGAGGCCTGGCATGACGAAGGCCTCCGCCATCGTCGCGGAGGCCTTCGTCATGCCGTGCTGCGGGTCAGGAACCGCCCAGCGCCTTGGCCTTCAGGCTGGCGAACTCCTCGTCGGAGATGACGCCCTTGTCCTTCAGGTCGGCGAGCTTCGCGAGCTCCTCCGCCGTGCTCGTGCCGGCAGCCGGACCGGCCACCGACTGGATGTACTGCCGCTGGGCCTCGGCGTTGGCCTGGGCCTGCTTCATCGACCGGGCAGCCATGCCCTGCCCCCGCGCGATCAGGTAGACGAACACGCCGAGGTAGGGCACCACGATGATGAAGAACAGCCAGCCGAACTTGCCCCAGCCGCCGAGCTCGTGGTCGCGGAAGATGTCCATCAGGCAGCTGATGAGGATCCAGATCCAGATGAAGAACAGGGTGAACCAGAGCATGCTCCAGAGCAGCTCACCCGTACCGAACTCCGCCAGTGTGTTCACGAGACCTCAACTCCATGGTGTTTCCGGGCGAGGTGCCCGGTGGCCCTCGTTCCGGGCCCGATCCCATCCTGTCAGGTCGTGCTCGACCCCGTGCGCTCAGCGGGACCGCCGGACACCAGGATCTGCACGCTGAGCAGCAGCACCCACAGCGGGAAGAGCACCACGGCCCAGAACGTCCGCGGTGGGGCGAGCAGCAGGACGAGGGCCGCGGCGTAGCCGACGACCTGCAGCCACATGGGCACGATCCCGGTACGCCGACCCAGGTTCGTCACCACCAGCGTGAACACCGCGGCCATGCGGATCCCGAAGGTCGAGAGGAGCACGGTGCTGGTGGCACTGAACAGGCGCACCTGCTCGATCGACGCCGAGTTCGGCCCGGCCTGCAGGACGAGCAGCCCGCCGAGCACCGCGGCCGACGAGAACAGCATGGCGACGAAGATCAGGCCGGACCCGAGGAACGTCGTCGCGAAGAGCTTGTCCTCACGGGCACCGAGCCGCGCGCGGATGACGCCGATGAACCACAGGAACGCGATGCCGGCGTAGGGGACGAGGGTCAGCGCGGAGGACAGCTGTCCTCGACGGGTCGGGTCGCTGATCCACGCCGCCTGGTCGCCGTCGGTCGGGATCGCCTGGTGGATCAGGATCTCCACGGCGATGATGGCCAGCGCGAAGATCACGCCGGCGACACCGGCGGCTCGCGGCGTGCGCAGCTCCTCGGCGACGCTGCTCGCGAGCGGGGAGTGCCCGGTGGCCGGGCTGGGCGTCTCGGGATCCGGCGGCTGCGTCACGACGGAGTTCTAGCGCAGCGGGACGCCCCTGCGCAGCAGGACGTCAGCCGCAGCGCCGGTCCCGTGGTCGATCCGCGCAGGTCCGATGATCGAGACCGCGGGTTGCGGCCGCGGGGTGACCCCCCGCCGCCGGGTGGGGTATACCCTCGCCCGTGGCGGCCCCGGCGCTTCTCCCCCGCGGCGCCGGGGTGCTCCCGCCCCGTCGCCGCAGTCCTACGACGCACGAAGGTCAGGAGCGGCAGATCCGGGGGTCCGCCGCACCTTCTCGCGACCCGCAGGCGATGATCGAGACGTCGGTCCTGCGCGGCCGGCGACGGATGTCGTGACAGCGAGGAGTGGACCAGTGTCGACGGTCGCGTTCGTGGGCCTCGGGGTCATGGGCTTCCCGATGGCCGGTCACCTGGTGGCTGCCGGCCACGAGGTCACGGTGTGGAACCGCTCCAGCCCGCGCGCCGACGAGTGGCTCGTCAGACATCCGACGGGGCGCGTGGCCGGGTCAGCGCGTGAGGCGGCGGCCGGCGCGGCCGTCGTGGTCCTGTGCGTGGGCGACGATGCGTCGGTACTGGCCGTGCTGGGCGGCGACGACGGCGTGCTGGCCGCCGCCTCACCCGGTTCCGTCGTCGTCGACCACACGACGGTCGCCGCTGTGACCGCACGCCGAGCGGCCGAGGCATGTGCACTCGCCGGCGTGGCATTCGTGGACGCACCGGTGTCCGGCGGTCAGGCCGGAGCCGTCGACGGGGTGCTGACCGTGATGGCGGGGGGAGCCGAGGAGGACTTCGCACGGGTCGAGCCCGTGCTCGCGGCGTACAGCGCGAAGCGACGGCTGCTCGGGCCGGTGGGTGCGGGTCAGCTGGCGAAGATGGTGAACCAGATCTGCATCGCGGGCGCGGTGCAGGGCCTCGCCGAGGGCGTGGCCTTCGCGCAGCGCACGGGCCAGGACGTGGGCGCCGTCTTCGACACGATCGGGGCGGGGGCCGCCGGCTCGTGGCAGATGGCCAACCGCTCTGCGTCCATGGCCGAGGACCGGTTCGACTTCGGGTTCGCCGTCGAGCACATGCGCAAGGACCTCGCCAACACTCTGGCCGAGGCAAGGACCGCGGGCGCCGCCCTGCCGATGACGGCGCTCGTCGACCAGTTCTACGCCGAGGTCTGGCAGGCCGGCGGCCGTCGCTGGGACACCTCGAGCCTCATCACGAGGCTCCCGCGCACGAGGCCGGAGGGCTCATGACCATCCCCGCAGCACGCGCTGCGTTCCTCGCCGCATTCCGCTGGCACGACGGCCATGCCGACGTGTGGCCCGCGTTCGCGGACGGGCCGACGTTCACCGCCATCGTCGACGGCCTGGCGGCACCGTGGGCCGACGCCGGGATCACGAAGGTCGCCGGAGTCGAGTCGCGTGGCTTCCTGCTCGGCGGTGCCGTGGCCGTCCACCTCGGCGTCGGCTTCCAGGCGGTGCGCAAGCAGGGCGCCCTGTTCCCGGGAGCGAAGTCCTACGTCGAGACCGCGGCCGACTACAGCGGTCAGACCCACGCTCTCTCGATGCAGACCACGCTCACGCCGGACGACGTCGTGCTGTTCGTCGACGACTGGGCGCAGAAGGGCTCGCAGGCCCTCGCCGTGAGGACGCTCGTCTCACCGAGCGGCGCGACCTGGGCGGGCGTGTCGATCCTCGTCGACCAGCTCGACGACCGGACCCGGTCGCGGCTCGGGCGCGTCACCTCGCTCGTGAGCGCGGACGAGCTCGGTGACCCCGACGCCTAGTCGCCGCTCGGCAGACGAGACCCGTCCGATGTCACGGGAGCACGGCGACCGGGTGACGACATCGACACGCGCCGCGTGGCTCCCCGGGCAGGAGTCGACGGAGGTGATGATGGAGCGGACGGCGTAGGCGTCGAGATGGAGGAGGACCGGTGGGACGAGCGGCTGCTGCGACGACGCTGGTCCTCGCGCTCGCCCTGGCCGGCTGCAGCAGCGGTGCCGGCGAGCCCACCGCGTCCACCGCCCGGGCATCGGTGACACCCACGCCGACCAGCGCGTCACCTCGTCCGAGCACGGCGAGCCCGACGTCGTCGGCCCTCGACAGCGCGACACCGGACCCGTCGACCTCGCCGACCGCGAGCGCGTCACCCCTCACCGACTACGGCGCGGTGCTCGCCGTCTGGGCTGCGCACCACGACCCTGACGAGCGGTTCGACCCGGGTGCGATGTGGGACCCGACGCCCGGCTGGGGACCGGACGAGGCGAACAACGACAAGGTCAACGACACGGTGGTCACCGGCGGGCGCGTGCTGCGCTACGACATGTACCTGCCGCGGCCGAGCGTCGTGGCCTCCAAGGCGATCACCCTGGCGACCGCCATGCTGCCGAGCGACGCGACCGTCCTCTGGCGTCGGCAGTTCCCGGCCTGTTACGTCGTGCAGCTGAGCAGTGCGACGCTGGGAACCGCGCTCGCCGCCAAGCCGTTCGGCAACCCCCAGGGTCAGGTGCAGCTGCAGCTGCGCAGCGGCCCGCCCACCGGGACGGCGGACCCCTTCGACCCCTCGAAGGTGACGTCGGTACTGGTCCGGCCCGCGATCGCCGCGACGGCCTCGGACTTCACCGGCTGCTGACGGGTCCGCCTCGCGTTCCCCGGGAGCGTGCGGGGGCCCGCGGGGTGCACGATGGATCCATGCTTGATCATGTGTCCGTCCAGTGCGCCGACGTCCCGGTCAGCGCAGCGTTCTACGAGGCGGTGCTCGCGCCCCTGGGTGGGGAGCGACTCATGGACTTCGGCGTCGTCGTCGGATTCGGCGTCCGGCCCGGGCCGGACTTCTGGTTGGGCCCGCAGGACAGCGGCGAGGGCTTCCGCGAGCTGCACGTGGCCTTCGCCGCGGCGACTCGGGCCGACGTCGACGCCTTCTTCACCGCCGCCGTGGGTGCCGGAGCAGCGGTCCTGCACGAGCCGCGCGAATGGCCGGAGTACCACCCCGGCTACTACGCAGCCTTCGTGCGCGACCCCGACGGCAACAACGTGGAGGCTGTCTGTCACGCGCCTCGGTGACCGCGAGCCGGTGCCGCCGGTCAGCCCAGGTCGCCAGCGCGGTGGTCGCCGCCGCGGTCCCCACCGGTCCCGCGAGCGCGCGCACCACGGGGTCAGGGTGAGGGTGCCCTGAGCCCGTGCGCGCACAGGGGGCGCCGTGATCACCTCAAGCCGAGCCACTCCTGCGCCGACACCGAAACGGGAAGGCGCGTCGTGCGCCCGATGCCGAACGGGGAGGTGTGCCTTGGCGATCACGCGGATGAGCCGCGTCACGTTCTCGGCCACCCTCGACTACACCCTGGGGGTCGTGGGCCTCGCGGTGGGGATCCCCTTGCTCGTCCGGTGGCTGATAGGCGGCGCGACGATAGGCTTGATGGCGCCGGTCGCAGTGCTGCGCGTAATCGTGATGTCGCGCTACCCGCTGACCCTCGC
>Ga0302322_100003494_pt1 | contig 13513 bp, 15 predicted proteins | sample Fen_T0_2_FD_203757 | JGI IMG/M metagenome (GOLD analysis project Ga0302322, IMG submission 203757) | Peat permafrost microbial communities from Stordalen Mire near Abisko, Sweden - Fen_T0_2 | ecosystem: Environmental > Terrestrial > Soil > Wetlands > Permafrost | place: Sweden: Abisko...
CCGACTGAATACAGTTTTAAAACTCCGCAAAATTTGATCTGCCTCAAGGCAGGTTTTAACCAGCTTGATAAGCTGGTCATATGCTATCCTCTATTCCCGCAGAAAAAATCTACGACGGACGCGAAATCCCCTGCTCCATCAAGCACGGCCAGATCATCGAACGAGCGCAAGGACTCGCCACCGGCGATTTCTTTGTACTCATCAACGACCACAATCCCGTGCCGCTGCGCCATCAGCTTAATGCTGAGCATCCCGATCAATTTTCATGGGACTACGTGCGACAAGGCCCCGATGTATTTGCTGTTCGCATCTCTCGGATCAAACAAATCTAAACAAATCAGCGCGCCGATGCCGCCGCCCCGCTGACATCACAGTAGTGCACTCGCCAAAAACATGGGCGTGTGTTCTCGTGTGATTATCATGCCCATTGCCCCTACCGCCTTGAACCGAATCGCTCTGGCAGAGACGTTTCGCGGGGGTCAACTTTTCAGCGGGTTGCCGCTCGCCGATTTAGAGACGATTGCTAGCTTTTCACAGCTCGTTCGAGTGGTAAATGGCAGTTACCTTTTTCGCGAAGGTGACCCAGCGCTTGGTTTTTACGTCGTGCAAACCGGTGCGATAAACGTACATCGCGTGAGCGCAGCAGGAAAGGAACAGTTGATCCACATCTTTCGGGCAAGCGAAGCATTTGCTGAGGCAGCTCTAGCGATGGAGACTGGTTACCCTGCCGATGCGCGGGCGGTTGCAAATTCGTCGGTTATTCTTGTCCCTAAGAAAGAGTTTGTAGAACTGCTTCGACGTCGTCCCGAGTTGTCGTTACGCATGCTCGCATCGATGAGCACGCATCTACGCGTACTCATCGGCTTGCTCGAAGATCTTCAATCAAAAGATGTCGAAACCCGTTTAGCAAACTGGTTGCTGCATCGTTGCCCAGAAGGAAAAACCAATTGTGTGGTCAAGCTTCAGACGACCAAACGCGTGCTTGCCGCCGAAATGGGCACCACCAGCGAAACCCTTTCGCGTACTTTTGCCAAATTTCGCGACGCCAGCTGGATTACGGTCAAGGGCCGAGACATCTCAATCCTATCGCGTGATGGGATTGAGCACCTTCTGCAGAAAAATCTTGGTGGATGAACAAAAAAAGACCGGCCACGAGAGCCGGTCTCTGAGAGAGAAAGGCAATTCGTGTTTAAAACGGTTTTGCGCGCTGGCAAAATTGGAGAGCAACGCCCCAGGGGTCCTGCATCATCACCAGGGAAGAACCATCTGGGAGTTTATCTTCAACGAAGAAAGTAGCACCCTCTTTCTCGAGACGAGCCTGGTCGGCGTGAGAGTTGGTCGAAACAAATGCTACATGGAAAACGAGTGGATGCGTCTTCCTGTAGTCTGGCATCGCTGCCGATGGGTTGCTGTACATTTCGACAACAACGCGGCCTGTTTCGTCGGCAAGAAAGTGCGTGTACGGCGCATCCTCGCGTTTGCGGGCGACTGTGAGACCAAGATTTTGCACCCACCATTGAGCGTGGGCGCGGCAATCGGGAACGTTGATGGCGAAGTGTTCGAATTTCATGGTGTTTTGGGTTGGAGAAAGCCGCTGATGCGCTGGCAGGCATCGTCGCCTGCGTCTTCAAGCACGTAATGCCCAGCGTCGGCATAACGGTGCACTGAGGCTTGGGGGAAAATTTCGCGCCAGCGAGTCAGGAAATAGTCGTTGAAACAGAAATCTTTTCCGCCCCAAAGAATCATCTTTTGGCGGTCAGTTAGCATCGGCAGTTTGCGCTCGATTCCATCGAGCATTGAGCGGGTCGGATGGTTTATCTTCATCGGTATGTCCTGCACGAACCGATGTACTGCGACACGATTTGCCCATGAATTGTAAGGGAATAAAAAGCCGCGTTTCACCGCAGGCGCGAGTGGACGCACGGTCGACATCCGCGATGCTGGACCAGCAAAACCGTTGAACCCGCGCACCAAAATTTTGCCAAAAATACCCGCACGGCATAACGCAATTCTTCGCGGAATGTGTTCCGAGAAAAATGCCGCTGTGTTCAATATGACGATTCGGCCGATCATCTCAGGATGCCGGGTAGCGAAACCGAACCCAATCGCGCCACCCCAATCGTGCACGATCAGGTGAATACGTTTCAGCCCAAGTGAGGCGACCAACGCTTCGATATCGGCGGTGCGAGTCTCAAGGCTGTAATCATAGTTCTCTGGCTTATCCGAGAGACCCATGCCGACGTGATCCGGCACGATGCAGCGCACTGTCGGAGATAACGTACGGATAACATTGCGGTATAAAAATGACCACGTCGGGTTGCCGTGCAGCATCAGCACCGCTTCGTCGTTTCGCGGTCCTTCATCTACATAGTTCAGGCGCGCACCATGAGGAGTCGTGAACATTCGTGGCGTAAACGGATAGATCACGCGCAACCAGTCGGGAATTAATAGGAGGTTGTTCACCATTCAAGTCCGAGCATAAGGCAGTTCAAGCCGCTGCCAATTCCGAGGAGTCCCACCTTATCGCCTTCTTTAACCAACCCATCGTCAATCGCTAAACTGAGCGTAGCCGGGAGTGAGACCGAGCCCATGTTGCCGAGTGTTTCGAAGGTCGAGAAATCCTTTGCCAAATCGAGTCCAAGTGTCTCGTAGAGTTTACGCCGGTGAGCGGCCCCAACCTGGTGACAGATAAAACGATCAGGCAGCGTGACATTCCAGCCAGTCTCCGCAGAAAAATCATTCCACGTTTCACGTGCGAGTTCGACACCGGCGACCAACATCGCCTCAGAGTCAGTCTGCATAGCGAGCGCCTCGGCTCCATGCGTATCGCCTTTGCATAAATCGCTATGCTGGGTTGCAGCGCGTCCGGCCCCGCCAAGCAGACGATGCTGACGGCCTTTCACGAGTGACCGATGGCACAAGATTGCTCCTACTGCTCCCGAACCAATTGTTAGGTTAGCGAAGAACGGCTTGATCGCGTTGCGATCCAGCGGCGCGGTCAGCAGATGCTTCAACGTTTGTTCAATCAGCGGCCGACCGTTTTCACCGGAAACGATCATGCCCGCCTGCACCTGGCCGGATTCTATCAAACCAGCGAGCAATACCATACTGTTGAGAAAACCAAGGCACGCGTTCGAAACGTCGAAGACCTGCGCTCGTGCGGGCAATCCGATCTTGCGATGGGCAAACGACGCCGTCGCCGGTTCCAGCATGTCGCGGCAGACCGCCGCATGCACAAACACCTCTAATTGTTCGGGACGCAGAGAAGACTTAGCCAACACGGCTTTGCCCGCCGCAACGCTAGCATCGGAGGGCAGTGTATTCACTGGCCAATGACGACGCTCGTGAATACCTGTCATTAACTCCAGTCGGCCAAACGGGAGTTTCAGTCGTTCATAAAGCGGACGCAGACGTTCCTCAATCGCCGATGAAGACCAGACTTCCTCCGGCAGCGCGACGGCAATAGATTCGAGACAAACGTTTTCGAAGCGCATTTTCGCTTATTTTTCCGGCCTCATCGTGAGGCGAATGATTTCTTGGTCGAAATAGTTTGATCCCAGGCCGGCGTCGACTGTGAGCGTCGAGCCGTTGATCCCGCTGCTACTCTCGCTGAGGAGAAACACCGCAGCATTTGCCACCTCCTGCGTGCTCAGATTGCGCTTACGGAAAGTGAGTTTTTCCGCATAAAGATAGCTCTCGAGATAACCAGGTATGCCAGCCGAGGCGCTCGTTTTAAGCGGACCGGCACCGATGACGTTGAACCGTATCTCACTGCTAGAACCAAAAGATTTGGCAAGGAAACGCGAAGCAGAGTCGAGCGCAGCTTTAATCGGTCCCATGTAGCCGTAGTTATCAGGTGTCACGAGCAACGACGAAATGCCGATCGTTACAACGGAGGCATTTTTGGCGAGGTGCGGCTTAAAGGCGCGGGCAATCTCAACCAGCGAAAAAGCGGAAATGGCCGTCGCCTGTAGAAAATCGGCGCGCTTAGTTTCCTGAAATGGTTTGAAACCTTCGGCGTAGTTAGCGAAAGCGATTGAGTGAACGATTCCGTTTAGGGAAGAAAAACCCGCTGCAACGATTTCCGCCGCGAGCTTATCTACTGTGCCTTCGTGTTCGACGTCGCAGATGAAAACCGGTTTTCCCGCAAGCTGTGTTTCAAGAGACTTTTTGCGCGCCTCGGACCGCACGCTGTAAATCACACGCGCGCCCTGCTCCTCCAGCGTCTTCGCGATGAACCAAGCAACGCTCTTCCGGTTGGCGACGCCAAAAACGACGAAGTTTTTTCCACTGAGCTGGAGAAAATCAGGCATGTTGACGGGGAATATAATCTGGAAAGCTGGAACTCAGGAGCGGAGACAAAAACGAAAGGCGGATAAATTTATAGAGATTGAGCGGCCGGTTTCTCTGGCGTTTTCCATGCAACGGTGAAATCGACGTTGAGGATGCGCGTGCCGTCCGCTTTTTTGATCGAACCGCTCATGATGGTAAAGCCGGCAGCGAAATCTTTCTTTTTCACCTCAATCAGCGTGGCATCGCCTGGATAGACCGGATTGCGGAAGCGCACGTCGCTGATCTTCGCCATGAGTGGTACACCGTCGCCGGGTTTGGCACCAGCAGCCATGGCTTGGCGCGCCATGAAAAGCGCCCCCGTTTGAAAAACAGATTCACAGAGTAAGACGCCGGGAGTGATCGGCGCTCCAGGATAATGTCCTTGGTAAAAGTATTCGGCGGCCCGCCACGTGCGACGAGCGATCAGGCCATCAGTCGACTCAGAAACAATTTCGTCGACGAAGAGAAACGGCGGACGGTGCGGGATAAGTTCGGTAACGGCAGGAAACATGGGATAGGTGAACTACAAAGTAACAAAGGAGCGAAGGCGAGCCGTGAAGCCTGCTTTGCCGGCTTTGCGAAATTAGTTCGATACGGGAGTTTGTTTTAAAGCGAATAGGTGTTTGTCGATCTTGTTGGCGACGATGACGCCATAGTTAATCGTGCCCAGCCAGCCGGACATAATGATACCTACTGATCCAGCGTGAAAGAGCCCTGGAAGCTTGTCCGGCAGCTCCATCGAAATCTTCAGTCCTTCGAACTTGGTGCCGAATGACGTACCGTTCATATGTGTCGTGTAGCGCTCGATCGTCCGCGGCGTGGCTGCCTCCATCCAATCGATCTTCGCGCGAACATCGGGGATGAATTTCTCTAATGCAGTAAGCGATTCTTCGATTAAGCGTTTTTTGTGGATTTCGTATTGCTCGTCATTCAGCGCTTGCCAGTCGGGATAACTGCCATTGAGCGAAACCACAACCGTATAGCGGCCGGAGCCGGGCCGCGTTTCGGGATAGTACACGGAGAACGTCCGGCTGGTTGTGTTGAAATCGGTGAGCTCTCCACTGCTGAATCGCGGTGCTGCGGAGGTAAATACGAGATCGCCGATATGTGGAATTGTCTCCCCTTTTCGGATACCAAAATACACCTGGCACGAACTGGAGTTGATGCGAACTTTCTGCGCTGCCTCGATGTAATCTCGAGGCAGGTTTTCTTCGCCGGCCATCCGGAAAATGGTATTTTTGATATTCGCATTCGAGAGTACCGCCTTGGCCCGAATCACGCGGCCGCCCTTGGCTACGATACCGGCGACCATTTTTTGACCATCGCGTTCCTCGACGAGAATTCTTTCCACGAGCACACGCTTACGCAGCTCGACGCCGTTTTTTTTCAATTCGGCCGTCATCTTTTCAATCAGCAGATCGGAACCGCCGCGAAAGGTATACACGCCAGCGCCCATGAAATTCGAGAAGACGATGCCGTACGTAATCGCGGGATCGTCGAGTGTCGAACCGTTGGCGTAAGCAATTGGTTCCATAAGGAGACGATGCACGTCATCGCGTCCTGGAAAAAAACGATTGAACAACTGGCCGGTCGTTTCGGGGTTGTTGTCGTAATAGTTCATCGCCCGCAGGTGATCGTAGAATGCTTCAACCTGCTCACGCGGTAGTTTGAATTGTTCGACGAGCACACGCGTATAATCCTCGCGCGTGAAGGTCGTCCATACGTCCATCTGCGGATTCACGAAACGAATATCTTTCAGCGGCACGATCGCGTCGGCGATTTCTTTGGTCCAGTATTTGCGGCAGGATTTAATCATACCGCTCGGAAATCCGTGCAGCGAAATATCAAAGATGTGTCCGCCTTTGCGCGTGAACCAAGTTGCGAGACCGCCGAACTGCCAATGGTGTTCAAGCAGCAGCACGCGATGGCCTGCTTTCGCGAGGACGTTGGCGCCGGTGAGGCCGCCCAAGCCGCTGCCAATCACGATTACGTCGTATTCGTCAGCGACACCTTTGAGCCAGTCGTAAGCCATGGAAAAATTCCAGAGTGAGTTGGCCTCGCTGCAAAGGGCAATCGGTAAAAACGTTATTGCGTAACCTTTTCCCGGCCGACGCGCTTCAGGCACTTACCCGCACGACTTGCGGCCGTCGCGCAGGAAGCGTAGGCGGTGCTTTGATGTTCATCGCCTCGAATTCAGGAATTATATGTTTCTGGTAACACGCCGGACAAACGGAATGCGTGAATTCGCTACCGGTCCGCGCGCTCACGTACTGTTCGATGCGCTGCCAGTAATCTTCGTCCTCGCGCACGCTCTTGCAGTACGAGCATATCGGCACCAGCGACTGCAATTCGCGGATGTGTGCGGCGCTGTCGAGGATGCGCCGTGCCACGTGTAGACGAACACGCAGGTCACGCAAATTGACTGGCTTCTGCAGGAAATCGTCCACGCCCGCTTCGATGGCTGCATCCTCATTTGCCTGCGAAGCGTCGTAAGGTGTGTAGATTATGAAGTAAACATATTCGAGCTTCCGTGCGCGCACCCAGCGACAAAGGTCCAAGCCCGTCTGATCCGTCATCGTCCAATCGCAGACGATCAAACGGATGCTCGGCGTTGCGGCCAAGATACGTTTCGCTTCGTCGCCACTTTCCGCGATCTCTGATTGGAGCCCAAGCGTCGCCAACGACGCCTCCATATAAAGGCGCGAAATCGGATCATTTTCGATAAGAAGGACTTTCATGAAGCTGGAAAGTTGAACCCTTCCGGCGAAAGCGTGAATGATTCAACAAGCTGAAATGCATGTGATATGCATTCGAACGGTTAAATGAACGGCTTTCATTGATCGCCGCGAGGTATTTAGATCAACCAGGTGGAAGATTAGCGTTTCTATCTCGCAGCTAAAGGAGAACTACTTCCCCTTCAGGACGTGATAGTTAGCCATCGAAATCCCGCTAAGCATCGCGCCGACAATGCCAAGGAAACCCTGATCGGTGCCGCAAAGATAAACGTTATCCAATGTCGTGCGGCCCTGACGGTTTTTGAACGGCGAGCCGTAGATTGCGCCCGCCAGATGTCCCGTAAACTTCGTGATCGTGCGCGGCGTAAACATATCAGTTGCCAGCGTCGCTTTCGCGAGAACATCGACCGATGCTAACGGCGGCAAAAACCGTTGCGCACCCGCTGTGATTGCGTCGTACCAATGTTTTTTGTCCGCACGATAAACATCTTCCGGCAAGACCGCCCAGCGATCGTAATTCGCGAGACAGGTGCAGCGGAAAAATCCTTCCGGCAAGCGCTGGCCATCTGGATACGCGAAATTGTTCGGCAAACAAATCACCCCACTTCGTAAATCCACCTGCGTCTCCGATCGTTCATAGGCAAACCTCGGGGAATCGTTGAAAAAGATAATCGTATCATCGCTCCAACCTAGCTCGGCCGGCTGGCGGTCGAGGACGGTAATCGTTTCTACATAAGAGAGACGCCCAGCCTTTGCCGCAATTTCCTCAGGAACTTCTTCAGATTTGCCGTGAATCAATAATTCCGTCTCCGGTCCGCCGATCGAGCTGATCACATGATCGGCCGTGACTTCCGAACCATCGTCTAGGATCAGTGCCACTGCCCTGCCCTCCAGCGTCACGATCCGTTTCACGCCACACTTCATCCGGCGCTGCCCACCTGCGGCGCGATACTTATCGACGAGTACACGCAAGATCACGCGTACGCCGTCGAGTGGTCGCGCGAAACCTTCAAGAAAAAGAGCCTTAAACATGATCACGAATTGACCGAACTCCATGTCGTGTTCTTGTGCGCTGCCGTAGTACATCAGTGGGCAAAACAGCATGTCTTCGAGCAGCGGATCACTTATATACCGGCGGATGACCTCGCGCGCAGAAACCGGCTTTGCATCAAGAGATACTTCGTCAAAGGACTTCACCACCATGAGGAGTCGCTTGAAACCATCAATCTGGGCAGGAAACGTCGCTGCGATTTCGCTTTCGAAAACAGAGAAATCGTTGGTGAAACTCAGCGACGTTTCTCCGCGTGGTCCGAACGCGATGCGCGAGCGTTTCTGTTCGCACAGTGCGAACTCGTCACGATCGATGCGGAGCTGGCGCAACAATTTTCCAAGTGGCGTCCCCTTTACGCCAGCTCTCACAAAATTCGTCATCGCATGCAGGCCGACGTCGTATTTGCGACCAGCGATGCTGTAGAAACCATTGAGCCCACCGACGGCGTTATGCCGCTCGAATAGGCACACACGTTTACCGAAATGCGCCAACCGAATGCCGGCCGCGAGGCCCGACATACCCGCGCCGATAATGGCGACGTCGTAGTGCGATTGGGAGTTCAAGGTTAGAAGATAAGGGTAATCTGGAACTCAGGAACGCTGGAACAAGCCTTTGTTTTTACGGCGTTGTCCAGCGTTCCTGAGTTCCAGATTACATAACAAAAAAGCCGGGAACGGGTCCCGGCTTCGAAATTATTTTGTCATGCTACGGTCGCGCGTTTTTGCGCTTCACGTAGGTTTATTTGCCCAGCGCGGCGAACTTTGGTCCGAGGTATTCGGCGCAGCTATCGAGAGTCGCGAGTTTGATGTACTCGGCCTCAGGCACTTCAATGCCGTAGCGTTTGCGGAGCTCCATGACGATATCGAGGAAATCCATCGAATCGAGCTGCAGTTGTTCGCGCAGACGCACGTCTGGTTTGAGGTTGCTGGTGTCTTCGTCGGGCGCGATGTCCGAGATAATGTCGATGACTACCTTTTTGATTTCGTCGTTGGTCATGCTAAGAAAATGGCGGATAAAAAGTGTATCGGCTCAGGCGACAAAACGCTTAACGATCAGCGCTGAGTTAATACCGAGCATACCGAAGGAGTTGTTCAAGATGGCGTCAATCCGTTTTGCCTTACGCGGCTGATTGAGCACCAATCCGGGCAGTGCGCATTGAGGATCGAGATCGTCGACATTGATCGTCGGGTGAACAATCAAATCGTCGAAACTCGGCAGATTTCCCGCCAACTCCAGCGCACCGGCCGCACCCATGGCGTGACCGATAAAGCTCTTGGTGTTATTGACGAGCGTATCTGGGCTATCGGCGAAAACCGTGCGAATGCCCTGCGTTTCCTGAATATCGCCGAGCGGCGTAGCGGTCGCATGCGTATTCACGAGATCGATATCGCGCGGCGTCATGCCCGCGCGTGCAATGGCTTTTTGGATACATTCGCTCTGGCGCTCGGGATTCGGCAACACGTAGTCGCTCGCATCCGAGTTCACGTGATAACCGGCGATCTCCGCGTAAATCTTCGCACCGCGCGCCTGCGCATCTTCGAGCCGTTCGAGCGTATAAAGGCACCCGCCCTCAGAAATGACGATGCCGTTGCGAGCCTTGTCGAACGGACGGCTGGCCTTCTTGGGGTCCTCGTGAGTCGCGAGCGCGTTCTGGCTCTTAAAACCGGCGAAAATTCCGAACGTATGAATACTTTCACTGACGCCGCCGCAAATCGCGAAATCGACTTCTCCGAGGCGCAGCATCTGCGTCGCATGAATCAGTCCCATGTTACCCGCTGCGCAAGCTGCGCCAATCGTGTAAGCCGGTCCCGTGATGCCGAGACTGAGTGAGGTTTCGCCCGCTGGATTGTTCGCGACGCTGCGAGGGTTGTGGTAGTGCGACCAATACTTCGTATCGTAGTTAAACTTCGAGATATTATAGATTTCGTTCTCGGTTTCGACGTTTCCGTGCTCTGTACAGCCGATGTATATACCCACGCGATCCTTCGCTTGCGCGTCGAAATTAACTTTGCTGTTCGCCAATGCCTCGCGCGCGCAATAGATCGCGATTGAGCCTGCGCGCGTGCCCACGCGAACTTCTTTTTTCTTCTGATACTTCAACGCATCGTAGTGGCAGACGCCCGCGAGCTGGCTGCCCATGTAACGAACATCGATGCGCTCGATGCCCGCGATGCCATTGAGAAGATTCTGCCGGAATTCGGCCAGTGAATTGCCGTTCGGAGCAGTGAGACCTACACCTGTGATGACGACGCGCGATTGCTTCATGAAAAAAGGAATGAAAAGGGCTAGCCAACCCCCGGCCAAAAGCAATACAAGCCTCGCCGCATGAACGTACTCGTTGTTGGAGGCGCCGGTTACATCGGCAGCCATTGTGTTCGCCAGCTTGCCGCCGCGGGCCATCGCCCAGTGGTACTGGACAATTTAGTTTTCGGTCATCGCTCTGCCATTGCGCCCAGCGTGCCTTTTTATGACGCAAATCTCGGTGACGAAAACGTCGTTGGTAAGATCCTCGTCGACGAAAAAATCGATATCGTGATGCACTTTGCCGCTTACGCCTACGTCGGCGAGTCCGTCGATGACCCTCTGAAATACTATTTCAACAACGTCGTCGCGCCGTTGCATCTCCTGAAGGTAATGCTGGAGAAGAAGGTCACGAAGTTCGTCTTCTCCTCGACCTGTGCGACCTTCGGCGTACCGGAGAAGATGCCGATTGTCGAAACGCTCTCGCAATCCCCAATCAACCCCTATGGCCAAACCAAGCTCGACATCGAGAATGCCCTCAAGGCGCTCGCCCATGCCCACGGCCTAAGCTTTGCCGCTTTCCGCTATTTCAACGCCGCCGGCGCAGCCGAAGACGGAACCATTGGCGAAGACCACAACCCTGAAACACACCTAATCCCTCTCGCGATCGACGCCGCTACGGGCAAGCGCCCTGCCCTTCAGGTCTTCGGCAACGATTATCCCACTCCAGACGGCACATGCCTGCGCGATTATGTCCATGTCGACGACCTCAGCCGTGCGCACATCGCCGTCTTCGACAAACTCGCTAAACCCGGCGCCGCCTATTTCTATAACCTCGGCACAGGTACACCGACCTCCGTACTCGAAGTTATTCGCGCCGTAGAAAAAGTTACCGGAAAGAAAGTCCCGTACGTGATGGCCCCGCGCCGCGCTGGCGACCCACCGGCTCTCTACGCCGATTCGGCAAAGGCCAAGACCGAATTGGGATGGAAGGTTAAATTTCCTAGTATCGATCCCATCGTGGCCACAGCTTGGAAATGGCACTCGGCGCATCCAAACGGGTTCGCAGAAAAATAAATTAAACGAACAACTCTCGATCTCCAGGGCGCGATCACTCGCGCCCTTTTTTAATCTGGTTAGCGAAGACCTGAGCGAATCAGACGTACGCGTGGCTGTTCCACATGGGCAATTTTGGAGGTCACCACAAGTCGCGTGAGCTGACTTCATCTTCCACCAATATCGGCCACATCACATCAGCCAAGACGAGGGCGTTAACCGCATCCAGCAGCTGCTCGGCTTTGAAAGGTTTTGCCAAATAGCTCACTCCTTTTATGCCGTGACTTTCGCAATATTCAGCTGCCCAGTCTCCGTGCCCAGACATCATCATAGCGGGGATATTTGGCCTCTTGTCCCGCATGAAACGGATAACCTCGAAACCATCCGAGGTTGGAAGTTGAAAATCAGAGATGACCGCAGAGAAATCGTAATCGTCGAGTATTTTGATGTCAGGTAAATCAGCCTTAAGTACAACTTCGTAGCCTAACTGGCCGAGTCTCGCTTGTACTAACGGGCCAACATTCTCGTCATCTTCAACCAATAGAATTCGGTGTGTCATGATTGCATGTACAAAAGGACAAAAAGCGGGATCATTTTTTACGAAGGCAGCGGCCGCCAAGCCAGTATTCTACCTCCCAATTCCTCTCGAAGACGTCCACGATATTTAGCTGGTTTCAAAAAATCGCAAGTGGTCGCCCTACCCTAGTACGGTATCATCAGTTTATCAGCTGGTTGCATCGCAATTAAAATGAAATCTACCGGTCGTATTGCGGTCCTGCTCTCGACGCGCGGCCGCGCACGCTGAAGTCGCTGCCTCAGTAACAAAAGAGCGGCCCACTTTGCGACGCCTATTCGGTGGCCGCTTCTTGTTCCAGAAAAGTTCGAGTGTATTCAGGGATTTTTTCCAGCAGCCAATCCGCCATGTCTTGCTCTTCCTCAAGAATGGTAGAGCAAATGTCGACGATTTGGGTTTGACCTAGTTCTTCTGCGGCAGCGATCAAGGCCTGATAAGATGCAATTTCCATGTGCTCAGCAGCGTAATCTGAGAGGAAGTTTTTGATCAGTTCGTCGTGAAACATCCCCGTCGCTGCTCCCTGCACCATTCCCATCGCACTCCCCATGGTCCCTTTTATCGTGGAAGGCTTCTCTCCCAAATGAGCCAGACAACGCTCAACCATGTCAGCGTGACGGCGGGTTTGCTCCAAATGCTCTTCATCTTTGGCTTTCACTTCCGGAAAGTCTTTTGCGTCGTTAGCATGGTTCTCCAACACTCTGGCCAGGCTCCGCTCCATTGAGTAAGCGTCATTGAGCCAAGCGATCAGTTGTTTATTATTTTTCATAGAATTAAAATTTGCACTGCAGTCTACGTGATCGCTTTGCACGACACCATCGGGCGCGTTCACCCCCACGGTGTCAGGCTTCTCCCCGCGACGGCAGCGGCATTTGTGTCGGTCGATGTTTGGCCGATAGATACCGATCATTAATTCCTCCTCTTCGCGACAAAGCGACCGCTGGGTCGCCTAAAATGCGAGCTGTTGTCACAGGAGCAGCGAGGGACTTCCTTGACACCAAACATCTGAACGCAGCAAACCCCACTCGAATCCCCGACGTTGCGTGAGTTTGAAGCCATGTTGCATCAAAAGCCCGTCTGGAGCAGTTTGGCGCCGCGCCGGCAGAGCGGTCACGACGCGAAAGAAAGCGTACATCAGCGCGTGAATCAATTTGGCACGCGACCGGGCGAGACCGCTATTCGGCACTGCAAAATCAGTGATTAACCAGATCGCATTTTCCTCTGCAGCATCTGCAAGATGCTTGATTACCGCATCCAATGTCTCAGGAGGAAAACAATCCAGAAAAAAACAAGTAACGATCGCGTCAAATTTTTGCGTCGGCTGCCACGTGAGCACGTCTTCACACTCCCAACGTACACGATCTTGCCACGGTCGCGTTCTTTGTTGCGCTACAGTAATCATTCCGGAGCTCGCCTCGATGCAGGTGAGTTCAATGTGAGGGAGTTGTTTCAAACAAGCAGCCGCGAACCGCCCGTGCCCCTCTCCAATGCTCAGAACGCGCCGACATCCGGCTAAAGTATCGAGCC